>Ga0182030_10022195_pt1 | contig 11832 bp, 9 predicted proteins | sample 812S3MmetaG_FD_121299 | JGI IMG/M metagenome (GOLD analysis project Ga0182030, IMG submission 121299) | Permafrost microbial communities from Stordalen Mire, Sweden - 812S3M metaG (Illumina Assembly) | ecosystem: Environmental > Terrestrial > Soil > Wetlands > Permafrost | place: Sweden... | reverse complement strand
GAAGCCGGTGACGGGATCCACGCCGCACTGCTCCAACTCACCACCCAAGACGTTGCGCTCGACCATGACTCAGTATCGCCGATATCCCAGCGTGTCGAAATCGGACCAGGCGAAAGTCGAGTGAACTTCTAAATCAGAAAACCGGAGCGGAGACTCACTTCTCAGATTCGGTTGCCGAAATGTCGCCCGCCACGTCTTCGCGGCGCCACGTCCCTGATCGCCCGCCGGACTTTTCCCAGAGAGCGATCTCTTCGATCGTCATGGTCCGGTCAGCCGATTTGCACATGTCGTAGACGGTCAGGGCCGCAACGGTCACCGCCATCAACGCCTCCATCTCGACGCCCGTGCGGTCAACGGTGTCGACGCTGGCCTCGACGTCAATGTGCGTATCAGCAATAGTGAAATTGACGTGTACGTTTCCCACGAGCACTGGATGCGACATCGGAAGCAACGTCGCCGCCTGCTTCGCCGCTTGGATACCCGCCACCCGAGCTGTCGCGAGAACGTCACCTTTGTTCATCGCATTCGCCGCGACCGCGGCCGTAGTTTTCGCATCCATGTTGATACGGCACTTCGCCAAGGCGCGGCGAGCCGACACTTCAGAGGCGCCGATATCGCGAGGGAACGCTCCCCCACTCGACGGCCGACGTAGTTGATGGAAGTCGTCCACGGCGCAATGATACCGATGCCTCGAATGACCTCAGAACGGCCGCGAGTAAACTGCCGTGATCCACGGGCAGTACGGGAGAAGCAATGCCGACCTACGAATACGAGTGCCAGAGCTGCCACCAGCGCGTCGAAGCGGTCCAGCGATTCACCGACCCGGCCCTTACGGTCTGTGAGCACTGCGGCGGTGAACTTCGGAAGGTTTTCTCGGCCGTCGGCGTCGTGTTCAAGGGAAGCGGCTTCTATAAGACGGACAGTCGCGGGGCCGAGAAATCCTCCACGCCGTCCCCGACGTCGACGAGTCCGGCGGCATCATCGACTGAATCAAGTTCGACCCCGGCTGCGACGCCCGCTTCGACGTCGACGTCGACGTCGTCGTCAACAACTCCGACGGACTAAGTCCCGGAGACCGCGATGTTGCCGATCGCGACGCTCTGACCGGCGGCGGCGCCCGGAAGCCATTCCTGGTCACTGCCGACGTGGACGATATCGAGCAGCATCCGTTGCAACGTGGACGCCACGGTGATCTCACGCACTGGTTCGGCGAGTTGGCCGTCTCGAATCATGAGTCCGGTGACGCCCACCGAGAAGTCACCGGAGACGGGATTGACACCAGAGTGCACGCCGATCAGTGATTCGACAAAGACGCCATTGCCGACACGACGGAGGATCTCGGCCTGATCAATGTCACCGGGCGCCAACTGCAACGCACGGCATCCCGCTGAGGGTGATCCGGCGATTCCCCCGCGAACCGCACTCCCCGTCGAGGCGGTACCGGCTCTTCGCGCCGAGACGGTGTCGTAGACGAAACCTTTCAGCTCACCTTTTTCGATAAGGACGTTTCGTCGACAGGCCAAACCTTCGGCGTCGTAGACGCTGGCGGCAAAGTGACGGGCGTCGGTCGGATCGTCGAGCAACGTGAAGGACGCTGTCGCGACCATCTCTCCCACACGATTCGCGAAGAGGGAACGACCACGTACGACGGCTTCGCCGCTCAAGGCACCACCGATGATGGAAAACAGTGTCGCGGCGGTGCGCGGATCGAAGACGGCGGTGCACTTGAACGATTTCGGTTTCACGGCGCCCAACATCCTGGTGGAGCGGCGAATGGCGTCAGCGGCCGCTTTCTCGATGTCGAGGTCATGGGGCGCGCGGCCGGCCGAGAGTCCCCAACCAGTCTGGTCGTCTCCGCCGTCATTGGCGATCGCCTCAACGGACACGTAGGCGCCGGTCTTCGCGTACGACGCGCGAATCCCCGTCGTTGACGCAATGGCCGCTTCGGCTACGTAGTCCGAGTAATTCGCCGAGTCCACCTGTCGAATACGAGTGTCCCCGCTGCGCACGAGTCGTTCGAGTTCGATTGCCATCGCAATCTTCGCGTCCAGCGGCGTGCTCGCGACGGTGTCGTCGGTCAACGTGAGTGATACCGCGCGGACGCCGTCGGGGCGTGCGAAGGCCACGAACTCGTCTTCGGTGGCGAACGTTGCGTTATCGCGGGCTTCGCGCAACGCGTTGACGATCGCTTCGTCGTCGAGCGATCCAGCCCACGCCGTTCCGACTCGAGCGCCTCCGGCGGTGTCATTCAGGATTCGGATGCCGAACCCATTGGAGGTGGCCGTCATCAATTCTTCAACTTCGCCCTGATAGGACTGGACCTCGGTGTCGACACCACTCGCGACGTAGACCTCGATCTCTTCGTCCCCGCGCGCGGATTCCAGAATGCGCTCCGCGCGCTCCAGGAGTTGACTCATGCGGCCGCTCCGCCAATTGTGACTCCCGTGAGTCGCATGGTGGCCTGACCGGTGCCCACCGGAACACTCTGACCGTTCTTGCCACAGGTGCCCGGCGTCATCGAGAAGTCCGACGCGACGGCGTCCACGCGTTGTAGAACGTCGGGGCCGTTACCAATGAGGTTGCAGTCGCGCAGTGGCGCCGTGATCTTGCCGTCTTCGATCATGAAGGCCGCCGTCATACCAAAGACGAAATCGCCGGTCGCGGTATTGACTTGTCCGCCGCCCAATTGGGCAACGTACACGCCGTAAGGAGTCTGGGCCACGATTTCGTCGGCGTCGGAATCACCCTCGAGCAGGTAGGTGTTGGTCATGCGCACCATTGGCAGGTGTTGGTAGCTCTGGCGACGACCGTTGCCCGATGAGACTCGGCCTTCCTTTCGAGCACGCAAGTAGTCCCACATGTAGTCGGTGAGTACGCCGTTCTCGATGAGCACGTTGCGCGCACCGGGACGACCCTCGTCGTCGATCGCGAGGTATCCCCATTCACCCTCGACGGTCCCGTCGTCGACAAGTGTCACCAAGGGGCTGGCGACCAATTGACCGACCTTGCCGGCGTAGACCGATGCCTGCTTGAGGATGGCGTCGGCTTCGAGTCCGTGACCGCACGCTTCGTGGAACAAGATGCCCCCTGAGCCGCCAGCCAGGACAACGGGCAGGTCGCCCGACGGTGCCGGTCGCGCGTCCAACTTCGTGATCGCCTGACGCGCCGCGCCGCGCGCGGCTTCGGCGACCGCGTCAGCGCTCAGCAGTTCGAATCCTCGGGTTCCGGCGATCGGTCGATAGCCGGTCTGCATTCCGGTATCACCTTTCGCGATGCACGACACGTTGAATCGGGTGCGCACCTGGTGGTCGCCGGCGAAGAGACCGTCGGAGTTCGCCACGACGAAATGCCGCGTGGAGTCCCCCAAAGCGACCTGCACCTGCGTGATCGACGAACCCTCGGAGCGCGCCGCGTCGTCGGCGTGGTTCATCAGTTCGATCTTGCGGGCCTTGTCGACGTCGGCGGGCAATACCGTCGCTCGACTCGGATTATCGCGGAGCGCTCCAAGTGCGATTTCTCGAACGCCGCCTCCACCATCGCGGGCGACGGCTGCCGCGGCACGCGCCGCCGCAATGAGACCGCTCTCAGTGAGATCGGCAGTGTGCGCGAATCCCGTGGTGTCGCCGACGACGACACGTATTCCGGCGCCGCGCTCGCGTCCGGAACTGAGTTGTTCGACGCGTCGCTGGTCCAGCATCGCTGAGGACGTCGAGCGATCCTCGACGAAGACCTCGGCGAATTCGCCACCGCGGGTCATTGCTTCGCCCAGCGTTCGTTGCAAAACCTCGTGTTCAACTAGGGAGCTATTCATTCACGCGAGCGTATAGGAGTCAAACCCAGTCGCTACGCCACTTTCCGGGCCGAAAGTAGACTGTCAATATGATTCTCCCCTCGATTGAAACACCGGCCGACCTCCAGAAACTGTCCTACGAGGAGCTCGATGAGTTAAGCCAGGAGATCCGCCAGTTCATTATCGAAACGGTCACGACGAATCCCACCGGCGGGCACCTGGGCTCGAACCTCGGCGTGGTCGAACTGACGTTGGCGCTGCACCGGGTCTTCGATTCGCCGAAAGACATCCTGCTCTGGGACACCGGTCACCAGGCCTACGTGCACAAACTCCTGACCGGCCGGCGCTACGGCTTCAAGAATCTGCGCCAGCGCGGCGGTCTCTCGGGCTATCCGAATCGTTCGGAGAGTAAACACGACTGGATCGAGTCCAGCCACGCCTCGACGGCGCTCTCGTACGCGCACGGACTTTCAGTCGCCCTGGAACAGCGCAGGGAACTCATTGGTCACGGCGGCCAGCGCCACGTCGTGGCGGTGGTCGGTGACGGCTCGTTGACCGGTGGCATGGCCTACGAGGCGCTGAACAATCTCGGCCACTCCAATCAGCGCGTCGTGATCGTCCTCAACGACAATGGCCGCAGTTACGCCCCGACGATTTCCAAACTCTCGGAGTCACTGACCTCGCTGCGCCTCAACAAGACGTACCTGACCTTGCGCGGCCGCTTGCGCCGTACCGTGCCGCATCTACCGAAAGTCGGGAAAGCGGCCTATCTCGGCATCGATGGACTCACCTCGGTCGTTCGTGAGATGGTGACGCCGCACACGTTCTTCGAGAACCTCGGTGTGCGCTACATCGGTCCCATCGACGGACATGACCTCGAATCAATTGAGAACACGTTGAAGAGCGCCGCGCAGTGGGACGGACCGATCCTCGTGCACGTGTTGACGACCAAGGGGCTCGGGTACGAGCCGGCCATCGACGACGACTTGAAGATGCACGACTACAAGTTGCCGCCGCGACACGACGACGAAGGGGTCGCACCGCAGTCGTTCTCCCACGCCTTCTCCGACTCGTTGGTGGCGCTCGCCAGTGCCGATGACCGCATCGTCGCCATCACGGCGGCGATGGCCGGACCGACGGGTCTGCTCAATTTCGAGGCGCAGTTCCCTGATCGATTCTTGGACGTCGGCATCGCCGAGCAGCACGCGGTGACCGCGGCGGCCGGTATGGCCATGGGCGGGTTGAAGCCCGTCGTCGCGATCTACTCAACGTTCTTTTCGAGGGCGTTCGACCAGGCACACCTCGACGTCGGATTGCTGAACCTTCCGGTCGTCTTCGTCTTCGATCGTGCGGGCGTCACCGGCGATGACGGTCCGAGCCACCACGGACTGCTCGACATCGCGCTCTGTTTGGCGATTCCTAACATGACGGTCTTTGCGCCCTCGACCGCCGAGGAAGTGCCCGGAATGCTCGCCACCGCGCTCTCGAAGTCGACCCCGACGGCGATTCGCTTCCCCAAGACGCTGCCCAAGCCCTTTGACGGGAAGGTCGGTGACGGACTCGAGGCTCGCGAGGTGCAGCGCGGGAACGGCTCGCTCTGCGTGTTGGCAGTTGGGAAGATGGCACCGGCGGCCTACAAGGCGCTCGACCTCATGGGCGAGGACTCCAGCAAAGTCACCCTCTACGACGTTCGAGTCCTGCCTCCCGACGCGAGGATGATCGATGACGCCCTCACTCACGAACGCGTCATCACCGTCGAAGACGGAACCCGCCACGGCGGCGCCGGAACGCTGATGGTCTCGGCGCTTCGCAGCCGAGCCCAGGACCTCGCTCGTCCGTTCCCCACGACACGGATCCTCGGCACCCCACGTGCCTACCTCGAGCAACACCGACCGGACAAACTGTTGGCCGAGTTGGGTCTCGACCCCGAAGGACTGGCAGCCGCGTTCTCGCGACTCCTCGCTGACGAGCCGGAGTTCGCGCCGGTCCTGCCCGAATCGCCGAGACCTAACTATCAGTAGGCCATCGCATCACATCGTGCTTCCACTAAATTGAACTGATGACCTACGACGTCGAGAAGTCGGACGATCAGTGGCACGCGGAGCTTTCGCCCGATCGCTACGCAGTCTTGCGACAGGCATCAACTGAAATACCTTGGACCGGCTCTCTCTTACATGTCGACGCTGAAGGTGTCTTCACCTGCGGCGGGTGCGGGCAACACCTCTTCACGAGTGCGCAGAAATTTGATTCGGGATGCGGATGGCCCAGCTTCGACGCGTGCGAGCCGGGCACGATCATCGAACGGCCCGATGACTCACTCGAGCGCAAACGAACCGAAATCCTGTGCTCCAAGTGCGGCGGCCACCTTGGCCACGTGTTCAACGACGGACCAACGTCGACGGGACTGCGTTACTGCGTCAACTCTCTCGCCGTCGACTTCAGCGTGACGAGCGACTAGACGTCGAGGAACCGACGAATCGCGATCGCCGAACCAACCGAGCCAATTCCAACGCCCACAATCAAGACGACGATGTTCGTTCCAATGAGGGCATTCGTATCCAGCTGGAATTCATTGTGTAGTGGATACCAAATATGAAGTGCGGTGACGGCACCGATGGCCACGGCCGAACCGAGAAGGCCCTGAATGAATCCCTCAGTGATATAGGGAATCCGGATGAACCAGTTCGTCGCGCCCACCAATTTCATCACCGAGACCTCACGACGACGGGCGAAGATCGCCATGCGAATCGTGTTGAGGATCAGAACGGTCGCCGAAAGCAGGAGCACGAGCGCGAGGGCGAGGAACACGATTTGCAGAATTCGAATCGCGCGATTCATCTCACGAATCTGCTGCTCCGGTGCGGTCACCTGGTACACACCGGGCTGGTGCGCGAACGTCGATTGCACCGTGAAGGCGTCCGACGGCACCGTGGGGACGCAACTGAATTTTGTCGGGATCTGCGAGACCGACAGGACACTCGCCTCTGAAGTGGGAAGGATCTTCTTCATCTCGGCGTAGTCCTCGGCCTGAGTGCGGTATTGACACTGTTTCACGATCGGCAGACTGTGTAGTTGCGTCTGGACGTTGGTGATCTCGCCCGCGGAGGCCGTGGGCTCCATCCAGACGGTGACGCGCGTGCCCTGTTGCCACTGCGACGAAGCCTGAGCGGCACTTTGTTTCAGAAGCAACGCCGATCCCACCAACGAGAGCGAGACCGCGACCGTGAGGACGGCGGCAATCGTCATCATGCGGTTACGCCAGAGGTTGGACAACGTCTCTTTGACGGCGTAGCGGAAGTAGACGCGCACTAGATGGCGACGCTTTCATCGATGCCGTACACCCCGCGGACCTGATCGCGAATCATCTCGCCCTTGTCGAGTTCGATCACGCGCCGACGCATACGGTCCACCAGCGCCTTGTCGTGCGTGGCCATGACGACCGTCGTGCCCGTGCGGTTAATGCGCTCGAGGAGCGCCATGATCGATTCGGAGTTCGCCGGGTCGAGGTTGCCCGTCGGTTCGTCGGCGAGCAGGATCAACGGGCGATTGACGAACGCGCGCGCGACCGCGACGCGCTGCTGCTCGCCACCGGAAAGCTCGCCGGGCAGGCTCTTCGATTTATCGGCGAGTCCTACGAGATCGAGGATCAACGGCACCTGAGACTCAACCGTCGAGCGCGGACGTCCAATCACTTCGAGCGCGAAGGCCACGTTCTCGAAGACGGTCTTATTCGGCAGGAGTCGAAAGTCCTGGAACACGCAGCCGATATTGCGCCGCAGGAACGGCACGCGATATTTGGACAACTCGGTGAGTTCGCGACCCGCTTCGAGAATGCGACCCTTGTCGGGCAACTCTTCACGTAGCAACAGTCGAAGGAACGTCGTCTTGCCCGAACCGGACGCGCCGACCAAGAAGACGAACTCTCCCTTTTCAATGTCGAGCGTGATGTCCTTCAGTGCCGGTGAGCCGTTCTTGTAGGTCTTCGAGACATTCTCGAATCGGATCACGCGAACACCCCTTCGGGTACGTAGTTATGACGGTGTGTGAGCACCCGGATGGACACCAACCATTGTAGTTTGACAACTTTGCGTATTCGCGCCACGAAAGCCTCACGTTTAAGGGCTGTCAAATTTCTTATGATCGAAACCGCTGTCGTCGCAGTTCAGCTTCCATAAAGTCATCCAGATCGCCGTCGAGTACCGCGTCAACGTTTCCGGTTTCGTGATCAGTTCGGTGGTCTTTCACAAGTTGGTATGGCGCTTGCACGTAACTGCGAATCTGTGAGCCCCACGCGTTGTCGCCGCGGTCACCACTGAGCGCGTTCATCTCGGCCTGTCGTTCGGCGCGCGCGCGTTCAGCCAGTTTCGCTTCCAGAATCTGCATCGCTCTCGCGCGGTTCTGATGTTGACTGCGTTCATTCTGGCAACTGACGACGATGTTCGTCGGCAGGTGCGTGATACGGATTGCCGAATCGGTTTTGTTGACGTGTTGTCCCCCGGCGCCCGAGGATCGGTACGTGTCGATGCGAAGATCCTTCTCGTCGATCTCCACCTCGGCGGCGTTGTCTTCCAAGAGTGGGGTCGCGTCGAGACTCGCGAAGCTGGTTTGTCGTCGCGCCTGTGAGTCGAAGGGGCTGATTCGGACGAGTCGATGCACACCTCGTTCGGCCGAGAGCCACCCGTAGGCGAAGCGTCCCTTGACGATGAACGTCGAGGACAACAGCCCGGCCTCTTGACCTTCGGTTGCTTCATCGATTTCGACGCCGAATCCCCGACGCTCGGCCCAGCGTGAGTACATGCGCAACAACATCTCGGTCCAGTCCTGGGCGTCGGTACCACCGGCGCCGGCGTGCAGTTCCACGATCGCATCATTCGCGTCGTACGGTCCGCTGAAGAGACTCTGTGTTTCGAGCGCGGCGATCTTGACTTCCAGCGACGTCACGGTCGAGGAGAGTTCGTTCAGCGATGACCAATCGGCCTCGCCGGCCGCCAGGGACTCGCGCGAGAATTCGGCCAACACCAACGAGTCATCGAGCGTGGCGCGTAGTTCATCGAACTGCTCGAGGTCGTTCGTGAGACGGCCGAGTTCGGTCGTCACCTCTCGAGCGCGGTCCTGGTCGTCCCAGAGGTTGGGATCGGCCACGAGCTCACCCAAAATTGCGTGACGCTCGCGGCTGGCGTCGATCTTCAAGTATTCGCGCGCCGCGCGCCACCTCGCTTCGAGGTCCTCCAAGGTTCCGAGGGCCTCGCGAAGGGCGTTCTCGGCCTTAGGGTCGGCCATGGCACAGCTTGTACTTCCGACCTGAACCGCACCAACACGGCTCGTTACGACCGATCTTGTCGCCCTGTTTGGGCAGTGCTTTCTTCGCGGCTCCGTGAATTGGAAGTTCGGTGGCGCCGGGTGCCACCACGTTGGCGTTCGTGACGGCGCCCTCGAGCCCATCGTCTGCCTCTGCTTCTTCAATGGCTTCAACGGCGGATGCCTCGACGTGGGTGATGTAGCGCACGAAGTCCGCGTCCACGTTTCCGAGGAGCGCTTCGAACATCAAGTAGCCCTCTTTTTGCCAGGCCGTCAGCGGGTCCGTTTGAGCGATTTGACGAAGGTGGATGCCATCGCGCAAGTAGTCCATGTCCGAGAGGTGATCGCGCCAGCGCTGGTCGAGGATCTGGAGCATGACGTCGCGCTCGATTTCTTTCGCGGTGTCCATGCCGCCCGGGAACTCTTCGCACTTCTTCTCGTACTGGCCGACGGCCTCGTCGATGACGAGAGCCAAGATGTCGTCGCGGTCTTGATACTCCGAGAGGGATTCAGCGCTCACCGTCGTCGGGTAGTAGTTGATGAGTTCGGCGACCAACTGATGAAGGTCCCAGCTTTCGGCGAATTCACCTTCGAGGCGTTCGTCAACGACGTTGGTGAGGATCTCTTCGATTAACACGATGGTGGCGTCGTGGATGTCCTCGCCGTCGATGACCTGCTGGCGCCGTCCGTAGATGACCTTGCGCTGTTCGTTCATGACTTCGTCGTACTTCAGGGTGTCCTTACGGATCTCCGCGTTCTTGCCCTCGACAGTGTTCTGGGCCCGTTCGATCGCTTTGGAGACCATCTTGGCTTCGATGGGTAGATCGTCGGGCATCGTGCGGTCCATCACCCACGAGACGGCCCCGGTCGCGAAGAGTCGCAGTAGGTCGTCTTGCAAGGACAGATAGAAACGGCTCTCGCCGGGGTCACCCTGTCGACCGGACCTTCCGCGCAACTGGTTGTCGATGCGTCGCGAGTCGTGTCGTTCCGAGCCCAGCACGTAAAGTCCGCCCAAGGCTCGCACTTCGTCGCCTTCGGCTTCACAGACGCTCTTGAAGTTCGCCAACGCGCTCTGATACGCGGCGTCGTACTCCTCGGAGCCGACCTCGAAACCCCGACTTTGCGCTTCACGGGTCGCGAGTCCCTCGAAGTTCCCGCCCAGCACGACGTCGACGCCTCGCCCGGCCATGTTCGTCGCGACGGTGACGGCGTGCATTCGTCCAGCCTGGGCCACGATCTCAGCTTCGCGGAAGTGCTGCTTCGCGTTCAAGACCTCGTGAGAGATTCCGGCCTTGGAGAGCTCGCGAGAGAGCAACTCGGACTTCTCGACCGACGCCGTGCCGAGGAGGATGGGCTGGCCGTTGTCACTGCGCTCGCGCACGTCATCGACGATCGCGGCGAACTTCGCGTCTTCGGTCTTGTAGATGAGGTCGGGCTGATCAAGTCGAACGAGCGGCTGGTTCGAAGGGATCGGTACGACCGAGAGCTTGTAGGTGTTGCCGAATTCCGCGGCTTCAGTTTCGGCCGTACCGGTCATGCCCGCGAGCTTTTCGTACATGCGGAAGTAGTTCTGCAGGGTCACCGTCGCCCAGGTGTGGTTCTCCTCTTGGATACGGACGCGCTCTTTGGCCTCGACCGCTTGGTGCAGGCCGTCGGACCATCGTCGACCATCGAGTGTGCGACCCGTGAACTCATCGACGATCTTGACCTCGCCGGCGTCAACCAGGTAGTCCTTGTCGCGGTGGTAGAGCTCTTTGGCGCGAAGGGCCTGGCCCAATTGATGCACGTAGTTCGTCGCGACCGCGTCATAGAGGTTGGTGACGCCGAGTTGGCGCTCGACCTTCTCGATGCCGGCTTCGGTCGGCACGACGGTCTTCTTCTCCTCGTCGACCTCGTAGTCGGCGTCGCGCACGAGCGCGCGCGCGATGGACGCGAACTGGTAGTAGAGCTTGGTGACGTCCGACGCCGGTCCGGAGATGATGAGCGGCGTACGGGCCTCGTCGATCAGGATCGAGTCGACCTCGTCGACGATGGCGTAGTGGTGCCCGCGCTGAACCATGTGTTCGGCTCGTCGGGCCATGTTGTCACGCAGGTAGTCGAAGCCGAACTCCGTGTTCGTGCCGTAGGTGATGTCACAGGCGTAGGCCGCGCGCTTGTCTTCGAACTCGGCCAAGTCCGGTCCGACTCGTCCGACGCTGAGCCCCAGGAACTCGTGCAACGCGCCCATCCACTTCGCGTCACGAGTCGCGAGGTAATCGTTCACCGTGACGACGTGCACGCCGTTGCCGGCCAAGGCGTTGAGATAGACCGGCAGCGTCGAGACCAGGGTCTTCCCCTCGCCGGTCTTCATTTCGGCGATCCACCCGAAGTGCAGGGCCATCCCGCCCATTAGCTGGACGTCGTAGTGGCGCTGGCCGAGAACCCGGGTTGCGGCCTCTCGCACGACGGCGAACGCTTCGAGCAGCATGTCGTCGAGGTCTTCACCTTCGCCGAGGCGGGCGCGGAATTCGTCGGTCTTGGCGCGAAGCTCGGCGTCCGAGAGGGCCGCCATCTCCTCGGCGAGTTCGTTGATGGGCGGCACGAGTTCGGCCAGTTGGCGAACGCGCTTGCCCTCTCCGGCTTTAAGAACCTTGCTAAAAACACTCATGTCGTGATTCACCCTACCGGTCGTTACGTCCACTTCGATTGGGCTGCGAGTGCTGACCTGGTCTTTTACCCCACACTTGCCTGCGGCGGTGTCCGTG
>Ga0182030_10022194_pt1 | contig 11832 bp, 9 predicted proteins | sample 812S3MmetaG_FD_121299 | JGI IMG/M metagenome (GOLD analysis project Ga0182030, IMG submission 121299) | Permafrost microbial communities from Stordalen Mire, Sweden - 812S3M metaG (Illumina Assembly) | ecosystem: Environmental > Terrestrial > Soil > Wetlands > Permafrost | place: Sweden... | reverse complement strand
TGCAGCGCGGGCTCGGGCGAAGGCAAGACCACGGTGATATCAAATCTGGCACTGGCATTCGCGGAGACCAATCGCACGGTGCTCCTGATCGATGGTGATACCAGGAAGCCGAAACTGCATCGGATCTTCGATGTGCCCAACGATTCGGGCCTGCTCGAGCTTCTCGCGGAAGAAGAGCCACTCGATGCCAGGATCGTTTCGCGGCGCAGCCGGCCTACGCGATTTCCGCGAATCAGCCTGTTGCCGGGCGGCAGAGACAGTGACGGGGCGCAAGCGCTGCTGCACTCTCCGCGACTGGGGCAACTGCTTGAGGAGGCGCGCCGGCAGTTTGATGTTGTCCTCATCGACAGTCCCCCGATGGGGCATCTTGCCGACGCCCGCATCATCGGCTCTCTGGTGGATGGTGTGGTGCTGGTCGTCCGCGCGGGTCGAACGTCCCGCCAGTCTGTTGTCTCAGCAAAGCAGCTGCTGACGCAGGATGGCATTCCCGTGCTGGGAGCCGTTGTGAACGACTGGAATCCCAAGACTGCGGGATACTACGGTTACGAAAGCTATAAGGATTACTACTCCTCCTATCACGGAGAAAAGAACTAACCCGGTCGACCTGATTTACCTGAGTTGCGCCGCGCTGGTTCTGGGGTTTGCAGTCTTCTCGTCGGGCGGCGTCACCACAGCGGCATGGAATATCTGTCTGTGCGTCGTGTGCGGGTTGTCCCTTGCAGTCTGGCTGCCCCTGAGGCGCACCGAAACGGGGCCGGCTCCGGACAGGAGCCTCATCGCCCTGCTGATGCTGGTTTCCTTGTACGTGGCGCTGCAACTGGTGCCCCTGCCCGTATCGTGGCTCCGGGTGCTGTCGCCCGCGCGGGCCGAAGTTTACGATGCAACTCTCCGGCTTGGCCTGCCAGCCAGCCATGTGCCGCTCAGCGCCGCGCCCACCGTTACCATGGCGCACTTGTTGCGTGTGCTCTGCTTTATATGCATCTTTTTTCTGATCCGCGAACTTACCTGGCGTCTGGCGCGGCGGCCATGGCTGGCGATTCTGCCGGTGGTTGGGCTCGGCACGGCTGAAGGGGCGCTCGGACTGGCGCAATATCTCGGCGGAGCGACGAGAGCCTCTGGCACGTACGTCAATCCGAATCATTACTCCTGTTTTCTCGATATGACTCTGCCATTGGCTCTGACGCTGGCTGCGATTGCGGCGCGCGGAAAGAACGGGCGCGAGGGCGTATCGATGAAACGAGTCCTTGGGATCTGTGCGCTCCTCGGCGGCGCCACGTGCATTTTTCTGGGCGCGCTTTATTCGATGTCGCGCATGGGTTTGGCCGCCGTCACGGTTTCTCTGCTGATTCTGGCAATTGGCTTCAGTGTCGGGAAAGCCGATCGCCGCTTTAGATACATTGCGGGCGCTTCCGCCGCGCTGGTGTTACTGGGTCTGGTGTTTTTTTCCGCGCCGGGCAAACTGGTGGAGCGAGCCGGACAGGAACCATTGACAGCCGACGAGCGCGTCGCTATCTGGAAAGAAACCCTCCCGATGACAGCCGACTATCGATTGTTCGGCAGCGGTCTGGGAACGTATGTCTCGGTGTTCCAGAAGTATCGCGCTTCCGCGCCACTGTTCCTGGTGGATTTCGCGCACAACGATTATCTGCAGCTTCTGGCCGAACTGGGGCTGATCGGGTTCGCCATCACTTCGGGGGCGGGGCTTCTGATTCTGCTTCGCACTGTTTCGGCGATCCGCGGCGGCGCCACGCCGGAGCAACGCCTGCTTGCGGCCGGTTGCGCTGCCGCGCTCGCCGCTTTGCTGCTCGATAGTTTTGTCGACTTCGATTTCTACATCCCTGCAAATGCCATGCTGGCCGCCTGGATCGCGGGGATCGGAGCGGCCGCGGGTATTGGAGATGCCGGCGAGGCCGAAAGGATCAGAATTCGCAACCGGGCAGCTTAGCAGTGGCGAGCTATTGGCCGCCACCATGGGATTCGTTAAGTCTCAAAGCTCGGAGTAGACCGGCGAACAGTAAACAGCTCTGGCTATAATGATGCCGTTGGTGACATTTTGGTAGCGGGTGACCGTCATCGGACCATGCGGGTATGGATTGTTCTCCTTGCCGTGTCATTGCCCGCGTTGGCCGAAACCGCCAATATCACAGTTGACCCGACAACGACTTACTCTCAACCGGGCGGCAACATCCATGGATGGATGATGTCCGGGCCGGAGTGCCCCAGCGTAGAGGCTCAGACGACTCTTTCGGCGATGGCGTCGGCCGGACCGGGCGCATCGATTAAGCTTGCGGGCAGCGCGCCGGCGAACAACTCGACCGTCTATATCTACGGGGACGGTACTTATCCGACTGAGTCCACAACCATCATCGCCGGCGGCGGCACCACGACGATCACCGCCAACCTTACCAGCAACCACTTACCGGGAGCGGTCCTCGGATTGCCCCTCTGCACCGGACAGATTACCGCAGACCCTGCCTGGCCTGGTTATAAGAGTCCACTGACCAATCAACTTGTCAACCAGCTTGGCATCAACACATTTTCCGTGACGATGAATATCGGCCTGATCGAGAACAATGCCGACTATTTCACCGGATGGGTGCAAGGGTCACCCACAGTTGCCGGGACCGTAACACATACCCAGTTGCACAATGCCTTGTATACACCGGTAAACGACAACAACGACCCCAATGCCTTTTCCTGCGACCCGAGGCAGGCGTGCCTGACAAGCTGGGCAATGACGGAACTCGATTATCCGCTGAATGCTTTGTGGGACGGATCAAACGGGATGCGCGAGGCAATTCTGAAAAACGGCGAGACACCCCGTGTGATGGTGGCCATCGCCAACTTTAACCACAACACGAATCTCTACCCACTGCAGACTCCGGCCGAGTTCGGGGAGATGATGCTGGCCCTGTACATTCACATGCTGGCCTTCCACGGATATGGCTACGACTATGTGGAGCCGATCGTGGAGCCGGATAACAACTGCGATACCACTCAGTACAGGAACTCTCCTTCCAGTTGCCAGAACTTAGGCAACTACGCGTATGACTCGGTGATGCTCGGCGAAATGATAGCAGCGGCGGAAGCGAGGCTTAATGCCGCCGGATACTACCCGATTTTCTTTTGCTGTGGCACCACCAATGCGTCTCATACCCTTACCTGGGAGCAATCCGCAAAAACAAAGGCGGCTATAGGAGGCATCAGCTTCCATATGTACGGAGGCTCGAACACGGACGTAGCCGGCATTTCAGCACAGGCGACGGCTGACGGAGTCATGTCTGCAATGACGGAATGCGACACGGGCGGCGTGGACGGCAGGGGTGGTTTGTTTCCCATGATCGAGAACGGGAATATCAGCCTGTACCTGAAATATGCGGGCGCTTCCGCGCTGGGGTCTCCCGGCATCTCGAGCGACTATCTGTACGTATCCAACACCTCCAATTACGCCTCCGGATACGTGAGCGCCACGGCAGGCGACTGTACTCCCTTCGGCCTGCCCGCCTGGTACTTTCCTCAGGTGATGCATTATGTCCGCGATGGCGCGATCCGCGAGAAGGCCACCGTGGACAACAGCGATTTCGATCCCATTGCATACCGGAACAAGGGGCTCGATACGGTCATCGTGCGCGTGGGTAACAACATTACAGGCAATCAGACTATTAACGTCACCGGCGTCGCGCCCGGCAAGTACGACTGCCTGTACACGTACAATAACGCGACCTTCGAGCAATCCTGCGGTACTCTGGCGATGACCGCCGGCGGCACGATTACGGCGAACCTGCCGAATGTACCCCGCGAGACAGAGGGGACGACCACTGCCATCGTAACGATGGTGCAGACCAACAACACTGTCACCTTCGCGCCTTTAAGCAATGTTGTGCTGGGCGTGGCGCCATTTACGATCACAGCGACGGCCAGTTCCGGTCTTCAGGTGAGCTTTACTTCGAACACGCCTGCAGTTTGTACGGTCCTCGGAGACACAGTGACTATCGTCGCCCTGGGAACCTGTTCAATTACAGCCAGCCAGACCGGTAACGCCAACTATCCGGCAGCAACACCCGTAACGCAGACATTCCAGGTTGGGCTCCCCGAAATCATGAACGTGGAGAATGCAGCCACGTTTCAGACGACACTGGCCCCAAGTACGTATGCCGTAATCTTTGGCCAGTATCTCTCGACGACAAATCCGGGGCGAGTCTGGGCGGCGGACGACTTTACGCAGAACAGCAACAATACTTTTAATATGCCGATCATGCTGGACGGCACCTCTGTTACGATCGGCGGCGTACCAGCCTTTATTAACTACATCAGCCCGGCACAGCTGAACATCATCACTCCGCCCGGCGTTACGGGCCGCAGCGTACCGGTCGTGGTGAAGGTGAATGGTCTGGTGAGCGCCGCGTTCAATATCACCCTGCAGACCCTCGCGCCATCGTTCTTCACGTGGCAGCCCGCCACTTCCGACTCCGGTAAATACCTTATCGCCCAGCACGCCGATTACGCGAGGGTCGGAAAAATAGGTTTGTTCCCGGACCAGTCGGCGGACTTCACGACACCGGCCAGTCCAGGGGAAACGATTATCCTCTACGGGACCGGCTTTGGGCCTACGACTCCTCCGATAGCTAACGGGATTGAGACGGACACGGTTTATCCACTCATCCCGACGCCTACAGCAACCTTCGGGGGCGAGGCAGCTACCGTCGTCTTCGCAGGGCTGGTTCCGCCCCTTTCGCAGATCTACCAGTTCGACGTGACGATTCCGTCCGACGCCAGGACCGGCGATTCGGCATTGGTTGTAACGGTCAACGGAACACGATCGTTTTCCGGACTGATCACAGTGCAGCAGTGACCTCGTTCGGGTCAACGCCGAAAGAGCTTCTCCAGATTCCCGAATGCCGCCTCGAGTCTCTGCCGCTTTTTCAGCACGCCCTCAAAAAGATCGCCAACCCGCGCGAACCTCTCCGGCGCATTCGCGATGGTGAACTGAGTGGGCAGCAACGAGGGCTTCACCTCATCCCAGTCGAGCGGCGTCGACACCGGAGCGCCCACATAGGCCCGCGCCACATACGGCGCCGAGATCGTCTTGCTCTCCGCGATCTGCAGATAGTCGAAATATACACGGTCCTTCGCGCGCTTCTCGACCGCCCGCGGCGTCGTGAAGAGGTCCGCCCGCTCGGCCGCCACCATGCGCGCGATCACTTCGGCGAACGTGCGCGCCTGCTCGTAGGAGTACTCCGGCTCAATCGGAATAAAAATGTGCATGCCGTCGCCGCCCGTCGTTTTGGGATAGCCCGTCAGCCCGATCGCATCCAGCTTCTTCTTCACCAGCAGCGCCGCTTCCACAATCTTTGCGAACGCACACTCCTGCGGATCGAGATCGATCAGGATGTAATCCGGGTTTTCCAGGGACCCCACGCGGCTCATCCACGGATTCTGATCGATGCAACCGAGATTCGTCAGATACAGCAAACTGGCGCGATCGTCCGCCAGCACATACCGGATTTTGTCGATGGTCTTCGTGCGCAGCCACGCGGGATAACCCTGCGGAGTATTCTTCTGAAAAAAGAACTCTTCGTGAATGCCGTTGGGATAGCGTTTGAGTGAAAGCGGCCGGTCCCTGAGATGCGGCAGGATCAGTTCCGCTACGGCATCGTAATAATTGAGCAGATCGCGTTTCGTGTAGCCGTCTTCCGGATAATAAACCTTGTCGAGGTTGGTGAACTTCAGTGAGTGTCCGTCGATCTCGGTCGTCACTTCCTTTTTTTCAATCGGCAGAAACCCCGGCTGCGGCGCGGTTTCGCGGCTCACCTCCTTCGACGTCTTGTCGTCGCGCAGCCCCAGATAGACGGGCGCGCGCAGTTTGCGGTCACCCGTCCAGTTCGCGAATTTGATCTGCGCGACCAACTCCGGCTGCACCCACCTTGTGCCTTTGGGAATCTTGTCCGCGTGCACAAACGGCATTTTCGGAATCTCGCGCGGCTCCAGCAGCGCCCACAGTTCTGCCAGATTGCGCGCATTGAAACCCGTCCCGACGTTCCCCGCATAATGCAGCTTGCCGCTCTCGTAGTAACCCAGCGCGAGCGACCCGAAGTGCTCGCGTTCACCGGGCGTGAATCCCGCAATGACAAACTCCTGCTCCGACGTCAGCTTCAGCTTGAGCCAGTTCTGACTGCGCCGCGACTCATAAACGCTCATGGCCTTTTTTGCGAGCAGGCCTTCGAGCCCGCTGTGCCGCGCCGCTTCCAGAAGGTCCTCGCCGACATTCTCGAAATGATCCGACAGGCGCAGCAGGGGAAACGGTTTGACAATCTTCGCCAGCAGCCGCTTTCGCTCGATCAGGGGTACGCGACGCAGATCGTAACCATCGAGATACAGCAGATCGAACACCATCAGATGCGCCGGGTTTTTCTGCCCCATCTTCGCGATCGCGTTCGCGTCCTTCACATGAATGCGCGGCTGGATCAGTTCGAAATGCGATACTCCCTTGTCATCGAGGATGACAATCTCGCCGTCGAGAATTGCCTGCGCCGCGTCGACGTAGTGCGGCACCACCTGCAACTCCGGATACTGGCCCTCGCAGCGGTTATTGTTTCGGGTGAAAATCCTCATCGATCCGCCGTCGATAAAGGTCAGCCCGCGCACGCCGTCCCATTTAACTTCGAAGATCCAGTCGGCGCCTCCGGGCAGGCTTTCAGCGATCATGGCGCCCATGGGCTCGAAAAACCCGGGAAGCTCCGCACGAAACGCGCCGGTCAGTTTCTCAGGATGGAAGCCCGACCGCGCGCCTGCTTTTTTTTTAGTCCCGCCCTTCGATTTGTGCGCCGGCAGATCGGCCGCGATCTCTTCCTGCGTGCGCGCGGTCTTCACGCTGTACGCGAACTGTTCGATATCCCACGGCGACTGCGCCGCTTCATCTTTCTTCTTGATGATCAGCCAGTCGTTGCCCTTTCCGCGCCCCTTCATATGCACGATCGCCCAGGTGCCGCTCAGCTTTTCACCATGTAACCGGAACTTCAGATCGCCGCGGGCCAGTTGTTCGAGCGCCGTCGCCCCCGCCCTGGAGTCCGGTATCAGATCGAACGTGCCGCGATCCCACAGCATCACGCTGCCGCCGCCGTACTCACCCTTCGGAATGTTGCCTTCGAAATCCCCGTAATCGAGCGGATGGTCCTCTACCATGGCGGCCAGATGCTTCACCGCCGGGTCGAGCGACGGCCCCTTCGGGATAGCCCACGACTTCAGCGTGCCGTCGATCTCGAGGCGAAAATCATAATGCAGCCGCGTGGCGTTGTGCCGCTGAATGAAATACCGCCCCGATTGTGACTCATTTTCTGCAGTCAGGTTTCCCGGCGCAGGTTCGGGCGTCTTCGTGAAGTCGCGTTTGCGCGCGTACTCTTTCAGTGACATAAAACCGTGGAAATGTTCCTGAATACATGTTATAGCTGGTTCCATGGCTACAAGCGTGTGGAAGGGTCATCTGACATTCGGACTTGTCTCGCTTCCTGTGAAGCTTTTCACAGCCGCGCGCAGTGAAACCCTCAGCTTCAATCAACTGCATAAGCATGACAACTCGCGCATCAAACAGGTCGTCTATTGCCAGGCTGAAGACAAACCCATTCCGCGCGACGAAATCGTGAAAGGTTTCGAGTACGAGAAAGGCAAGTATGTCGTGGTGCAGGACGAGGAGATCAAGAAGGTCGCGCCGAAGACCGCGAGGGTCATGGAGATTCTCGAGTTCGTGAAATCGGACGACGTCGATCCCGTCTATCTCGAAAGCTCCTACTACATGGCGCCCGACGAAGGCGGCGAGAAGCCGTATTCCCTGCTCTTCGAAACCCTGAAGGAAACGAAATACTACGCCGTGGCCAAGATCGCCATGCACAACCGCGAGCACATCGTGGTGGTGCGGCCGGGCGAGCGCGGCATGATTCTGCACACGATGTATTACGAAGACGAAGTGCGGCGCTCGGAGGAATTCCGCACCGATGCGCACAACGTTTCCGAGAAAGAAAAGAATCTGGCGAAGCTGCTCGTCGAATCGCTGGCCGGCGAATTCGAGCCCGGCAAGTATCACGACACTTACCGCGACAATCTGCGCAGGCTGATCGATGCCAAGATCGAAGGCCAAAATGTGGTGGAAACACCGGAGCCGCACATCGCCCCGGTCATCGACATCATGGAAGCGCTGAAGAAGAGCCTCGAAGCGCGCAAGCCGCCGCAGTCCGCGACCCAGGCTTCCGGTTCCGCCGAAGAAGAAAGCGAAGCTGTGGCTGAGCAGCCGAAGAAGAAGCGCGCCACGCGGAAGGCCAAATCCGCGTAAGGGTTTTCGGGGATACTGTGATCTGCCCTGAAGACGCCGGGCGGAAGCCCGGCGGCAGGCTGGAAAGCCTGGCCCCACAACAAGGTCCTGCAGCAATTGCGCGCGCGCTCATCCCGGCAGACCAAGCCAGCGCGGCACCTGCCTGCAGTATTCGTCGAACGCCGCGCCGCGCACTTTGCGGAGATGCGGCTCCTCAAGCAGCACAACGACGAGATGGAAGACCATCCACAACGCCGCGGCGTAAACCGCGACCGGCCGTGACGCATAGAGCAGCGCTTCTCCGAACACTGCCGTCACCACTCCGAGATACATCGGATTACGCGAAACCCGGTATAGCCCGTTGCGCACGAGCGTACCCGGCTCTTCTCCCAAAACTAACTTCAGCGGACGCGTGAAAAATATCGCCGGCGTGCCGCCTGAGCGAAGAAAATCGACCAGGCAGATCGCGTAAATGGCAGCGCCTGTCGCACGGCATACCATCCCAACTGCCACCATCCGCCGTGCATAGAACGCCCTTCCGTTAATACATGCGGAACGTAGACACCGACCAGGCACGGCACCAATACGGTGAAAATGATGCCGCGCAGCCAGAGCATCTCAACCCGCACAGGCCCGGCGCAAATCCTCGGCCCAGATCGCACCGTGCGGGTCTTCTTCATGCTTGAAATAGACGTATACATCGCGGCCGCTATCGAGCAGCGCTTTCACGCCGCGTCCGATCTCCGCGCGGGTGTCAGCCGAATAATCGCCCTTGCGCAGCCGGAAGTAGACGAAATCCGCCGTCAACACTTTCGGGACCTCCAGCTTGTCCGATTCCGCGAGGCAGAGGGCCATATTGCGCTGCGCCAGCCGCTCATACACTTCGTCCGTCAGCCACGAGGCGTGCCGAAATTCAAACGCGAACCGGATGTCCGGGGGCAGCAGCGGCAGGTACGCGTCAAGCCGGGCCAGATCGCACTTGAAGGTGGGCGCGAACTGAAACAGTACCGGTCCCAGCCTGCGCGCCGCCCGCAGCGGTTCGAGCGACTTCAGAAAAGCTTCCGTGAAGCTCTCCGCGTTCTGCATCTTCAGTATGTGGGTCAGCGTCTGGTGCGCTTTGCACGCAAACTGAAAATCAACAGGCGTCGACTTCAGCCAGCCTTCCAGCACGCTCGCCGGAGCGAGGCGGCGAAACGTATAGTTAGCCTCCACGCTGTTCAGGCGCGACGCATAATGCTCCAGAAATTTCTTCGCGGGCAGATCCTTCGGATAAAACTCCGGCTTCCACGCCGGATACGAAAAGCCCGATGTGCCCGCGTAAAGACGCACAGCCTGTTCTTACTTCGTCGCAGCCGGCAGCCCGATGGGGGGCTGCGACGGACCGAAGAAGCCGTCGTCCATCGTGACCGCCGCGCCCTTGCGAAGAGACTCGACTTCCGTGCGCGCCAACTGCGGCCGAACCTTCGTTTCGATGTCGGGCCGCGCCTCGGCCAGGCTCTTCGTCACATGCGATTCGACCACAATCAGGTGATAGCCAAACGGCGTTTTCACCGGCTCGGTGACTTCATTCACCTTGGCGGCAAAGGCCGCGGCCTCGAACGGCGGCACCATCATGCCCTTGCGGAATTCGCCCAGTTCGCCGCCTTGCGCGCCAGAGCCGACGTCATCGGAATCCTTTTTGGCGATTGCCGCGAAATCCTCACCCGCCAGCAGGCGCTTGCGGATGGCCTGTGCCTTCGCCAGCGCTTCATCATCGGTCAGTTCGGGCATGCCCGGCCTGGCCTGCATGGGAGCGCCTTTAACGCGAATCAGGATGTGCTTCGCTTTGAGAACCTCATAGTCCGACTTATGCTCGTTAAAGTATTTCTCAACGGAGGCGTCGTCGACCTTGATGCCTTTCTGCAGTTCCTGAAACATGGCCTGCGCCAGAAGATTCTGCCGCTGAAAGAGCAGGGTCTCCCTCGTCTTCGGGTCCTGGTCCAGCTTCTTTTTCTCCGCCTCCTGCGCCAGCAGTTTCACCTGCACGATCTGCTCGGCGAACTGCCGTTTCTGCATGGTGCGCGCGGCCTGCCGGTATTGTTCGGGCAGTGAATTGATCAGGTCGTCGAACTGCGCCTCGGTGATTTTTTCGTCGCCGATTGTCAGGATGACCTTATTCGGGTCGGCGGGCGCCGCTGCAGCCGGCTGAGAAGTCTCGAACTTCGGCATTGCCGGAGCCTGCGCAAACAAAGAAGGAATAACAGTAATAGCCAGTATAGCTGTGGAAAATTTCACCTTCCTATCGTATCGCAGCAGCGGAAATCCGGCCCTTTCAGCCCGCGTCGCCCGCCGGTTCCACAATCGCCGACATGGACCCCTGGGACCGGGGCAGCCGCCAGTCGCGCCCGTAGCTGTGCACCTGATCGCGCGCGAACTCCGCCTCGGGCAGCTCACAGGTAATCAGCACCGTCCGGCCCATCGCATCCACTTCCTGCGCATGCCGCAGCGCCTGCTCCGCCGTGAAGATGAAAATCTTCTGCAGCATCTCGATCACATAATCGTACGTGTGATCGTCGTCGTCCAAAAGCACGACGCGGTAGAGAGGAGTCTTCTCGGTCTCCCCGATGTATTCGGTCCCCGGTTTACTGATACGGGGCGTAGTGACGGTCGACATGCCCGGTGGTCAAATTCAGTATGCCACTGCCGCGTAGGACAATCGCTGCATGATCGAACGCGCCCGCATCGAACGCAATCGCGAATACGACCCGTTCGCCCGTCTCTACAATCAGTACTGGGGCGCAGAATACCGCGCCGCCGCCGCGCCGGTGGTCGAGCGCCTGCTGCTTTCGCGCATACCGCCCGGCGCCGCCGTTCTCGATGCCTGCTGCGGCACGGGCCAGTTCACCTCGGCCATTCGCGGCCTCGGCTATGATGTCGCGGGCATCGATTCATCCGAAAACATGCTCGCTTTCGCGCGCGAAAATGCCCCCGGCATTTCGTTCAGCCTCGCCGACGTGCGCGACTTCGCCCTCGACCGCCGCTTTGATGCCGCCTACTCCGTTTACGAAAGCCTCAACCACATCCCCGACATGGCGGGCCTCGGGTGCGCCTTCGAATGCCTGCACCGGCACCTGCAGCCCGGCGCGCCGTTCCTGTTCGATCTCAACCGCGACGAAGCCTACATTCTCTACTGGAACAACACCGATGCGGTGGTCGAATCCGGCGGTGCATTCATCACGCGCTCGACCTATGACGAGGAGAAGCGCATTGCCGTCTGCGACATCACCTCGTTCGATCTCACGCCCGAAGGCGCCTGGCGGCGCGAGGATTTCACCGTGCGCCAGACCTGCCATTTCATGGGCGAAACGCACAGCGCGCTGCTCGACGCCGGTTTCCGCGACGTCGTTCTCTACGACGCCCGCGACGTCGGGATGAAAGGCGATGCGGGCTACGCGCGGACCTTTTTTCTGGCGACTGCGTGACGCCCGGAATTCGTAACGCTCCGCGCCGGGCGGAAGCCCGGCGGCAGGGTAGAAACCCTGGCCCCACTA
>Ga0182030_10022193_pt1 | contig 11832 bp, 6 predicted proteins | sample 812S3MmetaG_FD_121299 | JGI IMG/M metagenome (GOLD analysis project Ga0182030, IMG submission 121299) | Permafrost microbial communities from Stordalen Mire, Sweden - 812S3M metaG (Illumina Assembly) | ecosystem: Environmental > Terrestrial > Soil > Wetlands > Permafrost | place: Sweden... | reverse complement strand
GCAAGCCGTCGCCGAGGAAGTTCAGCGAGAAAAGGGTCAGGGCCATGATGACGGCCGGATAGAGCAGGAGCCAGGGATATTCTTCCATCACTTCGGCCCCTTCCTTGATGAGGATGCCCCACGAACTGTGCGGGGGCTGAACCCCCAGGCCGAGGAAACTCAAAAAGGACTCCAGCAAAATGACATCGGGAATAGTCAAGGTGGTAAAGACGATGATCGGGCCGAGCAGGTTGGGGATGATGTGGCGCAAGATGATGCGGCGGCGGCTCAACCCCAAAGCGCGGGCGGCCTCGACGAATTCGCGCCGCTTGAGGGACATGACTTGGCCGCGCACGATCCGGGCCATGGTCAACCATTGGATGGCGCCGATGGCAACAAAGAGCAGAATGATATTCTGCCCGAAAAAGACCATCAACAGGATGACGAAAATGACGAAGGGAAGGGCATAAAGAATGTCCACCGCCCGCATCATCACCACATCCAACCTGCCGCCGACAAATCCGGAAATGGCCCCAAATAAGACGCCGATGGTCAGGGACACGAGGGTCGCGCACAGCCCGACTAACAGGGAAATCTTGCCGCCATAGAGGAGTCGGGAAAGCAAATCCCGCCCCAAGGGATCGGTCCCGAGCCAGTGCTGCGCGCTAGGGGGCGTGGGGCCGAGGGCCAGATTCTGCTGCTCATAAGTGTAGCCGATGACGTAACGACACAGCAACGGTTCCGAGAAACAAAGCACAGACAGCGCTCCGACCACAATCATGCCGAACACCGCCAGTTTGTTTTTGAACAGCCGATGCCGGGCATCGCTCCAGAATGAAACCCCGGCCTCCGCTTCATCGCTGACCAGGGCGGGCGTCACTAATTTGACAGGATCATTGCTCATTCAAAGCGCAGCTTTGGGTCGAGCCACACGAGGACGACATCCACCACCAGGTTCAGCACGATGACAAAAATCGCGTAGAAAAGCACCGATCCCATGACCATGAAGTAATCGCGGTTGAATGCGGAGGTGACGAAGAAACGGCCCAGACCGGGGATGCCAAAAATGGTTTCAACAACGAATGAGCCGGTCAACAATCCCGCCACGGCCGGACCGAGAAAGGAAACAACTGGCAGAATGCCGCCGCGCAGGGCGTGTTTGAAGACGACGCGAACTCCGCCCGCTCCTTTGGCGCGGGCGGTGCGGATATAATCCTGGTGAAGTATTTCGAGCATTCCTCCGCGGGTCAGGCGGGCGACGTAGGCGGCGTAATAGGCCCCGAGCGTCAACGCCGGGAGCACTCTATCACGGGGAAAAAACCAGCCTGCGGCATTGAACCAGTCCAAGTGCAACGCGAAGGCCGAAATGAGCAATGGCCCCATGACAAAGGTCGGGACGCAAATGCCGATCATGGCCAACGACATCGGGACATGGTCCAGCGCACTGTTCTGTTTCAGGGAGGCGATCAATCCCGCCGCCAGGCCAAAGACGAGCGCCACGACCAACGCCTCCGCGCCAAGTTCAAGGGAGACGGGAAAGGCGTCGGCAATAATCTCGTTGACGGTGCGGCTGGGATACTTGAAGGAAGGGCCGAGATTGCCCTGGCACAAATGTTTCATCTGGAGCAGGTATTGCTCGAAGAGCGGCTTGTCCAAACCGTAATGCGCCGCCATGCGCGCCTTGATTTCCGGAGGGACGTTCTTTTCGCTGTCGAACGGTCCGCCGGGAGCCACGCGCATCATGAAAAAAGTGGCCGTGGCGATGATGAACATCACCGGAATCATTTCCAGCAGGCGGCGGGCGATGAAGCGAAACATAATTCAGTTCATTTCGGCGACTCCAACCAGACTTCTTTGTAATTATGCACGTCCAACAAATTCGGATACCACCCTTTGACGTCCGGGACAATCAGCCTTGGACGGGTGTAAAAATAAATCGGCATGATCGGCATTTCATCCATGAGGATGGCCTCAGCTTTTTTGTAGGCCTCGTATCGCGCCGTCTGATCCTGGGTCTTGCCGTCCACTTCGATTAAGCGGTCGTATTCCGCATTGCCCCAGCCGGTCTCGTTGTTGCCGCCACCGGTCAGGCTCAATTCCAGAAAGGAACTCGCGTCGGCGTAATCCGCCCCCCACGCGGCGCGGGCGATGGAGTAATCCAGGTGATGGGTGGAATCCAGGTAAACTTTCCACTCCTCGTTGTGCAGGGTGACATTGATGTTCAGGTTCTTTTTCCACATTTGCTGGATGGCCTCGGCAATCGCTTTGTGGCTGGCCAAGGTGTTGAAGAGGAGTTCGATGGTCGGAAAATTCTTGCCATCCGGGTATCCCGCCTCGGCCAGCAATTTCCGGGCGGCGGGCAGGTCTTCTCTCAACTGCGCCCTCGGGGTATAGCCGCCGATATTGGGGGGATTGAGGGCGAAGGCAGGAAATTCTCCCGCCCGCGTGACGGTTTCGGTGATGGCCTGGCGGTCAATGGACATGGCGAGGGCTTGGCGGACGCGCTTGTCGTTGAGGGGTGGTTTGGTGACGTTGAACCGGTAATAATAGGTCGTCAGGAGCGGATAGACGTCAATCAGGTTTGGCTTGTATTTTCGGTAATAGGCGACTTTCGACTGGGGGGCGCTGAGGCTGGTGTGGAGTTGGCCGGAGCGGAACATGCGCTCGGCGGTGTCGTAGCTTTCCTCCGGGTCGAAATATATCCCATTGAGACGCACTTTCTTGGCGTCCCAGAAATAGGGGTTCCGCTCGACTAGGATGTGGGAGTTGACCCGCCATTCCTTCAGGGCGAAGGGGCCGTTGCCGACGAAGTGGCCCGGTTTGGCCCAGGGATTGGTCGGGTCATCCAAGGCGCCGTACTTCTTGATCGTGGAAATGGGCACCGCGTACCAGGCATTGTGCACCATCATGGCGAGGAGGTAGGGCGTTGGCCCGGTCAAGGTGATCTCGAAGGTGTAATCATCCGGGGCTTTGAAGCCAACCTCGTTGAAATTCGTCATCTTCCCCAAATTGAAGGCCTCGGCGTTCCTCACCGGGTAAAGCATGTAGGAGTATTGCGCTCCCAGCGCGGGCAATAACATGCGGTGATAGGATTCCAAGAAATCACGCGCAGTGATCGGGTCGCCATTGGACCATCGGGCGTCCTTGCGCAAATGAAAGGTATAGACTTTTCCGTCCGGGGAGATTTCCCAGCGCTCCGCGATGCCCGGCACCGGGGAACCGTCCTTGGGATCGGGGTCCACCAAGCCCTCGTAGAGAGCAATCATGATGTCGTGCTCGGGCTCGCCGATCTCCACTTGAGGGTCCAAACCCGCCGGTTCCGCGCCGTTCCCAATGCGCAGCACTCCCTCGAGGTCCGCAATCTGCACCATGGTCTCGCGCCGCCCGCAGCCTGCCGTCAAAAGAAACATTCCCGCGGCCAGGCCAACCGCGCCCAACATTCGCGTCATTGCAAAGGATTTGGCCATCCGCGTCAAGGGTTCCCCGGCAAGCCGTTGGTGATGCCGATTTTTTGCAGGAACGGGGCGATGGACTGCGGCCGGCCGAGAAACTTCTGGATGGAGATTTCCACGTCGCGCGAGCCGCCCTGCTCATAAATCTCCTGACGCAGGCGGCGTCCGGCGTCTCGATCCAAAAAGCCATCCGGGGCGTTGCGGAAAACGGTCGCCATGTCCGCCGCAATCGCGTCCGCCCACGCGTAGCCATAATAACCGGCGTCGTAGCCCATAAGATGGCCGAAGTACGCCACAAATGCCGTATCCGGCGCGACAGGGAAGAAGGCGTCGCTGGCGACCTTGTTGGAAAGGGGAACGGTTTCCTGCTCGTTGCCCGCGTGGATCTTCGTGTGCAGCGCCAGGTCCGTCAGGCCGAAGGAAAGCTGGCGGCGGTAGAAGTTGCCCTCCGTGGCCAGTTCGGCCTCCCTTAATTTTCCTAGAATTTCCGCTGGTATCCTTTTGGACGGATCACGGTAATCGGCGGCAAAGCTGTCGAGCACCGTTTTGTCCCAGGCCCAATTCTCCAGCATTTGCGAGGGCGCCTCGACGAAATCACCCGGCACCGCGGTGCCGGCGAAACGCCCATATTTGGCCCGGGTCAAAATTGAGTGCATGGCATGGCCGAATTCATGGAATATGGTCACCACATCATCATGCGCCATGAGCGAAGGCTTGCCCGGTTCCGGCGAGGGAAAATTGCAGATCAAAGCCACGGTCGGCCTCTGGTATTTTCCATCCGGCAGAAGTTTTCCGCTGATGATGTCAAACTGGGCGAAGTGGTTGTATTTGCCCTCGCGCGGAAACATGTCCAGATAAAACAAACCGAGCGGCTCGCCCGTGGCCGCATCGGCAACGGCGTAAAGCTGGAGGTCGGACACCCACTTGTAGGGCGCCGGTATTGGCTGGAATTTAAGCCCGAAAATACGCTGATAAATGGTGAACATCCCCTGCAAAACCGGCTGGTAGGGGAAATAAACCCGCAGCGCCTCCTCATCCAGGGTGTATTTCTCCTTCTTGAGTTGGTTGGCGTAATAGCGCCAGTCCCACAAATGAATCTGCGCATTGGCATCGCCGGTCTCCTTGATTTTCATGGCGCGAAATTCCGCCGTCTCCGCGTCGAACTTCGGCTGCAACCCCGCCTTCAGTTGTTCCAGGAATTGCTCGGCGTGCGCTCCGGTCTTGATCATCTTGACCTCGGTTTGGTAATCCGCCCAAGTCGCGTAACCGAGCAAGTGGGCAAGGCCGTCGCGCACCACCAGGATGCGTTGGAGCAGGGGGATGTTTTCGGCGCGCGCCAGATTGTCGCGGGCGGTTTGCAGTTTCAACCGCGTCGCCTCCGCCTTCGCGTTCTCCATCACGGTCAGATAATGCCAGGTGATGTTGGCCATGACCGAGTACGTGCCATTGCTATTATTGACTTCCGGTTGCGCCAGAAAGTCCTCCGGCACTCCCTCCAACTCTGCCTTGCTGAAAATGAGCTTGCTCCGCGCCTTGCTGATTTTGGACTCATAATCGGTCTCCAAACCGGAAAGCTCCTTGCGCAATTTTTCCACTTCGTCGCGCTGGGCCTTGGGCAATTCCAACCCGGCCCGCCGGTAATCCCGCATGGTTTCTGTCAGCAGCTTGGCGTCCTCGCCGGCCAGGGTGGGGCGGGTCTCCGCATAGGCCTTGAGCGCCCGGTAAACATCCTCGCGATAATCGAGGCTCACCAGCCACTCCTGCAACCGCTTGATCTGGTCCACCGCCGCCTCGCGCAAAGCGGCGCTGGTGCTGGTTTCCTTGACGATCTCCAACCGGTTCTCCGTCAAACCCGCCTGGTAGCTCGCATCGTCAAGCGCCCGGACGGTGTTGGTGAAATTGACCGAAGCCGCCGGCAAAAGGCCAATCAAGTCCAGCGCCTTGTTCCCCGCCGCGATCGTCGCCCGCACTGAAGCGGCGATTTGGTTGGTCGTCGTTTCAAACGTCGGCAGGCTGATGACGGAGTTGAACTGCGCCGCCTCCCGCTGGTAATCCGCCAAAGTCTTGGTGTCCATGTTCGGGGAACTTGGCGGGGCCGTCGCGCACGATGCCAGAACGCCGGTCAACCCCAAAGCCAGGGCAAATTTATGTCTCATAATCAAACGACGCTCAGATTTAAGCACAAACCGCCCGCGCCGCAACTCTGCGAACAGGGAAAAATTGACTTCTGACCCCTTCGGCCGCAGGATCATACTCGGCTTATTGGCCCAACATGGACGCAGCACATATTAGAAATTTCAGCATCATTGCCCACATTGATCACGGCAAGACCACCCTCTCGGACCGTCTTCTTCACCGCACCGGCACCATCGCGACTCGCGAGATGGAGGAGCAACTCCTGGATTCCATGGACCTCGAACGCGAGCGTGGCATCACCATCAAGGCGCACCCGGTCACGATGAGTTATACCGCCAAAAATGGCGAAATCTACGAACTCAACCTCATTGACACCCCCGGCCATGTGGACTTCTCCTACGAAGTTTCCCGCAGCCTCAGCGCCTGCGAAGGGGCCTTGCTCATCATTGACGCCGCCCAAGGCGTCGAAGCCCAAACCGTCGCCAACGTCCACCTAGCCACCAAGCAAAATCTCCTCATCATCCCCGTCATCAACAAGATCGACCTTCCCCACGCCAACATCGCCCAGGCCAAGACCCAGATGGAGGACATTCTCGCCATTCCCGGCGACACCGCCATCCTCGCCAGCGCCAAAGAAGGCATCGGCATTGACGAAATCCTGGAAGCCATTATTGCCCGCATTCCCCCGCCCAAACCCACCGGCGCCCCCTCTCTGCAAGCCCTTGGCTTCGACTCCTATTTCGACACCTACAAAGGAGTCGTCACCCACGTCCGCATCTTCAACGGCGAACTGCGCCCCGGCATGCAGGTCAAGCTCCTGCACTCCGGCAAGACCGTGGAAATCAAAGAAGTCGGCAGCTTCAACCCCAAGCCCTACATCCGGGAAAAACTCGAAGTCGGCGAAACCGGCTACATGACCGCCAACATCAAGAGTCCCAAAGACGTCAAAATGGGCGACACCATCACGGATTCCAAGAACCCTTCTGCCGTCCTCCCCGGGTTCAAGGAAATTCATCCCATGGTCTTCAGCGGAATTTATCCCATCAACACCGCGGACTACGAGCATCTCAAAGCCAATCTCGGCAAACTCCAACTCAACGACTCAGCCTTCGTCTATCAACCCGAAAGCTCCGTCGCCCTCGGCTTCGGCTTCCGTTGCGGTTTCCTCGGGCTTCTCCACCTGGAGATTGTCCAGGAACGCCTCCGCCGCGAATACGGCATGGACATCATCGCCACCTATCCCAGCGTGGTCTATTCCATCAAAATGACCGATGGCACGGTCAAAACCGTGGACAACCCGGCCTTCATGCCCGAAGTCAACTATATCGAGCGCATCGAGGAGCCGATGGTCTGGGCCTTCGTCATCTGCCCCAATGAATACATCGGCGACATGATGGCCCTCCTCGCCGAAAAACGCGGCGTGGTGGACCACACCGAAACCCTGGACCCCCGGCGCGTCATGCTCACCAGCACCCTCCCTCTCGGTGAAATTCTAATTGACTTCCACGACCGCATCAAGAGCATCACCCGCGGTTTCGGTTCCATGGATTACGAGCACGCCGGCTACCAGGAAGCCGATATGGTCAAATTGGACATGCTGGTCAACAGCGAATCCGTGGATGCCTTCTCCTGCATCGTCCACCGCTCCAAGGCCGAGGGCCGTGGTCGCGCCCTCGCCGCCAAGCTCAAGGAAGTCATTCCGCGCCAGCAATACCAGGTCGCCATCCAGGCCGCCATCGGTGGAAAAATCGTCGCCCGCGAGTCCGTCAGCGCCATGCGCAAAGACGTCACGGCCAAGTGCTACGGCGGCGACATTTCCCGCAAACGCAAGCTTCTGGAGAAACAGAAAGAAGGCAAGAAGCGCATGAAATCCTTTGGCTCTGTCAACATCCCCCAGGAAGCCTTCATCGAAGTGCTCAAGGCCTGACCCGCGCATGAAAATCACCCTGGCCGCCTCAGTCCTCTTCGCCGCTGCCCTCCAAAACTGCCCGGCTCAAACCGACACCAACCTCCTCGCCATCGGCGACTGGTCGGCTCCCGTGACCGACGCCGCCTGGACCCTCCGTGGCCGGCTCGTCGTCTATGCGCCGCTCCCCGAGGCGCCCGACGAGAAGACCGCCGGCATTTGGAACGCCGCCCGCGTTTACGTGGACCTGCAACTCATTGACCCCAACATCTTCACGTTGAACAATCCCGCCGAAATCTATATTGACCACTACCTTCCGATGCACTGCGAAATGCGCGACGGCCATGACCAACCCGTCCCCAGTCAGGAGGGCTGGTTCCCGTCGAGTTCCCCGCCTCCGCTCCCGTACACCGTCACCTTGTCCACCGATTCCACCGTCCGATTGCGCGCCAGCACCGGGGTCGTCGCCCTTCGGCCCACCGTCCTTAAGTTCGCCGTCCCCGAGCGCGCCTGGGCCTTGCCCAAAATGGACACCAACGAATACTTCCTTTCGGCCACCTTCGCTCCGTCCACCAACCACCCCAGCGACCTCAATTACCACGTCTGGCAGGGAACTCTTCAACTGCCCAAGGTCAAGATTCCCGTCAGCCAACTGAAGTAGTTTTTTCCTTCCATGAAAAGCTGTCTCCGCAGGCTCCTTTTAACCCGAAATCCGAAATTCAAACCGGCAAGATGACGCAAGGTCTTGGAGCAGAAACGAATCGAAAAAATCGAGGCATACCCAAATTGGTCTGTCGAGGTTTTTTCAATTCGTTTATGCCCAAGAGATTGCGGCAGATTGCCGGTTTCAATTTCGGATTTCGGGTTTAACCACCCTCCTTGCCAGCCTCGCCGCCTTCCTCACCGCCTGCGCCAAGACCGACCCCGACGCCAACCTCGACACCAAACCCTGGGGTGGTTCGCCGCCGGGAACCGGCGGCTTTCCCTCCAACATCAACCAGGGTCGGTAGGGCGAGACTCCGTCGAGCCGTGACTTTCTTCCGCGCCATCGAGTCAAGACTCGAAGTCAGAGCGGGAGGAGGATGGGCAACATGTTGGGCCGGAGTCACACCCTGCCATTGCGCTGATTATCATCGGGAATTGGTGTCAATGCAACCCCAGCACCCGTGACACAAACAGCAGCGCCCCCGCAAAAAACGTCGCCCCCAGAAACACGCACACCGGCAAAGTCAGCACCCAGGCCAGCAATAAATTCCTCACCGTGCTCATCTGCAGCCCGGATTTGTTCGCCGTCATCGCCCCCGCCACACCGGAAGAAAGCACATGCGTCGTGCTCACCGGCAGACCATATTTGTCCGCCAGGCCGATCGTGATCATCGCCACCACTTCCGCCGACGCTCCTTGCGCGTAAGTCAGGTGTGTCTTCCCGATTTTTTCCCCGACCGTCACCACAATCCGCTTCCAGCCGATCATCGTGCCCAAACCCAGGGCCAGCGCCACCGCCACCTTCACCCACACCGGAATAAACTTCGTCGTTTTGTCCAGCGCCGACTTGTATTTGGCCAGAGCACCCGCCTCAGTTTCGGAAAACTTCTTGCTTTTCGTCAGTTTGCCAACCGTCTCCGATGTGAAATAGATCGCCGTGCGCAGACCGCCGCGCTGCTTTTCCGGGAGCGAAGCCAGGGATTTGTTTGTGCCCAGAATGCTGGTGATTTCAGCGTTCTTTTCCTCCAGCGCCCCAAATACGTTGTCCGAGTAGGCGCCGCCGGACTTGAGATAATCGGTCAGACTCTTCGTCGCCGTTTTCTCATCCACCACGGGACCGGTGTAGTGCTTCTGCAAGAGGCCGCCCGCGCCCTGTGACATCACCGATAATTGCCCCATCGCCTCCGCTGAAATCGAAAGATCCAGCGCATACATTCCTGGAACGACCCCCACCAAAATCAGCATCAGCAAACCCATCCCTTTCTGGCCGTCGTTTGACCCGTGGGCGAAACTCACCCCCGTGCAAGTCAGGCACAGAATCCCGCGAATCCACCAGGGCGGCGTCTTCTTCGGATCAGGCTCCGCATAAAGTTCCGGCTTATGCACCAGCGCCTTGGTCAGCAGAAAAAGAATGGCCGTGCAGGCAAATCCCACCAGCGGCGAGATGAGCAAAGACAACCCGACGTCTTTGGCTTTGCCCCAGTTGACCCCGGCCAGCAACCCGCCCGAAGTCATTGAGGAATTCATCAAGCCCACGCCCATGATCGAGCCGATGAGAGTGTGCGAGCTGGATGCCGGCAATCCCAAATACCAAGTGCCGAGGTTCCACACGATCGCCGAAATCAGCAGCGAAAAAACCATGGCAAAACCCGCCGCCGAACCCACATTCATCACCAACTCCACCGGCAGCAAAGCCAGGATGCCGAACGCCACCGCTCCCGAAGAAGTCAACACCCCTGTCAAATTGCATAAACCCGACCAGATCACCGCCACCCAGGGCGGCAGGCTGTGCGTGTAAATCACCGTGGCCACCGCGTTGGCCGTATCATGGAAGCCATTGACGAATTCAAAGGTCAGCGCCAGTGTCAAAGCCAGAACCAGACAGCAAAGCTGCCCGGTGCCCAGCGTGCCAAAAATGTGTTCCATGCCCGGTATTAGAACCGAACTCCCGATATTTGACCATCGCCGCAGTGTGACGATTCCGTTACAATTCGGCCGACCTTCCCGCGCAAACCGGCTCCCATTTCCAACGCGGAACCGCCCCTGCTTTGCCTCCCACGGAACATAAATCGTCTTCATCCCATGCTTCCTCTGCCTCCTATCCGAACACCGCCACCAACCACTTAAACTCAGGCTATTACCAGTTATCCGGAATCAAATACGTGACGCAATAGGCCGTTCCTGACACCAGCGCGCTTCCCGCCGCCGTGGAGTAAATGACGAAATTCGACGGTGAAGAAATGACATAAATGTCACTCGGCCCGATCCGGGTGACCGCCGTGCTGGCCGTGGCGGAGCCGTATTGAACGCTCCACAACATCGTCACCGGTGGCGCCGCCGCGAACGGATGGGCAAAGGTATTGGTGCAGAAGGCGTACCCGGCGGTGTTGGTTCCCACCGCGGCGCCATTGGTCATGACGATAAACCCGGCATAATCATTGTGCTCTGTCCCGCCGAATCCCACACTCCCTGCCGCCGTCGCCAAGACACTCTTCGGCCCTTTCGCCATGGTCAGGGTGGGGGAGTTGGTGTGCCAAAAAACACCCGCCAGCGGGGAAGGCAGGAGATTGGTGGAAACCGTTCCGCTCGACAGTTGTGAAGCGTCGAGGTTGGTCAGCCCGCCGCCGTCGCCCGGGTTGCCACTGGCGCTGAACAGCGGCGGATTGCCATTGTCATCCGTGGATCCCGAAATGTCGGCGAACACCGCATTGGCCGTCAGGGCGCTGATGTTGTCGAGGGTGTTCCCGTTAAAGCCCAGCGTTCCGGTGATGCTCCAGATCTCCTCGTAGTAGGGGCTGAGATAAAGGCTGTCGCCGTACACGGAATCATTGAGCACGATGGAGGTATAAGGAGGAGGGGTGATGTTGGACAAGGAGACGGTGTTGCCAAAAGCGACCGGCTGTGCCAAAAAATTCTGAATCTGCTCCTCCACCGAGGCCATGGTCAGAGGCGCGGCGCTGTTCATCCAGTAGGCGTTTTCCAGCACCTTGTTTGCCACCAGCGATTCTCCCAGCACATTGGGGTGGTCAAGAGGAATGTTCCATTCCGAGGCCGGCGGTGAATCATTCGTGAAACCGTAAGTGTCCGCCGGGGAGAGCGGGTCGTAGTTTTGCACCATCCAATCCAGCACATCCACATAATGGTTGGTGAATGCCGCTTGCAGCAGGGCATTCAGGTTGGTGATGTAAACATAATCAGTGGTGCCGATCCCTTGGTTTGTATAGTCGTTGATGACCGAGAGCACCAGGTAGCGGGTGTTATTGGAGAGCGCCATGTCCGCCACCATGACGCTGATGTTGCTGACTACGGAACCGGGTGGGGTGTTGGGATAGTCATTATTGCCGGCCCAGATGACATTCGGCTGGCTCCAGGCCCAGGTGTTGCTCTGAAAATTGGTCAGAATCCCGTAGGTCGTGATGCCGCTGATGCCATAATTCACGGAGGGGATCCCGGACATTTGCTGGACCGCCAGGGGCATGGTATAGGGAAACGACCCTATCCCCAAAGTGTAACTGTCACCGTCAAACACATTGGTCATGCCATAAAAACTCGAGACCGCGGGGTTGCCGGTTACCACTCCAATCAGGCTGGAGGCATTGAGGTTGGTCAAGCCGGAGCCATTGCCGCCGAACGAAGAGTTGGTTATTAGGGTGT
>Ga0182030_10022192_pt1 | contig 11832 bp, 8 predicted proteins | sample 812S3MmetaG_FD_121299 | JGI IMG/M metagenome (GOLD analysis project Ga0182030, IMG submission 121299) | Permafrost microbial communities from Stordalen Mire, Sweden - 812S3M metaG (Illumina Assembly) | ecosystem: Environmental > Terrestrial > Soil > Wetlands > Permafrost | place: Sweden... | reverse complement strand
GTAGGGGTGGAAGGAATGTGGCGCCGCTGCTACAATGATTGGGCGCCGCGGGGTGGAGCAGTCTGGTAGCTCGTCGGGCTCATAACCCGAAGGTCGTAGGTTCAAATCCTACCCCCGCCACCATTGAACCGCTGGTCGGCGCGTCTCGTGCATAGAGTACGGGCGCCTGACCAGCGGTTTCGCGTTCGGGCGAGTGTGCGGAAGTGCCGTTTCTCGGGGCTTTTTATCGGGACCTACTCACCCGTGCCCTATGCAGCCCTATGCAGGGTGGTGCAGCGCGTGCGGCCCGTACGCTGCGGGTTCGCGACCGAACGTTCGGGCGCTGAGTTGCTGCACAGAGCAGCACTGGTGCAGCCCCATGCAGCTGCACTGATCAAGAGGGAAGCACTTCGCGACGCTACGAACTTGGTCTCGGCGGACATGACGACGGGGAGATGCCGGTTCGCGCGTGCACGGCGGCTTGGCGAAGCAACCCAATGCGCATTCGTTCTGACGCCGGCCTGGCGATCGGGAGCACAGTCCACACCTTGCTGATTGGCACGCGAACGCATGGACGGCGGCAGGAGGAGGGTGTGCCGGCGTCCATGGCCGCACCTCCACATCTTCGGTTGACCGTGAGAACCTGTGCCAAGCCGGATGTGGGGTCCTCTCGTAACCGCCGATGCTTTCAGCCGGTCAAGATACAGGTCATGTCAACGTTCGACGCTGGCGACCACATCAAGGTGAAGCGGCTGGTGTACACGCACCATGGGATCTACGTGAACGATTGTCGGGTCATCGACTTCAGCGGAGGCCGCAACATCTTGGAGAAGCCCAAAGCGCTCGTGCAGGCGCGAACGCTGAAGGAATTCGAGGGCAGGCGAGGCAGGGCTGAGAAAGTCCAGCCTACGTGGAAGTTCCTCGGTGGTCTCGGCTTTTGGCCTGGGCCCGACTGGGAGCATCCGCCCGAGGAGGTCGTGCAGCGGGCGGAGACTCTCTGCCAGATCGCCGCCACCCAGGGGGCCTACCGGCTCAGCGGCTCCAACTGCGAGCACATAGCGAATTGGTGCAAGTCCGGGGCGCACGAGAGCAAGCAGGTGCGCCATGTCCATGCCGGCCACGCGGTCATCAGCTTTGGCCTCCTGGTGGCACTCGGTCGTGGGCCGACCAACTGGCGACGAGCCCTCATGGTCCTGGCGCTGGCGTCGGCCGTGGTGACGGTCTACATGCAATACGAGGCTTGGACGACCCCGAGGCGATGGAGGCCGATTATCGCTAGGGCCGAAGCAGTCCTCCGAGTGTCCGACCAGCAAACAAACGAGGACTGATTCCTATGATTCCCGATGGTGTGACCCTTGAACCCAGATCGCTCACGGCTGGCAAGCGCGTGGACGGCGCCTGGAGCAGCTGCATCCTTACGCCCCTCCATAAGCAGTGTGCTTTCGGGTCTCGGACGCATGCTGACTGCTGCGAGCCTGCGTTCGTGGAGGGCGCACCGTCAGATTGACGACGACCGTGCCACTTCTTCAGGCGGCCCCGAGTGCAGCGGTCCAGCGCTTCGTTCCTTCTCAGGACTCTCACGACGCGTTACGCCGCGCATCGGCCAGAGCGGTCTCCAGCTCACCAAGCAGGAGATCCAGATCAGCCGAAGTATCGAGGGCTTGCATCAAATAGAAGCGGAGATCGGGAGCAAGCAGTCGTCAAAACCGACCGCGGCGAGTTCAGCGAGTGTCCGGAGCAAGGTGACCACGCCTCGAAAGTGCTGTGGTGGAGCTGGATTCCGAGGATGGGGTCGTCCTGGTCAGAGGGCATTACGCGAGATTTCTTGCCAAGAGGCTTGACTTTGTCTCTGTCATATAGCAAAACTAGCAAACATGACAAACTCTGAGGACGTCTCGGCCACGCTTCTGGCCATCCGCTCGAACTTGGACCTCACCCAGGCCGAGCTGGCCGAGCGCCTTGGCGTCTCCTTCGCGACCGTCAACCGCTGGGAAGGCGGGGGAAACAAGCCGCAAAAGGCACTCATGGCACGAATCATGGTGCTGGCCGAGGAGGCGGGCGCGGATGCGAGCGACTCGGTTGACGAGGGAGGCGCCGTAGCGGTCCGCCGTCGGAATCGCCGTACGAGTTCGGCGATTCCGACGACCAAGCCGATGGAGCAGATGCTGTGGGATGCCGCCTGCTCCATCCGCGGTGAGAAGGATGCGCCGAAGTTCAAGGACTACCTGCTGCCGCTGCTCTTCCTGAAGCGCCTCTCTGACGTCTTCGACGACGAAATCGACCGATTGGCAGACGAGTACGGCGACCGCGAGGTGGCGCTCGAGATCGCCGAGTCGGATCACGAGCTCGTTCGCTTCTACCTTCCGCACGAGGCGCGCTGGGCCGTGATCAGCGGTCGGTCATCGTACGAGTGGCCGGTCGACGACAGAGGGCGTGCGACCGCCCCGAAGGACATTGGGGAGCACCTGACGAAGGCCGTCCGCGCGGTCGTACGGCACAACCCCGGGCTTGCCGGTGTCATCGACGTCGTCGATTTCGCCGCGGAGCGCAATGGCGAGCGCGACATCAATCCCTCAAAGCTCCGCAGCGTTGTCGAGACATTCTCGGACCCGCGCTACCGGCTTGGTCTCGCTGATGTCCAGCCGGATTTCTTGGGCCGAGCGTACGAGTTTCTGTTGCGGAAGTTCGCTGAGGGCTCGGGTCAGAGCGCCGGCGAGTTTTTCACTCCGACCGAAGTCGGGTTCCTCATGGCGCGGATTCTTCGTCCGAAGCCCGGGGAGACCTGCCACGACTTCGCCTGCGGCTCTGGCGGCTTGCTGATCAAGCTCCAGCTCGTTGCTCGTGAACTCGACCCGACGAGCAAGGTACCGCTCAAGATGTACGGACAGGAACTCGGCGCTGAGAGCTACGCCGTTGCGGAGATGAACACGATCATCCACGACATGGATGTTGATCTACGTCGCGGCGACACAATGATCAACCCGAAGTTCCGTGACGCCACTGGTGCTCTCATGCGTTACGACATCGTTGTAACGAATCCGATGTGGAACCAACCATTCTCGACAGAGATCTTCGAGGACGATCCCTTCGACCGCTTCACCAAGGCTGGTGGCGTCACCTCGGGCAAGGGCGATTGGGCTTGGCTGCAGCACTCGATCGCCGTCATGAACGACCGTGGACGAGCAGCAGTGGTACTTGATACCGGCGCGCTGACGCGGGGCTCCGGCTCGAAGAACGAGGACAAGGAGCGCAACATCCGGAAGTGGTTCGTCGACAGGGACCTCATCGAGGGCGTGATTCTGCTGCCAGACAACCTCTTCTACAATACGACCGCTGCGGGCGTCATCGTCGTACTCTCGAAGCAGAAGCCCCAGAATCGCAAGGGCAAGATCGTCTTGCTCAACGGCAGCGGGCGGTTTACGAAGGGACGCCCAAAGAACCACATCGCGGATTACGACGTCGCGGAACTGGCGAGGCTGTACCTGGGTGGCAAGCCGGTCGAGGGCGAGGTCGCCATGATCTCGACGGAGCAGTCTGCCGAGGCGGATTACAACCTCAGCCCGACCAGGTGGGTCGGCCCGACCGCTGCCGCCGAACACGATTCTTTGAGCGACGTCCTTGAACGCTGGGCGGCAGTTGCCGCCGAGGAGGATCGCGTCTCGCGAAGCCTCGATCCTGCTCTCGTCCAACTACGGAAGCTCGTGTGATGGAGTCGGACTTCGTCGCCTTGTCGGACCTCTGTGATTCTGTCGGCGTGCAGGTCGATCCGGAAGATCACTCCGGCGCGATCTACATCGGAATGGAACATGTCAGTTCCGGCCGTCTCGTCAGGACTGGTGGGGGAGTCGCGGGGGACGTTCTGAGCGCGAAGTACGTATTTGAGCCCGGAGATGTCCTCTACGGCAAGCTGCGTCCGTACTTGGACAAGGCGGTGGTTGCTGACCTTCACGGCATCTGTACAACGGAACTTCTCGTTCTACGGCCAAAGGAGAATGTCGACGCCAAGTTTCTGGTCGCGGTCCTGCATTCGGCTCGCTTCATAGAGCACGCCGTCGCGGGGACCACGGGGGTGCAGCACCCCCGAACTTCGTGGCAACACATCGCGACGTTTCCTGTGCCTCGTTATGACTCGGCCGATCAGAAACGAATTGCGACCGTTCTTTGGCGGATTCATGACGCCATCGAGGCGAATGGCGCCTTGGTTCAGTCTGGCCTAGACCTCAAGCGAGTCGCGATGCTGTCGCTCTTCACCCGAGGCTTGCACGATGGGGCGCAGAAGGAGACCGAGATTGGATTGGTCCCTGACACCTGGGAGGTCGTTGAGCTCGGATCGCTCGGCCAGATTGGCAACGGATCGACGCCGAAAAAGAGTGTTGCCAGATATTGGGATGGCGGCAACTTCCCCTGGCTCACGAGCGCCAAGGTCTATGACCGAGATATTTCTGTTGCAGGGCAATTCGTGACCCCAGACGCTCTGGCGGAATGTCATCTACCGGTGGTTGACCCTGGTGCTGTCGTGGTCGCGATAACGGGGCAAGGAAAGACGCTTGGTCATTGTGCCGTCCTCTCGATGTCGGCAACTATCAATCAGCACCTCGCCTACATCCAATGCGACACCGAGCGGATCGATCCTCGCTTTCTTCGTGGTTACCTTGAAACGCAGTATCAGTACCTGCGCCAAGTGGGATCGGGTGGTGGAAGCACGAAGGGTGCCTTGACGTGTGCGTTCCTCCGAAGCGTGTCGGTTCCTTTACCAACCTTGGGTGAGCAGGCGGAGATCGTGGAGGTCCTTGACGCCCTCGACCAAAAGATCGACCTACACCAGCGAAAGCGTGCCGTCCTGGAAGAACTTTTCAGATCGCTGTTGCACTGTCTCCTCAACGGAGAGATCCGGGTGGAGGATCTAGACATCTCGGGTTTGTCGGTCGATATCCCAGAGCCCGACGAGGCCGTTGCGTGACGACCCTTTCAATTAGCGAGGCGACCTCGGTGCAGTTCCCGATGGTCAAACACGCCAGCGAGATCGGCTGGACGGTGCTTACTCCAGAAGAGGCGGAAGGTTTGCGCCGCGGTAGGGCAAACATGCTCTTCACGGAGGTGCTTGAAAGCAAGCTCCTCGAGTTCAATCCTTGGCTGACCGAAGACCAGGCGCGAACAGTCGTCGAAAGCATCGAGGCGCTGCCGCCGACCATCGAGGGCAATCGCGAAGTGCTTCGCTGGCTCCGCGGAGAACGACAGTGGCATGACGAAGAGGAGAAGCGCGACCGTCCGGTTCAGGTCGTCGACTTCGCGAATCCAGGAGAAAACACCTTCCACGTGACGTGGGAGTGGAAGATCGAGCCAATCGCTCGGAAGGGTAACCGAGCTGACGTCATCTTCATTCTGAACGGCATCCCAGTCACGATCGTGGAGCACAAGAACCCGAAGGACGGTGACGCGCTCGAGCGCGGTATCAAGCAGCTCCGTCGGTATGAGGTCGAGACCCCGGAGCTATTGGCCCAAGTCCAGCTCTACAACGTCACGCACCTCATTGGCTACTGGTACGGCGTCACCTGGAACGCTACGCGCCGCAATATCACCCGCTGGAAGCACACCGAGGACGAGGACTATCGATCCGCGGTCCAGGCGTTCTTCGAGCCGAGCGAGTTCTTGCGGACGCTCCAGCAGTGGATTTTGTTCTACGTCGAGGACGGAGAGACGCGAAAGTCCGTGCTGCGCGAACACCAGCGTGTCGCGGTCGAGAAGGTTGTCGCGCGGTGCGCGGATGCAAGCAAACAACGCGGGCTTATCTGGCACACGCAAGGTTCTGGAAAGACCTTCACGCTGCTGACCGCTGCTCGCCAGATTCTCGAGAATGAAGGGCAATTCGGTAACGCGACCGTGATTGTCGTGGTCGACCGGACCGAGCTCGAGGGCCAGTTGAAGGACTGGGTCGACCGGTTGCTCGGCGAGCTGCAGTCGAATGACATCGCGGTGCGTCGAGCCAACAGCAAGCAGGATCTACAGGACATCTTCGACTCGGACTTTCGCGGGCTCGTCGTCTCGATGATCCACAAGTTCGAGGAGATCCGGAAGGACAGCTCGGATCGCGCCAGCATCTTCGTTTTCATCGACGAGGCTCACCGGTCAGTGGCTGCTGACCTCGGCTCCTACCTGATGGCGGCTGTGCCGAACGCGACCATCGTTGGCTTTACCGGCACGCCGGTCGGCAGCTCGAAGGACGGCTCGGGATCGTTCCAGATCTTCGGCGCGCAGGACGAGGATGGCTATCTCGACAAGTATTCGATCATCGAGTCGATCACCGACGAGACGACCGTGCCGATCAAGTACGTGCTCGCTCCCTCTTCGATGCGCATGAGTAGCGAGGATCTCGACGAGCAGTTCTTCGCTCTGGCCGACGAAGAAGAGATCACCGACATCGACGAGCTCAACCGCGTCCTCGATCGAGCGGTGGGGCTGCGGTCGTTTTTGGGCGCGGACGACCGCGTCGAGAACGTCGCCGCGTTCATCGCCGAACACTTCACGGAGAACGTTCTCCCGCTCGGGTACAAGGCGTTTGTCGTCGCCGTCGACCGCGAAGCGTGCGCCAAGTACAAGCGAGCGCTGGATCGGCACTTGCCTCCGGAGTGGTCAGAAGCCGTCTACAGCGACAACCCTAACGACATTGTCGACCGGCCAGATGTCGCCGAGCTCCAGCTTTCGGAGACTCGTGAGAAAGAAGTACGACGCCTCTTCAAGAAGCCCGAAGAGGAACCGAAGATCTTAATCGTCACGGACAAGTTGCTAACTGGATACGACGCCCCGATCTTGTACGCGATGTACCTCGACAAGCCCATGCGGGACCACGTGCTGTTGCAGGCAATCTCCCGAGTCAATCGTCCGTTCATCGATGACGACAGCGTCCGCAAGACCGTCGGCTTGGTCGTGGACTTCGTCGGCATCCTCAGGCAGCTGAACAAGGCGCTGCGCTTCGATTCCGATGCAGTTGCCGGTGCGCTCGAGGATCTCGACGTGCTGATGGTCGACCTCCTGGAGAAAATCGTCGCCGCCGCGTCGGAGTATCTGCAGGTCGACAAGGGCGCCGATCCGGACGCGCAACTCGAGCAGCTCGTCTATGGACAGTTCTTGGTGCCCGAAGCTCGCAAGAAGTTCTTCGAGGACTACAAGGACGTCGAGTCGCTCTGGGAGATCCTCTCGCCATCGGCAGAACTACGTGACCACATCCAGACCTACAAGCGCTTGAGCCAGCTCTACGCCGCCGTTCGTAACGCGTACTCGCCAACGTCGAACTTCCTCGCTGACCTCGAACACAAGACCCGTCGACTCGTCGAGTCGACCGCTGTTCAGGACGGTCTCGGTCGTTTCTCGAAAGTCGTCACCTTCGATGTCGACACGCTCGAGTCGTTGCGCTCGGAGGATGGCCCGGACGAAGGAAACGTCTACAACCTTCTGCGCGGCTTGCGAAAGGAGATGGACGACGACCCGGTCGCTGGGGTGCTTCTCCAAGGCATCATGGATCGCACTCAGCGGATCATCCAGGCGCTCGAAGAGCGGAAAATCACGGGCATCGCGGCGATGGATGAATTGGCTGCGCTCGCTACCGAGAAGGCCGCGGCCAAAAAGCGGGCCGATGAGAGTGGGCTCTCGCCGATCGGATTTGCCGTCTACTGGATTCTCGACATCGACGAAGTCGTCAAGTCGGCAGGGATCGACACCATGGCGGCGGCACGCGAGATCGCGACGACACTCGCAAAGTTCCCCAACTGGCGCGAGAACGCCGACGAAAAGCGGCGTCTGCGGCTGAACCTCTATAAGCCCCTCCTCGCGATTTCTGCCCGGGAGCGCGCCGATGTAATCGAACGGATCATGCAGGTGTTGGAGCAGACCGCATGAAAAGCAGCTCGGTCTTCTACCCGGAGCAGCAACTGATGCGTCGCGCGACCGGTTGGGCTCTGCGACTGAAGGTGAACCCGACGCGGATCGTGATCGCGCCGCTGCCGAAAAAGTGGGGCTCCTGTTCAACGGACGGTGTCGTCACCTTCGCCGAGGATCTCGCGACCACTGAAGCCGAATTCCAGGACTACGTCATCGTTCACGAACTCCTGCATCTTCGGTACCGGTCACATGGACGCACGTTCAAAGCGATGATGACCGCGACGGTCCCCACCTGGAGAGCGCTTGAAGGTCGGAGCCGGCACTCAACCGAGGGACTGCCCGCGCTCTCACAACCGCAAGCTGGCGAAGTCTCCAGATGATCGATTTCGGCGTCAGGCAGCGATAGCGAGATGCCCAATCTCGAGGACGCGTCCGAAGGCGACTACGCCCTTGGAAGGCGACCGGGTCGCTTCTACGTCTCGCGCCGCTTTCCCCAAGGCGGTCCGAACGCGGACATTCCGAATCCTCTCCCTTGCCGCTTCGCCTACCAGGTCGTCGACAATGAGGGCGAAGTTGTGTTCGAGAGCGAAGATGGCTGGGAGGTCGTCCTTCGAGAGACGCCAACTCGTCAGCAGCTGCGCGCGTTGTTCTTCGAAGATGATCGACAGGTTCAATATCTGACGTTCCAGCGGTTCAACGCGAAAGGAAAGCAGCTAAATCAAGAGTCATTTCATCTCTCCGCAGACGAGACGAAGATTCTGAGAACCTTCCTCTCACTCATCGAATCCGATGCGCTCGAGCTTGCCGAAGGGCCGGAGGGAATTCGGCTGCTTCCTGGAGGTGTCGAAGCGCTTCTCGCCGATGACACGTCACGTGGGCAGATCTTCCGTCGCTATCGGAGCGCGTTCCGAGACCTCATTGAGGCAGATGTTGAGTCTCCTGAAATCGTCGCCTTCGCTCGGCGTCGACGTGAGCTCCAGACGTTTGATGCGCTTCTCGGCGACGTAGAGTTCTTCAAAAAGCGGCGGTTGGAGCTGAAGAGCCAGGGCCACAGGAGTGGACCTGAAGATGTCTGGCAGGACTTCTTCGAGGCCAATCAATGGATCTTTGGTACGGGGCTCGCAACGCAGTTCCTCCATGCTTGGAATGCTGATCGTCTTGAGGAGACGGTTACCGGCAGCTCCGTCTTCGGTCCTGGAAAGCGACCAGACGCATTGATGCGAACCGCCGGTGCGATGAGCGCTCTCGTCTTCGTCGAAATTAAACAGCACGAGACGCCCTTGTTGGATTCCGAATACCGGTCGGGCGCGTGGGTGCCGGGGGAACACGTCGTTGGCGGTGTCGCACAGTGCCACGCCACCGTGGACGAGGTCGTTCGTCGGGCTCGGCAATTGGACGTGCTCGATGACGATGGATTCGAGACCGGAGTCTCGGCGCTCATCTGTCGGCCACGATCGCTGCTGGTCGTAGGTTCGCTCGAACAATTTGTGCGCGGTGGGAAACCGAATCTCAGCATGTTCGAGGGGTTTGAACGCTATCGCCGTTCGCTCACCGACCCTGAGATCATCACGTTCGACGAGCTATATGAGCGAGCGAGGCTGTCACTCGAGCTCGCCGCCCAACCTCGAGGCATTGGTACGACCCCTGAGCCAACGTCCTCCAGGTCTGCGGGCAATCGAGGTCGTGAGCAAGCTTGGGATCGATCCGGCCTCGGATGATTTGCCTACTGCCGAGCCATGCTGATGGATGATCGGGAAGTCCGCAGGATGACCGCCATGTGGGCCGATACTGGGCTGAACCAGTTGGCGCGCTTTGAGGAAGCGATGGACACCTACGCGGCCGCACAGGCGGACTACGAGTTTCGCGCCACTTTCCACAAGCGTGGCGATCCACAAGAGTGGGCTCGTGAGTATGAGACTGCAAACCAATACCTGACACAGCATCAGGCCTGGAATGTCGGCGCGGAGAGGTACTTTCTTCTAGTTGCTCTGGCGCAACTTCGGAAGTGTTTGCTCAAGCTCCCCTCCGATGGGGTGCCCCGCCTTCGTGAAGACAAGATGCTCCGGTTGCTGCGGGATATCGATGAGCACTGGGAACAGGGTGACGAAACGAGGTCGCTCACCGAACTCCGTGAGTGGAAGCCCGAGCTGGAGCCTGGACCCGGTCGGGTCTGGTTCAACAACAAGCACGTATGGATTGGAGATGCTTCGCTTTCAGAGGTCCACGAATGGCTCCAGGACGTTGGCCGATTGGTGCGCGAGCGAGCCGAGGTGGTGGGTTCACCGATTCCCAAGCCCGAAGACCAGCTCTTGGATGGGGACGTGGGTTAGTCGAGGGTGATCGCCTTGGCCGGTCAGGTGCTTCGGGCGCTACCTTCGGGTATTCGACCCGAAGGTCAGAAGGCGTATTGCCAAGTTCGGCGTCGAACCGATTGTCGGACGAGAACGGTAATACTGAGCTATCACGCGCCTTGGCGCGTGCCCTATGCAATTCAGTGAGCTGGCCGTTTGCGGCGTATGAGGCCCGCTGACGAGGTGTAGGTCAGCACCCCCGAATCACGATCCCACGGCGTCACTCTCGACGGCAACGTCGGAATTCTTGCCGACTTTTCGAACGTCGTCGCGTCTTGATGACTGCAGGGGGTGACTCGCGGCGGTGAGGTTCTGGAAACCCTGACCGCCCCATGGCCCACGTCGCAATGCAAGAAGCAGACGAGGACAGACAAGTCGTGACCTGGCTGGAGACCGGCTCGCCTAGCGCGGTGGCACTACGGGTAGTCGCGCGCCGGGTCGGGCCCGCCCCCGGGCCTGAGCACCTCGACGGGGGATAGGCAACATGACCCCAGGTCGCCACGTCTCCTCGACCTGATCTGAAGACAGCGGTTGAAAAGGTGCACTGCATCGATCACCGTGAGTTCTGTTCTACGACGGCGGCAAGGTGCCGGCGAGCGCGGTGGCGACGCACCTTCGCTGCAGCATCCTCGACGCGGCCGTCTGCGATGTCGTCGAGTATGGGTGACAGAATGGCTTGGCGCTCTCGGTCGCTGAGGGTCGAAAGACCGTCTACTACGGCGTCGAGTGCGAGGTGAGTCTCGGCAATCTCGGCTGAGTCAGGACCGGCGGGACCCTCCGGTACGTCACCCAACTCGATTCGAGCGCCGCGGCGCCACTCGGCCTGGATCTCGTGCCAGGCAACCACGATTACCCAGTTGACCAGCCCGCCGAGAGTGTCGAAGCCTTCGTCACGACCCAGAGCGCGTAGGGCCGCCGTCTGAACGGCGTCATCGACTGAAGCTGGGGGCGCGCCCCGCTTGCGGAGGACTCGTGTGACTCGTTCGACCACTTTGGGCCAAGTGTCGTCCCAGGTCAGAGGCGAATTGTCTTCGAGCCCAAGAAATCCTGTTACCGAAGGGCGGCTGGATCTTTCTAGTAGTGATGGAGAAGGTTCGCCACGTTGCCCTCGGGGCCCTATCGACGACGTCGAACGTGCTCCCCGGCGCGCCCTGCTACGGCGCTCCGGGCAACCGGCCAGGTGCTCGGGTCAACGCTCCGCGGCGGGGTAGATGGAATCCGTACCCAATTCTCTACCCGGGCAGAGGCGGTGCCAATCGAAACGAGGAGGTCGCCCTTGATGACCAGGCCAGGAGCAGCCGTAACCTGGGGTATGGCTTGGCCTCGGATCCGGTTCGGAACACTTCCGATGGTGGTGCTCGTGGCAGTCGCCGTCTTCTGCGCCTCTTGTGGAGGTTCACCGTCGGCTACAGGCGGCAGCTCGACCACCAGTTCCGTACGTTCGACAACGACCTCGACGAATGCCCAGGCCAGCGGCGTGCTTGCCGCCTACCGGGCCGAGCAAGCCGCCTTCGAACAAGCAGTCCAGCACGCCGACCCGACATTGCCCGCTCTGGCCCAGACGATGACAGGAGCACAGCTGGACTCGGTACGACGATCCCTCGTAGCCGATCAGACCAACGGGATC
>Ga0182030_10022191_pt1 | contig 11833 bp, 14 predicted proteins | sample 812S3MmetaG_FD_121299 | JGI IMG/M metagenome (GOLD analysis project Ga0182030, IMG submission 121299) | Permafrost microbial communities from Stordalen Mire, Sweden - 812S3M metaG (Illumina Assembly) | ecosystem: Environmental > Terrestrial > Soil > Wetlands > Permafrost | place: Sweden... | reverse complement strand
ATGCCTATATTCTAAGGGAATTATTAGGATTTTCAGAAGCGACTGGACGTCGCTGGAAGTCCTTGGAAGTGGGGTATTGGTGGGCCGTGTAGGGATCGAACCTACGACCAATTGATTAAGAGCGGTCACTTTTTGTACGACCCGCTACGCTGCAGTCGGGTTTATCTCTCGTAATCAACGAGTTATCGTATTGCTGCCTCGACTTGGATCGCTCGCACTTCCTCGACTACGATCCGCCGCAGTCACTCTCTGGTCACATCGCACAAGGTTCGACAGTCATGCCGAAAGTAAAGCTTCGCCAAGACAACATCCGCTCGCTTCGCTATGTTGGCGATGCGTGCGCGAAATCGCAATGTATTTACTGGGATTTATCGCTACCTGGCTTCGGACTTCGCAAGTTCCCGAACGGACGCGGCAGTTATGTGTGCAGCTATCGCATTCAGATGCGAAAGCGCCTGGTGGATCTGGGGCGATCCGACGTCATAACACTGGAGCAAGCCCGCCGGCTGGCTCGACAGTATTTCGTAACTGCGGCGGACGGCAAGGACCCCAGGTCAAACATCGACCAGATGCGGGCGACCGCGACGGTGAAAGAGTTGGCCGAGTTCTACATCAATGGTCATGCGAAGCCCAAGAAGAAGACCCGGAGGATCGACGAGCAATGTCTCTCCCAACTACTAATCCCCAAGCTCGGATCCCATTTGGCGTCGTCGATCACTAGGGCCGACATTGCGAATATTCACGCGGATGTCGGCGAGGAACACCCCTATGCCGCCAATCGGTTCGTAGCGATTGCCCGAAAAATGTTTAACGTCGGCCGCCAGTTAGGCCTGGTGCCGGAGCACATCAGAAATCCGGCCACTGAGATCGTGCCGTTCCCTGAAAGGAAGCGCCGCCGATACGTGACGCTGGCCGAGATGCCACTGCTGGCGGCCGCAATCGACGAGGATTCCAATGAATTCGCCGGATATGCCTTGTGGCTGCTTCTTCTAACGGGCCTCCGGCGAAGCGAGATTCTGGCGGCCAAGTGGTCTGACGTCGATTGGGACAACGGGACCCTCTACATTGGGGACACCAAAAACGGGGATCCGGTCCTGACGCCCTTGAGCCGCGCCGCTATTGCTCGGCTTAACATGATTCCCAGGTCGGCCGACAATCCCTACATCATTTGCGGTGATATCCCCGGCCAACCGCTCATGTACCTGGACGCTATGTGGAGACGCATTCGGAAGACAACCGGCTTTCATGATCTGCGCATCCATGACTTGCGCAGAACCGTGGGTTCCTGGTTGGTACGCGACGGCGCCTCGCTCCATCTGGTCGGCGCGGTGTTGAATCATAAGGACCAAAAGACCACAGCAGGCTATGCCTATTTTCAAACCGAGGATCGGCAAAAGACCCTCGACCGACATGGTCAGGCGGTCGTTCAGCTCACTCGAGATGGCGCGCGCAGAAGCATTGGTGACGGCCCTGCAGCTAACGCCTTGCGACAAGCAAAGCTGAAGCGGCTTCCGCAGGTACACCGAATCTCCCGGAGGGATCTCTATGAATTGATCTGGTCGGAACCGGTTACAACGCTCGCGCAACGATTCGGGATATCGGATGTTGGGCTTGCGAAGGTGTGCCGTCGATCCGACATTCCTGCGCCGCCCCGGGGGTACTGGGCAAAGATTGCCGCCGGCGATTCTATTCCGCGCCCGGCGTTGCCCGAGCGAGCAGATCTTGGTTCCAGGCCGATTATGTTTCGAATAAATCGGGGTCACAGATCCGACGCTTCGCCGTCTAGTCGGACCACCGACTTGCAGGACCTACGTGCGTATCAGGCCGCAAGCCCCTTCCGCAGCCTAGGCGGGCCAATCAGCACGTCCGCGGACACATGAAAGCGATCTCGAACCTTACGCACCATGGACATGCTGAGCTCTCGTTTACCGTTCATGATCTCGCTGACCCGACTGGGCGTCCCCAAGAATTCAGCGAGCTGGGCCCGCGTGAGGCCGTGCTGGTCCATCAGATAGGTCAAAAGCTGTGGGAGCGTAGGCGTCCGACGAGGCCAACGGCTCTGCTCGTACGCTTCGATCAGCCTCGCTTGGGCGATGAGGCGCGCTTGATCCGATGGATCGGTAGATTCCATCAGCTTTTCGACCAGCGCCTTCGCCTGCTGGTGATCCCGATCATTCTCAACGATCACTAAAGTTGCTTTCATTACACCGTCTCCGCATCGATCCGATCATATTCCTCGTGAGAACCGAAGAATCGAATCATCAAAACGCCGCCCTGATACCTCACCAGGGTCACTAATCGATAGTCGTTGCCCTTAATGTTAAAGACGACTCTGCCGCTCTTGAGAATGCTCGCCTTAGGATGCGACTGCTTCACATCCTGAGGCGATCGCCAATTGGCCTTCTCCGCAATCGCGCGCCAGGCATCGAACTGCGCCCGCGCCGCTTTGAGGCCCTTACTTCCCTTCCGGGTGGCAAAATAGGACTCCACCAGGTCTGTACCAATGACGATCATTGGAGACCAATTTTACTCCAAATTTCCATACAATGGAATTTGCCGTTCCACTTTTGGGAACATTAATGCATCGCAATCGATATGTAAATGGAGGGCTTCCCGGAAGAGATAAACAGACCATCCCACAGGCCTATGCGGACAATATCTATGCCTATCCCGACGGCTCATGAGAGGACAAAAATTACGGCTTGCCCCCTTTCTGCCGCAAGCTTGTAAAATGAAACAAGCTTCTTGTAGTAATTCAGCACGAAACTCAACGCCTCGTCCCCGTCGCGCTCCCAGATGATTGCGGGGGAGACGCCGGATTGCGTCATTTCTTTTGGGTTAAATCGCTTCCGCAACATCTCCGGGGTGGTTTGGTCTAGGAGCTGCGCTATGGCCTTCACCTCTGCTGGTGTCAACAATTGCGCGGGCCCATATCCGCGATCCGGTCCGATATTTTCGCCACCCATGATCACCTTAGAAGCGAGGGTACCATTCGGCTCGACGCTGCCGGTCAACAAGAAATGAATTCCGTGCCAAGCTTTGTCAAGGTCCACTTCGGTATCGCTCACCTCTGCCTTTCTTTTCGCTGCCCATTGAGCTAGCTCATCGCGAACCCTTTGATCGGATAGATCGACACGACCTCCCTTTTGTAGCCTTTCGGTGAAGACTTCAGGTTGATCGCCGAACAACGTTTGATCAAGCAGTTTGCTATCGCTTTTCAACGCGCCAATCAATGCGGGATCGATGGCTCGCGCCGACCAAACCATCCCCGCAAAACAAGGATTGGCGACTGCCAACAGCAACAGTAGTCCAATTCTGATCAGGAACCGGTTAAAAGATGATCTATAAAGCCGCCTGGATTTGTCCATGTTTTTCTCGCAGCCCCTCTCACTTCAGAAGTCCCACCGCAAAGGCCATTTCTTCCCTCGCCGATCGGGCGGCGCGGCCCTCGGATCCGTGATTGAATCTCTCGGCTTGCCTTCACGCGGCGGACGAATTAGAGGCGTATATGACCCGCCCCGTGCCGTCAATTGTTGCGCGTTGCAGCTGGTCAGCGAAGATGATGATATCGCTGTCCCCAAACCCCTTCAGTATCAGCTCGGCAATGCGGTTCATCCCGACTTCGATCCGTTGGACAAGGTGCGGCATTGCCCGAATAGAGAATTTGAACAGAGTAAACGCTCGCGGTGAGCCGGAAGCAATTCGAATCTTCCAAATCGCAGGGTCAACCGCAATCTCGTGAACTGTCGGGGTGGTCGGTGACGGGAGTCTTGCCGCCTCGCGTTCGATGTAATCAAGAACCTGAACCTGCTGCGTCGTATTGTCGACAAGATGCGCTGGCGACTCTTTCAAAAACATTGGGAACGGTATGCCCTCGGCTACCGCTTCATCACGGAATGCGGCCGCTTGCTCTTCCGTTGCGAAACCCATGTCAACACGTTCAACGCGAGCGGGCACTTGAACAATCAAATTGACGATCGCCTGCATGATACGGCCTTCCCAATCCGCATCCTCGAAAATGCGCAAGACGGCCAATTTGATCTCTTTCGCTTTCGCATACTTGCGTGCGGGCTTAGTGTACCCGGTGCACGTTAGGACAAAGGCTTCGTCGGCCCTAGTATCTTCGACCACAGATCGGAAATCGCGCAGAATGCCTAGCCCGACCAGGCGACCCTTTTTATCGAAGTCCTTGCATTCGATCAATACGCGCTTTCTGCTTCCTGCGACTTCAATTAGTACATCGATTTGATGTTTCACCGTTGAATCGCCGCAGAGCTTCAGATCATGAACGACTATCTGCTGATCATTAAGCGTCTTAAATACTACCGCGGCTAATCGCTCATAGCGTGTACCCTCTTTCGAACTCAAAATTGAGAAGAAGCGATCGTGTAATTCGTCATACCGAGAAGCAGGCATCCAATTACCCCTTCTGGCCGGGGACTGTGCCGGCTGCTTTATCTACATAAACGAGGCTGATTCCTACGCGCGGCATGTGACGCGGAATCCTAATGCCTCGCACGCCCTTGCGCGCAACGACGCCGTGGCCAATAGAAACGATTTCAGGATTCCAATCCATGGCATTTTGATCTGCTAACGCTCGTGATCCCAACCCGGGTACTTAGCATTCAACCCTTCGATCACGTCCTCCGGAATCAATCGCTCCTTTGCATGAGCCTCGAATAACCGCAAGAACCAATCGTACTTCTCGGAGTGCTCGGGATGTTCTTTCTTCATATTCCTCACCCGTCCGCCAGCGGACTTGTACAGCCCAATGCTGAACGGACTGACGATCCGCAACCCATCGAAGTACAGCAGGGCTCTCCCGATTTGCACCCAAGCTTCATCTGGAATTTGTATATCGGGATGCAAAGCAACGCAGGGCCACTTCACTGCTTTCTCCAACTTCACGGCCCTAGATATTGCCGCACTGATGATGATTTTCGTCCCGGCTTTCTCTCCCTCAGCGTGCTCACCGTAAGCGATGCCGCCACGGGTGAGGCAGTTATTCAGCATAAGAATGAAAAGCAGAGTGCGAACCGATCCGATCAACGGACCAAGTTCGGGGGAAATTAGGATGAAAGAATCTGAGTAGACCGACACCTGGTCCGGCGGTTTCGCGGCCAGGACATAGTCGACGTTATCGAGCAGCTCTTCATACATCCTGAGCACCGACGGCAAGTCGTTTTCCGTCGCAGCTCCAAAGCCGAGGATGTCAACGAATGCGCAATAACGACCGCCAACCTGGTCTCGATCAAAGATCTTGATGCGCTTTTCCCACTCCTCCCTCTTCTCAGTGGCCGACTTTTCGGCGGCGTCGCTTGGTGGATTTGAATCGGCCATAGTCCGATTATACGGGTCCAAGTCAAATCGGAGGTATGCCGGATCCGACACGGCCAGTCCGATGGTGCCTCGAGACGTACCTCGGGGAACCAGAGATCGCGCCAGCGCCGACCCCTCTGATCCACGGCCGAAATTTGGCGGCATACCCTGCTCAAGTGGCAACGGGCGCCCGGTGGATCAGGGCTTGACGAATCTCAATAGCCGGCTGGCAATCATGAGCTCTTCAATGACGGTGGCGGGGTCATTCTTACCGACCTTTCGATGCGCTACAGAATTTCTGAACACACCCATAGCGCCGGCGAAGAGGTCGGGCATTGCAGCGCGCTCGCCTGGATGGAGAGCAGGGTCTCGAAGCGGTCCCTTCTTCGCATCGAAAGCCTGCCTCATAAGCTTGGAGCCCACGAGGCCGGCTGGGAGCCCGGTCGCAGCGTTTCGTACCGCGTCCTCCACCAATTTGAACGCATCGAGTACCGCGGTATCGTAGTGGCCAGCCGCGAAGTTGTCGTAGACGGATCCGCGAAGATCGGCGTGCAGCATTTCCCTCGTCAAGCTTTGTCGCACGATGATCTCCTCGAAGTTCACAGCCTCTGCCGCTTCGATTCCCTTCCGCGTGAGTGTCATCACCCCAGCGGCTTGGCCGACTGCCTGCATGAGGAATCCCCGATTGATGAGCCGCTGCCACGACTCGGTCACAGCGGCGTCAGCCTGCGATCGCTTGGTGAAGGTCACGTCCACGCTAATCGGATACATTCCCTGCAACTCCGGTAAGAATACGTTTCTCGGCGCCGTTGGATCCTGCTGAGAGCGCTTGATCCTGTCCGAGATTGCCGCCAACAGAATGCCGTCGAGTTGCGTCTCGGTGCAGGCCAGGATCTTATGCGCCGTAGGCAAGCGAGCAGCAAATTCACGCACTACAGGTTCCTTGAATGGCTGGCGGTTAATTTCATCTTCTCGGGAGACATCATCGCGGTTTGGTCACTCCTTCAGAAAGAACGGCATGCGTGAGGTGTGAAGGCCTCCTACGTCCTCCGGGGGCAGCTGTTCATCGTGAAGGCTGACATCCGCCGCCAGCCGCTCCCAAAGATAGCCGATGCATCCTTGTAGAAAGATTGTCATGGCGCGGCCGACGCGTTGGGTATCCGCGATGAACTCATCGAAGTTAGCATGCAGCGAACTGTCGGCCTCCCCAAAGGTCTCCATGAACATGGGTTGCTCCGCAAAGGAATCCAGACTGTTGCCAGTCTCTTCCGCCAAGTAAATTTTGAGGGAGAATTCGTCGGGCAGAGCGGCAATAGCGTCCGGTACCGCGTCCCCCGAATAATGAAATGCGGCACCATTGCGAACTTTGTGGAGTAAATTCTGCCCACTGAAATATCGCTTGAGCTCCACTTCCGCATGCCGTGACTCCTCCATGAGTTCCGGCCCCATGCGCCGGGATAGCTGAGCTCCATAATAGAGGCGCTCAAGCGCGTGCCATGCCTCCAGAAGCTTGCCGCCGAGGATCTTGGCAACAACGAGATTCTGAGTGGAATAACCCTCCTGGGCTACCTCCGTTTGCCCTCTATAGTTCATGCAAGCGACGAGGATCTTCTGCAGGATGCTGATCTCGTTTGAGATGTGACCCGCCATCACGATGAGCCGCTGCTCTTCGGGGGCAAGTCACTTGAGACGCTCCGCGGGAAAATCGCCGCGCGCGATCGTCATTGCGATCGATGGGGTCATGGTCAGGTCTCGAACGAGAGACGGGGTTTGGCCCCAAGTCCATAGAATTTCGACTCGTCTAGCGACACGATCCCGGAGAGCAACCCGCCTGGCAGCGGCAGTTGTGCGCACGGGTTGTCTACGATGCGCCAGCGTCGTCGGACGCGTTCGGGCGGGCCGACACTGCCCTGGTCAAAGAAAAGGACAGCACCGATTTCACTGAAGTCGGTTCCCGGCAGTTGGGCGATAGCCTCGGGCCAATCAACTATACCGCCCACCGCGCAGACATCCATTACGACGGCGTTGCGCACGCCGTCCCGCACCTGCGCGCGCTTGCGCTCAAGCGACAGGCGCGCACGCGTGTCGACGCGCTCCCACCGAATGATCACACTCTTGCCCGGGCCCTTGACATCGGTGTCGCCCATGACGCTCAGTTGAGCACCTTCCCCGTCGAACGTCGGCGGCAGGGTCTGTCCCTTATCGGTTCGGCGAATCTGACCCCACGCTCCCACCCGCACCCATACCTCCGGCGGCGCTATCTGAATCGCCTGTACGGCGGATGCGATATCAGATTTATCAAAGGATTCTAAGATCCCGATCTCGACCCGGCTGCTCGTTATCGCCTCATTCGCCGCTTGCTGGAGCGTTTTGACCAACGCCTGCTGAGCCTGCGAGGCTTGGGAGTCCTCCGGTGCATACACTTCGAGTGCGACGGGTGCTCCGTCGATTTCGCACAGAGATCGGGCTTTCCCTCTCCCGATTCATATTGAGGATCGTGCCCGAGCGCCCGCAGCGTCCAGCCGACGACCAGCTCCGAATACGCCGACCGCTGGCCGCCTTTCAGTCGCTCGAGTACTCCACGAAAATACTTCGCATGCTCAGAGGCTGCTAACAGGAGCCCCGCCTCGGTGGAGATCGTTGGCACCGATGTGCCCCGTCCCTGTGCGACATTTTCAGCAAGCCGTTCCGGCCACAGGCGCTTGAGCGTCATCAATCCGCGGGAGACTTCCTCCGGCGAGTACTCCAGCGAGCCCTCCGGACACCACTGCTGGCAGAACGCGGCCCAGGAGCCACCAAACTCCACTGGAATTTCGATATCCACGGTCATCGCGTAAGTATATCCGGTCACCGGCGAGAGTGCGGGAAGGTACGAGGGGAGCGGAAAATCGAATCTATTCGACGAACTGCGCCGCATGCTGCCGATCCGATTTGCTCAAGCGACAACGGCGGAGCAGGGGCGCAAGATCGAGTGGATGCGCAACTACGTCAATAAATCGATCGGGGAACAAGCGCCTGATGAGCAGAAAGTGGCGCTGCCAACGTGAACATGCGTTCTTCAGGGGAGCCACTTCGTATTCGGTGATTGAATCAACATATCCAACGAGAATGCCATCCGATCCGCAGTTTGATCGTCTAAGTTCTTAACAAACGGCAGGGGTAAAGTATCGGAGGCGTATGGAAATAACTTGGGGACTATCGCGTGAATACCGATTCGCTCACTAAGCTTCATACCTGCAGCTAGAGTCATCATTACAAAGATAAAGAGCCTTCCAAAACCAATCGCTACCGTTGCTGAGTTTCTCCTACCGGGTGGTCTCGGGCCAGGAAACGCCAGCAGCGCAGTCTGCCGTAGAAACGCCCCTTTCCATTTTTCCGAGTCATGCGTGATAACCCACATTTCCAAATATGGAGGGATGGTCAGGTTATCCATGAAAGCTCTTCTGTCTTCTTTGGGAATGAACGCTTCAATCGGTCGGTTCCACTCAGTAATCATCACCTTTAGAGCGATCCATTGGGCAAGTAAAGTCTGTTGTTCTCTATCCAGCAATGCGGGTTCACCTTGGATGAGCGGTAGCAGGATTGGCTTGGTGGCGTTCTCCAATCGACTCATCCAGCCGTTGTTGCAGGTCTTGCAGACAACACGAATCTTCTTGGTGAAAGTGCTACCTTGACGAGGACGCATCCCTGATTCTTTGACGACGGTGCCTTTGTCTGAATAGGTGTTGTGCCATTCGTGGTGAGCTGGACTCGGATTGTCCGTAAGGACTTTGCTTGCCCAGTCAGGCCATACATGTTCCTTACTTAGATTGAATCCACCACAGAAAACGCAGGTCTTTCGTTCTTGTTTGTTAGGCCTATCGGAGTGCTTATCCACCGATGGAGTTTATCTCGATTTGGAGCTATTCGCCCTCTCGCCCCTTTTGGTGATTTCGCCAAGCGTTGCATCCGTGTAGAGCACTTTAAACTTCAAAGCTGCCGATCCGTACGAGTCGGCAAGAATGCAGACACTTGCGATTCTTCCGTCCGGAAAGCGGACATTGCTGTGCCACCAACGCTCACCAAATATCATTTCTTGTTTAGTCGTCATAGGACAACTGGCTACACTTTGAATAATGCTGATATTGGAGTCGAGCCATAAATGTTCCAGACGGGGGGAACAGATCGGCGAGGATCGCCGATCTCGGCCGGATAAAGTTGCGGGGTCACTGTCGCCGAAAGTACCGGACCACGGCTCCGATGCCAAAGACGATACCAGGAAACAGAATCGCGACGGCGATAGGCGGTCGTTCGGCCGCGTTCGGGGTCGCGAGGCGCGGCGCAATAATAAAAAAGGCAGCCGCGAGAGCGGTCATCGCGACCCACTGCTTGGCGATTCTCGAAGCGCTTTGGCTGCGGGTTTCTTCGGGAAAAGGTCCTCGCTCCGGCCAACGACTGCCGGCCGCACGCGCCATGCGATCGGCCACGTCCGCGAACACCTTCAGGTTGCCGTTGGAGGGCTGCCCGAACGACAGCTTGGCAACCTTCCAGAAATATCTATCGCTGCGCGTGACCGTAATTTCGTTCCAGGGCACGAGGAAGTCGCGGCAGAAGGGGCCAAAAATTCGCATGATTCCGATGCGCAAACCGGAAGTGCACACATCGAGCTTCAGAATGCCGCGCATGGAGACTAACCCCAGCGACCCCGATTGATTTGCCAAGGTGACGCTCGGAACCTCGTCGCGGCTTGGGTATCTCTCCACCAATTGGAACCAGCCCGAGAGAAAGCTCAAGACGGTGGTCACCGCGAACCAGAGCAGCGGAAAGGCGAGCACGAAATAGAAAGGATTAGGAGAGGCGCTCATCTCTTGCAGCCCGATTGTCAGGTCGTCACTCCGCCCCGCTGCCGCATGGGCAGGCAAACCGGACTCATGGGTGTCGAAGCACGGTGGTGCTTAAATTCGCCGAAGCGGCCCTTGAGTACGAGTGTTCCCGACGCCAAGGTGACCGTGTCAGTGCCCCAAATATTTTGCCATTCAATCGAGTTTGGAGAAACGAAGCTGCCGCTCGCGGAAAAAACTGTTCCTTCTCTGCCGATGCGGCATTGATACGCGGCGCCCTTTTCGTCAATTTGAATCCACACATTGAGTTCTGCGAACTGCCAAAGTCCCGATATCGAGGTCAAAAGGGACGGCTCCCCCGCAAGAGCTAAGGTCGAAGCGAGAATGAATGCCGCAGGCATAAATCGGCGCACGAGCAGGGCTGATCTATTTGATGGCATTCGTGCGCTCCTTGCCATTGGGTTAGACTCCATCGCTATCGACCCAAGATTACTGCATGCCGCGAATGAGCGGGGTAAGCTGCTGATTTCGTGTGATCCAGTGCCCAGTTTTGGACGGGCCGGCACCGGCGGCCGGCGTACCGCCGGTCAAGCATCGCTTCGCGGCCCCTAGGAGTCGTTTGTCAATGTCCGCGGTAGACCAGCGCAGCCCGTCCGGCGGAATCTCCGGTGCGAATACGAAATGCAGGACCCGCCGAGAGTTATTGGCCAAAATCTTGGATGATGCGTGAAGGAGCAGCGGCCGCATAAGCATCGCGCCTCCACGAGGAACGCTGACGTGAACCTCTCCTCGATCGTTACGGGCGCGCAGCCCCGCGCTTGAGTCCAATCGACCCATCGTGTGAGAGCCCGGCACCACGCGGAGTGCGCCATTCCGCTCGTCACAGTCATCCAAGTGCACACGGATTGCGAGCATACGCTCGAGGAATGAGACCGGGGGTTGCACGAAAAGCTGGCGCTCCTTTTCGGACCATCCGGAATAAAGAGGGCTGTCGACTCGCTCCCCCACAGGGATGCTCAGATCTTGGTGCAGCGATACGAGCCAATTCTTCTCAGTCGACTTGATGAACAAAGTGCACTGGATCGCCAGCGAATGGGCCGGCAACGAATCGCACAGGCGCGAGTTCCGCATTAAACAGTCGGCAAGGTCCCGGCACCATGGCAACTCGACGAGACGACGAGTGCCCGCGGTGGCAACGAGCGTGTCCGTTACGAATCGACCGATCCGGTCGACCTCATCAATGTCCATAACCGCAGGGACTACGGCATAACCGTTGTCCGTCAGTTCCCTGTTTAGCGTGCTCATCACTCCACCCTCTGAGGCTTAGCCGTTGAGGGAAGATTTCAGCCGCTGCATCATTGCAAGGCCTCGTCAAGCGATGCGACTATGAGCTGCATGAAGTAAAAGCGCTCCTTTGGTGTTAGCTCGATAGATTCGAACTGATCGCAAAAACTCGCAACCGCATGGGCGCTGGCGCAGACTGAGAGCGGTCAGTTAGTTTGATGGGGTGATTTTCACGATTGGTGATGGGCCATCAGCGATCGTGACCGCGGCATTGGCGCCGCGGTCATTCGGGGGCTTTCAGAACGGTGGATCGTGTGGCGGTGTCCGTTCTGAGGGCATGGGACGTTTGTGGGCGGCGCGCTCATCGAGCGCGCGGTAGTAGCGGTACAGCTGGATTCCGTAGCGTTGTT
>Ga0182030_10022190_pt1 | contig 11833 bp, 13 predicted proteins | sample 812S3MmetaG_FD_121299 | JGI IMG/M metagenome (GOLD analysis project Ga0182030, IMG submission 121299) | Permafrost microbial communities from Stordalen Mire, Sweden - 812S3M metaG (Illumina Assembly) | ecosystem: Environmental > Terrestrial > Soil > Wetlands > Permafrost | place: Sweden... | reverse complement strand
GTTATTTATCATTGTTATTATTAATAATAATTGTTATTAATATTATTATTGTCGTTGTTGTCATTGATAGAAGTTATTATTGTTATTTATCATTTTTATTAATAGAAGTTATTATTGTTATTTATCATTGTTATTAATAATAATAATAGTTATTAATATTATTATTGTCGTTGTTGTCATTGATAGAAGTTATTATTGTTATTTATCATTTTTATTAATAATAATAATAGTTATTTATATTATTATTGTTGTCGTTGTTGTCATTGATAGAAGTTATTATTGTTATTTATATTATTATTATTGTTGTCGTTGTTGTCATTGATAGAAGTTATTATTGTTATTTATATTATTATTATTATTATTATTATTATTGTTTTCGTTGATAGAAGTTATTATTGTTATTAATAATATTATTATTGTTGTTGTCGTTATTCTCATTGATAGAAGTTATTATCATCATTAATAAATAGTTATTTATCATTGTTATTAATAGAAGTTATTATACTGTTGTTATCAATAGTTAGTTAATAACAGAAATTATTATTAAATTAAATATTACAATGATAAGAAATATCACAATATTAATATATTTTAAACCCTTAAATGCTATCGTTATTTCAATAAATGATGATATTTCCTTCTCTAATTTTATATATGTATTTCTATTGGAATAATCAAGATCCTCCTGTTTATGACATTATTTCACCTATTACAACATTATTATTAATACCTACTCTTAAGAATAATATGTTAATAAGTTGTTTATTATTAGAAAGTATTGCAGATTATTATATGAATAAATCTAATTTACGTTTTCCGATATTTTTATTTTCATTGAGTCATATCATTAAACAAATTATATATTTACAGATGAATGTAATATCATTGACTTCTTTAAATATTTCTTTATTATCATTGCTACTAATAATATTGAGTAACGATGTTATAGATCTATATGGGATCATATTGGCATGTACTTTTATTACTATATCTTATGCTAAAAAATCTTTAGATGTTGGTATGTTATTATTTATAATATCTGATATTATCATTGGTTTAGATCTAAAAATAAGATTATATCCTCGACAATTAAGAGTAATACTTGTACCATTATTATATTGGATATCACAAAATGTATTTATAAAATCGTTAAAAGGGTTTTATAACTGATATTATTTTAATAAAATAATATTGGAGAAATATGATGACAACATACGATATATCAACTAAATATTTACTTGAATTATTTTCACATGAAGAAGCTATTAATTATTTGACTGATTTAGTTAAAAATAATATTATTGGATTTCCTTTTCAAAAATATTATTGTAATGATCCATATACTTTATTTGAAAATATTAAGAAAGTAAAGATGAAAGTTATCGAAAGTCCATACAAACTCCGTTCTTATTATCCTAAATATGCTACTTATCTACCACCAAAATTTAGAGGAAATCCAATGGTAATAGCAAGTTATAAAGAAAATTATGAAGATGCTGATATTTTATCAGATTATTTTATTGAAGATATTAGATTACAAGCTAAAAGATATGATCAAAAATATTCTATTATAGAATTATGGGATGATGATAAAACATTAAAATTTATTATGTCTGAAGTATTAAAAGAAAGTAATATCACACCTAAAACTTTAAGATCATCAATCTACAAAAAAATACCGGAAACAAGAGTTTTTAATCCATCATGGGCATGTACATTATTGAATATAGTTTTGGGAGATAATTTAAAAGGTAAGAAATGGTTAGATATATCTACAGGATGGGGTGACAGATTATTGGCTGCAATGGCATTAGACATGGAATATATCGGTTATGATCCAAACATTAAATTAATGAAAGGTCATAAAGAAATGATTAATATGTTTGGAAATGCTTATAAACATAAGGTGATATACGAACCATTTGAAACAGCAACAATACCTGGAGGTCCTTACGACGTAGTTTTGACTTCACCACCATATTTCATTATAGAAGAATATGTTCCTAATCAAAAAGGTCAATCTATAGTAAATTATCCTGAATTTGATAAATGGATGGTGTGGTTTTTATTTGCATCTCTTAAAAAAGCGTGGGACAATCTTAAAATAGGTGGTTATTTAATTTTACATCTTGGTGATGCTAAAACAATAGTTATTACTGAAGCAACTAATATTTTTATTGAAAATTATTTAAGAGGATCATGGGAGGGTATTATAGGTATTCAAGGAGAAAAAGGGTTTCCAAGACCAGTATGGATATGGAAAAAAATTAAAAATAGTGATAAAACAAATGTATGGGAACCAGATGTATCATCAAAAGGTCTGTGTTTTAATAAAAGAACATTATATAATATGTATCCAGATATACATAAAGAACTTATCAAATATTATGCCAACATTTACATTTCGAATAAAGATATAGTTCCATGTACTAAAATATCTAATTTCATTAGAAATAAAATTAGTCTCTTATATAATAATATCAGTAAAAGTATCATCGATAATATCTTATATGATGATAAAATTCTCACCTGTCTTTTTGAATCTATTTCAATAGATAAAGTCATTATGTGGGCATCTGCTATGATAAAATTAGCTCTCCACGTATAAATATTCTATTTTGGTAAAATATTTCTTCACTTATAAATATATATTTATATATATTTATTTAGGATTTTTGGATAGAATAGATAAATATTCTATTTTTGGTAAAACTATTTCCATATTATCAGGATTTTTTTCATAAGGATTAGATGATTTATATGGTATTGGGACATAAGGAAAAAAAGGTGGATCATAGTCGGAATCCATTATTTTTTCTACATCTTCTTCTGCATGAATATCTTGTCGAGAAGGACTTTGTAATGGTGTCGGTAATGGAGATGTTTCTAAATAATTTATATTATTTTTTTGTGGAGGAGATGTAAGATCATAAGGAAAACTTGGTGGATTGGGAATTGTTGTTAATCTCTTTAGTAGAGGATAAAAAGATTTTTGAACAGACGACATATACTTTTTAAAAATAATAAAATTTGTATTATAAAAATAATAAAATTTATAATTTATTAATGTGGTTTATAGTTTATTTAAAATGTGAAAAAAATAATAATAATGGCAACTAAAATTTATCTGTTGGGTGATGCTATTGTAGACAATTATTATTGGTTATCAGATAAAAAACAAGATTTAAGAAAAGAGTTAATTGACATAGGATACGAAGTAAAAAATTATGCTATTGATTGTGCAAAAGTAAATAATATTATCAATGGTATCAATCCAAGTGATATTTACACTAAATCAAGATCTTATCCTTATTCTGTGAATCAAAATGGATTATTATTACCAATCGAATTATTATCTAAGGATATAGGTACTAGTAATACATTTATTAGTGTTTATGATAATAAGAATAATTTAGTAGTATTGAGTATGGGAGGCAACGATATATTTTCTAACATATCAAAAATATATCTAGGACCTGATGGCTTTATTAATTCTATTCTATCTAATAGTTTTATTTCCGATTACGAAAAAGTTATATATAATATTTTAAATAAATGCACTAAAATAATTTTAGTATCAGTATATCTACCTTATTTAGGTGTAGGGTCTTCTTATGGATTGTATAGTCCAATATCAAAACCTGTAATAGAAAAATGGAATAAATTTGTATATTCCATTGGTAAAAAATTTAATATTCCCATTTTGGATTTAAGTAAAACTTTGAATGTTGGTAACAGAGAGCATTATGGTACTGACGATACACGTGTGAGTAATCTCACTAATAAATGTATGGCTAAATGTATAGATTATATAACAAAAAATTATTCTCCAGGTATATATTATTCTTCTGATTTTATCAATGTTAAATATGATAAATATCAGTAAATTTCTTCAACCATATCTCTATATCATGAAATGACATAATATTATTAATTCTAGGATAAAATAACATATTATTTAAACCGTTAATTATTGTTAAATGTAATAGCAATAATTTATCATTTGTATTTAAATATTTAATTATTTGAACAGTATTGTTAGCTATTTCTGTAAAAGAAACATTATTATCATAATACAATAATATTTCTAATTTACAATACATATTGATCATATTTATCTTGTTCGTCAATATATCTATCTCTAGATCTTGATTAATTATTTCAGATAAACTATCACTTACTTTTTTCTTAAAAATATCACGATTCATTATATTTGTAATATATACAAATATATTTCTCTTTATTGTTTTTTAAATTTCTCGTATTAATGATTTGTTAATATCTCATATCTGTTCTATCACGATTTGGTCTTTTTGCCACACCCGATCCTTTAACAAATTTTCTATTTATGAAACGACGAGGTTTCTTGATTATTCTTCCTTTTGAAGAAATATTATTTTTGGGGATAGAATCAAAGAATCCCATCAAGTATAATTCACGCAATGACAGATCAGACATTTTTGGAAAAAAAATTATTTATTTTAAAATCAATTTTTAGACAACTATCCATGTGACTGATCCAGCATAAACATAGAATGTATCTCCCATGTTAGTATTATTTGAAGATCCATCACTATTAAGATAATAAAAAATGTTTCCATTTTTAGTATGAGGATCAATAACAATTTTAACCATTCTATCTATACCTTTATATTGAATAGGAATGATATAAGGTATTGGATATGGTGGTGTGTTACAAATAGATTGGGTAACTGTTAAATATTGTATACCGTTAGAACCTAATGTACCACTGAATGGTTCCCATTGCAGTGTTACAGTTTTATTTTTTCTTCTCATCATGAATTCAACACAACCATTAGATGTTGATGAACCGGGTGTCAAATTTGTCACAGGAATAAGCATTGAAGTGAAATAACTTATTCCTGGATCATATCTTCCCACTATATTTTGTTCTGGATAACGTTTATATTGACGCTCATCACATTGATCTTCACATGTAGGAGAACATGGTAAAGAATTAGTTGAACAATTAGATCTAGACATTTTATAGTGAAAATAAAATTTTTATGCATTTATTTTAGAGATTTTATCGAACAAATGAGATTAAAGCTTCTAACATCATTCTACCTTCCATTTCCCGATCTTCTGACTCATCCTTTTGTTCTGGTTTAGTAGCAACAAATAAATTATCTGTTTCTAAATATTTTAACATCTCATATAATGTCCTCGATGGAGGTAATCCTAATTCCTTGACTGTTTTTATACGAGATTCTATTGTAGATAATAATGAGACTGGTAACAATTCATTAGTCCAGTGATTTTTCTTTGATTCTAATAATCTCTCAAATTCCGGTCTAGTAAATCTATAAATATAATTACCTTTTTGATAGGCAACAATATCAAATGCAACATAATTATCTATATTTTCCATTAATGTATCTTCGTTATTTGCTAAATTGATATTTTCATCCATTCCAAAAGGTAATTTTATTTTATAAAACCCTCCATTATAGGAGCATATTAATTTAGAATATTCTTCTATTCCTTTTTCATTTAATAGCTTTATTAATTGATGTATCTGTTCCTCATTTGGAATCATATATTGAATGGGAAATCCTAAAACGTAGGCCGATATATCATTACCCAACAATGATAATTTATAATTTAATCCATCGTATGATAAAATCCTCTTGTCAACAATATTAGGAAACAATTGATCTAAACTATGAAGTTCTTCTCTGGAAATAGAAGTTATCAATTTATCTTTATATAATTTTTTAATAACAGTTTGATAAAATTTATAAATAAAATTGTAATAATTAATATGATTATCATGTAAATAACTCAATCTCTTCATGATTATTTTAATTAAATTCTCATTATAACGAAATTTTTCCAACCAATCAGCAGAAACTAGATTTTTATTTATTTCTTCGCTTGTCAACTCACTTATGTGATTGAATTCATGTGCTTTATATCCCAGAAGTAAATTATCATCGTTTTTATTTGCTCCTTTAACTACAGTTACATCTTCTTTTCTATTATTTAGATATTCTGGTGTTCTGGATACCGGTGATAATATATCACACACAGATATTATTAAAGGTACATCACAATCTATTTTTGTTGTTTCGAAAATATATACGTCCAATCCATAATACATTGCAATAATGACATATTCTTTTTGCTTCAAGAGAAAATGTGATCCATCATCTAAGTATTGATTATTGGGTAATATTTTTTCACAAACTGCCTTATATGCAACTTTAGTAACACCAGATATTTCTGCAGTGGTCAACCATTTCAATAGTTCTTCGTGGGTAAAATAATTATTTTCTAGAGCTAAAAACACAGACCCTATTTCTACCGTTTCTTTAATTTTATCTTCGAGATTAAATCTGTCGGCCATTAATATTTATTTTTAAATTATATTTATAATAATACTTTTCATTTTTTATTTAATAATTAAAAAATGCGTGTTGTCGCTAGTCTTACTACTATGCCCGATAGATATTTTAAAGTAGTAGAAACTTTAAAATCACTAAAAGAACAAACATGTAAACTCGATGCTATATATTTAAGTTTACCAGATAAATCAAGAAGACTCAATATATCATATCCTCCCGTTCCAAGAGAAATATCTGATCTATGTACAGTTGTCAAATGTACAGATTTTGGACCAATTACCAAAATAACTGGTGGCATATTAATGGAAGACGATCCTTTAACTGTGATTATCACTTTCGATGACGATTTAATCTACCCAAATAATCTCGTCGAAAAATTAATGCAACATCACAAAAATTATCCAGATTCTGCTATAGGGTCCAGTGGTATGTTATTAAAATATGATTGTCCCATGTGTGCAATTAATCCAAATGAAGATTATTTCTTTTATCGTGTTGCTAAATTTAAAATTCCAAACGAAGGACGAAGAGTCGATTCAATATATGGTTACCCTGGTGCACTTTATGTCAGAAAATTTTTTCCCTCAAAAGAACATTTAGAAGATAAATTTTTAAATTATGCCCTTATCAATCATAATACTTTAATGAATGATGATATCATCATATCGGGTTATTTATCATTACAAAATGTCGAAAGAAGAATATTTCCAAATATGCCAACAGTATCATTCATTGTTGACGATAATGGTATTAGAGTCCGTAACGATAATGAAATATCATATGACCTCGACAAATTCTTTCAACGTATGAATCTAGCAATTAATACAGCTAAATCCATCGGTATGTATTCTAATACAGAATCAGTAGATATGTCAGAAACTATAGTTGGTGTTGCAGGTATCATTATTTTTTCCCTATTATTAATAATCGTATTATCTATTTATTTCGTCCGCAGACCTTGGTATTGAAACTTTAATTAAAATGGTCGATTGTTATTCTGTTCCTCTTATCTATAACGATTTTCAAATACGATGTGACCTTTGAACCGTTACATGTGTAAATATTAAAGCAAAACTTTTACTAAAACCCAAAATTAATTCTCGTAGTTAAAAATAATATTTTGTATTTAACATGCAAATTTTACCTTTCGTTTTAAAACATTTGAATGTTCAAATCACCTTTTACTTGATCCTAATTGTAAAGTTACTCATTTTGAAGAGTGATATTAAAATTAATATATCATTTCTTTAGAAACTAATTGTATTAATAGTTTAATACAATTTATACTAATTCAAATGATTGAATTATTTATATAAAGCTTATTAAGATATATGTCTAATAGACATATATTTATTGTGAAATCTTTTCAAAATGTTCTTTAGTATTATTCATCAATTTTTGACCAGGGACATAATCTGGTGATGATAATATCATTTCTAATCGACACGTTCATATAAAGAATCAATATTTCCCATTTTACCTATTAAATCTTTTAAATCTGAAAGAATAGAGTCAAATGCATCATCTACATCAGTACGTAATTTATCAAATAATTTTGATAAATCTTCTGGAATTGGGGCTTCTTTTTCTGCATTATTTATTTTAATTGTAATTTCGTTTTGCAGAAACTGATTGCCTGCTATTAACATCAATGATATTTTATCTGCCAACAATATCATTTTCATATCAGATGAATAACTACGATGTAATGTTTCATATCTTCTAATCCCTTTTAGGGTAGATGAAATTGTGTTATATGTATTTTTAAGTTCAGCGATGTGTGTTTGTTGCATTTAGTATATTTATTGATTAAACACAAAATATTATTCAATTTTATGCTAGAAAAGTCAATGTATGATCGTTTTGTATATCTAAAACTCTCCATTTTCCGTTCATAATTACTGCTCTTAGTGGATTCTCAACTTCTATTTCTTCTTCACCATGTAATTCAACAATTTCTATATCATCGAATGGTGGTAAATCTTTTACTTTGATAACTTTATATGAAACTAATTTATTATCGTAATCTAACCTAGCTTCTTGTCCTAATTTTGGTATTATCACTGTATATAAAATTATTTGATAATCTAAACCATCTGCCGCTGTAAAAACATTCGGAAATGTTGTTTGTTGTGAATAAGATTGTCCTTGAGTAATTGGTTTAGGAAATAATGTGTGAACTTGACTACTTGGTACATTAAAGTTAGATGAAGAAGTGTTTGACTGAGTTACGGACGGTGGAAGTAAAACAGGTGATTTTGGTAAAATTGTTTGTCTAGGAATTGGTATAGTAAAATTTAATGTTCGTGGAACTGTAACAGGTGGGTTTACCAAATTAAGTCTTGACATAGCAGCTTGCGGGGTCATACCTGGTTGAACTGTTCCGAAAGGGACCATCGGTGGTGGTTGTGATTCTTGAACCGGCTGAATCAAATCTTGATTGACTTGATTAATAAATTCCATCAATTCCGGTTCTTTAGTTTTAGAAAAAATCCATCCTGGTCCGTTTTTAAGATTAGGGTTAAATTTACCTCCAAATGCTTTTAATTGTGTTGCAAATGGTTTGGTTTCTCCGAAAACGGCAATTGATTTGTCAGTATAATATACAGCTTCCATTATTTAAATAATCTTTAAAAAAAATATTTTAAGATTTAATATTTCATTTTTGATAAAATAATATATGGCGTATGTGAATAGTTATATTGTTCAAAATTTACTTAATCCTATAGATGGTACTCCTTGTATAGTAACGAAGCCACCAGGAATTAACCCTTGTGGTGTTGATGTTGGTGGTATTAATCAATGGAATTATTCCACCAATACTAACTGTTTTCCAGGATATACAGCTTATCAATGTTCTCAACCAACATATTGTCCAGCTCTTAGTAATGGAGAGAATTTAGGACAGTATGTCACTAATTATGATCAATTTAATAGTCAATCACAAGGAAGGGTAATGAACTGTCAATATGGTATTGAACTTTTTAAAGATTATAATAATGTTGTAATATGGATAAATAGTTTTGATATCGGTGCTGAACCAAATACTAATTCTTATAATCAGATATTAACTGAATTTTGTGGACAAGAAGCACCAGCTGGAACTTGTCCAGTTTTTGAAAATACTCCTGTGGGATCCACAGCATGTCCAAATGGATTAACAGGATGTTCGATGTTTTCATCAGGAAGTAGTGGTGGAGTATTATGTAGAAATTGGGCGAATAGTACAGTTGGATCTGCTCCGGCTGGCTATTATCAAGCTGGAGCAAATTTTTGTGATGCTAATATATGTGCATCCGATTGTTTATGTTATCAAAGACTTAATGTCGATCCGGTATATGATGCTGTTAGAAATAGTTTATATATAGGTCAAACAGGTCCAGTTTTCCCAATTCAAGATAAATGTTGGTATACGGCTTGTTTAAACGCCCCTGATATATATTTACAACCAAATGATATGACTGCACAATCTGGAAGTTGTCCTAATGTATGTCTTCAAATATTGGAAATAATTAATAGTCAAGACATAGAGGTTGATATAGCGAACCAAACTATTTACTGTAATTTTGCCGCAACAGGAGGATCTACTGGTTCTAATCCTTCCAATCCGAGTTCTTTATGGGATACAATGGGAGTTTATGCTGCCATATTTGGATTCGTTTTACTGATAATTATCATTATAATAATTTGTGTGGTGATTGCTACATATGAGAAAAAATAAAAATATATATCTTCTTAAAACAATATAATATTAATCTTTACAAGATATATTACTTCTTAAAAATAAATATTCATTAAAAATAATGAATATTTCTGGAACATATACATCTTTACAACCTGTACAAGTTGGTAATCTTGTACAATTAGTACTTAATAGACCAGGATTTGTTATGCAAGTTTACGAGAAATCTATGTTAGATTATGAAATTACCAATATAAATAATTTAGTTACTACACAATTATTTGATAACTATTTGATAACGGTAAGATTAGCTGGTGTAGGAAATCTAGTTCTAGAATTATATACAAATAGTACATTAACTTGGTCTCAAATTGTAACAACTTTACAATTCACAAATATTTCATTGGTTGTTGGATCTACTGGTATTTTTCTTTTATTTGATTCAACGGGTATTACCCATTTACCAGGAGTTACTATTAGTCAATCTCCGATAACCATTTTAGCACAATTTGGATTTAATTCAAATTTGTTAGCTGTTGCCACTATCAATCAAATAATTAATAGATCGACAGTTTATGATAGTGTAGGACAAACGATATATTTATATGGTACATCTGATATTCCATTATTAATTAATAATAGTACTATCATCAATAGAAATAGTTTGTATTCTTTTGTTATTTCTCTATCTACAAGTTTAATACCTATTAATACATTAGTAGCAGAAAATATTACTATTGATGATACTGCGATAATAAATGGTAATATTGCATTTACTGAAACAAGTGGATCAACTGGTATATCTTCAACACTTAATTATGTTAGCACAGGTAATAATGGATTTAGTACGTCGTTGGGTATTTTTGAAACTTCTGATATTCAATTGTATAACAATTTTATAGCGATATTGGGAAAAGATTTATTTGTTAATGTTTGGTATGTATATCAATATGCATACAATGGTACACAAATAGCAAAAACGACAGTATCTTTACCAGAAACTATACAAGAAGCTACATTGTCATATAATGGTAATAGATTTATAGTATATGGTATAAGTAAATTATCTGGAGGTGAGTATGTTTTATCAGAATTTGATATATATGATAATATTGAAGTTTGGACAACACCTTTACCTCCAGGAGCAATAAATTTGACTGGATTAATATCAGAAGTGAGTGTTTCATATCCGGCCAATAATTGTCCATCGAATACGTGTCCTGTTACTATAACTAATTGTTGTTCTAATACAATAAGAGTGTATGGTAAAAGATTACCATATTTAGTAGGAGCTGTATCAGAAGTAATATGGCCAAATGGAACGGGTACTTCAGGACCATCGGGATGTATAACAGGATTTAGTCCTTGTACAATGTGTCCAACGAGTTGTACTGGTTGTACTGGTATGCCTGTTTGTTGTGCAAATACGTTATTACCTGGATGTGTTGTACCTTATATAGTAAGAGTAGATTTTATATTAACTAAAGCATTTAGTCCTGTTGTCGCTGGACAAGAATATTTTCTAAATTTGGCGACAAATTCTATCACTCGTGATGAGATATTAGGAAGATATATTGGTACAGCATTAGATACACAAAGAGTATTAATGTTGTCAACTGGATGTCTCTGTTAATATTAATAACTTCTTTTTCGTAATAAATATTAATAATTTTTTAGTAATAATATTCATTGATAATATTAATAATTTCTTTTTAGTACTAATATTCATTGATAATTAACTGTTATTAATAATAACAATGATAATAAACTATTATTAATAACT
>Ga0182030_10022188_pt1 | contig 11836 bp, 8 predicted proteins | sample 812S3MmetaG_FD_121299 | JGI IMG/M metagenome (GOLD analysis project Ga0182030, IMG submission 121299) | Permafrost microbial communities from Stordalen Mire, Sweden - 812S3M metaG (Illumina Assembly) | ecosystem: Environmental > Terrestrial > Soil > Wetlands > Permafrost | place: Sweden... | reverse complement strand
TTGAAAACAATAGAGATAACGGTTCAGGGCAATCGGGGAAGAATGGATGAGACATATATTAAAGTGAAGGGGGAATGGATGTATTTGTATCGGGCCGTTGACAAAGTGTAATTAGAGGTAGAAAATAACCACAAAGCACAGCCCTTTCTTTAGCACTGGATTCGCCTCATGATTGATAGTGATACCGGTAAAAGCTTCAAGCGGTGTTAATCCTTGTATTCTTCCATGCGGGCGTATGTTATTGTAATTAAGTAGGATGTCGGCAAAATGTTTGGTCAGGCAATCGGTACCTGCTATTTTAAGTTGGTTGAGGTAATAGTTTCTAATAGTTTTATTCACGGCCTCAGCATGCGAATTCGAAACGGAGCCAGTTCCGGAACATAGTTCTGGCATCAATATTTGCAGGGCATTAGTCCACTTTAGTTTGAAGACGTACAGACCATAAAAAATAAATGTTTAAGCAATCATTTTTATTACTTTTGGCCTACCTCCCCCTCAATTTAATTAATCACAATTAAATACGCCCGGCTTCATTCGAATTTGAGTAACTCTCTATAGTGTTTTGGACTTGGTGATTGTGTTGACGACAAAATTAAGGAAGTAAAAGAGACCAGCAATGAGCTCAGAAGAGACCAAACTCACCGAACTTACTTTCCAACTTATTGTAGAATCGAGCCCCAATGCTATTGTTTTGGTAAACAAAGAGGGTAAAATTGCTTATTTCAACAGCAGGGCAGAACTATTGTTTGGTTATGTAAGGGCTGACGTCATCGGTCAATTAGTTGAGCTATTGATTCCTAAACGATATCATGAAAACCATCCAGGATTTCGAGATATTTTTTTTAAAACACCCAGTGTTCGTGCGATGGGTGCTGGCAGAGAACTGTTTGCCGCTCGCAAGGATAAAACAGAATTTCCTATTGAGATTGGTTTAAACCCTATAGTTACAGTTGACGGAACCTTGGTATTAGCTTCAATAATAGACATTACAGAAAGAAAAAAAGCGGAAGAGAGATTCAAATTAGTGGTTGAATCTGCCCCCAATGCAATGATACTTGTTAACCGGCAGGGAATAATCACCCTGATCAACACCCAAACAGAAAAACTTTTTGGGTACGAACGTGATGAACTTGTGGGAAATAAACTTGAAATGCTTATCCCTAAACGTTTCCAGGGCCATCATCCCGGCCACTGGAATTTGTTTTTTAAGGAGCCTCAAACACCCACAATAGAAGTTGGCCGCGATCTTTTTGGGTTAAGAAAAGATGGAGCCGAAATACCGGTAGAAATAGGGTTAAACCCTATCGAAACCAATGAGGGCAACATGGTACTTGCTTCTTTTATTGATATTACCGAAAGAATACAACACGAACGCGTCATAAAAAAGCAGTTAAGCGAGCTTAAAATAGCTAATGATTATCTCGAACAGTTGGCTTATATAAGTGCTCATGATATAAAAAATCCTATTATTAGTATTGAGGGGTTGGTAGATATACTTCTTGATTCAAGTGAAATTAAACCGCCTGAGGTTGAACTTCTGAAAATGCAGAAAGGCGTTATTCAACAAATGAAAAAAAACAATAAAGGAATAAATGACATTCTTAAGCTTCGGCAAGGTTTACTTACAAGGCAAGATGCTGATGCTGAATCGATGTCGCTTACTGCAATATTGGATAGCGTGAAGATTATTTTGCGGTCGGATATTGAAAGTACTGGTTCGAAACTGAAGGTAAATATGAATGGCGTATCGGAGATTCATTTTCCATTTTTCTATCTGCAAAGTGTGTTTTATAACCTACTAGCAAATGCGATTAAATATCGCGATCCGGGCCGCGAATTGATAATTCGTTTTGAAGCACAAAGAATAGATAAACAAGCCTTTCGCTTTGTTATAGCCGACAATGGTTTAGGTTTTGATATGTCTCGGGCTAAAGATAAACTATTCGGTGTTTTTAAACGATTCCATCCTAACATCGAAGGGACTGGTTTAGGTCTCCATATTGTTAAATCTATTGTAGATGCCTACGGAGGGGAGATTGCTGTTAACAGCGAAGTGGGTAAGGGAACAACTTTTGAAATTACTCTGAAAAATCCAATTATTGAGTGATGGGTCCGATAAAAATATTATTGATAGATGACGATAAAGTCATTAATTTTTTGCACAGGCTAAAATTAGAGGAAGTTATCGTTGATTGCGTGGTTGATGAGGTTTTAGGTGGCCAAGCCGCGTTGGATTATTTGACAACACATGAGGAATGTCCAGATGTTATTTTGCTCGACCTTAATATGCCCGGAATGGATGGGTTTGAGTTTTTAGAAGAATACGAAAAGTTGGGGAAATGTGTCGATAAATCAAAGAAATTTTTGTTCATTGTCACATCATCACAACGCGATGAGGATAAAATAAAAGTAACAGCGAACAGGCTTGTGAAAGGTTATTTTGAGAAACCATTAATAGTCAACAATATTAAAGAAATTCTTGCTTGTTTCTGATGCTGCTACGGTTACAGCAGATGCAAATGTCCCCAGTATAGAATAAAACGATTATTGCGCCAGGCTATACAACCTATTTGCAAAATATGCGAACCCGCGCTTTTATTGGAAAAGCCGGTCTCAGAGAGTCGAGTAGGTAAGGGCATTTCAGCCCAAACCTTTCACAGAACCGTACGTGATAGTCGCCCATCATACGGCTCTTGTTGTCCAGTTATTTTCTTTTATTCCCAATTTCCAATAATAAAACAAGGTGGGGTTAGCCCGTCGTATTTCTTCGTACTTCTTGTATAGCTTATTCTTACCTATTATCTTGTATGTGGGATAAGACAATTAAAATTCTGAATAGGGATTTAGTTGAGTTGTATTATAAAGACCAAGACGCGGCATAATTTATTTGACAGTAATATGAGACTTACATGTACCATTTACATGTAGTTGTTATCCAGGTTTAACCACTGCTTACCAGCGCTCCTGCATATTTTGTAAGACGTTATTGTGCGGGAGCGCTGACAACCAGCGCTCCGGCGCACCTTTTTATACATCGCTATACACAGCGATAGGAAATTTCCTTTGGATTCGACTGTCCAGCTGGGCCAACATTCTCCGGCTTCGCTCAGAATGACAGCGTTGCTAAATAGAAATCCGCTTCCTTCAGGGAGCGGATTTTTTGTTTCGTGAAATTTAAGCCTTGTTTCAAAAGTCGCTGATCACAAAAGCCGGTATCACCACAATATTGGTTTAGTCAGTTAGGGCTTCACTGCCTTCTTATTAGCCCCATCTTACAGGCATTTTGTGCTGATGCGTGCTTTGTTATATTTGCGCTTCATTTTAAAACCAAATGTAATATTCAACGATATGAGCGGAGATATACAAAAGTGCATAAGAGGGTTACTGGCAGTAATTGCCCTGGTGGGATTCACCAGTTTATCGGCCCAGGTTACAAATACCCAAAGCTTTGATGCCGTAACTTTTTTGCCTACGGGATGGACAGGGATTGGAACCACTAACTACTGGAGCCGCAAAACAACCGGAACCTTTCCAACAATAACGCCCCATAGCGGTGCAGGCATGGCCCGGTTTGACAGCCACGCTGCTGCTGCGGGTACGGCGCAAACTATTGTTACCCCTGTAATTGACTATAGTAATATAGGCGGTAATACCGCTACTTTCAGCTTATGGCTGTATCGCGATACTACCTCTGCCAAAGCAACGATAGGCGATAGCCTCTCTGTTTTTATCAATACTACTGCAAGCCTGACCGGCGCTACCGAATTAGGTGTTATTGCCCGTAGTGCGACTATTGCCCTGCCTAATACTGTTGCTTTGGCCGGCTGGTATCAATACTCGTTTAATATCCCCGCAGGGTTTAATACAAATACCAATTATATTTTGCTGGAGGGAACCAGTCAGCTTGGTGATAATATATTTATTGATGACCTAGCATGGGTTTCGTACCCTGCTTTGTGCACCGGAACTCCGGCCGCAGGAACTATGTCTGCAAATACGCCAATGATTTGTGGTGGCACCGGTTCAACTTCTATTACTTTAAGTGGCGAAACTACCGGCTTTGCAGGCCTGAGTTACATATGGGAGTCGGCTTCATCTATTTCCGGTCCATGGACGGTAATTGATACGGTTGTTACAGCGATTAATACAGGCACCATTACCGCAACTACCTATTATAAATGCGTAGTTGGCTGTAGCTTTTCTGCTGCTGCCGATTCAATTACAGATTCTGTGGTAGTGACTACTAATCCTGTTCCTGTTATTACCATAACCCCTAATACCGGGGTGACTTATTGTTCAGGTGCAGCACCAGTATCCCTGGTAGCTTCAGGCGCCCAGTTATTTACATGGACGCCCACTACAGGTTTAAATACCAATATCAGCGACAGCGTTCTGGCCTCGCCAACTGCTACTACCAGGTATACGGTTACCGGTATTGATTCGCTTGGTTGTTATGGCAGCGCAACCGTTAATGTAACTACGCGCCGTTCTCCTGCCGCAGGCATTACTGCCAGTGCCAACGCTATTTGCCCCGGCGATACTGTGGTGCTTGTTGACACTTTAACCGCTTTTGGCAATGTAACCTTTGCATGGAGTTCATCGCAAACTACAGATAGTATATCCGTTGCGCCCCTATCTAGCACAAATTATTATGCAACTGTTACTGCAGGCGGCTGTAGCACTACCGATACCGTAGCTATAACAGTTACTGCAAATCCAATTGCAGCCTTTACTTATAGCGCAAACGACACTACTATAACTTTTACTAATACCTCACTCGGTGCCACTTCTTATTTCTGGAATCTTGGCAATGGTGATACAAGTATCTTACAAAACCCGGTTAGTTCTTACCCAGGTGTAGGTTCATATGCAGTTACTTTGATTGCGTATGGGGTATGTAATAATGATACTGTTACTGATACCGTAAGTATTTATCCTTCGGGCATACTATCTGTAGCAGCTATTAAGGGCCTTACAGTTTGGCCGGTTCCGGCAAACAACGTTGCTACGGTAGAATTTATTTCGGAGCAATCAAATGCCACTTTATCGTTGATGAACGAACTGGGCCAGGTGATGGAAACCAGGATTGCCGCACCTAAATCAGGTGAGCAATATAAAGAAGAATTCAACCTGGGCGGATTGACTTCAGGTGTTTATATGGTTCGTATCCATACAGGCAGCAAAGATGCAACTGTGAAGTTGATAAAGCTGTAAGTTGAGGTTTCCCATATTTATAAAAAACAAAACCCTTGCTCAGGCAGGGGTTTTGTTTTTAGTGGTTGGGTGCTAGTGAAATATAGGTTGTTGAAAATCCGGTATATTAGTGGTTGAGGGAACTTCAAACAATATTAACCAGCCAACCCCGTCTAATACTAATATGGAAACCATAACCGCAACACAAACCCCTCCCGGCCCCAAGGGCAACCTGGTATTACGCCCACCGTTTGATTTGCGTAATAAAACGCACTTTTTTATTGAATGGATGGCAGATAAATATGGCGATATAAGCCGCGCAAAAGCCGGGCCGTTCAATTTTGTTTTTCTGGCAAAGCCCGAATATATAGAGCACATGTTTCTTACCCGTGATGTTTATGTGAAGATGAACGAAGGCAGCCAGCTTAAATATTTATTGGGTAACGGTTTACTTACCAGCGAAGGTGAGTTTTGGCTAAAGCAGCGCAGGCTGATGCAGCCATTATTTCATAAGCAGCGGCTGCAGGGTTTTGTGCAGAAAATTGCCGATGCAACAAACGCGATGATGAATGATTGGGAGGAACGCAATATGAGCGTGCCTGATTTTTACAGGGAAATGAACCAGCTTACCCTTGATATTGTGGGCCGCACTTTGCTAAGCACGGACCTGAAAGGCGATTTTGCCAAAGTAAACAAGGCAATGACAACGGTGCTTGAAAGTGTAAACAAAAACCGGGGCCGTTTATTCCGCTTGCCAGCATGGCTTCCGCTACCATCGCAAATAAGACTGGCCCGCAGCCGAAAGGTACTGGAGGATACCATTGCCGAAATTATAAGCGCGCGCAGGAAAGATACCCGCCATTTTGACGACCTGCTTTCGATGTTACTGGAAGTGGAAGATGCAGATACTGCTGAACGCATGACTGATAAACAACTGCGTGATGAGGTGCTTACTATTTTTATAGCAGGCCACGAAACAACTGCTAATGCACTGGCATTTACCCTCTACCTGCTGGCTAAACACCCCGATGTAAAAAAGCGCGTACAACAGGAAGTAGCTGATGTATTAACCGGCGCAGAGTTAACATACGACCTGCTGAACAAGCTTGAATACACCACCATGGTTATCAAGGAGTCTATGCGCTTGTATCCTCCTGCCTGGGTAACCGTAAGAGAAGCTGCTAAAGACGATGTGATTGATGGTTACCTGGTAAAGCACCTGGATAAGGTGGTTGTTTCCCCATACGCTGTTCAGCGCAGCGAAAAATACTGGACTGAGCCTGAAAGCTTCGACCCCGAACGGTTTAATGCTACCAATATAAAAAGCATACCCAAGTTTGCTTATTTCCCTTTTGGTGGTGGTTCGAGATTGTGTATAGGCAATAATTTTGCCATGATGGAAATGCAGCTTGTTATTGCTTTAATGTGCAATAAATTTGACTTTAAGCTGCCGGATGATTTTGTAGTAGAAACACAACCGTTTATAACACTAAGGCCTAAAGATGGCGTCCCTTTAACGTTTGTAAAGAGGTAGAAAGGGTGCCGGTGTTACTGACATGCGCGCTAAAAAAGGCGTTAAACCTTTCAGGTCTCTGCGTTGCTAATTGCCTGGCTAAGACCTGAAAGGTTTTGCGCTTTTCGTTGCTATCAATCAGGATAATTAATATGGGTATACCCTACCACTAAAGTATCGGCAGGGTGAGACGCAACCGGCTCTAATACTAACGTATAATTATCGCCGATAGCTTCTGATACGCATACTACATCATCGGCCTCAAATCCGATTTTATACTGGTCATCCAGGTGGGCACAGCCTGCAATCCCCAGGCTTTCGGCAGAGTATTCTGTCATAAACGGATGAACCATAATTTTCTCCAGGGCTTCACTTACTTTAGTGGCAACCACAAAAAGTTTTTTATGATACTCTTCAAATTCATGCTCTTTATAACCGCCCAGGTTAATGAAATACAGTTTCTGTTCGCTACTATCGGGTGCAGATGATTTAGGCTGAACGCTGACCTTGTAGCTATCAACATATTCCACTTTGGTCCACGCATCAATATGCACTTTATCGCGCCGCGATAGTTTTTTCAGTAGTTCAGCATGCATGGCCGTTGAATCTAAATCCGGAAGCAGGCTTTTAACTGCGCCACTTAATTCGTCGATAATTTCTTTATACCAGAACTCTTTTATATCGTTGGACAGGTCGTCCAGATGGTTCGCTACTCCAAAGAATACATCATGCTGTTCAATGTTTCTGCCCTTAGGTGTGCAGCCCAGCAGAATTGCAAATAATTTTAAATCAGTTCCGGGTGATGATGTTGTGGTATCCATGATGGTTGTTTTATAGCTTTAAATTAAACCTTTACAGGGGATGATAAATTTTTTCGGCCTTCTTCATTACATCTTCTTTCTTTAGGCTCAATGGGCGTAACTGCTGTTTGCTGAATAAGGCTATCTGGTCGTTATAATGCGGACTGTTGGGGTTTAATGAATTACCGATAGGTTCAAGCGCCTGTAATTTTTCGAGCCCGCTTTTGCCAAAAGAGGCAAACATGATATAACTATCGCCAAAAGAAGGTGTTAAAGGAAACTTATCTGATTTAATATCCGGGTAGCTTGGGCTCAGCATATCTGCAAAGCCACGCAACGGCAAATTTATGTTGCCCCTGATATTGCGGTGAACGGTGCCCCACTCTACTTTTATTGTACCGTAACGCGCTTTCAAAGTATCGCAAGCGGTGCGCAGGTCGCTTACCCATTCGTCATCACTAACAGTTATACCGGTAACAAAGCACTGATCATCACAACCTCTTTTCAGAAAAGCGTCCCTCAATACCAGGAACAGCAGGGTGGGGGCATACTCATTTACATCGAAAACCCGGTTCCAGGTGCTAAGGATATGAATGGCATCTTTTATATCCGGGTATTTATTTTCGTCCAGCGCAAAAAGATTGTTCAGCGACTCAGCATACTTGCCATGGCGGGATAAGGTGACATCAAACTTCATTTTCTCCAGGTCGTCAAAACTTACTTTGTTCTTTGCGTCCATCATCTCCTTAAAACGTATAGAGCGGTTATTATCACCCGGTCTTTCGTCAATCATACGGCGTGGAAATTTGCAACCGGCCTCATTACATTCAACGCCTGTGCTGTGAAAAGGAGTGTTATTGCAATTGTAAACATAACCGCACGTGGGGTTAATAATATGAGGCATACTATCGAGCGGAACAAGTTGGGTCCACAATGTTTTTGAGGTATTACCGGGCAACAGCCCTTCCCAGTTATAAGTGGTATCACGTTCAGGCAAGGTGCCGTGTTCCAGGTAAAAAATATTATCTTCTTTATCGGCATAAATAACGTTGAACAAAACGATAGCATGTACCCGCAATGCCTCCCTGAACTCTTTATAATTATGTGCTTTGTTCATGCGGTAAAGCTGCTCACCGGCCATTATAGACTGGTTACCCGGAAACCGGATGGAATAAAAATTGTTGCTCTTGTCGCTTTTAATGGTGCAGCCGTATTTGCTCCAGTAGGTCATTTTCTTAACCGGTATTACAATCTTATGGTTTTTGCCAAGGCCCACTTTTAACCACACCGGCCGTTTTTCAAGTTTGTAATACTGCCCGTCAAACTGGTAATACAATTTCCGTTTGGGGTCCATACTTAATTTGTAGGCATCTATCCGGTCGAAAAAATTCCAGGTCATACCCCATCCTAAATCGTCATTAACCCCCATGGCCAAAGAACCGGTGCCCTGAAACATAGCCCCTTCAATATTTAATCCTTCATTGCTGTGCAGTTGCGCCTCGTAAAACGAAAGCGGGCCATCCATGGCCATGTGGGGGTTTATGCATAAATAGGTTTTCCCATCTGTTGTTTTAAGGCTGCTGAGCGCAAAAGCATTTGAGCCAACCGGTTTTTGGTCTACCTTTAAAACATCAGGCATTTTATCATATTTGCCGCTTATGGCATCGCCCACATAATCAGGTGCATGCGACAGGGCAGCCATGGTAACTACATAAGCCGTAACTATGTCTTTCGGCGTTGCAGGAAATGCAGCTTTTACCTTCACCTCTTCCGGGTGCGAAGCAGCATAGGCATTTAAACCCTGCACAAAACCATCCAGATACTTTTTAAAATCGGGCGAAAGGTCTTTATCGTAACGCTCCTCTACTAATTGTCTTGCACCAATTGAGTGTACAAAAAAATCAGTTTTAGCGCCTTCAATACCATCTTTACGGGCCATATAGCCTTTGCCGATATATACTAAATTCTGCGCTTCTGAAAAAGCATCCTCATCATTGGCCCAGGCCAGCCCGTAGGCTACTTCTGCATCTGTTTCGGCAAATATGTGCGGTATGCCAAAACTATCGCGCGCAATGGTAATTTTTGACGGGTCAATTTTAGGAAAAGACGTTTGTGCCAAAACTACAACCGGAAGGCAAAAACATACCGCAATCGTAACACGGCGGCACCAAACTGATATTATCATTAAAGTATAATTATAACTACGGATTAGGAAAAGCCTGCGGAAGTTATGGTTTTCAAGTCAAAGCAAATGTTATTTTTTGTGACGGATATAAAATCAGGAGGGTGGGGTGCATACCAAATTCTAATATAGGGCCTTGCACCTGTAAAACACTGGATATAACCCATATTTGAATGTTGCTGTAAATCAATCTGTTAATCGTGGGTTATAGAGAATTGTGGCCAGTTGGCAAAAACCGGTTGGTGAGGACGCCGAACCGGGAGCCCGTGGTTTGGCGTCCTCACCAACCACTTGTAAGCCATCCAAAGACTGAAAGGTTTCCTCCCTCTTACGTGCTAAGTTAATGACGGTGGGGTGTATTGCTATCATGGCAATGCACCCCACCCTTTTATTTAGTTCCCTCATTAATAAAAAATAATCTTATCTGTTCTCAGCGTTTGGTTGCTGTCTTTTTCTGAAAACTGAAGTAAATAAACACCGGCGCTCAGGTTTTCTTTTCTAAGGGTAAGTGTTGAGTTTGCAGGTAAAATATGCTGCTGAACAATTTTACCCTCGGTAGTTAAAACTGAAACCGAAAGATCCTTCCCATATTGCGAGTTTACAGAAATAACATCTTCCGAAGGATTCGGGAATATAGATAACGAAACCTTGTTTTCAGGCGTATTTATACCCAATGGAAATGGCGGGCAGGTTATGTGCTTAACCAGGAAATCACGAACAAACCATTCAGTTGTATCCATGTAAGCTGTCATTTGAAGATAGGTAGGAGGATATGGAATAATAAAAGGACAATGGTCTGCCCCTTGCCACAGGTAAAAGGTATCTTGCGAAACGATATGTGATATCCGGTTTTTAATGTCACACCCGCCAAACAGCATTGATTTGGTATTGGTAATGGCATACGCGCTGTCGTAAGAACAAGCCACTGTGTTATCTGCAGTACCGTGCATACCTACCAGCAATGGCGCTTCAGGAGTTATCCATATAGTATCGGCAATGCCCCCGCAAAGGTCAATTACCCCTTTTACTTTTTGCGAATAACCGGGATTGCCACTGTTACCATCAATGCCACCAACGGAATCAAGGATGGGAATTACAAATCCTGGTGGAGGCTTTGAATAATTGAGAAAATTCCAATATGCATAATTCAAGGCTATAAAGGCTCCTGCCGAAACACCGCCAATAAATATTTGGCTGGTGTCTATCCGGTAGTTATTGGCGGTGTAAGCATCTTTGTAAAAAAAGCGTACTGCCCCTTTCATATCCTGTATGCCACGTAACATTGCCGCAAACAAATTAGTGTCCGTACCGCTGCCATAATATCCCAGGCGGTAGTCAATAGATGCACACACATAACCCCGTGATGCGAAGTAATTACATAAGATAACCAAATCAGGGCTTTCCCGCAATCCCGAAACAAAACTGCCGCCAAAAGCAAATACCAGTAAAGGACGGGCAGCAAGGGTATCGCCGGCGGGTTGGTAAATATCTACGCGCAAATTGGTATCCACACCATTGTATAGTACGGCATTACCATATATAACTGTAGATGTATTAACAGTGCCGAATATCGGGTTGTAATAACGGCCACCAGTACATTGTGCATTAAGCTGATTTAACGAAGTGGTAAATAAAACGATGATGAAAAGAAGAAAGGAGAGTTTTCTCATATCACTGGGGTTTTTGTGTTTTGAAAATTAGCAATAATTTAATCTAAGTACCAAATTAAAATTGCTAAAAGTGGTTTGGCTGGTCTTTAAATCGTGTGTAAGCCGCTGCCGCCGTCAGTAAAAGCAGGCATCCGGCAACGCCGTTAAGCCTTAGGCCCAGGTCGTGGCCGGGGTCTTTTCCATAAAATGTGAGCATCAGAAATACCGAAATACCTAATGTTTGCCCGGTTTTTTGAAAGAAGGCCCGCATACCAAAATACATGCCTTCTTTATTCTGGCCGGTGGCTTTGGTATCAGCCTCGGCAATATCGGCAACAACGGTTGTTGGCAATATGCCCAATATAGCGTCAAAGATTCCGAACAGAACCATCAGCAGCACTGCTTGTGCATAGGCTGGAATTGGCAGGCGGCCAAAAAAATAAATACCCATAAATACTATGGCCTGTGCAGTAAACGAGAATATGATTAACACCTTTTT
>Ga0182030_10022187_pt1 | contig 11836 bp, 12 predicted proteins | sample 812S3MmetaG_FD_121299 | JGI IMG/M metagenome (GOLD analysis project Ga0182030, IMG submission 121299) | Permafrost microbial communities from Stordalen Mire, Sweden - 812S3M metaG (Illumina Assembly) | ecosystem: Environmental > Terrestrial > Soil > Wetlands > Permafrost | place: Sweden... | reverse complement strand
TTCGTGAAAAGAGCAAGCCTCGGCCTCGTCCGGGCTCGTCAAGATTAGGTGGTGGAATTCATGAGTAGTCGCGACATCATCGTTGTTCCGGGACTAGGCAACCCCCAGTGGTACTCGAGTGCCGCCCGCTATACAGGTTTAATCTGGACCGCCGGCCAGGTACCGACCAAAGAGGACGGGTCCACGCCAGAGGATTTCTCCGACCAGGTGTCCGCCACCCTCGACAACCTCGAGCGAACGCTCGAAGCCGCCGGAGGTGGCTTTGACACACTCTTGAAGGTCAATACCTACCTCGCGTCGATGGACGATTTCGACGCCTACAACGACGTCTACGTAGGCCGCATCGGCCTTCACGGCCTGCCACCGCGTACAACTGTGGAGATCGCCCGTTTCAGGCCTCCGATGCGTATCGAGATCGAAGCCGTCGCCCACGTGCGCGTTCCCGCGTCCGACGACACTCACACGTGAGTGAAGGCCTAGCCAGCCGTGAACCGCGCCCCTGGTTCTGAGGGGTTCGAGGCTGACGCCGAGCTCGAGCTCGTCGTCGACGCGCGGGCCGATATCGGAGAAGGCCCGCTTTTGGGGCGCTCGCCTGGACCCGAGATCTATATGTCACAACGGCGTCGACCGGCCTCGATGGCCGGCAATGGCAGTCACAGCCAGCCGCCGGTGGGCTCTTTTGTGTCGCGGCCCCTGTACCGGGACGAGCCGTGCGTCCCTTTAGGTGGACACCTATACAAGCGAGGAACTCATGAATCTTCTCCAGCACCTTCGCGAGACGCGTATCGTCCCCGTCGTCGACATCGCATCGGTGAACGACGCCGTGCCGGTGGCTCGCGCACTGCAGGAGGCCGGCCTGCCATCGGCCGAGATCACCTTTCGGACTGCTGCCGCTGCCGAGGCGATCAGGGCCATCGCAACCGGGGTACCCGGGCTCGTGGTTGGTGCGGGAACTGTGCGCACCGTCGAGCAGGTGGACCAAGCTGTCGATGCCGGAGCCGAGTTCCTCGTCGCGCCCGGCCTGAATCCGGCAGTGGTGGCGCGTGCTGTAACGCTGGGCATCCCGATGCTGCCAGGGGTGTGCACTCCAACTGAGCTCGAGCAGGCGCTGAGCATGGGTCTGAGCTTGCTCAAGTTCTTCCCAGCTGAGGCCGCCGGCGGGGCCGCCTACGTGGCCGCCCTTGCCGGACCGTACCGCGATGTGCTCTTCGTGCCCACGGGAGGTATCGGCCCGTCGAACATCTTGGGCTATCTCGCCAAGCCAAATGTGGTTGCCTGCGGCGGGAGCTGGATGGTTAAGGCCGACCTAATTGCTTCGGGAGATTTTGCTGCAATTACCCGGCTGACGGCCGAGGCGCTGCGGATCGTGAACGGAGCCAAGGAGCTGTCGAGGAGATGACCCTTCGTCCGCGCTCACAAAGCAACTGCCAGTGGGACCTTGTCGCCCTCGGCGAGGTCATGCTGAGGCTAGACTCGGGTGATAGCCGGATCTCGACGGCGCGTACCTTTCACGCCTGGGAAGGTGGAGGCGAGTACAACGTTGCTCGTGGACTGCGCCGCTGTTTCGGTTTGCGCACGAGCATCGTCACCGCCTTGGCCGACAACCCGGTGGGCCGGCTCGTAGAAGACCTGATGCTCCAAGGCGGGGTGGACCAGAGCCACGTCCGCTGGGTTCCCTACGACGGTGTCGGCCGATCGGTACGCAACGGTTTGAACTTCACCGAGCGCGGTTTTGGCGTGCGAGGTGCCCTCGGCTGCTCAGACAGGGGGCAGACCGCCACCTCACAGCTACGACCGGGGGACATCGACTGGGATGTGATCTTTGGCGAGGAAGGCAGCCGATGGTTCCACTGCGGCGGCATTTTTGTCGCTCTGTCCTCTACGACTGCAGCGGTGGCCGCCGAGGCCATGACGGCAGCGCGACGTCACGGCACGATCGTCTCTTATGACCTGAACTACCGTCCGTCGCTGTGGAGTGACGTGGGAGGTATGGCACGGGCGCAAGAGGTCAACCAGGAGCTCGCCCCACTGGTCGACGTCATGCTCGGCAACGAGGAGGACTTCACCGCCGCTCTCGGCTTCCAAGTTGATGGTCTTGACCCGGACCTGTCGCGTCTTGACCCGAAGCGATTCGCCTCCATGATCACAGAGGTGACTCAGACCTACCCGAATATCTCCGTGGTAGCAACAACCCTGAGAGCCGTGCGCAGCGCGACACGCAACGACTGGGGAGCACTCTGTTGGGCGGACGGGGAGCTGTATGAGGCGACGCTGCGACCCGACCTTGAAGTCTACGATCGTGTCGGCGGGGGTGACTCGTTCGCCTCGGGACTTATCTACGGCCTGCTCGCGGGGGTCGACGTGCCGACGGCCACCGAGTACGGAGCCGCCCACGGCGCTCTTGCCATGAGCACTCCGGGAGACACCTCGATGGTCCGCCTTGACGAGGTGATCTCTTTGGCACGGGGCGGCTCCGCGCGGGTGAAGAGGTAAGTCCCGAGGGTCGGACTCGACTTGTTGCCACCTCGCCTGGTGTCCCGCCGGACCAGTTGAACACGAGGACAGATTCTAAAAGCCTTAGCGCGAGGAGAGTTGCCGTGTTGGGAGAACGTCCGTAGGTCAGGCCCCTTTCCGACGATTTCGTCGAGTTCCTCACTCTGGCCGCCTACGATCACCTGCAGTGACCGATTTCGTCCAGTTCGCCGAGCACCTGCGGCAGCTGCTCGGGGAGGGCGAGGTGGTCACGGACCACGAGCGGCTGCGCACTTTCGAGTGCGACGGCTTGGCCCACTTTCGCGTGTGCCCCGCCATCGTCGTGCTGCCGCAAAGCGGCGACGAAGTCAAAGCCGTGGTTGGCGCCTGTGTTGCCCAAGGAGTCCCTTACGTCGCCCGGGGCTCGGGCACCGGCCTTTCTGGGGGTGCCCTCCCACGAGCAGATGGCGTTTTGATCGTGACGACGAAGATGCGGTCCGTGGTCGAAGTGGACGTTACAAACCAGCGCGCCACGGTCGAGCCAGGTGCGGTCAACCTCGATATCACACGAGCGGTAGCACCCTTCGGCTTCTACTACGCACCTGACCCGTCGAGCCAGCTCGTCTGTTCCATAGGCGGCAACGTGGCGGAGAACTCCGGGGGTGCGCACTGTTTGAAGTACGGGTTCACGACTCATCACGTGACCGGTCTCGAAGTGGTGACCCCTGACGGTGAGGTTGTCGATCTCGGGGGCGGCAAAGCGCTTGACGCCCCTGGCTACGACCTTCTCGGCGCTTTCATCGGCTCCGAAGGCACCATCGGCATCACGACGAAAGTAGTTGTGCGACTTCTCCGCTCACCGGAGGCAGTCGAGACCGTGCTCGCCGGGTTCTCGAGTATTGACGACGCAGCGGAGGCGGTGTCGTCGATAATCGCCGCGGGTATTGTCCCGGCCGCGGTCGAGCTTATGGATGCGCTAGCAGTGCAGGCCGCAGAGGCGTCGGTCCACTGCAACTACCCGGTCGGGGCCGGGGCTGTGCTCATCATCGAGGTCGATGGGCCGCGTGTCGATGTCGACGAATCCCTGCGGCTTGTCGAGCACCACTCCAAGTTCCACGGTGCTTTCGAGATGCGGGTGGCAAAGAATGCCGCCGAACGCAACCTCTTTTGGAAAGGACGCAAGTCCGCCTTCGCCGCGGTTGGTCGGATCAGCCCGGACTACATAGTGCAAGACGGCGTGATTCCCCGCACGATGTTGGCCAGCGTGTTGAACCAGATGGCCAAAATGGCGAGCGACGCAGGTGTCCGCGTGGCGAATGTCTTCCACGCCGGCGATGGGAACCTTCATCCGCTCGTGCTGTTCGACGGATCGGTCGACGGCGAGTGCGAGCGAGCCGAGCGCCTTTGTGGAGCCATCTTGGATCTGTGTGTCGCTTCGGGAGGCTCGATCACCGGCGAGCACGGCGTAGGGGCAGACAAGGCGCAACACATGCCGCGCATGTTCAGTGACGACGACCTTGCGACGATGCAGCTGCTCAGGACCGCGTTCGACCCGGCGGGTCTGTGTAATCCCGGCAAGGTCTTCCCGAACCCCCGGCTTTGCGGGGAGGTACCGATCCGTCACAGCGCAAGCGACCCGTCGGTCAAAACAGGCATGGGCGAGATCTTCTGAGCCGATGACAACCCCGGACCGCCAAGGGCACAAGAGCCAGTTTGTCGGCCTTGGCGGCCAGCGAGACGTCGTCGACGGCGTACCGGCCACCTCAGTTGCCGGGGTCGGAACGGTCGAAGCTCTGGCCGAGGTGATGCGCGAAGCAGCCGAGCGCAAGGAGACGGTCGTCGCACGGGGTCGAGGCACCAAGCTTGACTGGGGTGCCCCACCGACGAGGGTGGACCTTCTCGTTGATCTCTCTGGAATGAACCGGGTACTCGAGCACGCCTCCGGTGACCTCATCGTGCGCGTCGAGCCAGGCGTCTGCTTGTCGGAGTTGCAGAACCTGTTGGCTCGGTCGGGCCAGCGCCTGGCCATTGATGAAGTGGTCCCAGGCTCGACCATAGGAGGCCTTGTCGCTTCCGGGCTTTGTGGCCCACTGCGACTGGCCTACGGATGTGTCCGAGACCTGCTTATCGGGATAAGTGTCGTCAGGGCCGATGGTGTCCTGGCGAAAAGCGGCGGCAAGGTAGTGAAGAATGTTGCCGGGTACGACCTGGGCAAGCTTTACACGGGGTCTTTCGGCACGCTGGGCATTGTCGCGGAGGCGATCTTTCGTCTCCACCCGGTGCCCGAGGCGCGGGTTTGGGTAACGACGGAGCTCTCGGACGAGCACGACCTGGCCCGCTGCATCGCGGCGGTAACCACCTCGCAGCTAGTTGCCTCCGCGCTCGAGATCGATTGCCCTGAAGACGGGGCACCTCTCGAGCTCGCGGTCCTGGTCGAAGGGATCAGCGTGAGCGTCGAACGCCGTGCTCAAGCGCTCGCCCATTTGCTGGGCGACAGGCACACCATCTCCACGACACCGCCCATATGGTGGGCGGCGATTCCTGGAGAGACGACCGTGAAGCTCGCCACTGTGGGATCGGACCTCCCCCGCGTCATCGGTGCCATAACTGAGCAGGCGGGAAGAACGGGCACGCGTCCGTGCTTTCGCGGCTCAGCAGCCCTCGGCCTGCTCTATGTGGGGCTGAGTGGAGGCTCCGACCCTCGCGCCGTCGCAGAGTTCGTCAAGGAGATCCGCACCGTGTGTGAGGAGGCGGGCGGCAGCGCCGTTGTGCTCCGGGCACCGGCTGTGGTCAAGCGCGCCGTCGACATCTGGGGAACCGTTCGCCCGATCGGACTGATGAGGCGGGTAAAGGCCAGTTTCGATCCCTTGCACCGGCTCGCGCCCGGTCGTTTCGTCGGCGGGATCTGATGGCGGCACAACCCAAAGCCGGTCGCGCCGTCGTGCCCCAAGGCCTTCGGCTCGCGGACTCGAGGTCCCAGAAGGCGAAGAGGGCACCGGAGCTTGAGCTGCTCGACGCTTGCGTGCACTGTGGCTTCTGTCTTGCGACCTGCCCGACCTATTCGCTTTGGGGTGAGGAGATGGACTCTCCGCGGGGCCGGATCTACCTGATGCGAGAGCTGGCCGAAGGCGAGCCGATGACCACAGTCATGCGGACGCACTTCGATCGTTGTCTTGGTTGCTTGGCCTGCTTGAGTGTCTGCCCATCGGGTGTCCGTTACGACAAGTTGCTGGCCGCAGCCCGGGTCGAGGTCGAGCGATCCACGAATAGGGCGTGGCAGGAGCGACTCTTGCGGTGGTTCATCTTCGAGCTGTTCCCCTTTAGCCGCCGACTACGCGCGGCCGCTGTTGCCTTGCGCGTTTACCAGCGATCAGGGCTGCGCACCTTCATGCACCGTCACGAGGTGTTCGACCGTTTTCCTGCAACAGTAAGGACCTTGGAGTCACTCGCGCCGAGAGTCCCCCGCTACGAGAGTTTCCCGGAGACCGTCGCAGCTCACGGTGAGCGGCGAGGAGTGGTGGCCTTGCTGACAGGTTGTATACAAAGCGTGCTCTTCTCACCGGTCAACGCTGCGACCGTGCGGGTCCTAGTCGCAGAAGGCTTCGACGTCGTCATCCCGCGCCAGCAGGGTTGTTGTGGCGCCCTATCGGCACATGCGGGCCGGGACGAGGAAGCACAGGGATTCGCTCGCTCTTTGATCGAGACTTTCGACAGGACAGGAGTGAGCGCGGTCATCGTCAACTCGGCCGGATGCGGATCCGCCATGAAAGAGTATGCGCATCTGTTGCGAGATGATCCCCTCTACGCCCATGTCGCAGAGCAATTCTCCTCGCGAGTCCGCGATGTGGCTGAGTTCCTGGCCGAGTGGGAGCCGCGTGCGCCACGCCACGCCCTCGAGGTCACCGTCGCTTACCACGATGCGTGTCACCTTGCCCATGCCCAGGGCGTGAGGACGCAGCCGAGAGACCTTTTGCAGGCAATCCCCGGACTTGACCTACGAGAGGTGGCAGAAGGAGAGATCTGCTGCGGCTCGGCTGGCATCTACAACCTGTTGCAGCCCGAGGCAGGCGGAGAGCTAGGGGATCGAAAGGCACGCAACGTCCTTGCTTCTGGTGCCGAGTTGCTCGTGGCGGCGAACCCAGGCTGCACCATGCAGGTGACAGCGGCGCTTCGCCGCGTAGGGACGCGACTTCCCGTCGCCCACACAATCGAGGTTATTGACGCGTCGATCAGCGGCCTTCCGGCGAGGACTCTTCTCGGCAGATAGCGGCCACGTCCGTCGGTCGTGTTGTTCGCCGCCTGGCAGGCCACGGCCCGGCTGACCTGAGCTGGTCATTTGGACGGCCCGGCGATCCGCTAGCTAGGTTACGAACCTCGCTCGGTCCGCTTGACGTTCGGGGTTGGGCAGCTAAGTGAGCCAAACTCGTTGAGTCGACACGGTGCGACCTGGCCGGCTCGGATCGGACAGGTGGTGGTGGGCTATTTAGGGGGAACGGGCGCACGGTTCGAGGGCGCGGAGCCGCTCTCAGTCTCGTCGCACTGCCTCAGAGCGCCCCGACGGACGGCCCTCTTATCAAGGTCCAAGCTCTTCAGAAGGACCTCAGTGCCTCTGATCAGCCGTGCAGTGACCGTCGTCATGGCGGGTAACCGAGCGGTATTGCGCCTCGCCGAGCTTGCCCTAGGCAACGGCGTTTCTGAGCGAATTCAGGGCTGAGCCATGGTCGCGATCGGGAGCGCCTTGTTCTTTGACGAGCCTTCCGACCTGGCGACTCGAGAAGAGAGCCGGGGGTTCCTCCGTTGAAGATTCGCTCAATCGAGACCGCCGGCCTACGGGGCGCGACGCCGAAAGGTGGCTGGACAGCTGAGCTCGGTCCGGACGACGTCGTGCACACCCTTATCGCCGTGCACACCGACGAAGGACTGACAGGGTATGGAAGCGTCTCGACCAGCGACGAGCTGACGGGCGCAGCTGTGAACGCCCTGCGCCCCTACTGGGAGAACGAGAACGCCCTAGAACCGGAAAGGGTGAGCGAAAAGCTCCATCGCGCGACCTTCTGGTTAGGGAGGGGCGGAACCTTGACACACGCGATAAGCGGCGTGGACATCGCCTTGTGGGACATTTTTGGCAAGGCGACCGCTCAGCCGGTTGGTCGGCTTCTCGGCGGTCGCTACCGCGACCACGTCCGGCCCTATGCCTCCTTGCTAGCCGAGGAGCCTTCGGCGATGGGCGAGCCAATTACCGAGCTTGCCCGTAACGGCTTTCGTGCCTTCAAGATCGGCTGGGGACCGTTAGGGCGTCGGGGCAAAGCGACCGACGAAGCGATCGTGGCGGCGGCAAGGCAAGCCGCCGGTCCCGAAGCAATGCTGATGGTAGACGCCGGGGGAAGCGACGCTGCGTGGGCCCACGGCTACAAGTGGGCTCTTCGAACGGCAAGGATGCTCTCGGACTACGACGTCTCGTGGTTCGAGGAGCCACTCAGGCCTGACGACATAGAGGACTATGCCGTTCTCCGCCGACAGGTGGAGGTCCCCATCGCGGGTTGTGAGGTCATTACCCGACGCCAGAGCTTCCTTCCCTGGTTGCAAAAGGGCGCCGTCGATGTCGTGCAACCCGACTCGACCAAGGTGGGTGGCCTAAGCGAGGCGCGGCGTATCGGGTGGCTTGCCGACGCCTACGGCATCCGCCTGATACCGCACGGCTGGAACACCGCCATCGGGCTCGCGGCGGACCTCCAGCTAGCTTCGGCCCTGCCCGGGACGGACCTAGTCGAATACATGGCAGGGTCGGCCTACATAGACGGGGTCCTGCTCCATCCCTTCAAGCTCGACGCCGACGGAATGCTTGAGATCCCTGCCACCCCCGGACTAGGTATCGATCTCGACTTCGACGCCCTATCGCGCTACACGGACGTAACGGCTCTTCGAGGAAGCTCAAGGTGACGCTCTTCGGCCAAATCTCCAGTGCACATCTGACGTCTCATTGAAGAAAGGCAAGGTTTACTCCCGCAGTTCAGAAAAAAAGGGAAAGGGGAAGCCTGTTGCATGAATCCTGGGCAAAGGTAAGGGCTCCCTTTGCGGTCGTTGCTATGACCCTGTCAGTTGTGTTGTTGAGAAACCACGCTGCGATAGCGATTCGGGACTGCGGGCAGCGGGTGGCCTACTTCGGAACCTGAGAATTCGAGCCGCGTTGTACCGGCTAAGGCAACCCGATACCTCCCGGCGTGAGGTGCTTGCAGGCCGAGTTGGCTGCCTGGTACTGCGGCGAGTTGGGATCGAAGCCGGGTCCGCCAATCCGGAGGCTGATCCTGTTGTTCGACTGCAGCTGCGGGTCTGGGAACTTTGGTTACACCATGCGACCGCATACACTGCACGAACTTCAGCTCCTGCGCGAGCCCCTGCTGGGTTTGCGCGGCCGTGGGCTTCCCTCCGCTCGGCAAAAGGTGCAGGCATGCCGTGTTCGCTGATGCGAACTGCGACGAGTTCCGGTCGACTACGTTCCGCTGCCTCGAGAGGAAGACACCGCTGCCCGCGGGGTCAGAGAAGTTGGGCACCCCGTGGGTCTGCATGCAGCCTGAGTACTTGACAACAGCCGTGTAATTCGCCGAGTTGCCCCTTCCTGCGCCGCCCCGGAAGCCAGCGCCGTCGTCGTCGTGGACCCGAGACTTGCCACGCCCGGTGAGGCCGATCCGCCCCCGCATGCCGCGGCCAGAACGCCGAGGGCGACGACGGTGAGAGCGATGGCCGTTGCACGACCGAAGCGCGCGGGTTCACCCGCACTCCCAATTGCAGGTCCGGGCGCCTTACAGCGAGCTAACGCCCGGAGCGCTCGGCCGCCCTGGTTAGCCAGTCCTTCGAGCTCACCGGCAAGCTGCGGATGACACAGTGGCAGGGAGCGGTGCTTCGTGGCCAGCTGGCCCGCTTCCCAGCTCAGCAGGCGCTGTGCTCCGGCAACGGCGACTTTTTGAACGCTGCTCTGTCCGAGTTACCCGGGACTAGGCCGCAGGGGCGTCACGCCGGCTGCACGGCACAGGGCAACTACGACTACCTCGTCAGGTTCGACCCCGAGATGTTCCCCAGCAGGTACCGCCTGCGCACAGCGCTGCTCGCCGAGGGAATGCCTCTCACCACCGGCTACCCCCCGATGCACCAGTTCGAGATGTTCAATCGGGAGGACGGTCTCACGCCACGCCTGCGCGACACGAGCGCCTACCCCGAATACTAGCGTCAGCACTTTCCTGTCTCGGCGGACCTGGCCGAGACGACCTTCTGTTCCAAGACTCAGGCTCGCATGGGGACTAGAGAGGACACGCAAAGCGTCCTGGACGCGACCGAGAAGGTCCACCGCCACGCGAGCGAGCTGGCGGCACTGGAGCCGATGGAGTACTGCTCTCCACAAGAGCAAGCGCGGGTGACCGCCCTTTGAAGCAACCGAGGTCACGGGCTTGCGACTCCTCGTAGAGGAGCCACGTTTTTGTTGGTCGCGAAAAGGGTCACGCCCTTGTGAGACGTTCGTTTCGATTGGTACATCGCCGAGTCCGCCTGGGCGATGAAGGCGTCGGCGTCAAGTGGCTCGGTGGTCCAGGCGACGCCGACGCTCGTGTGCAGCTCGACCAATCCGTTCCCTACGTCGATGATGGCTGATGTGGCTGCGGCCACGCGTTCTGCGATCCTGACCGCTTGAGCGGAGCTGCGCACCTCCGGGCAGATCACGACGAACTCGTCGCCGCCGATGCGACCGACGGCGTCGCCGGCGCGGGCCGCCTTGCGGAGCCGGTCGGCCGTCTCGGCGAGCATCCGGTCGCCGGCGGCGTGACCGAAGCGGTCGTTGACGAGCTTGAACCTGTCGAGGTCTATGAAGACGACGGCGCTGCCTTCGCCGCGCGACTTCGTCGCCGTAGTAGTGCGTTCGAGGAGCATGAGGGACGCGTCCCGGTTGAGGCATGAGGTGAGCTTGTCGACCGACGCCGTCACCTCGAGCGTGTGACGAAGCTGCACTCGCTCTGTCACATCACTCGCACAGCCGACAACTCCGGTGATGGTCCCCGCAGCGTCGCTTAGCGAGCGCAAGCTAAGCGACGAGACTCGCTCGCCATCGGCAACATCTGAGTTGTCGGGTGCCCGGATGAAAGAACGGATCTCCAAGTCGTCAACGGGATCACCCGCCAAGGCGGTGGCGAAAGCCGTTTCGAGGACCGGTCGGTCCTCGGGGCAGACGGACGAGATCAAGGTCGCGACAGATGCTTTTGATACCTCGCCGACCATCGACTTCATCCTGTCGTTCGTAAACGAAATGTGGCCGCCCATGTCGATCTCGAATAGGCCGATCGGAAGCGCCTGTGACAAGCGGCTCAAGATCTGCTCGCGTGCCAGAAGCCTCGAGATCTCCTTTTCGGCATCCTTTTGCACTGTGATGTCGCGGACGAGAAGGCATACTCTTCTCGCGTCCCCCTCAATCTCGGCGATTGGGGCGAGCCTGACCTGGAACCAGCGCCTGCCTGCTGGGACGTCAAGGCAGTACTCCCAGATCTCTGGGACACCGGTCCCGAGGACGTCGGCGATTAGCTCGTTCAGCCTGAAGGCGATCTCGTTCTTGAAGGTGTTCGTCAGTGTCCGGCCGAGGAGCTCGTCTCTAGGAGCCGCAAGCAGCGCGTCGTTGGTCGTCCAGATCCCTAGGTAGGTGCCATTCTCGTCGAGCTCGAACACGAGATCGTCGAGAGAGGACAAGAGGGCATGAAGGCGTGCTTCGCTCTGGTGGAGTGCTTTGGCCGGCGGCTCGCTCCCACCGTTGTCGATCGTCGTTTGCTCGAGCCCGACATGCCGGGCTCTCGTGGCGACGCCCGGGCGGACCGGTTTCCTCGACGCCGTCATCACGACGCCCTCGTGGCCGGCGACCAGATCCCCTTGCGAAGTCGACTCGGGACCATTTCGAGGGGCTTCGGTCGGCACAGGAAGTAGCCCTGGGCGTATCTGACCCCCAGGTTGTGGAGCGTCTCCAGCTCGGCTCTCGTCTCGATTCCCTCCGCGACGATCTCGGCCCCCACCCGGGTTGAGAAGCTCACGAGAGCGGTGCCGAGGGCGGCACGTACCGGGTCGTGGTCGATGCCCAAAGTGAGCTCTCTGTCCAGCTTGATGATGTCGGGGGCAAGTTTCAAGATGTGGGCGAAGCTCGAAAAGCCTGCGCCTGTGTCATCGATTGAAAGGCGAACATCGATGTGACGAAGCCGCTTTATCGCATCGGACAGGCCCAGGTAGTCGTCCACCTTGGCATCCTCGGTCAGTTCCACGATTATCCGTCGTGACTCAGAGGCCGCCAGGAGCTGCTGCACCTGCTCGGAGACGATGGCCTGTGGTCCGACATTTATGC
>Ga0182030_10022183_pt1 | contig 11837 bp, 9 predicted proteins | sample 812S3MmetaG_FD_121299 | JGI IMG/M metagenome (GOLD analysis project Ga0182030, IMG submission 121299) | Permafrost microbial communities from Stordalen Mire, Sweden - 812S3M metaG (Illumina Assembly) | ecosystem: Environmental > Terrestrial > Soil > Wetlands > Permafrost | place: Sweden... | reverse complement strand
GGTCCGCCGGGAGGTCGGCCAGTTGGTTCATCAAAACCCAGGGACCGCCGAAACGGTAGCTGTGGGTGGCATAGGGGGTCAAACCGTCGGACTGCGGCATGTAGCGTTCCGCATAGCGCGGCGGGAAGGGGTAGGTGGCGCCAAAGACCGCGGTGCGCGCAGGCAGGGCACCCGATGCGTCGTTAGTGATGGAGGTTACGTAGCTCTTCACCATGTTGAACGTCATCATATTGCCGCCGTCTTCGCAGTTCTCCCAGTTGACGTTGGGCCGCGCCTGCTGGATGGCCGACACCACGGCGTTGATGCCTTGCACGGCATTGGCGTAGTTACTGTCGCCCGGGTCGTGGGTATGGGTGGTCTTAGTGCACTGCTTGACCATGTTCTGACCGTCCTGCAGGATCCAATCCACCTGGTAATCGTCGATCATGCGGATGCCCTGCTGAATCAGCCAGTCCTGCGCCGGCTGGTTGGAAAGGCACAGGGAGGCGGCTCCGAAGTAGCTGCTGGTATCGGTGGCGGCCCAATCGGGATTGGCCTGCAGCACCGGGCTGGACGGGTCGGCTTCGGCGAGGGCGAAGTGCAGGCCGAATTTCATGCCCAGCGAATGCACGTAATCGGACACGGCGCCCAGGCCATTGGGGAATTTGGCGGGATCCGCGTACCAATCGCCGATGCCGCGGGCCCATCCCAGATCGACAATGAATAACTGCACTCCCAGGTTGGCGGCGACGTCGGCGTTGCGGCGCAAGGTCTGCTCGTCGATCTGATCCTGATAGGCCCAGGAGTCCCAGGAGACGTACGGAAAGGTCTTGGAGTCTGGCGGGGGCGCGGCGAGAACTTCTTCCGCGAAACGCTGTGTGCGGTAGCCGGCCTCGTCCCAATCGCCGTGAAACAGGCCGAGAAACGCGTTGGGCACCTGGAACTCGCTGTTGGAAGGCACCGGGTGGTGCAGATCGAGCACGGTGGAAGAGAACTGCACATACCCCGGCGAGCTTTCCTGCTTGACCGTGGTCTTGGTGCGGCCATCGAACTCCCATCCGGTGAACAGGCCGCGCTCGTCGGAATCGCGCAATGCCAGCCAGCCGCATTGCTGGCCGTCGGCGCCGGAGCTGACTTCGACGGCGGTTCCGGCCGTATCGAGTAAGGTCTCCAGCGGCTGAAAGTCTGTCGGCGTGGCAACCACGCTCCACTGATTCACCCGAAAAGCCGTGTAGCGCTTGCCCAAATCGCCGAAGGTCCAGGGCACCATGTCGATCCAGGTGAGGTAACTCGTGGCTGGGGTGAGATTCTTGTACTTAAGGCTGTATTGGAGCACCGGGTAGTTGTTGAATAAGTCCAGAATGACGGTGATCCGTGCCCGGTTCTTGATGTCCTGGAGCACGATGAACTGGCGGATGCCGCCCGGATTGACGCTCTGGGCATATTGGGCAACCAGGAGGAATTGGGTCTGCGCATCGAATAGGTCTTTATCGGTCTGCAACCGGACGGGCGAGGTTGGGCGGTTGGGCGATGTGATCCATTGGTCGCCGGATTGGAGATCGGAAATCTGTTGGGTGAGAAAGTAACCGTCGGGCGTCAGTTGGAAAGACGCGCGGATCCAACCGTTGGAAAGGGTCCAGATGTTCTGGTCCGGATCGAAGTTCGACTGTGCTCCACCGAATGCCAAGCCCGCCAGAACCGTGATATTCAGCACCAAACACGAAAATCGCATGACGCTTCCAAAAGAAATAGACGCTAGTTCTTTGAACCCCGTTTACGGGAAAAGTTAGCACAAGTGGATGATTTTCGAGTAAAAATTTGTAAGTTGGTCGACTTAGGTATTCAGGCAGGTATCGCTTAGGGCGTATTCACGATATCACGATGGTTCACTTTAGCCTTAAACCCGGCGCCCGACAGGGTTCGCCGGACTGCATCGGCCATCATTACGGAACGATGCTGTCCGCCGGTACAGCCGAAGGAGATTGTCAGGTAGCTTTTGCCTTCGCGAATGTAGTGCGGCAGCAGAAATATCAGCAGCTCCGAGAGCCGGCTCATAAACTCGGCGGTTTGTGGAAAAGAGCGGATGTATCTTGCAACACCAGGGTTTTTCCCGGTGAGGTTCTTAAATCGCGGAATGTAATTGGGATTGGGGAGAAAGCGGACGTCAAAAACCAGGTCGCTATCCGGCGGAACGCCGTGGCGAAAGCCGAAGCTGGTGACATAGATCTGAATGGCGGATTGATCGCGTTGTCCGCGGAAGCGCTCACCGATAAACTCGCGCAACTGGTGGACGGTGAAGCGGGAAGTATTGATGATGAGGTCGGCCATGGCGCGGATGGGCGCCAATTGCGCACGTTCGCTTTCGATGCTCCTGGTAATGGATTTATCGGTGCCCAAGGGATGAGGGCGGCGGGTCTCGCTGAAGCGGCGGACGATGGCGTCGTCGTCCGCCTCCAGAAAGATGAGGCGCGCGGTGACCGATTTGCGGATGCCGGCGAAGACTTTGGGGAACAACTTGAGCCCGGAGCCCTCGCGAATATCCACCACCAGGGCGGCCGCCAGGATGCTGGGATTGTTGCCCGTCAGTTCGGCGAACTTGGGGATCAATTCCACGGGCAGATTGTCCACGGAGTAGAAGCCCAAATCCTCCAGGGCCTTGAGGACGGAGCCCTTACCCGATCCACTCAACCCGGTGATGACCACCAGTTCGGGTTTGTGTGGGGGCGCCTCTTTGGGTTCGGCAGCCTTTTTGCGCGGCATGGGTGGCGGGGGCTACCCCTCCACCAGGTCGAACTGCCCGTCACGTCGCCGCAGCAGGACGTTCACGCGGTCGGTTTGGGCGTCGCGATAGACCAGGTAATCCCGGGTCTTGTCCATTTCCAGTACGGCCTCTTCGACCGTCATGGGCTTGCGTTTCTGCGCGGGTTTGACCTTATGGACCTGGTGTGACGGCGCCGGGCCGGCTTCGGCTTCGGGTTCGGCGGGCGACGGTTTCTCGGTTTCCACTTCGGGGGAGGATTTACGCGGCACGCGTTTGGCATCGCGCCACTTGGTGCGCGCCTTGACGCATTGCTTCTCCAGTTTCTCGGCGGCGAGGTGAATGGCCGAGAACAGATCGGTATCGGAACCCAGGCCGACCAACTGGTGATTGTAGTAGTGGACGGTGGCTTCCGCTTTGTGGGTTTTGCGCTCCAGGGAAAGCACGACGTGGGCGTCGCGCTCGTCCCTGCCATCGAGCAGCCTGCCGATTTTGGCAAACCGGGCTTCAAGCTTTTTCAGTTGCGCTGGAGCGAGTTCTACCTTTCTACCGGTGAACGTGATCTTCATGAAACACCTCGTTGGGGCGGCAACATCCCCTACCTAGTTTATAACTCGAATGGCCGCGCGCCGATGGCGGCAGTCTAGTTGCGCACGCGCCGTTGATGGGTGGATGGAATCTTCATATCCTCCCGGTACTTGGCCACGGTGCGGCGTGTGACGTTGATGCCCTCGCCTTGAAGCATGGTAGTGATCTGCTCGTCGGTGAGGGGCTTGGAGCGATCCTCCTCTTCGATCATTTTCTTCACTTTACGCTTCAACAGTAAAAGCGGCGTGCCGCCGCCCAACGGTCCCTGAACCGCTTCCGAGAAGAAATAGCGGAGTTCGAAGACGCCCTGCGGCGTATGCACATACTTGCTGGCCACGGCGCGACTGACGGTGGAGGGATGAACGCCGACTTCCTCCGCCACGTCTTTGATCATCATGGGTTTGAGGGAATCCAGCCCGTGGTTGAGGAATTCGGTCTGGCGGCGCACGATGGCCTGGCAGACCTTGAGGATGGTCTGCTTGCGCTGCTCGATATTCTTCATCAACTGGATGGCGGAGGTGTAGCGTTCGCGGACGTAATCGCGGACTTCCTTGGTGGCGCCGTTCTCGCGATCGAGCATCTTGCGGTAATCGACGTTCAAGCGGAGCTGCGGGACATCCTCATCGTTCATCTGAATGATGTAGTCTTCGCCATCCTTGGTAAAGAAGACGTCGGGTTCCACGACGCGCGCGCCGGCGCCGGAATAGCGCAGGCCGGGCCGCGGATTGAGGTGCTGGATCATGCGGACGGCGATTTCGATGTGCTCGATGGGCCGCCCCAGCGCCTTGGCGATTTCCCTATACTGCCTGGTTTCCATGAGGCGGAGGCAGTTGGAGACGATCTGCCAGGCCACGCCGCCCCGCCCGTTGATGCTTTCGATCTGCAGCAGCAGGCACTCGCGGAGGTCGCGCGCGCCGACGCCGGCGGGGTCGAGTGACTGCACGGCTTTCAGCCCTTGCTGCACCTGCTCGGGGGTGTGCTCGCCGATGGAGGCGATCTCTTCCAGGGACGCCGAAAGGTATCCGTCTTCGTCCAGGTTGCCGATGATCGATTCGGCGGCGTCGCGGGCCTCATCGCTGATGATGCTGACGCTCAACTGCGAGCGCAGATAATCGCCCAGGGTGACGGGAGAAGAGAGGAAGGTTTCGAATGAAGGTTTTTCGACCGACTCCGAAGCGGGACTCTTGTAGCCAGGATCGAGATAATCGTCGAAGAAGCTGCCCAGATCGATCTCGTCGAAGGGGTCCGTGGCCGCCGGCGGCTCCGCCAGCGGATCGTTGACGGCGATGGTATCGTTCTCGGCGACCACCTGGGCGGCGGCCAATTCCTCGGCATCGGGGAACAGGTTACCGTTGATGGCGGCGCCGCTCGACCCGTCATCCACCGAGTTGGCGTCGCTCAGGACGGCGGCTTCCAGCAGTTGCTTGTCGGCTGGATCGTGGACCGGCTCGGCCTCCAGCAGCGGCAGAAGCTCCTCCGGCGTGATCTCTTCCCCAGGCTCGTTGGTGGATTCTTCGAGCACCGGGTTCTGGACAATCTCCTGGGTCACCATCTCCTTTAATTCCAGGCGGTTAAGCTGGAGGATGGTGACCATCTGGACAAGCCCGGGAGTGAGAATCTGCTTCTGCGCTACCTTGAGTTGCAGTCTGGGCGACAGTAAGCTCATCTGGTCCCTATTCTATCACTGGAATTCCGCATGCCGGACCGATCAGGCGGGTTGAGGCAATTTGGCTGCCGTTTCGGGGGGAGGCTACACATAGATCCGCCGTACGCGAGCGCTGATGCCGCAAAGAATGTTGTAGGAGATGGTGCCGGCGACTTTGGCGATTTGCTGCGCGTCGATGGAACAGTCGCCCTCGGTGCCGAGGAGGGTGACTTCATCGCCGGCGGCGAGGGCCGCGGTGTGGCTGAGATCGATGGTGGTGAGGTCCATGGAAACGGTGCCCAGGATGGGAGTGAGTTTGCCATCGGCGATGACCTTGCCGCGATTCGAGAGGCGGTGAAATATGCCATCGGCGTAGCCTGCCCCGAGGATACCGATGCGCATGGGGCGGGCGGCGCGGTAGCTGCCGCCATATCCGACCAGGGCGCCTTCGGGAATTTCCTTGACGGCGAGCAGTTTGGCTTTCCAGGTAAGGGCGGGTTTGACGTCGAGGAGTTGCGGCGGGGCGTCACCGCGGGCCGGGGAGACGTAGCCGTAGAGCGCGTGCCCGGCGCGCACCAGGGTGTGCCAGCCTTCGGTGCGGCCGTAGCCGATGGCGTTGGTGCTGGAAGTGTGCCAATAGGGCGCAGTGATGCCGGCGAGGCGCAGCGCTTCGCAAATGCCGTGGAAGTATTCCAACTGGGCCGCGGTCTGGGGCGAAGAGTAATCCGCGGCGGAGGCGAAGTGGGTCATCAGGCCGTCGAGGCGGGCGTGACGGGTATCGGCCAGAGTGGCCAGGATCTCACCGGCGCCGGCGCGGGTGCCGAGACGGCCCATGCCGGAATCGATCTTGAGATGGTAGTGGATCGGCTTGCCGGAAGCAGCGGCGAGGCGGTCGATATCGCGAATCTGCGCCAGGGAGTGGATGGCCGGGGTGAGGCCGAATTCCACCACGAGATCGCCCTCGTACGGCAGGAAGCCACCCATGACGAGGATGCGCGCCTGGTGGATGCCGCTGGCGCGCAGTTGCACGCCCTCGTCCACGGAGCTGACGGCCAGCCATTGGGCGCCCTCGGCACAGAGCACGCGGGCGACTTCGAGGGCGCCATGCCCGTAGGCGTCCGCCTTGACGACGCAGGCGACCTCCACATGGGGGCCGACGACGGAGCGCACGTTGCGGAAGTTGCGCGCGATCTGCTGGCGGGAGACGAGGACGTAGGATCGAAAGGGAGCGGACACTACATTTATTGTAAGGGGTGGCATAAGGCTCCGCCGGCTCCGCCTTGTACATCCACGGGGCCAACTCGGTCGGAGCCTATTCGAAAAGCTCTCGGAGCTTGGGCGCGCGCCGCGCGCCGTGACGGATGTGCAGGATCCAGACCGTCCCAGACTGAATCGTGAAGTAGACCTTGTATCTGTGCGGATATCTGCCGTAGAGCAACTGGCGGACCTCCACGGCACCCTTCGAGAACTGGCGGACAATCGGACAGCGGCCAGGCATCTCGCGCAGGGAGGCGATCGCGCTCTCCATGCCATTCACCCATTGCGGACCGCGAAGGGGCGCTACCTGAACAAGCTGGCGAAAAAGAGTCTCAAGATCCTGTTCGGCGCGAGGCGAAACTCAACGCGAAATGCCATATTTCGCCCGCAGATCAGAGAAGACCTGTTCCGCGGGCCGCCCCTCGCCGCGTTGCGCTTGTTCGAGCGCTTCGCCTATGGCCGACTGGGTTTGGCGAATTTCCTCGTCGTCCATGTCGCCGCCTTCGTATTCGAGGTAGAACGTGAGAGCGTGTTCGACAAGAGCGTCGGCACTGTCCACATCCCCGCGCTCCACCTTTTGGGCGACGCGCTTTTCGAGTTCCGGGCTGAGACTGATATTCATGGACGGCTCCTAGCCTGCAACCTTGATTCTACCGCGCCGGGATCGCGGGCTTGCGTAACGCGATTACGATGGATCGGCGACACGCCCCGTCAGCATCTTTCGGACGGCGGAGAAGATCCGCTCGACGGCCGGGCGGCGGTAGTCCCAACGTTCGCCGGGCTCGGGCGGATTGACCACCATGGTGGCGTTGGCTTCGAAGAGCAAAAGATCGCCGGCGGAATTCAAGCCGAAATCGATGCCGGCGTAGTCCAGGCCGAGGGTGGCTTGAATGCGGGTGAGCGCGTGCATGGCGCGAGGTCCGAGCACTCCGGGCATGTTCTCCAGAAATGCGGCGTCCTCGGCGCGGTGGCCGGCCTGTTCGGCCATTTCGGCGGTGAAGTAGTGGATTTTCCAGTGGCTGGAAATGGCGACGTGCAGCGGGTAAAGCTGTCCAGCGATCATCATCACGCGGTACTTGCGCACTTTGCCATCGGCGGCGCGGGCGTCGAGGAACTCGATGACGGTCAATTCCCTCCCTGGAAGTTCCGCCACCGCGGCGGGCAGCGCTTCCGGGGTCTCCAGGCGAAGAAAATGGCGCCCCGTGTGGAAGCCGGGCGTGCGCACCAGCAGCGGGAAACGGAAGCCGTGGCGCGCCAGCGTGGAGGCGGCATCGGGAGAGGAAAGAAGTTCCCTGGGTAGAGTGACGGTGGCCGGCGTCACGACGCCCGGCAGATGCGCGAGCCGTGCGAGGGCGGCCCGCCCCGTCGCCAGCACGGCCGAAGGCAGGTTGACGACCGGCGCCCTGGTAAGAGCCACCACGGACTGCGCGGCCCTCAGCGCGGGCGCGCTCAGGTCGGCATCGCCGATGGCGTTGAATACCACCTGATGCGCCGGCAGCGGCACATGGGAATCGTAAAACTCGGGCACCACCACGAACGTCTGGAAGACGCGGTCGTCCAGCAGGTGGCGCGTGGGTATGTTGCCGCCAAGCGACGACACCAGCAGCAGCAAGGACACGGGAGGGCCATCACCACGATACGGCAATGCCATCACGGGACAATCCTGAAAGCCCTGGCGCCGGTGGTCTTGAGCGCCCTCTTCGTCGCCGAGTTCGGCCAGCACATAGGCGAGGCCCTGATGCGCCTCCCGATGGCCGGGGTCGAAGCGGAGGGCGGTCTCATAATGGTCCCGGGCGGAGGCAAACTCGCCGCTTTCATAGAGGACATTGGCCAGGTTCACATGGCTCATGGGATCGGCCGGATGGCGCGCCACGGCTTCCGTGTAAGCCGTGCGGGCGGCGGAGCGATATCCGGTGGCATGCAGCAGCGTGCCCAGATTGTTCAACGCGAGTAGGTGCGCGGGGTCGCGCGCCAGCAGATCGATGTAGGCGTTCCGGGCTTCCACGGTCCGTCCCATCGCGGCGAGCAGAGAGGCGGCTTCGAATCGGAGATCTACCGCGTCGGGATGGGAAGCGATGCGGAGGTCGAGATCGCGCAGGGCGGCTTCGCGCGCGCGCTCGGGCGGCCACTCCGGCACGCGAGTTTCTTCCTCGTCCATACCGGATCTCATCGCCGCGGTATGAGCACGAACTTGCCTGTGCAGGCGTTCGGTTTGCCATTGGACGGCGTCCCGGTGACAGTCACGTCCTCGCCAGCCGCCTTCAGATTCACCGCGCCAGGCCCGAAGTTCAGGCCGGCGTATTCCGCCAGCACCTTTATGTCCTTGAGGGAATCGAACTGCACGTTATCGAGCGTCATGCCGAGAGGGTGCTGGAGGTCGAAGCCTTGCAGGGTGATCTTGCCCGCGCCCTGCACGCGGACGTCCCGCAGCACGATGCCGGTGAACCAGGGCACCAGGCTGCCGGTCTTGCCGAAGTGGGCGTAATCGCTATCCATGTAGATCGGGTTCTTTGTGTCGCGGATGCAAATGTCTTCGTAGACGGCATCGGTCACCTTGCCGCCCCGGCCGGAGTTGGATTTGATGCGGATGCCGTTATCGGCGCCATCGATCGATAGATCGGTCACGCGGATGGTGTCCGCGCCGCCGTTGGTTTCGCTGCCGATGGACATGCCGTGGCCGGTGTAGAAGTGATTGTGGGCGATGGTCATGTGGGAGCAATGGCCGCCCGCCTTGATGGCCACGTTATCGTCGCCGGTCTTGATGTAGCAGTGAGCGATGGTGACATTGGTGGAAGAGCCGGGGTCGATGCCGTCGGTATTGCGCGCGTTTTTGGGAGTATCGATCACCACGCCCCACGCGGTGAACCCATTGCCGTTGCCGTAGAAGACGTGGAAGTTGCCGGAGTTCTTGAGCGCGATGCGGTAGAGCGTGAAGTTGTCGCAGCGGTTGAGCACGAGGATGCGCGGGCAGTTCTGGTTGCCGCCCTGGCGCGCCTGCTCGGCCAGTTCCCACCAGGAGACGTTCTTGCCGAGCACCTTGGCCCAGCCGCGGCCATCGATCGTGCCATCGCCCATCACGCCGGCGCCAGAGACGCCCGTGCCGTTGATCATGGCACGGCAACCGCGGCCCGCCGGCGACACGATGCCGCAAGTGCCGGGGCTCACTTCGTACACCTTGGCGTCGCGCGAACCGAACAGAATGGTCTTCGTGTCCACCACCAGCGTGACGCCGGGCTTGAGATCGAGCGGTCCGGTGAGGAAGGCGTTGCGCGCGCCGTCGGCTTTCAGCACGACGGCCTGGCCTTGGGCGCAGGTGTCCATGGAATGCTGGATGCGCGCGGTATCGAGCTTCGCTTCGTCGGCATCGGCCAGCGTCTTATTGCCATCGATGGCGGCGAGTTGCGCGGTCAGTACGGCACAGACCGGCGGAATCACGGGCTCGGTGACGTTGCGCGTGTCCTGCGCGCGGGCGGTGCACGCAAGAATCAGTTGGCAGGCGAAAGCGCCTGCCCCACCCAGCTTCCGAAACGGCATATTGCCTCCGACGGGACTACAGAAACAGCGGTTTGATGTGGCGTTCGAAGAGGTTTTCCGTGACGTTGCGGGAAATGGTGGCCTCGCAGGTGTCCAGCATGTTGAGGTACTTGTCGCCCATTTTGGCGGCCACCTTAAAGCCCACATGCAGCAACTGGCGCAGATCCGGATTGAAGCCCGGATTTTTCCGGTCGTGGCGCAGCGCGGAAGTGTACTGTTCGGAAGTCCAGCCGTTGACGACGGCAGGATCGGGCAGTTTGGCGTAATCGATATCGATCACCGTGGCGTAGGGCTCGCACAGGGCGTCGCGGTTCTCGAAGGCCTTGGCGTACACCTGCCTGGCCAGGTCCAACCCCGCTCCACCTGCTTCGGCCAGGCCGATCAATTCTTCCAGCCAGGTGGTGCCGGCGGTCTTGACGTGGACTCCGGCGCCGGCCTTCTGCAGCGCGCGCCGGATGGGAGCGTAAATCGAGAACTTGTCGCTGCCCGAATGCACGCTCAGCTTGAGGTTGGCCGGCAGGCCGTACTGGCGGACGGCGAAAGCAATCACGGCCAGATCTTCGCTGAACTCCTTCTCGAACTGGACGACATCGCCGACGTAATCGACGCCCTTGTTGAAGCGCCCGGTGAACTTGGGGGCGATGGTCTGGATGGGAATCTGCTCGTCGGAGACGGCGGCCAGGATGACGAGCAGTTCCGGCGGCGTCTGCGGCGCATCGGTCTCGTCCATCGAGACCTCGGTGATGAACTCGCGGTTGCCGCGTTTCTCGTCCACGTGCCGGTAGATGGCGCCCGCCTGCTGCGCGGCGGCCAGGTACTTGCGGGCGATGCGCGCGACGGCTTCACAGTCGAGGGTGAAGGGTTCGGCGATGCCGGGGATGGCGACAGTTCCCAGGAGTTCCGGGTGGCGCTCGATGAAAGCCTCGACGCGCTCGGCTTCGGCCGGCTGGCCGATGGCCGCGGCTACATCGAGTGTGTAGAAATCGCTCGCATCGATGAAACGGTCCACGGTGCCGAGGTTGATGTGATCGGCATCCACGTGGAAGGGCTGCTTCCAGGCGGCTTGGCGCACCGCCTCTTCGGCGGCGGCGCGCACGCTGGCGGGCTGCGAGCCCACGATGCCGTGCTCGCGATTCGACTTATTCCAGACGGGGATTACGGTGACGCCGCGGGCCGCCGCCAGCACGCAAGCCTGCAACTGGGCTTTGGCTTGGTGGGCGAAACGGTCCCCTACGCCGAGGGAGAATTTTTCCAGGGTGAGCATGAGGTGATCCACCTAAATTGTAATTCAATAGCGGATGTTTCGTTCCGAAAAGGTATGTTTCGCGCGGCTAAACGAATCTCCGCTTGACGCAGGTTGCACACGGCCCTACCATCGGTTCAGATGTCTACCTACACCCGCCGCCACGCCCTCGCAGCCGTGGCGGGAGCCGCGTTCGCCGGTTCCCGCGCATGGGCCGCCGACGATCCCTGGGTCACCGTTTACCCACAGATTCTGAAACGCATTCAACCGCCGAAGTTCCGCAACCGGGATTTCGACGTGACGCGCTATGGCGCCAAAACGGACGGCAAGACGGATTGCACGGAAGCCTTCCGCAAAGCCATCGAGGCAGCCAACCGTGCCGGCGGCGGGCGCGTGCTGGTGCGGGAAGGCGTCTGCCTGACCGGCGCCATCCACCTCAAGAGCAACGTGAACCTGGTGGTGCGGAAAGGCGCGACCATTAAGTTCGATACCAATCCGAAGTTGTACCCGATCGTGCTGACGCGCTTTGAAGGGATGGAGTGCATGAACTACTCGCCCTTCGTCTACGCGCTGGACCAGCAGAACATCGCCATCACCGGCGGCGGCACGCTGGACGGCCAGGCGAACGCGGAGACCTGGTGGCCGTGGGCCGGCAAGCGCGGGGCCAAGCCGGACGATCCGAACCAGCGCAAGGCCCGGGCCGCGCTGGTCGAGATGGCCGAGAAGGGCGTGCCCGTGACGGAGCGCAAGTTCGGCGACGGCGGCTATCTGCGGCCCATGTTCGTGCAGCCCTACCGCTGCACCAACGTGCAGATTGAGGACATCACCATCGT
>Ga0182030_10022182_pt1 | contig 11838 bp, 9 predicted proteins | sample 812S3MmetaG_FD_121299 | JGI IMG/M metagenome (GOLD analysis project Ga0182030, IMG submission 121299) | Permafrost microbial communities from Stordalen Mire, Sweden - 812S3M metaG (Illumina Assembly) | ecosystem: Environmental > Terrestrial > Soil > Wetlands > Permafrost | place: Sweden... | reverse complement strand
TCGGTGTCGAGAATGAGCACACGTACAACCTTCTGCAGGGTTTCTCGCCAACGATCTGAAAGTACTGGCCGATTTCCTCCTTTGACGTCGTCTGCAGAATTGAGTGGTGGTGAGGACACAGCTAAGCAATGGCAACAGGGAATGAGTTGATGCGTCGGCCGTTATTCACCATTGGCACCTGAATAATGTTCTTTTCGTCGAGCCAGGCGCTTACAAGTCCAACTGCTGTGGGTAGATTTAGCACCCTGCGCGCGCTGTGGCCAATGGGATTTGCTAAAGTTGACCACTGTTCAGCAAGAAGAACCATTCCGCGGGTAAAGGATGGATCATCATTGGCCGCCTTTCCTGGGGAACACGAAAATGCGATAGAACAACCTTCTTCCGCTTGCTCCACGGCTTGGTCGTACATCGCTCGGCAAGATGCGGCGTAGCTCCTATCTGCGGACATTGACATTGCCGCAAACGCGCGTTTCTCAAGTGACTCTTCGATTGGCACCCTCCTAATAATTGAGCGGCAGCAGTCGATCAATAAAAGCTGCTTGGGAACGCGGATGCGCAGTTTCCCGACTTCAATTTCTTCCTGGTCGTTCAGGCAAATTGTTGTGTCATCAGAATCGTCATAGACGCAGCCATGGCCTCCAAAGTGCAGTAGCACAAAGTCAGCAGACCCTGCTGTACCGCTCAATTCTTGTAGAAGTTGCTGCCTTGAGGGGGTTTCAAAACTACGAATCTCCCAACTGTTCCACGCTCCACCGGAAGGAGATTCCATGAAGTTTTTGAGTCCATCCTTGTCACGCGGAACGCCGTTCAATTGTCCATGACGTGACTGAGAACTTCCGATCAAGAATGCCTTCCGTCTTATCGGCACTGCTTTGCCTCCATTCGTGGGCTCGATAGACTACCGCAAAACAAACCAGAATCAACTTTTCGCTATGCATATGTATATGCCTCTGCCCGCAGTATGGCGTTAAGCCCACATTGTGCAACCGGATCGACAGTCCGGTACTCTAAAGTTTTCTGTTGCTATCCTTCACGCCCCCGGGGAAGGCACTCCGGCGGAGGTTGGGGGTGGGAACGCCCCCAAGCGGTTTTCTCCTTAACCCGTTCCGGTTTGTGGTCTCCCTCGGTTTGTGTGACCCCGTTCATCCTTCCACCCCCCGTGAGGGCGAGTCCGCTGTGAGGCGGACGAGCAAAGCCGGACTCGTTCTCTGGCTCGCGTGAGCGAGAGGAACCGAAGCTCGTGAGAGCGAAGGTTCCGACAGAGAAAGAGGACGGCTGTCTGGCATGCCGACAACCAACAAAACGACGGGAAACCCTTGTGGTATAATGCTCAATCGAAACAGCAGGGTATCCCCTGTAGGGGAGACCCCTGGGGATAGGCAAAAATGCTAAAGGACATTCATTCCCAAGTGGGATTGTCCTTGAAAAAATCCCTCAGAGCAGCGAATAAGGAGTCAAAGGTCGAACGCGGTAACGGGTTCTCCGTTATCCCCACCAAGCCTCTCGCAGGTGCGGAATGCTTTTCATTGAGAAGATGCCTGCCGTGAATTGGGGACTGACAAGTCCGTCGCATCGATCGATTCGAGCTCTACCAGTCGTTGGTGCCGCATGACCTGCAGGTTTGCGGAAAGCCGCTCGATATCGATCAGCGACCGCTGGCTGGCGAGCAAATCCAAAAGCGATTCATTGCCGGCCTGGTAGGATGCGCGGGCCAGTGAAACGATCTGATGGGCGCGAGGACGAATGGTCTGCTGCAGAAGATCGAGCTGGCGGTCGGCGTCCCGAATCGTGGTGATATCCGCCACGACCTGTGCGGCCAGATCATCGCCGGCCTGACGGCGCATCGCCTCGGAGGCGAAGAAATTGGCCTTAGCCTGGGCGATGGCGGCGTTGAGCGCCTCATACCGGAAGAGCGGGAACGTCAACTGGCCGAGCAGCGATTGTGTGACGCCGGTGAGATCCGTTCCCGCGCTGAGATTGAAATCAGGCACATATTGAAGTTTGGCGAGGCGGATTCCCTCGGCGCGGCCGCGAATTTCGTCGGCCAGGGCCGTCAGTTCCGGATTTTGTTTCGCCGCCAGATCGAGCAGTTCGCTGTCTGAATAGGGGATCGAACTCGCAGACAGCAGATTCGTCGGCGCCGGCAGCGGCGCATCGGGGGGACGATTCAGCAGCGCGTTGATTATCGCTCGGCGGGCCGGAAGCTGCGATTGCATGTTGGCGATTTCGTTGCCGGACATGTCCGCTTCGTTTTGCGCCCGCAGAACATCCTGCTGGCCGGCGCCGCCGGCGCGGCTTTGGGCTTGGGTCACCGTGGCGGTGGTCTTGAGTAATTGCTGGTTGTCTTGCTCCAGGCGAATCAGCTCGGCGGTCAGGGCATAATCGTCATAGGCGGCGAGCACCTTGCCCTGAAGGTCGTATTTCGCCTTGATAAACCGCTGACCGGCGGCCCGAGCGTTTTCCAGCGATTGTTTGGCGGCGGCGTCCAGTTTGCCCGGCCATTTGATGTTCGACATCGGGTCGTTCGACAGCGCCAGCGTGCTGCTGGCCCAATTGGTTTTCCCGTTGGTGAGCGTCGTCCCGGCCGCCAGGTTCAGGGTGGTCGACTGCGTTGCATCCTGCGGAACTTGTTCGATTGCCGAACGCCACTCCCAATAGCGCTGTTCCAATTCCGCGTTGCTCAACATCGCATATTGCACTAGTTGGCCTGGCGTTGGATTATCCGGTAATGGCGGCGTCTGGCGATTTTCAAACCTTTTGCCCGCTTGAAGTGCGGCATCGCGCTCCTGACGCTCGCCCGGCGGATGAATCGTGCAACCGGCGGCCAAAGCAAGCAGGATGATCGCGCAACCACGAATCAGAGACGATCTAGACATGATATTCCTCCCCGTCCCCGTTGCCGGCCGTTGCGACAGTTTCGGTCAGCCGCGGTGAAGGAATTTGCGCCGGCCGGGGCAAGGAAAATCCTTTGGCGATGAAGAAGATGACGGGATAGATCAGCAATTCCATCAGGAAGCTGGTGAAGAGGCCACCCAGCAGCGGAGCGGCCAGGCGTCGCATCACATCCGAGCCGGTTCCGGTGGCCCAAAGCAGCGGGACCAGACCGATGAACGCCGCGGCGACCGTCATCGTTTTGGGGCGAATCCGCTTGACGGCGCCGTCGTAGACGGCTTGCCATAAATCTTCCTGATTGCGCATCCGTCCATCCGCTTTGAACCGCTCAAAGCTGTTGTCGAGATAAAGCAGCATGACCAAACCCGTCTCGGCGTCGAGCCCGGCAAGGGCGATCATGCCGACCCACACCGCCAGCGAAAGGTGATACCCCAATATCCAAAGCAGCCAGACCGCGCCGACAAGACTGAATGGAACCGCCAGCAGAACGACACAGACGCGAAACCAGCTTCGCGTGCTGGCATAAAGAAGGGTAATGATGGCGATTAGCGTCAGCGGGATCGCCCATTTCAGGCGCGCGTTGGCTTCTTGAATCTGCTCGAACTGCCCGGACCAAACCAAGGTGTAACCGGCAGGAAGCTGTAGTTTCTCCGCGACGGCCTTCTGGGCATCGGCGATAAAACTTCCAACGTCACGGCCGGTGAAGTCCACATAAACCCAGGCCGATCGCCGGCTGTTTTCGCTCTTGATCATCGGCGGGCCGGGATTGATTTGGACCGAAGCCAATTGCCCCAGCGGGACCTGCGCGCCGCTGGGTGTGGGGATCATCACCTGGCGAATCGATTCCGGGTCGTTTCGCAAATCGCGGGCGTAACGGATGTTGATGGGATATCGCTCCAGGCCTTCGACGGCCGTCGAGGTTTTCATTCCGCCCAGGGCGGTGCTGATGACGTCCTGCACATCGCCGGTCGTCAGTCCATATCGAGCGGCCTGCTCGCGATGGATGTCGATATCCAGGTAATATCCGCCGAAAGATCGCTCGGGATACGCGCTGACCGCGCCGGGAATGGTCAGCATGATCGTGGAAGCCTGCTCGGCGAGATCGCTAAGCACCTGCAGATCGGGTCCAATGATCTTGATCCCCACCGGCGTCTTGATTCCGGTGGAAAGCATGTTGGTGCGATTCTCGATGGGCATCGGCCAGGCATTGGCAACGCCGGGCAGATGAACGACCGCGTTAAGGCCGGGATGATCGGTTCCATCGGGATCGGTCCAGCCGTAGACCAGTTCATCCATCGTGATGCGTCGCTCGGCCGGCCAGAACGTGTGGTGCAAAACCCACTGGACCGGCGAGACAATCCGTGGCCAGTGATCGAACGCGTAATCCATCTTCCGCTTGCGCCATTTTTCCGGATCGGTTTGCAATCGCGTCACGCTTTCGACCATGTCCAGCGGAGCCGGATCGGTGGCGGTGTCGGCGCGGCCAATTTTTCCGTAAACGCTGACGACCTCCGGGAAAGTCATGATGAGTTTGTCGGTCTGCTGCAAAACCTGCCGGGCCTTGGTGACGCTGATGCTTGGATCCGTGGTCGGCATGTAGAGCAAATCGCCTTCATCGAGCGGCGGCATAAATTCACTGCCGAGCCGCTTGAAGGGCCAGACCACCGATGCCATGAACGCAACCGCTAGAAGCAAAATCGGCCAGCGGAATTTCATCGCCGTGGCGAAGAGCGGGTTGTAGGTTTTTTGAAGGATAAAACTGATCGGGCTGCGCTCTTCATGAATGATCTTCTGGGGAATGAGGAGCATCGCCGCGAAGACGGCCCAGCCGATCGCGAGCCAATTTTCGTATCCGGACATCACTTCGCTGTCGCGCGCCCACAGCCAGATCGCCGCCGCCGGGGCGATGATGGAAAGCAGAATGATGAATGCATTTGTCCGTCGGCCGAGGCGAGCCGGCAGCGCGCGGTCGCTGATGAAATAAACCATCAGCACGGGAATGATGGTGATGGAAAGAATCGCCGCCGCCGCCATCGCGAAGGTTTTGGTGAATGCCAGCGGCTTGAAGAGCCGGCCGCTTTCCCCGCCGAGTACGAAAACGGGAAGGAAACTGACGGTAATGATCAGCAAACTGAAGAAAAGACTTGGGCCGACTTCTTTCGTGGCTTCCAGGATGATCTCGCTTCGCGGGCGCGGCTTGCCGCCGTCGCGCGCCAGGCGTTCTTCCTCGTGATTCAGATGTTTGTGCGCGTTCTCGATCATGATGATCGCGCTGTCGACGACGACGCCGACTGCGATCGCAATCCCTCCGAGGCTCATGATGTTCGCGTTAATTCCGAGCAGATACATTACAAAGAGGCTGATCAGCATGCTGCTGGGAATGACGAAGATGGCGACCAGCGCGCTGCGCCCATGCAGCAGAAACACGATGCAGACGAGCGCGACAACGACCATCTCTTCGATGAGCGTGTGCCGGAGGGTATGGATCGCGCGCTCGATGAGATCGGAGCGGTCATAGACGGTTTTGATCATCACGCCTGGCGGAAGGCCGTCTTCCAAATCCGCCAATTTTGCCTTGGCATCGTGAATAACCTGATAGGCATTGGCGCCAAAGCGCGCGATCACCACGCCGCCAACAGCTTCGCCGACGCCGTTGAGTTCACCGATGCCGCGCCGTTCCTCGCCGGCGATTTGCAGCGTGGCGACGTTGGAGAGAAGGATCGGCACGCCATCCTTGCCGACACCGACCGGCACCTGCTCTAAATCTTTAAGCCCATTGAGATATCCGCGGCTGCGGACCATGTATTCGCTCTCGCTCATCTCCACGACCGACCCACCGACGTCGTTGTTCGACCGCTGGATCGCCGTCATGATCGTGCTGATAGGAAGGTCGTAAGCCAGCAATCGCTGCGGATTGAGAACGACCTGGTATTCCTTGACGAACCCGCCGATCGGCGCGACCTCGGCGACATTCGGCACCGCGGTGAGTTGATACCGCAAATACCAATCCTGAAGGCTGCGCAGACTTGCCAGATCCTGATTGCTGGAGACCAGCGTTTTTCCGGTCAGGGGATCGACACCGGGCTTTTCGAACGCGCGAACTTTTGTCAGCTTGTTCTGCCGGTCGAGCGGAGCCTCTTCCGGACTTGCATACCATTTGTCCGCCTGCTCATCGCGCCAAAATCCCTTCGGATGGTCGGGAGAATAAAAACCCGGATAGAGCACATATTGATAAACCCACCCGACGCCGGTGGCGTCCGGACCAAGCTTCGGCTCGACGCCGGCGGGAAGGCGATCCTTGACGAAGTTGAGATATTCCAAAACCCGGCTGCGCGCCCAGTAAAGATCTGTGCCATCATCGAAGATGATGTAGATCATCGAGGTTTCGAACATGCTGACGCCGCGAACCACCTTGGCGTGGGGAATCCCCATCATCGCGGTTTCCAGCGGATAGGTGACCTGGTCCTCGATTACCTGCGGGGCCTGACCGGGATAATCGGTGACGACGATCACCTGCGCATCGGACAAATCTGGGATCGCGTCCAGATTGATATGAATCGCGCCCCACGCGCCGGCGACGACCAGCGCGGCCGTCACCAGCAGCACCATGAAGCGGTTGCGAATCGAAAATTCGATGAGCCGGGCAATCATGGATGCGAGCCTCGAAGTTTTTCGATCGCTTCGTTGGTGCGGCTCTCGACGTCCATCAGGAATTGCCCGCTGGTCACGACCTGATCATCGGGCGAAAGACCTTCCACGATCTGAATCTGGTCATCGTCTGCGGAAATTCCGGTGCTAACCTTCCGCCGATCAAAATGACCGGCGGAGGTCGGGTCCATCACGAAAACGATTTGCTGGGTTCCAGTGTCGATGACCGCTTCCCGCGGAATCAGCAGGGCATCGGGGAGCGGCTGGGTGACGATTTCCGCCGTCGCGTACATACCGGGGCGGAGCTGGTGTTCGGGGTTGTCGATGACCGTTCGGACCATCTCCGTGCGAGCCATGTGATCGAGATGCGGGTAGATGAACGTCACCTTTCCGGTAAATGTCGTGCCGGGAACACCGTCGGCGCTAATGTGAATCTCCTGGCCGATCTTCACCAGCGGGATCTGGTCCTCATAAATCTGCATGTCGAGCCAGAGCTTGGAATGATCTTCGATCCGCATGATCTTCATTCCGGCCGCGACCGCGGAGCCCTGGACGATCGCCTTGTCCACGACATGACCATCCACGGGGCTGCGGAACGGCACGGTCTTGGGCGCACGATCGGCAGAGGCGATCGCGTCAATGTCCTGCTCTGCCACGTCCCAAAGCCGAAGTTTCTGTTTTGCCGAATCAACCATGTCCAGCGCCTCGGCGCGAACCGTCTGATTTGCGCTGCCGTCCAGCGCCTTGAGATTCTGCTCGGCGCCGATCAGCTCCTGCTCGGCGACCTGCAAATCGGGGCTATATAAATCGAACAGCGGATCGTTTTTTTGCACCGACATGCCATTGGTGTCGGCATAGAGTTTTTCGATAAATCCATTGATTTTCAGCGTGACATCGTGGGCACTGGGTTCGGGAACCTCAAATGTTCCGACGGCTCGTACCGTTACGTTCAGCGGCCCGCTGACCACCGGCGCCGTGACGACTCCCATGTTCTGGACAACCGTGGGATCAATCCGAACGGACGGTCCTGCTGATACATCGCCTGCAAAAACGGGGACCAAATCCATTCCCATCGCGCTCTTGCCGGGATGGTCGGAGATGCTTGATGGGCCGAGCATCGGGTCCCACCAGTAGGCAACTTTCTTTTGCTGGGCGGTCTGCGGAGGTGGATCGTTTGTCGAAACCTGCGCCGCGGCAGACTCCGAACCGGACTTGCGGGAGGATAAGAAGACCGCTTCGGCGGTCATGAGAAGAATTACAAAAAGGCCCCCTGCGTATATTCGCCAATTGCGCATGGTATCTCCTGCCCTTCAGAACGGCGGTATGCACCGGGGGGGTTCAATCAATTCTGACGATTTGCTTAGAATTTAAGTTGGTCGGCCAGATCCATCAGCCGCTCGCTGGAAAGCCGCCCAATCAGGCAGATCCAACGTCCGTTGCGTTCGGTCATGACCATGTTCAGGCCATTGACCGAATGTTCGTGATAACTCATGCCGTTCCGCTGCACCGTGGGAGAGGCGGGGGATTGCATGTCTTTTGCATCGGCGACCGTCAACGTGACCGGCGTGCCGCCCTGGTCCATCAGGACGCAGGCGACGCGTTTGCCTTTGACGGAATTCATGCAGCAGGCCATCACCTGCTCGCTGGGAACTTCCGGAAGTTGCGGGGAAAGGGAATCCTGGGCAGCCAGTGCTTTATTGGCGGCATCGATCGTCGTGACGCGCACGGCATGAACCCGACCTGCCACCAAATCCTCGTGGAACTGCGCAAAATCTTGCGCCGATGCCACCACCGGGCCGCCGGAGAAAATGAACATCAGACCCAACGAGACCACGGCGAGGATAAATCCCGCGGCGATCACTTCGCCGATCCGTCGGGTCGCGAGGCGCCCGAGGACGATGCGCCGGTGGCGCGGAATCTCCGCGTTCACCTTCGCTTGCAGGGCTGCTAATTCCACCGGCATCGTCCGCAGCTTGGTCAGCCGGCGCTGGACGGCATTTTGCCAATCCTGATCCGGGTCCGGAGCATCGGGGTTTTGAATTTCATTGTTGGTCATATTGCCGCCTCGCGGCCATCGGCCGCAGGAATTCACGCAGCATGTTCCGGCCGCGATGGGCCCGGGATTTCACGGTTCCGACTGGAATTTCCAGCACATCGGCCGCATTTACATGATCCATTCCCTGGACATCCACGAGCAAAAGCGTCCAGCGGATTTCCTCGGGAAGGCGCTGCAGCGCCGCGATAATCTCGCGGTCGGAAAACGCTTCCAGAATTTCGGCCGGAGCCTGGGCGTCCCTGGAGGCGGATTCCTCCACCGGCGGCGCTTCGGGCTCCCATTCGAAATTGCTTAACTGTTCTTGTCCGGCCGTTCGCTGCTCGACGCGCAAACGGTCCGTCCGGCAATTTCGCGCGATCGCGAAGAGCCACTTTTTCGCATCCGTTCCCGCTTCAAAGCGATCGATAAATCGAAACGCCTTGAGCATTACTTCCTGCGCCAGATCCTCCGCGGCCGGCGTGTCCCGGCAAAGGATATTCGCCAGCCGCTGCACCTCCGCGGCGTGGGACCATACCTCCGCGTAGAACCGTTGTGTCGGGTCGGCCTTCAACGATCTTCCTTGGCCGGCTGGCCGGCCCCATTCATTGCCCAGAACGACGAGAGTCGTTCATCAGGTTCAACATCCCACGAAATCACTTCTGGCATACAAAAAAGATGTCGGCGTATTGAACCTTTTTCCCCAACAGTATCGTTTTGTGTGCAAAGCGGACAATCAGACGGTTCTGTTCCGCCTGGTCGCTAAATCAGATTTTTCTGCTTTATGGGAGGTCTTTATGTTTTCGACGTTTAAGAGAGGGTTATTGGGATTGGGCTTTGGAGCGGGACTGGTGTTGTCGGCCTGCGCATCCAACGGCACGCCGCAGAGCGCCTTGGCCCCGGCGCCGCAGGGTCTGTCCTGCGCGAAGTGCCAGGTGACCTACATCAACGCGCCGACCAAGGTTGGCAAGACGATTGTCGGTTACCACAAACAAGGCGTCATGGAATGCCCGGGCTGCAAGGATGAAGTCGCCAGCTTCTTCACCACTGGAAAATTCCAGCATACCTGCAAGGTCTGTGGCGGCGAGATGTCGATCTGCGAGGCTCATACCTGATGAGCGGCGTTCAGCACGTATCGGCGGCAGGCCGTTCAATGCACTGGCTGAAAAGCGATTCAATCCGCTTCAGCCTGTGCATGAACGGCCGTTTTATTCGACGATAGATCATTCTTTTTATGCCCATCGTCATGGCGGCATTTCATGTCCTTGCCAAAATATGGTAAACTCGTTGCCTTGTTCTGGCCCACGTCGGGGTACGTCGATGCGGCCGTACGATGGGCGCCGGTGGCGCTCGTCAGCACCGATGAAATCCTCACCGCGGCCGGGCAAGGCGCGCGCCCAACAACGCCGGCGCAATTCTCAAAAAACTCGCTAACTGATTGAGCCGTTGGATCTTCCAGTCGCGGCCGTCAGCGTTTATCTCAGGCGAGCCGTGGTGTCCACGTGCAATGGGGTTTGCCATGCGCCCATCGCGGGCGGAACGAATTTGAAGGAGATTCGTCAAGGCGCGGAAAGGGTCATCAAAGAGTAAGGTATCGAACCATGATTGTTGCAATAGCCAAAGAGACATCCGCCGGTGAAACGCGAGTCGCCCTCACGCCGACGGCAGCGGCGGCGCTGGTCAAGAATAAGCTGGAGGTGCTGATCGAAAGCGGCGCCGGATCGGCGGCGGGTTTCGAGGACGCCGCTTACATCGCCAAGGGGGCCAAGGTGACCGATCGCCGGACGGTTCTGGCATCGGCCGATATTCTGCTCCAGGTTCGCGTCAGCCCGCCCGAGCGGCAGGATGATTATGCGCTATTGAAACCGGCTTGCGTCGTGATCGGCTTTTGCGATCCGCTGGGCAGCCCGAAGGAAATCGCGCAGATTGCAACCCGGGGTTTGTCGCTGATTTCGATGGAATTGATTCCGCGCATCACGCGGGCCCAATCGATGGACGCGCTCTCCAGCCAGGCGAATTTGGCCGGGTACAAAGCCGTGATTATGGCGGCCGAGGCCAGCCCCAGAATATTCCCGATGATGATGACGGCGGCGGGCACGATCGCGCCGGCGAAGGTTTTCGTGGTCGGCGCGGGCGTTGCCGGCCTGCAGGCCATCGCCACGGCCAAACGGCTGGGAGCCGTCGTCAGCGCGTTCGACGTGCGCGCGGCCGTCAAGGAACAGGTGCAATCCGTGGGCGCGAAATTTGTCGAGCTTGCGCTGGAGACCGGCGACGCCCAGGACAAGGGCGGTTACGCCAAGGCCATTTCTCAGGACATGCAACGCAAGCAGGCCGAGTTGATGGCCAAGGTCGTTGCCGAGAGCGATGTCGTCATCACCACGGCGGCGGTTCCCGGCAAACCCGCTCCAAAGCTGATTTTCGCGCCGGCCGTCGAAAAAATGCAGCCGGGATCGGTGATCGTCGATCTCGCCGCCGAACGCGGGGGAAACTGCGAGCTGACCGTCCCCGGCAAAACGATCGTGCACGATGGCGTCACGATCATCGGGCATCTGAACATCGCCGCCACCGTTCCCTACCACGCCAGCGCGATGTACGCCAACAACCTGGTGAAACTCGTAGCGGTGTTGGTAGACAAGGATGGGAAACTGAATCTGGACGTGACCGACGAAGTGATCGCCGGATGCCTGGTCTGCCACCGGGGCGAAGTCGTCCAGCCGCAGGTGCGCCAGGCTCTTGGAATGCCGATTACGCCCACCGACAAACCGGCCCCCGCGCCGGCCGCGACCGGCGACGGGCATGCAACTAACCAGGCCGCAATCGCTGGAGGCACGCGATGAATTTCGAAATATCGAACATTTATGTGTTTATTCTGGCGGCATTTTTGGGCCTGGAGGTCATCAAGCGAGTGAGCCCTCTATTGCATACGCCGCTGATGTCGCTGACGAATTCGATCTCCGCCATCAGCGTGCTGGCCGCGATTGAAATCGCCGGCAGGCACCAGACGGTGTTGTCGACGGTGCTGGGGACGATCGGCGTCACCGCGGCGTTCGCCAACGTGGTCGGTGGGTTTATGATCTCGGATCGAATGCTCAAAATGTTTAAGAAGCGTCAACCGACGGCCGCAAAGAAGTGATTGAAAACCCTTTCATGGGTCTGGAGTGCCGTTTATGAGTTTGTTATTGACTATGGCGGAGGCCGGGGGTTCCGGGGCCGCGGCAGGGCCGAACCTCCAGGCGATTTTTGCCACACTCACGTACATCTTCGCT
>Ga0182030_10022181_pt1 | contig 11838 bp, 9 predicted proteins | sample 812S3MmetaG_FD_121299 | JGI IMG/M metagenome (GOLD analysis project Ga0182030, IMG submission 121299) | Permafrost microbial communities from Stordalen Mire, Sweden - 812S3M metaG (Illumina Assembly) | ecosystem: Environmental > Terrestrial > Soil > Wetlands > Permafrost | place: Sweden... | reverse complement strand
GTGTCGCCCCCGATAAGTCGCGAGTTCTGATCCATGCGAGTTCTGATCAATGAATGAAAAAACCGGCCCCGATTATTCGGCCACCCTCTATCTGCCCAAGACCGATTTCCCGATGCGCGCCGGCCTGCCCAAGAAGGAGCCGGAGCTGCTGGCCCATTGGGACGCGATTGGCCTGACCGATAAAATGCGGCAGGAAAACGCCGGCAAGCCGAAATTCGTGCTGCACGACGGCCCGCCCTACGCCAATGGCAATATCCATATCGGGCATGCGCTCAACAAGATCCTGAAGGACCTCGTCGTGCGCTCGCAGCGCATGCTGGGCAAGGACGCCCATTACGTGCCGGGCTGGGATTGCCACGGCTTGCCGATCGAATGGAAGATCGAGGAGCAATATCGCGCCAAGGGCAAGAACAAGGATGAAGTTCCGGTCGTGGAGTTCCGGCAGGAGTGCCGGGTCTTCGCCGAGCATTGGCTCAACGTCCAGCGCGAGGAATTCATCCGGCTCGGCGTCGCCGGCGACTGGGCCGGGCGCTACGCCACCATGGATTTCGCCGCCGAAAGCATCATCGCTCGCGAAATCATGAAATTCGCCGCCAACGGCCTGCTGTATCGCGGCTCCAAGCCGGTGATGTGGTCGGTGGTGGAAAAGACCGCCCTGGCCGAGGCGGAAGTGGAATATGAGGACCACACCTCCGACTGGGTGTTTGTCGCCTTTCCGGTGCGCGGGCAGGACGCGAAAGTCGTCATCTGGACGACGACGCCCTGGACCCTGCCCGGAAATCGCGCCATTTCCTACTCGCACAGGATCGCCTATGGCCTCTACCGCGTGACGGCGACGCCCGAGGGCAACTGGGCCAGGACGGGCGAGACCTATCTGCTTGCCGACAAGCTCGCAGAAAGCGTGATGCGGTCGGCCAAGGTCGAGTCTTTCGAGCGGCTTCGCGACGTGGCCGCGAGCGAGCTAGCGGGCATGACCTCGGCCCATCCGCTCGCGGATCTCGGCTACGCCTTCGACGTGCCGCTGCTCGACGGCGACCACGTCACCGACGACGCCGGAACCGGCTTCGTCCATACCGCGCCGGGACATGGCCGCGAGGATTTCGACATCTGGATGGCCTCAAGCCGCCTGCTGCATGAGCGCGGCGTCGATGCGCGCATCCCTTACACGGTGGACGCCGACGGCTTTTACACCGTGGAAGTTCCGGGTTTTCAGGGCGCGCGCGTCATCGACGACAAGGGGAACAAGGGCGACGCCAACGAGCGCGTCATCAAGGCGCTCGCCGAAGCGGGGAACATTCTCGCGCGCGGGCGCCTGAAACATTCCTATCCGCATAGCTGGCGCTCGAAAAAGCCGGTGATCTTCCGCAATACGCCGCAATGGTTCATTGCGATGGACCAGCCTTTCGCGGTCCCGCTCGACGCGACGGCGGCCAAGGGCCTTGCCGCTTCGTCGACCAACCAGCCGACCCTGCGCGAGCTTGCGCTCGAAGAGATCGCCCGCACACGCTGGGTGCCCGCCGCAGGTGAAAACCGCATCACCGGCATGATCGCCAATCGCCCGGATTGGGTGGTGTCGCGCCAGCGCGCCTGGGGCGTGCCGATCGCCGTCTTCGTCAAGAAGGGTGGCCACGACATCCTGGTCGACGAAAAGGTCAACGCCCGCATCATCGCGGCTTTCGAGCTTGAGGGCGCCGACGCCTGGTACAAGGACGGCGCCAAGGCGCGTTTCCTCGCGCCCGACCATGATCCCGAAGCCTATGACAAGATCGACGACGTGCTGGATGTGTGGTTCGATTCCGGCTCGACCCACGCCTTCACGCTCGAAGACCCCGTTCATTTTCCCGGCCTCGCGAATATCCGCAGGAAGCATGACGGCGGTCCGGACGAGGTCATGTATCTCGAGGGCTCCGACCAGCATCGCGGCTGGTTCCATTCCTCGCTTCTCGAAAGCTGCGGCACGCGCGGCCGCGCGCCCTATGATTCCGTGCTGACGCATGGTTTCGTGCTCGACGAGAAGGGGCGGAAAATGTCGAAGTCGACCGGCAATGTCGTCGCCCCGCAAAGCGTCATCAAGGACGCGGGCGCCGACATTCTGCGTCTTTGGGTGGCATCCTCCGACACTTCCGACGATCTGCGCATCGGCAAGGAAATCCTTTCCACCTTCTCCGAAACCTATCGCAAGCTGCGCAACACCCTGCGCTGGATGCTCGGGGCGCTGGCGCATTTCGACAAGGCGCAAGCCGTGGCGAAGGCGGACATGCCCGAACTCGAACGCGCCATGCTGCATCGTCTGGCCGAGATCGACGGCCCCATCCGCGAGGCCTACCAGCAGTTCGACTACAAGAAGGTCGCATCAACGCTGTCGACCTTCATGAACAGCGACCTCTCGGCCTTCTATTTCGACATCCGCAAGGACTGCCTCTATTGCGATCCGCCGTCGAGCCTCGCCCGCAAGGCCGCGCTGACGACCATCGACATACTCTGCGACGCGCTGCTGAAATGGCTCGCGCCGATCCTGTGCTTCACGGCGGAGGAGGCCTGGCTGCTGTTCCGGCCCCAAGAAAATGAGGCTTCCGAGCCGTCGATCCATCTCACGCAATTCCCCGCCGGGCTCGAACAGTTCACCGACGAAAAGCTCGCCGCCAAATGGCGGGTGATTCGCCGTATTCGCGCGGTGGTCACCGGCGCGCTCGAAATCGAGCGGGCGCAAAAGGCGATCGGCTCCTCGCTCGAAGCCGATCCCAAACTCTATATCAGCGACCCCGTTTTCCTCGCGGCGCTGGAGGGGGTGGATTTCGCCGATATCTGCATCACCTCGGGCCTGGAGATCATCGTAGGGGAACCGCCGGAAGGCGCTTTCACACTGGCCGAGACGCCAGGGGTCGGCGTGGTCAGCCGCCGGGCGGAAGGCCTGAAATGCGCCAGGTCCTGGCGGATTTCCAAGCTTGTGGGATCAGACCCGGAATTTCCCGATGTCACGCCCCGCGATGCGCAGGCCCTGCGCGAATTGCGGGCGGCGGCCCTCTGGCCGTGAGTCTTTCGCCAGAAACGCTGCGGCGCGGGCTCGGCTTCGCCGCGGCCGCGCTGGCTCTGGCGCTCGACCAGGCGAGCAAAGCCTGGGCGATCGGGCTGCTGGGGGGGGCTGAGCATCCGGTCATTGCGCTGACGCCCTTCCTCGCCTTGACCATGAGCTGGAACCGCGGAATCGCCTATACGATGCTGCGCTCGGACGGCGATTTCGGCCGTTTCGCGCTGGTCGGCCTCGCGCTGGCGGCGGCGGGTTTCCTCGGCGTCTGGGCCTGGCGGACGCGGGGTCTTGCGAAGACGGCGGGCCTCGGCCTCATCATCGGCGGCGCCCTCGGCAATGCGCTCGATCGGCTCATTCACGGGGCGGTGGCGGACTTCCTTTATTTCCACACGCCTGTTTCCTTGGGGCCTTTGTCCAATTACGTGTTCAATGTCGCCGACGCCGGCATATTTGCCGGCGTGATGCTTCTGCTATATGACTCCGCGACGACGCCGGACGCGATTAAGGCCTGAACGCGCTTTGCTTCGCCGCGAAATCGCCGCGAACAGGCTTTACTGCAACGCCTTTCCAGCGTCGGCGAGAGCATTCGAGGTTATTCCATGGTCCTGACGAAACGCGCTTTTGGCATGAAAACGGCAGGTTTTTCCCGGCTCCTGCTGCTGTCCTGCGCCCTGATCGGCGGCGTGACGCTGGGCGTCGCTCCGGCCAGCGCAGGCCTCCTCAACGACATGTGGGGTTCCGACAGCAAGCCCGACAATGCGGCCCCGGCCACCGACGACGGCAAGCCGAAAGGCCTGTTCAACCGGCTATGGGGCTCGGATGATCCGCAGCCTGCCGCGCCCGCGCCGCAAGCCATCCAAGCCCCGGCCCAGCCCGATCCTGCCCGCCCGGCCACCGCATCGAAGCGCACGACGCAGGCGACGCCGGTCGCGACGCCGCCCGTCGCGGCGGAGCCGCCGATTCAGCCGTCGGGGGAGGCCATCAAACTGCCGGGGAGCGAGGAGCCGAATGCGCTCGGCCGCGCCATGAATTCGGCAGGCCTGACCGGCGAGCCCGGCCCGAGCAAGATCGATTACAGCGAGCGGCCGAAGCTCGTCGTTCCCGCGCAGCGCGACCTGCCGCCGCCGCGCGAAGGCGGGGAACGCCAGCCGACCTTGCATCCCGATCAGCGCGCGCTGATCAATCCGCCACCGGAATATCTGCAGAAGATGCGCGGCCCGGATGGTCAGGTTTCGGGCGTCAGGGAAGGCGATATTCCCAAGGAAAAGAAATTCTTCGGCCTGTTCTGACAGTTTCCGGACCGCCAGGGCCGGGCCGGATGACGAATTTTCAAAGCCGGGGCTGTCGCTCCGGCTTTGGCGTTCTATATTGGTTGGAACGACTCTCCCCAGATCTGGCAAAAGTGGCGCCGGTTTTGCGAGCTTGACCTCTGAAGCAAAATCGGCTGCTCAAGCATATTTCACAAAAGTGAACCTCTCGACAGGACAGGACGCGCAACGTGGCCATCAGCATTTCCGCTCCCTCCCCAAGCACGGCGCATGAGCAGCCGTCGTCCCCCGGGGAGGGCGGCGCCAGCCACGCCGGCCCGCGCGTCGATCACTTCAAGCTCGACAATGGCATGGACGTGGTGGTCATTCCCGATCATCGCGCGCCGGTCGTCACGCATATGGTCTGGTATCGCAATGGCTCGGCCGACGATCCGCGCGGCAAGAGCGGCATCGCCCATTTCCTCGAACACCTGATGTTCAAGGGCACGCACAAGCACAAGGGCGGCGAGTTCTCGCATGTCGTCGCCGAGCTCGGCGGCCAGGAGAACGCCTTCACCTCCTACGACTTCACCGCCTATTTCCAGCGCGTGGCGCGCGAGCATCTTGGCGTGGTCATGGAATTCGAGGCCGACCGCATGACCGGCCTGACCCTGACCGACGAAGTCGTCGCGCCGGAACGCGACGTGGTGCTGGAAGAGCGGCGGATGCGCTCGGACACCGATCCCTCCGCCCAGCTCGACGAAGCCATGAGCGCCGCGCTGTTCACCCATCACGCCTATGGCGTGCCGATCATCGGCTGGGGCCATGAGATCGAGACGCTCGATCGCCATGACGCGCTCGCCTATTACAATCGCTTCTATACGCCGGAAAACGCCATTCTTGTCGTCGCCGGGGATGTCGAGGCGGCGGAGGTCGAGGCCCTTGCGCGCGAAACCTATGGCAAGGTGCCCGCCCGCGGCGAGCCGCCGGTGCGCAACCGGCCGCGCGAGCCGCAGCCCCGCGCCGAGCGCATGGTGAAGCTGGCCGACCCCAAGGTCGAGCAGCCGGCCATCGAGCGCATCTATCTCGTTCCCTCGGCGCGCACGGCGCAAAAGGGCGAGGCCGAGGCGCTCGACGTGCTCGCCCATCATCTCGGCGGCGGCCAGACCAGCGTCTTCTACCACCGCCTGGTGCTGGAGCAGAAGCTCGCCGTCAGCGCCGGCTGCTACTATTACGCCGACGCGCTCGACGACAGCCGGTTGTTCATCTACGCCATGCCCGTCGAAGGCGTGACGCTGGAGACGCTCGAAGCCGCCATCGACAAGGTTCTGGCGGAGGTGGCCCGCGATGGCGTCAGCGCGGCGGATGTCGCCCGCGCCTCGACGCGGCTTGTCGCCGACGCGGTCTACGCCCAGGACAACCAGGCGAGCCTGGCGCGCTGGTTCGGCGCGGCGCTCGCCAATGGCGAGACCGTGCAGGACGTGCTGGGCTGGAGCGCCCGCATGGAGGCGGTCACAGTCGAAGATGTCGCCAAGGCGATGAAATGGCTGGACCGCAAGCGCGCCGTCACGGGCTACTTGCTCAAGTCCGACGCGGCTTGATCTTTCGTCGATCGCGGATGGGCCGCGATCGACAGTTCCCGCGCAAAGGCGCGGCGTCGCGGTTGCTCCCAGAGCGTATTCCCGAAAAGTGTGCGCGGTTTTCGGATCAGAATATGCATCAAAACCAAAGTCTTTTTTGACCATAGAGAAAAATCAATGAACGCTCCCACCAAAGCCGTTTCGCGCGCCGACCGCGTCCAGCATGTCATCAGCCCCGGTGGCGTCGCCGCCTGGCTTGTGGAAGATTACGCCGTGCCGCTGGTCGCCGTGGAGTTCTCCTTTTCCGGCGGCGCGGCGCAGGATCCGCAGGGCAAGGCGGGCGCCGGCGCGATGCTCTCGGGCCTGCTCGACGAGGGCGCGGGCGATCTCGACGCGGAAGCCTTTCATCGCGCCTTGGACGATCACGCGATCCGGCTGAGCTTCAATGTCGAGCGCGACGAATTCTCCGGCCGGTTGCAGACTCTGACCCGCCATGTCGACAAGGCCTTCGAGCTGCTGGCGCTGGCGGTCAACGCGCCGCGACTGGATGAAGCGCCCATCGAGCGGGTGCGCGGCCAGCTCAACGCCGTGCTCAAACGCGATTCGAAGGAGCCGGACTCCATGGCGGCGCGCGCCTGGCGGCATGCGGCCTGGGCGGGTCATCCCTACTCGCGCGCCTCGCGCGGCGAATTGGGCGAGATCGACACCGTCACGCGCGATGACCTCGTGGCCCTGCACAGAAAGCTGCTGGCGCGCGACACGTTGAAAATCGCCGTGGTTGGCGCCATCGACGCCCAGCGTCTCGCCGCCTATCTCGACGCCGCCTTTTCCCACCTGCCGGCGCAGGCCGACCTGGCGCCCATCGAGCAGATCGAGATTGGCGGCCTTGGCCGGCGCATCGTTGTCGATTTCGACGTGCCGCAAGCCAATATCCGCTTCGGCCGGCCGGGCATTGCGCGCCGGGACCCGGATTATATCACGGCCATGGTGGTCAACCACATTCTGGGCGGCGGCGCCTTCACCTCGCGCCTGTTCCAGGAAGTGCGCGAAAAGCGCGGCCTGACCTATTCGGTCCATACCGGACTGACCACGGCCGACTTCAGCCCCTCGCTGATTGGTGCGACCTCGACCAAGAACGAGCGCGCCGCTGAGACCCTGGGGGTGATCGAGGCGGAATTCGCCCGGCTCGCCGCTGAGGGCCCGAGCGCCGACGAGCTGGACAAGGCCAAGAAATTCCTGACGGGGTCCTACGCCCTGCGCTTCGACACCTCGACCAAGATCGCCGGCCATCTCCTGCAGTTGCAGCGCGAAGGTTTCGGCGCGGACTATCTCGACCGCCGCAACGCCGAAGTCGAGGCGGTGACGCTGGAGGACGCCAAGCGCGTGGCTGGCCGTTTGATCGGCGACGCGAAACTGCTGGTCGCCATCGTCGGCCGGCCGGAGGGGATCGACGCTGTCGAGGCGAAGTAGGGGATGGCTGGCAAAGCAGCAACGCTGATTGCCCCTTCTCCCGCAAGAGGAGAAGGGGCAAGCCTCTCATGACCATCCGCCGGCTCGACCCCATCCTGGCGGACCGCATTGCCGCCGGTGAGGTGGTCGAACGGCCGAGCGCCGCCGTCAAGGAGCTGGTCGAGAACGCGCTGGACGCCGGCGCCGCCCGCATCGACGTGACGATCGAAGGCGGCGGCCAAAGACTGATCCGGGTGATCGACGACGGCGCCGGCATGGATCGCGACGATCTCGCTTTGTGCGTCGAACGCCACGCCACCTCCAAGATTCCCGACGGCGACCTCACCAATATTGCGACGCTGGGCTTTCGCGGCGAGGCCCTGCCCTCGATCGGCTCCGTCGCCTTGCTCGACATTGTTTCTCGGCGGCCTGAGTCGGATCACGGCTGGGGCCTGCGCGTCGAATTCGGCGCGGCCTCGGCGCCTTCGCCCACGGCCCTTTCACGCGGCACGCGCGTCGAAGTGCGGGATCTCTTCGCCGCGACGCCGGCGCGGCTCAAATTCCTGAAAAGCGAGCGCGCGGAAGCGCAGGCCGTCGCCGATGTCGTGAAACGTCTGGCCATGGCCCATCCGGGCGTGCGCTTTTCGCTCGGCGGCGAGGGGCTGGCGGGTTTCGACCACCAGGCCTGCCCCGACAGCCGGGATGGCTTGCTGGCCCGGCTCACCCAGGTCCTGGGCCGCGAATTCCGCGAAAACGCGCTAACTGTGGAAGCCGAGCGCAACGGCGTGCAATTATGGGGCTTCGCCGGACTGCCGACCTGGCATCGCGCCAATGCTTTGGCGCAATATGTCTTCGTCAATGGCCGCCCGGTGCGCGACCGCCAGATCGCCGGCGCGATCCGCGCGGCCTATATGGATTATCTCAGTTCCGACCGGCATCCGAGCCTGGCGCTTTTCCTCGACTGCCCGGCGAATTCCCTGGATGTCAACGTCCATCCCGCCAAGGCGGAAGTGCGTTTCGCCGACCCCGGCCTGATCCGGGGCCTAGTGATCGGCGCGCTCAAGCAATCGCTGGCCTCCGCGCTGCATCGCGCCACGCCGAGCCTGGCGGCGGCGGCGGTGGAGCATTTTGTCCAGCGCCCGCAGGCGGGGCTTTTTTCACGGCCCGCGCCTTTGGCCAACTGGGACTGGCGCGCCTCGCCCTCCGCCAACCCTGACGTGACCGGCCTAAGCGATGGGGAACAGGCGGTTTACGACGCCCCGCCCGCCGCCGACGCCCGCCCGCACGAGCAGTCGATCGAGGCGGCCGACCTCGATGCGCCGCTCGGCGCGGCGCGGGCGCAGCTGCACGAGACCTACATCATCGCCCAGACCCGTGACGGGCTCGTGCTGGTCGATCAGCACGCCGCCCATGAAAGGCTGGTCTATGAAAGGCTGAAGCGCGAGCGCGCGCAAAGCGGCGTGGCGCGGCAGTCGCTGCTGTCTCCCCTGGTCGTCGATCTCGACGAGGCCGATGTCGCGCGGCTTGTCGAGGCCGCCGACCTGCTGGCCTCGCTCGGCCTGGCGATCGAGCCTTTCGGCCCGGGCGCCGTGGCGGTGCACGAGACCCCGGCGACGCTGAAAATCGGCGCCGTCGAGGCGCTGCTGCGCGATCTCGCGGATTCCCTGGCCGAGGGCGGGCAGGCGGCGCCGCTGGAATCAAGGCTTGACCATGTGTTGGCGACCATGGCCTGCCATCACTCGGTGCGCGCGGGCCGGCGCCTCGCGCCGGAGGAGATGAACGCTCTGCTGCGCGAAATGGAGCGCACGCCGGGCTCGGGCCAATGCAATCACGGCCGCCCGACCTATGTCGAACTCAAGCTCGCCGATATCGAAAAGCTGTTTGGGCGGCGGTGATCCCGGGCATTTTCAAGTGAAGTGGATATTTTGCCGATGACAACGACGGACGGCGGCGATCGCATCGACGCGCTGGAGGCGCATAGCGCGCATCAGGACCGAACAATTACGGAATTGAGCGACGCGGTCGCCGAGCAATGGAAGCGGATCGACGCCCTGACCCGCGAAATTTTGCGCTTGCGCGACGAAGTGCAGGGCATGAGCCAGCGCAGCGCGCCCGAAAAGCCGCCGCCGCATTACTGAGGGTCCTTCAGGCTTTCACCGAAAATATACGATGTCTTCGCATCAGAGTGCCCTGGGTTCGTCTTCATGATTGACGCTGGGGTTCCTTCATGTCCGAAGCCTGCGCCACCATCTCACGCGCAAGGGCGATCTGACCTCGGCCGAACGCGCGCTGCTGGTTTTCCTAAAGCAGGAGACGCAGACCCCGCCCAAATGCCTGCTCGACCTCTGCGCGAAGATGGGCGTCTGAGACCGGACGCGCCTGGCGCATTTTCCCGAATGTTTGCCGACGGCGCTCCAGCGTGACTTTGCTGCAAATTGGCGCCATAAAGCGCGCGTTTGCTCAACGTCCCCGCAAGGTTGGTCCATGTCGATTTTCGACTCTCTCCGCAGGCAGATCACGCCCATCCATCCCGAAGGCTATATTTTCATAGCGCTTTTCGGCATCGTCGCGCTGGTGCTGCATTGGCTCTGGGCGCCGCTCGGCTGGCTCGGCGGGTTTCTGACCCTGTGGTGCGCTTATTTTTTCCGCGATCCGCCCCGCGTGACCCCCGTGGTCGACGGTCTCGTCGTCTCCCCCGCCGATGGCGTCATCTGCCTGATCGGCATGGCCGCGCCGCCGCCGGAGCTTGGCCTCGGGCCCGAGCCGATGCAGCGCGTCTGCGTCTTCATGAATGTCTTCGACTGCCATGTGAACCGCGCCCCGGTCACCGGCCGCATCTCGCGCATCGCGTACAAGCCGGGCCTGTTCCTCAACGCCGATCTCGACAAGGCGAGCGAGGACAATGAGCGCAACGGCCTCATCATCGATTCGAGCCTCGGGCGCTTCGGCGTGGTGCAGATCGCCGGCCTCGTGGCGCGCCGCATCGTCTCCTTCGTGCAGGAGGGCCAGAGTCTCGGCGTTGGCGAGCGTTTCGGGCTGATCCGCTTCGGCTCGCGCGTCGATGTCTACATGCCCCCGGGCGCGCGCATCCTCGTCGGCCTTGGCGCCAAGGCGGTGGCGGGCGAAACCGTGCTCGCCGATTTCCGTCCCGGCGAACCCGAAAGGCATTTCAAGGTTGGTTGACGCGGGACTTCCCCAGGAATTGCCCCCCGAATCTCCGGGTCCGGCCCGGGCGACGTTCAAGCCGCGCGGCTTGCGCGGGCTGCCCCTGCGCTTCGTCGTTCCCAATGTGGTGACGCTGCTGGCGCTCTGCGCGGGACTGACGGCGATCCGCTTCGCCATCGAGGCTCGCTTCGACAGCGCGGTGCTGGCCATTCTCGTCGCCGCCATCCTCGACGGCGTCGATGGCCGCATCGCCCGCGCGCTGAAGGGTTCGTCGCGTTTCGGGGCGGAGCTGGATTCGCTTGCCGATTTCATCGATTTCGGCGTGGCGCCGGGGCTGGTGCTCTATCTGTGGTCGCTGCAGGATGTGAAGACTTTCGGCTGGGTGGCCGTGCTGTTCTTCGCCATCGCCGCCGCGCTGCGGCTGGCGCGTTTCAACGTGATGATCGACGATCCGAACAAGCCGGCCTGGATGGGGCGCTTTTTCACGGGCATGCCGGCGCCGGCCGGCGCCATTGTCGTGCTGCTGCCGCTTTACCTGCACGAGGCGCTGGAGCTTCCGCCCTCGCCGCGTCTCGCCTGGCTCGAAATCGCCTATGTCATCGGCGTGGCGCTGCTGATGGCCAGCCGTATCCCGCACTTTTCCGGCAAATCCATAGGCCGCGTTCCCCGTGAAAAGTTCATTTTGGTGCTCTTCGCCGTCGCGGCCTTCCTGGTGCTGCTGGCCTCCTTCCCGATGCAGATGCTGATCGTGCTGAGCCTCGCCTATCTCGGGCTGATTCCCCTGTCGATGCGGTCCTTTCGCCGCCTGTCCGAACAGGACGCGCAGGCAGCCGCGACCGCTCGAGCATTTTCAAGCGAAGTGGAACCCGGTTCGCGTGAAGAAAATGCGTTAAATCAAGAATCTAGCGCGAGTTCGGTGAAGGGATATTCACCGAACTCGCGCTAGAGAGCGCTGAGCGGGTCATGCGGCTCGCCTATCACCTCCTCGATGTGTTCACCGATGTCGCGCTGGCCGGCAATCCGCTGGCGGTCGTCTCCGACGCCGACGGGGTCAGCGCGGAGCGGATGCAGGCGATCGCAAGGGAGTTCAACCTCTCCGAAACCGTGTTTCTTCTTGACCCCCGCAACAAGCTGCATTCGGCGCGGCTGCGCATTTTCACGCCGACGCATGAATTGCCCTTCGCCGGACATCCGACCGTCGGCGCCGCCTGCCTGATCGCGTTCTTGCGCGCGCCGGAAATGCTTGGACGCCAGCCGCTGCATATCGTGCTGGAGGAGGAGATCGGAATCGTCGCCTGCGACGTTTCTCGTTTTCGCGGCGCCCTGCGTGCGAGTTTCAATGCGCCGCAGACGCCGGTTCTGGGCGCGG
>Ga0182030_10022180_pt1 | contig 11838 bp, 11 predicted proteins | sample 812S3MmetaG_FD_121299 | JGI IMG/M metagenome (GOLD analysis project Ga0182030, IMG submission 121299) | Permafrost microbial communities from Stordalen Mire, Sweden - 812S3M metaG (Illumina Assembly) | ecosystem: Environmental > Terrestrial > Soil > Wetlands > Permafrost | place: Sweden... | reverse complement strand
TCTTGTCTTCCTCGTTGTATTCATACATCGGGAAGTCGACGATCCAGCAGAACTCGAACACGTCGGTTTTCGACAGCCCCAGCTCCGTGCCGATGCGAATGCGCGCCATGCCCGCAAGCTTGGCGGCGGGCGTCTCTTCACCAGCGGAGAAGAACACGGCGTCGCCCGCCTTGACGCCTGCCTTGGCGGCGATGGCGGCCTGCGCCCCGGCCGGGATGAATTTGGCGATCGGCCCCTTGCCTACAAGCGCGCCATTCTCTTCCTCGAAGATCACATAGCCCAGCCCCGGCGCGCCCTCGGAGCGCGCCCAGTCGTTGAGCTTGTCGAAGAAGCTGCGCGGCTGGCTCGCCGCGCCCGGCGCGGGTATCGCGCGCACGGTCTTGCCCTTGAAGGCCTTGAACGACACGTCGTCGCGCGCGAACTCTTCCGACACATCCGCGATGACCAGCGGATTGCGCAAGTCCGGCTTGTCGGAGCCATATTTCAGCATCGCTTCCTTGAACGGGATGCGCGGAAACTCTTTCGTCACCGGCTTGCCGTTGGCAAACTCCTCGAACAATCCGCGCAGCACCGGCTCGATGGACTGGAACACGTCTTCCTGCGTCACAAAACTCATCTCGACGTCGAGCTGGTAGAACTCGCCGGGCGAGCGGTCGGCGCGCGCGTCCTCGTCGCGGAAACAGGGCGCGATCTGGAAATAGCGGTCGAAGCCCGCGACCATCAGAAGCTGCTTGAACTGCTGCGGCGCCTGCGGCAGCGCATAGAACTTGCCGGGATGCAGACGCGACGGCACGAGAAAGTCGCGCGCGCCCTCGGGCGAGGAGGCGGTGAGGATCGGCGTCTGGAACTCGAAGAAGCCGCCTTGCTTCATGCGCGTGCGAATACTGTCGATGATGCGCCCGCGCAGCATGATGTTGGCGTGGATTTTCTCGCGGCGCAGGTCGATGAAGCGGTATTTGAGCCGCGTTTCTTCCGGGTAGAGCTGGTCGCCGAACACCGGCAGCGGCAGTTCGGCGGCAGGGCCGAGCACCTCGATCTCGCGCACATAGACCTCGATCAGGCCGGTGGGCATTTCGGGGTTTTCGGTCCCGGCGGGGCGCTTTTTCACCTCGCCGTCGAGCCGCACGACCCATTCCGAGCGCAGCTTCTCGGCCTCCTTGAAGGCCGGCGAATCGGGATCGACCACGCATTGCGTGAGCCCGTAATGGTCGCGCAGGTCGATGAACAACACGCCGCCATGGTCGCGGATGCGGTGGCACCAGCCGGAAAGCCGGGTCGTATGGCCGGCATGGGCCTCGCGGAGTTCTCCGCAATTATGCGAGCGGTAACGATGCATTTTGGGGTTCTTCTTGCTGGAAGGAAGGCGCGCGCGGGAGACTCCCCCGCTTTGGCGCGGAAAAGCGCATAAGCGGGGCGGGTCTGTCAAGGCGGGGGCGGGGGCGGCGAGGCGGCGCGTTGTGCCGCTATTGCCCCATCTCCGCCATGCCGAACGTCCGTTGACGGAACGAGCGCTTCACTGCGCGGGAGCGCCGGCGACAGCACAAGGGACTGTCCGAAATTTTGTGTGCGGGGCCGGCTTGACCATCACGCCGTGACGAACCTGTCGTCGAACATGATGGCGAATTGGGCCTCGGCCTCGCACCATTCACGTGGCGGCATTTTCGATTCTCCCGCGACCTGACCGACGCCGTGATCTGCATATTATTGACGAAACCAGCGCGAAACGCCAATGAAACTGGGGATTTTTGCGTCTTTCATACCTCTTACTTTGCAAGAAATTAGTTTTTACTTGTCTTTGTCGGCAGCGGCAAAATAACGGATTAGTTAACTTTAACCTTTAGTGAAAAATTTATAGAAGCTTTTGTAGAAAAGACCGTGAGACTGCGTGTTCGTTACCTACCTTTGCGCATGTCGAGCGACGCACAACGAAGGCGCGAGCTTGCCAATCGAGCCGTGTGACGGCAATCTCAGCTCATCAAAGACGTGCAGCGGGTCTATGCCGGAGTATTCTCTGGCCGGGCGACAGGACATGGGAAACTCCAAAATCATGATCATGGACGATGGGATTGCCGATGCCGGCGAAAGAAACTCGGGAGTTCTGCTTGGGCTTCCGTCGGGGCGTCTCAGCCGCCGGTCGTTTCTGTTCGGTTCCGCCGCCGGTCTCGGCGCGCTGGGGCTCGCCGGTTGCGCGACGTCCGACGACATGATCCGCGCCGAGGCGGCGAAGTGGTATGCGCTGAAGCCAAACGAGAAATTTCCGATCCCCGCGGTCGACGTCAGCAAGATCGATCCGAAATATTTTCGCCAGATAGTGCGCTACGAGAGCAAGGAAGCGCCCGGCACGATTCTCATTGATCCCCGCAATCGCTTCGTTTACCGCATCGAAGGCGACGGAACCGCCACCCGCTATGGCGCGAATGTCGGCCGCGACGGCTTCCTGTGGAGCGGTAAAGCCTATGTCGGGCGCAAGGCCGAATGGCCCACCTGGACGCCCCCCAAGGAGATGATCGCGCGCCAGCCAGAGGCGGCCAAATATGCCAGCGGCATGCCGGGAGGCCTGGAGAATCCGCTCGGCGCCCGCGTGCTCTATCTCTACAAGAATGGCGTTTATACAGTATTCACGATCTACAGCACCAGCGACCCCGAGACGCTCGGGACCGCCGTTACGAGCGGCTGTACCGGCCTCCTCAGTCAGGACATGATCGACCTCTATTCACGAACGCCGATCAAGACGAAGGTGGTCATGCTGCCGTCATAGTCAACGGCGTCAACCCCCTGTCCACGCTCCGCCGGCGCTGACAGCGCACAGAACAGGACCGTTCGTCAGAGTCACGGCGATTATGGAGGGCGGTCACTTGTCGTGCGTCTGCGCCAAGCCGCTTGGAACGTCTTTGCCTGATTGTTTTCCCCAATAGCGGACCGTCTGGAATCAGTCGGCGGCTCCCGTTGGCCTGCCGTTCGATAGCGGCCACGGCAGGACCGCCCGCGAATGTCCGGCATATGCGCGCAGCTCAACGTCGGCTCGTGGCGCATGGCGGATATTCACCCTGCACTTCCGACCCAACTCCCCCCTCAACTCTTGAAAAACGCATCCGCCGCCACATTGGCGGCCTGCTTCCTGGCGCGCGCAGCCTCCAGCCTCAGAATTTCCGCGCGCAGCGCCTCGATGCGCTCGGCCAGTTCGTCGACCGAAAGCGCGTCGAGCGGCTGGCCGACGACATGCGTCGGGACGGGACGGGGCTTTTCGTCAATGTCTTCAGCCATTTCGCGGCTCCCTGCCTGCTTCAATTGCGCGCGGGCGCTTGAGCAGAAGTTATGCTAAACTATTCGCCATGCAAGCCGCCGAGGCGGGCGGACGGTTGGAGTCGCCGACTTTCATCCACCAAAACCTTTCAACGGAGCGCACCATGTCCTTGAGTGGCGATTCCCTTCCTCCCAGCGCGCATGACATCGGTCATGTGATCAGGCATCTGCGCGGGCGCTGGGGCTGGTTCGTGGGCTTTGGCGTCGTCACCGTCATCCTCGGCATCGCCCTGCTCACCGCCGACGGCCTCGCGACGCTGATTTCCGTCTCGCTGATCGCCGCCTTCATGATCCTGATCGGCGGCGTCGAGATCAGTTTCGGCTTCAACGCGCCGAGCTGGACGGCGGGAATAGCCTTCGTGCTGGTGGGCGTCGCCTATGTCGTCGCCGCCGCCTTCATGCTGGCCAATCCGGAAACGGGCGCCATCGGCCTGACGCTGATGCTCGGCGCCGCGCTGCTGGTGACGGGCGTGCTGCGCATCTTCTTCGCCACGCAACTGCCGGAGGGCCCAAGGCTCTACATCGGCCTGGCGGGCGCAGTGACGACGCTGCTCGGCGCGTTCATTCTGGCCGGCTGGCCCGCGAACTCGGCCTATATTCTCGGCATTTTCCTTGGCGTCGACATGATCTTCTATGGCGCGAGCTGGCTGAACTTCGGGCTCTTCCTGCGGCCGCGCGGGCCTCGCCCGGTCTGACCCTCGGCAATGCAAGGGCGCCGCCCCGCTCGGCGTGACGGCATGTTAACGACAACCCGGAATCCTCATCCGCCACGCTCGTGATGCGCGACAGCTTCTCCCATTCGCCGCCGGACACGCAAAGAATGACCAAATGGGCCTATAGTTTCCGCCAGGGCGAGGCCGAGGGCGCGGCGTCGATGCGGGAGTTGCTCGGCGGCAAGGGCGCCGGACTTGCGGAAATGGCCCGGCTCGGCCTGCCGGTGCCACCCGGCTTCACCCTCACGACGGAAGTCTGTTCCTATTTTTACGCCCACGACAAGACGCTGCCGCCGGACCTCGGCGAGCAGCTCGACTCGGCGCTGGCCAAGGTCGGCGCGGTCGCCGGCCACGGTTTCGACGACGCCGATTGGCCTTTGCTGGTTTCGGTGCGTTCCGGCGGGCGCGCCTCGATGCCGGGCATGATGGACACGGTGCTGAACCTCGGCCTCAACGACAGGACCGTCGGCGCGCTGGCCCGAAAATGCGGCGACGAGCGCTTCGCCTTCGATTGCTACCGCCGCTTCATCGAGATGTATTCGTCGGTCGTGCTCGGCGTCGAGCATCACGAATTCGAGGAGGCGCTCGACGCCTTCAAGGAGCGGCGCGGCCTCACCCTCGACGCGCATCTCGACGCGTCGGACTGGCAGGCGGTCGTCGCGCTCTACAAGGATATCGTCGCGCACCACAAGGGAGCCGATTTTCCGCAAGACCCGCGCGCGCAGCTCATGGGCGCGATCAAGGCGGTGTTCCGGTCCTGGATGAATCCGCGCGCCCTCGTCTATCGCGAATTGCACAACATCCCGGCCGACTGGGGCACCGCCGTCAATGTGCAGGCGATGGTGTTCGGCAACATGGACGATAGCTCGGCCACGGGCGTCGCCTTTTCGCGCAACCCGTCCACCGGCGCGCGCGAGTTTTACGGCGAGTTTCTGATCAACGCGCAGGGCGAGGATGTCGTCGCCGGCATGCGCACGCCGCAGCCGATCAGCGAGGCCGCGCGAATTGCTGGCAAGTCCGAAGCAATCTCTCTGGAAAAGGCGATGCCGGCTGTCTATGCGCAGTTCAAGAGCTACGCCGAGAAGCTGGAAGCGCATTACCGCGACATGCAGGACATGGAGTTCACGGTCGAGCGCGGCAAGTTATGGATGCTGCAGACGCGCGGCGGCAAGCGCACCGCGCCCGCCGCGCTGAAGATCGCCGTGGACATGGCCAATGAGGGAATTATCACCCGCGAGGACGCCATCGCGAGGATAGATCCCGCTTCGCTCGACCAGTTGCTGCATCCAACCCTCGACCCCGAAGCCAAGCGCGCCATTCTCACCAGCGGCCTGCCCGCCTCGCCCGGCGCGGCCTATGGCGAGATCGTGTTCGATACGCAGGAGGCGGTGGCGCTGGCCAATGAAGGCCGCAAGGTCATTCTGGTGCGCGTCGAGACCAGTCCCGAGGACATCGCGGGCATGCATGCGGCGGAGGGCATTCTGACCGCGCGCGGCGGCATGACGTCCCATGCCGCCGTCGTGGCGCGGGGCATGGGCAAGCCCTGCGTCACCAGCGCCGTGGGCCTTCGCGTCGACTATGAAGATCAGAGCCTTTCGGTGATGGGCAGGCGCTTCGCCAAGGGCGAGATGATCACGCTGGACGGCTCCGCCGGCCATGTGATCGCAGGCGCCGTGAAAATGCAGCGTCCCGAGCTCACCGGCGAATTCGCCGTGCTGATGGGCTGGGCCGACGCGGCGCGGCGGCTCAAGGTCCGCGCCAACGCGGAGACGCCCGCCGACGCGCGCGCGGCGCGCAACTTCGGCGCCGAGGGCATCGGTCTCGCCCGCACGGAGCACATGTTCTTCGAGGGCGAACGCATCGTCGCGGTGCGCGAGATGATCCTCGCCGACAATACGGAAGGGCGCCGCGCCGCGCTGGCCAAGCTCCTGCCGATGCAGCGCGACGACTTCAAGGAGCTGTTCGAGATCATGGCCGGCCTGCCGGTGACGATCCGCCTGCTCGATCCGCCGCTGCATGAATTCCTGCCGCACAGCGACGCCGAGATCGCCAGCGTCGCCAGCGCGATGGGCGCCGACCCCGCGAAGCTGCGCAAGCGCGCGCAGGAGCTTTCCGAATTCAACCCGATGCTGGGCTTCCGCGGCGTGCGACTCGCCGTGGCCTTTCCCGAAATCGTCGACATGCAGGCGCGCGCGATTTTCGAAGCCGCGATAGCGGCGGCGATGGAGACCGGCAAGGCGGCGCAGATCGAGATCATGGTCCCGCTGGTGTTCGCCTGCGCGGAGCTTGATTTCGTCAAGGCGCGGATCGAGGAGACCGCCCGCGCCGTCGAGGAGGAAACCGGCATCAGGCCGGGCTATCACCTCGGCACGATGATCGAGCTGCCGCGCGCTGCGCTGCGCGCGGGAGACATCGCGCGGACGGCGGAATTCCTCTCCTTTGGCACCAACGACCTGACGCAGACGGCGCTGGGCATTTCCCGCGACGACGCGAGCGCATTCCTCGGCACCTACAGGTCCAAGGGCATTCTGCCGGCCGACCCCTTCGTGACGATTGATCAGGAGGGCGTCGGCGAGCTTGTCGCGATAGGCTGCTGGAGAGCGCGCGAGGCGCGGCAGGACATTGGGCTTGGCGTCTGCGGCGAGCATGGCGGCGACCCCGCCTCGATCGCCTTTTTCGACAAGGCCGGCGTCGATTACGTTTCCTGTTCGCCGTTTCGCGTGCCTATCGCCCGGCTCGCGGCGGCGCAGGCCGCGCTCGGCAGATATGCCTCCGAAGGAACCGCCTGAGCCGCCGCTGCCCGAGTGGCGCTGCTAACGAGGCAGCTTGTCGATGAGAATGTCGACCTTCTCGATCGACGGGGGCTTGGCCAATAATTCCGGAGCCTTCGCCATCAGCGCCTTCGCGACTTCGCCCGCAAGATGAGCGTTGCGGCCCGTTTCATCATTGAAAACGTCGAATATGCCGAAAGCCGACGGGCCCATTTGCAAGGCGAACCAAGCGACCGTGTCCCGCTCCGCCTCGACCAATGGCAGCGCGCCCATGAGAAAGTCCGACAGCTGCGCTTCCTTTCCCGGTTTCGCCTCCAGTGAAACATAGAGTCCCAGACTGGCCATAATTTCCTCCATCACTATTCAAAACATGATTCCGGTTCAAAGCGTGTTCAGTCACGATTGGGTCGGCGTTTGGGGCATGCGCCGCGAAACTCCCTTCCGAAGAAAGCGGCCACGACGCCTGTCGCCACAAGAGAAAGTTCAAGGAAAGGCTGGCGTCGACCGCGGAGCCAGCTTTGATTGAATTTGCGCGGCAGCGCTGACGCCAGCATAAAGGGGCCTGTCCATTGGAGCCGCTCAGTGGAACTAGTTTGTCATCAATGCCGGTGACAACAGCCGTGCAGCCCTGCCAAAAATCATGCAGAACCAGTCATGCGCCGATGGACCCTGAAAAAGGCGCGCGCGGATCACTCCTCAGCGCCGGCCAAAGCTCCTGCTGCCTGGCCTGATGGCGAGCGTTTCATCCGGGAGGCGGACTTTTCTGTTGAGGCGAATTTCCAGATTGCCCGGCGACGTCACACGCTCGCCGAGGGGCGGGCCATAGGCGTTGGGAACCGCGTCTCCCCGATAGAGCAGGCACTGGATATGCAGCCATGCTGCGTAAAGAGTCGCCAACGCGATGACGGTAGCGCTCGCCACGACGCCAGCGGCGAGGCTTGCAGATGCGCAATACATGCTCGCCGGAATCGCGACTACCAGCGCGAGGACGTCGAACAGGAGCGGCCAGCCCGATCGGCCTAAATCATGCCGGCGCCTGGTGACGCCAGCGAGGCTGATCCAGGCGCAAAGCAGTGCGATCACCAATGGAGCCCAGAGCTTGTTGAAGTGAGCCGCCACCATGGCGGGGTCTGGCTCGTCGTCGATTTGACCGGGCAGTAAGAAAGGAAGCGTCAGTTGAATGACAACGGCCGCCAGCCAGAGTGCGACGAAGGCCCTGCGGCCGATTCGCCCCTCGAATGAGAAAAGCAGCCCGGCGACGTCCACGCGATTGTCCTCGTTCTGAACCACACCTCATGCGTTTAATCAAAGGAATCATTCCACTCATGCGTTAGCGCGACGTTAAGGCGTTTTTTGAAAGCCAAAGGTAACCCTCTCCTTGGGAAGCGGCGTCCGGCGCTCGCGCCAAGCTTGAATGACTGCTATGCTTTGAACGAAACTTGAGGAGAAAAAGGTGCTGGAAAAGAGCATCAACGAAATGACCCGGAGCGCGCTGCTGCGCGAATGGATGGACAGCCTGGGCGGCAATGTCGCAACGGGCGCCTGCAAATTGAAGTCCGTCAAAATATCCAAGAAGGGCTCCAAATTGACCATCGTCCTCAAGAAAAAGAAACAGGCCGCCCCCCGAAGTTGATTTCCGCTCAGCACGGCCTGTGCTATGCGGGACGAAACTGCGGAGATCGCCGATGGCGGATTATCAACTCGTTCTTTATCCCTCGCCGGGCGAAGGGCATCCAATTCTCGTCGTCGCCTTCACGCCGAACGGCCCTACCATTGCTCAATGCTTTGCGACGCTTGACGAGGCGGAGCAATTCATGGTCAGGACCGCGCCGAAAGTGCAGGTGAAACTCAAAGAGCTCGACGAAGCCTACAAGTCCTGAAATTGCGCCCGAGAGTCCGAGGATTTGTTATAATTCCGGTACTGGCGAACCTCCATCCAGGCGATTCGCGCCGAACGCCTGAACAACCATCAGCAGCAGCCCTGGGCGCATGACGCTAACGACTCCTCCCGAAGGCATCGTTCCCGAAGATTACGAGCGCATCGAAGCCGCCGTGATGGAGACCGCGCGCGGGCGCTGGTTTCTGCTGGAGTTCGCGCGCCGCCAGCGGGCGGCGGAAACGCAGCAATTGCTGGAGGCCATAGCGCGACTTGAACGCAACGTCGCGCCTAGCAAGCCATCGGATCGGCCTGCGTCTGTCTTGCGGGATAATGTCGAGGCGGACGCGAAAGTGTCCGCGCCCGCGCCCGCCTCGCTACGACTGCCGCCGCCTACCGTCGAGCGCGCAGTGGCGGAGCCGCCTCCGCCCGACCCGCGCCTTGAGGCGCTCTCACGGCTGGATCGGCTTTCTCTCGAAAGCAAAATTTCTTTGTTCGGCTGAAGAGGCCTTCGACTCAAACACGGGCGCGGCGCCGCGCGCGAGATTTATGCTGTCGAGAAATTGCCGCGCGCTGTTTTCCCATGTGAATGTCAGCGCATGCCGCCGGGGAACCTCGCGATTGATCTCCAGAGCCTCCAGCGCGGCTGTTCGCAGATCCTCGTCGAGCGCGCCAGCGCCGCTCGCGCCCACGACGTCGAGCGGGCCGGGCGTCGGAAAGGCCGCGACCGGCGCGCCGCAGGCCATCGCCTCCAGCAACACCATGCCGAATGTATCCGTGCGGCTGGGAAACACAAAGGCGTCGCAACTGGCGTAAAGCGCAGCAAGCTCCGTCGAGGTCTTGACGCCGAGAAAGCGCGCGGCCGGATATTGCGCCTCAAGCTTGCGGCGAGCGGGGCCGTCGCCCGCGACGAGCTTGGTTCCCGGCAGGTCCAGCGAGAGAAAAGCCTCGACGTTTTTCTCGACCGCGAGCCGGCCGGCGTACAGAAATATCGGGCGCGGAAAGTCGAGCTGGATCGCGGCCTTCGGATTGAAGGTCTGGTGATCGACGCCGCGCGACCAGCGCAAAATGCGCTTGAAACCCCGCTCCGAAAGCTCGCGCGCGAGGCTTTGCGTCGACGCCATCGTGCCGGCGCCGGCGTTGTGGAACCAGCGCAGCGCGGCATAAGTGAGCCCGACAGGAACGCCCACGCGGGCGTGAATATATTCCGGGAAACGCGTGTGATAGCTCGTGGTGAAGCAGCGGCGGCTGCTCAGGCAGCACGCGCGCGCGGCAAGGCCCACCGGGCCTTCCGTGGCGATATGGACATGGTCATAGCCTGCTTCGAGCCGCCGCTTCACGGCGCGCGGCGTCGCGAAGGCGAGGTCTATCTCGCGATAGGTCGGCATGGGCATCGAGTTGAAATCGCGCGGCGTTACAAAGTCGATTTCCGCTCCGAGCTGGCTCGCAGCGTGAGACATCGACTCCAGCGAGCGCACTACCCCGTTCACCTGCGGACGCCATGCGTCCGTCGCGATCAAAATACGCATCTTCCAACCTTCATGAACAATGACCACAGCCGCGCCTCATTGCGGGGCGCCCGGCGATGAGGCAAGCCAGTGCCAGCCCCGTCCCAATGGATTGCTTCGTTGTTCCCGCAACGACATGAGCGGCGCCCATCTTCGGGATATTGCGTCACGCGGCGGCTTTCGCGGTCAGGCGCAACGGCTGCGGCGCGGGAGCGCGCTCTTCCGCGGTCGTCCGCCATTCCAGGATCTCGAAACGTCCATCGTCATGCTCCGCGATCGCCGTGCAACTCTCCACGAAATCGCCGGTGTTGACATAGAGCTTGCCGTCGATGGTCTTGATCGTCGCGTGATGGATATGGCCGCAGATCACGCCGTCGACGCCGCGCCGCGCCGCTTCCGCCGCGAGCGTCTTCTCGAAATCGCCGATGAAATTGACGGCGTTCTTGACCTTCAGCTTCGCCCATGCGGAGAAGGACCAGTAGCCGACGCCCAACAGGCGGCGCGCTCGATTGAAGTGCGTGTTGAGGAAGATCGCCCAGTCATAGGCCCAGTCGCCGAGGAAGGCGAGCCAGCGCGCGTTGCGCACCACGATGTCGAACTGGTCGCCGTGGATGATCAGCATTTTCTTGCCGTCGGCCGTTTCATGCACGTCGGTTCCCAGCACTTCGACGCCGCCGAAGACAAGGCCCGTGTAATCGCGCGCGAATTCGTCGTGATTGCCCGGGACGTAGATCACGCGGGCGCCCTTGCGGGCCTTGCGCAGCAGCTTCTGCACGACGTCATTATGCGATTGCGGCCAGTACCAGCCGCTCTTCAGACGCCAGCCGTCGACGATATCGCCAACCAGATAGATCGTGTCGGCGTCGTTGTGGCGCAGGAAATCCAGCAAAAGCTCGGCCTGGGAGCCACGCGCGCCGAGATGGAGGTCGGAAAGAAACAAAGTGCGATATTTGGTCGCCGCCGGTTCTTCCATAGCGAACTCCCGTGTCTGTCCATGCCGCTGGCGTCCAGACACCAGATTCGCATTGCGGGATCATGACAGTGGAAAGCCGCCGTCCATTCGACCGGATCGGCGCGCGGCCGACTTCGCTTCGCGGACATGCCGGAAAGAAAGCGCTTGTGAATCAAGCAACAAAGGGCCAACCTAAGTCTTTTTCAGCCATAAGCACCGGCATTAAGCAGAAATCAGTCGATGAAGTCGCTAAATTTTAACTCAATCCTATAAAACGAATGCGTCACAAAACACATTGTGTTTGATTTTTCAGCGATTTCATAGTTAAGCTAGTGCAAGCATCACGGCGACAAGTCAAAAAGCGAGTAGCGCTCACTTTGGCGAAGCGCCCCGATTCCCCAGAAAAAAATGAACAAAATCAAGGAGGAGTATTTTTTTGAGCTTAATCGTGACTTGTTTAAACAAGTAACGATCAAGCGCGACGACGCCAATGTTCACATTCGATCCGTCCAATATGACGGATTTGGAATCATCCGCGCGACTGAAAGTTTTTCCCTGCCCGCTGGGGACATTGTTGAGGTGAATGAAAGGCGATTGAACGAAGCCGCTAATCGCGGCGGTCGGCGAGGCGTCTGGCGGTTTGCCTCCTGTCTGAGAGGATTTGGGCGTGACAACCCACTCTCAGACAGGAGACTTCCAGATGGCCGAGATCAGC
>Ga0182030_10022179_pt1 | contig 11838 bp, 6 predicted proteins | sample 812S3MmetaG_FD_121299 | JGI IMG/M metagenome (GOLD analysis project Ga0182030, IMG submission 121299) | Permafrost microbial communities from Stordalen Mire, Sweden - 812S3M metaG (Illumina Assembly) | ecosystem: Environmental > Terrestrial > Soil > Wetlands > Permafrost | place: Sweden... | reverse complement strand
CGAAGGCGCTACCGGTCTTCAAGTACAACAAGTCGATGAAACGTGCACTGGTTGTCGTTGCACACCCTGATGACGTTGACTTTGGTTCTGCGGGAACGATTGCAACTTTGACCGCGAAAGGTGTCGATGTTGCGTACTGCCTCGTCACCTCGGGTGACGCCGGCGGTGACGGATCCACACTCACTCGTGAAGAACGGTCAGAGATTCGAGAGACTGAACAGCGCGCCGCCGGTCGTGAGGTCGGAGTGACGAATATCACATTCCTTCGCTGGCCTGACGGTCAGGTAGAACCCACGTTGTTGCTTCGTCGTGAAATCGCGCGAGTAATTCGTACACACCGGCCGGACCTCGTCATTACTCAGAGCCCCGAGCGCAACTGGGAGCGCATGCGCGCGAGTCACCCGGACCACATGGCCTCGGGCGAAGCGACGATGCGCGCGGTCTATCCCGACGCCCGCAATCCACACGCCTTTCCCGAACTGCTTCGTGAAGGGCTCTCGCCGCACTCCGTGCCGGTGGTCTGGTTGAGCGGGAGCAACGCCACCATGGTCGTCGACATCACGAAGCGATTCAAGTACAAGCACGCGGCACTGAAGCGTCACGTCTCACAAGTCGGTGACAACAAAGGTCTGAAGAAGATGTTGAAGGAGTGGGCCCGCGCCGTCGCGAAGAACGCGGGTATGGACAAGGGTCGTCTCGCCGAAGGTTTCAAGGTCGTCATCACCAGTTAAGGCGACGCCTGTAGTCATAGTGTGTCGCTATGGATTCCGCACCCGTCACTCAACGCACGCCCATTGCTCAACGACGTGTCGCCAAGGGAGTCAACGAGATTCTCCTAGGCGTGACCCGGGCCAACTTCTCCGGTCAGATGCTCGCGGGTGTCACGTTGCTGGCCATCGCGATTCCTGAACAACTCGCCACGTCACAGTTGGCCGGGGTGCCCGCCTTCACCGCCATGATCGCGTTCATCACCGCAACGTTGGTCTTTTTCGTCGTCGGCTCCAATCCGATCGTTTCGGTGGGCGCGGATTCCACCATCGCACCGCTTTTTGCGGTGGCCCTGTTACGTCTCGCGCCCGCGTCGTCGGCTGAGTACATGGAACTGGTCGCCGCGACGGCCGTCGTTGCCGGTCTGATCGTCATGATCATCGGACTTTTGAAACTCGGCTGGCTCGCCGACTTCCTCTCATTACCGATCGTCGCCGGCTTCTTGGCGGGCATCGGCGTCATCATCATCACTCACCAACTTCCTCGGGTTCTCGGCGTCCCGTCGGGCGGTGAATCCTTCATCTCGCGTCTCCAATGGCTCAGTCACCAGTTCGGCCACGTGAGTACGTGGTCGATCGTCATCGCGCTCGGCACGCTCGTCGTCATGGTGGTCGGCGAGAGACTGAACGCGAAGATGCCGTGGGCGCTCGCGGCGGTCCTCGTCGCGACGATCCTCACGGCCACGGCGTCACTCGCGAGTCACGGCGTGCAACAACTCGGTCCCGTGAGCGCCGGGCTTCCGATCTGGCGCCTGCACTGGTTGAGCGGTTCCCAGTGGGGCACCGTCTGCACGACCGCGCTCACGTTGGTCATCGTGATCCTGAGCCAGAGCGCGGCTACCTGTCGCACCACCGCCGACGACCTCGCGATCGCGGACAACGTCAGTCGCGACTTCGTGGGTATTGGGCTGGCGAACGTCGCGTGCGGCCTCGTGGGCGCTTTCCCGGTGAATGCCAGCCCGGCCCGCACCACGGTGGCGAAGTTGGCGGGTGGCCGCACGAAGCTCGTCTTACTCGTGGCCGGTGTCGGCGCCCTGGTGCTCTCGCCGTTCGCCAAGTTCGCGCACATGATCCCTTTGGCGGCGTTGGCGGGCGTGCTCATCTTCATCGGAGGCCGACTCATCAAGGTCGCCCAGTTTCGAAAGATATTGGCGACGAGCAAATGGGAATTCGCACTCGCGCTCGTGTCAATGCTCGGCGTGATCTTCATCGGCGTCGAGCAAGGACTCGGCATCGCGGTGGCACTCGCGATTCTTGACCAGACCTGGCGTTCAGCCCGTCCGAGGATGGTCGAATTAGGCCGGCGCACGGGAACCACCAGTTGGGAGCCCGAAGAAGAGGTGGGCGTCGAACGAGTTGACCACATCCTGGCGTTGCTCTTCGGGGAAGAACTGTTCTTCGCCAACGCCGGCATCTTTCGACGTGAGATGCACGATCTCTTGGCCAAGCAACCCGAGACCGAGCACGTCATCATCGACGCCGTCGCGATCGCCGACATCGACTTCACGGGCATGAACGCCTTAAGCCAGGTCGTGGCCGACCTCTCCAAGGACAAGATCTCGATCTCGTTCGCTCGCGCGAACCAAGTCGTCCGGGATCGCCTCGCCAAGTCCACGAACGCGGCGATCAAGACGATCGCCCTATTCGAGAGCACCGACGACGCCGCGGTCGCGGCCGAAGTGTTGACGAAGAGTTAACTCTGGGCGAGGTGTCGCAGCACGAAGTTGAGGACGCCACCGTGGCGGAAGTACTCGGCTTCGGTGGGCGTGTCGATTCGCAGTCGCGCTTCGAAGGTGACCACTTCGCCACTCGTGCGCGTCGCACGCAACATCACCGTTGGCACGGTCTCGCCGCGGTTCAACGCGTCAAGACCTTCGATCGCGAAGGTCTCCGTGCCGTCGAGTCCGTAGGTCGCCGCGCTGTCGCCGGCCTGAAACTGAAGCGGCAGTACGCCCATGCCGACAAGATTCGCGCGGTGGATTCGTTCGTAGCTCTCGACGAGCACGGCCTTCACGCCGAGCAACTTGGTTCCCTTGGCGGCCCAGTCGCGACTCGACCCGGTGCCGTACTCCTTGCCGGCGATGATCATGAGTGGCGTGCCTTCGGCCTGGTAGGCCATCGCGGCGTCGAAGATCGACATCTCGGTGCCCTCGGGCAGTTTCAGCGTCACGCCGCCTTCGGTCCCGGGAGCCATCTGGTTGCGGATGCGGATGTTGGCGAAGGTCCCGCGCACCATGATCTCGTGATTGCCGCGACGCGTGCCGTAACTGTTGAAGTCGGCCGCGATGACGCCGCCGTCGATCAAGTACTTCCCGGCCGGTGACGACGCGCGAATGTTCCCGGCCGGTGAGATGTGGTCCGTCGTCACCGAGTCGCCGAGTTTGGCGAGGACGCGGGCGCCCGAGAAGTCCGTGACGACCCCCGGCTCCATCGTGAGACCGTCGAAGTACGGCGGGAGCTTCACGTAGGTCGACTTCGAGTCCCAGGCGTAGGTGACGGCGTTCGTGGTCGGCACCTCTTGCCAACGTTCGTCGCCGCTGAAGGCGCTCGCGTAACGCTCTTCGAACATCGCCGGCGTGATCGAGGAGCGCACGGCCTCGGCCACCTCGGCGTCGCTCGGCCAGAGGTCCGACAAGAAAACCGGCTTCTCGTCGGTGCCGACGCCGAGCGGCTCACTGGCGAGGTCGATGTCCATCGTCCCGGCGAGCGCGTAGGCGACGACGAGCGGCGGACTCGCGAGGAAGTTCTGCTTGACGTCAGGGTGGATGCGTCCTTCGAAGTTGCGGTTACCGGACAGCACCGACACAACTGACAGGTCGTGCTCGTTCACGGCTTCGGAGACCCCGGCCAACAAGGGACCGGTGTTGCCGATGCACGTCGTACAGCCGTAGCCGGCGAGATAGAAACCCAGGGCGTCGAGGGGCTTCACGAGATCGGCGCGCTCGAGGTAGTCCATGACGACGCGACTTCCCGGAGCGAGCGAGGTCTTGACCCAGGGCTTCACGCTCAGCCCGAGTTCGACGGCGCGCTTGGCCACCAACCCGGCCGCCACCAACACCGACGGGTTGGAGGTGTTGGTGCACGACGTGATCGCCGCGACGACGACCGCGCCTTCGCGCAGTGTCTCGGCCATCTCTTCGCCGTGAACTTCGAGGGGTGTACGCCCGAGGGCGTTAAGGAACGCGCCACGCGCTCCGGAGAGCGACACGCGGTCCTGCGGTCGCTTGGGTCCGGCGAGACTCGGCTCGACTGACGTCAGGTCGAGTTCGACGAACTCGGAGTAGATCGGCTCGAGCGCGGCGTGATCGTGCCAGAGACCCTGGACCTTCGCGTACGCCTCGACGAGGTCGAGCTGCTCTTTCGGTCGACCGGTGAAGGCGAGATAGTCGATGGTCAGCTGGTCGATCGGGAAGATGGCGCACGTCGCGCCGTATTCCGGTGACATGTTGCCGATCGTGGCGCGCGTCTCGAGAGACAGCGACGCGACGCCGGGCCCGTAGGCCTCGACGAACTTGCCGACCACGCCGTACTTGCGCAACAACTCGGTGATCGTGAGTACGACGTCGGTCGCGGTCACGCCTTCGCGCGGAGCGCCCGAGAGACGAAGTCCAACGACCGGCGGAATCAACATCGAGGTCGGCTGACCCAGCATTCCCGCCTCAGCCTCGATGCCGCCCACGCCCCAACCGAGGACGCCGAGGCCGTTCACCATGGTGGTGTGCGAGTCGGTGCCGACCAGCGTATCGAGGTAGGCGACGCCGTCTTGTTCGAAGACCACGCGCGCGAGGTGTTCGAGGTTGACCTGGTGGCAAATACCCATGCCCGGAGGCACGACACGGAACTTTTCGAATGAACTCTGGGCCCACTTCAAGAACGTGTAGCGCTCGACGTTGCGTTCGTATTCGATCGCGACGTTCTGCTCGAAGCTCTCGGCGGTGCCGGAGCGCTCGAGGATGACCGAGTGGTCGATGACCAGTTCGACCGGCACGAGGGGATTGATCTTGTTCGGGTCACCGCCGAGCGCGATGATCGCGTCACGCATCGAGGCGAGGTCGACGACGGCCGGCACCCCGGTGAGGTCCTGCATCAGGACGCGCTCGGGCGTGAAGGCGATCTCCTTGGCGTCATCGCCGGCGGCTTCGCCGTGGCGTGACGGATTTTCGCCCCACCTCGCGAGCGCTTCGATGTCGGCGGCGTTCACCTTCACGCCGTCTTCGTGTCGCAGGAGGTTCTCCAAGAGCACCTTGATCGAATAGGGGAGTCGGTCGACGCCGAGCGCCGAGAGCGCGTTCGAGCGAAGTGAGTAGTAGGTGAGTTCACGTCCTTGCACGTTGAGCGTCATCTTGGAGCCGAAGGAGTTGAGTGAGGTCATGACACCATTCTGCCGTGTTCGTCGCGCCGCCGTTTCGCCTCGTGGACGACCCCGACGTGATCGAAGTGCGAGACTTGAGCCCATGACGTCGACCTACGACACGCTTTCGTCACGGCTGCAAGGCGCGTTCGACGCGCTCGAAGCAGGCGCCGACCCGGTCCTTCGCACTTCGGACCGAAGTGACTACCAGGCAAACGGCGTCATGGCGCTCGCCAAGCGCCTCGGACGTTCTCCGCGCGACGTCGCCGAGGAAATCGTCGGCCGTGCCGATTTGGCTGGATTGGCCACCGTGGAAATCGCCGGGCCCGGATTCTTAAATCTGACCCTCAGTGCGGAGTTTCTCGGGAGACAGCTCACGACGTTGCGGGCCGATGATCGTCTGGGAATCGAGGCGGTGACGGTGAGCAAGACCGTTGTCATTGACTACTCCGCACCCAACGTCGCCAAGGAAATGCACGTCGGTAACCTCCGTTCGACGGTCATCGGCGACGCCCTCGCCCGCATGTACCGCTTCGCCGGTCACCGCGTCATTGCCCGCAATCACGTTGGCGACTGGGGGACGCCCTTTGCGATGCTGATCGAACACCTCTTGGACCGTGACAAAGGTAGCGGTGCCACGCTGTCGATCGGTGATCTCGACGGCTTTTATAAAGAGGCCCGCACCAAGTTCGACGCCGACGGTTCGTTCAAGGAACGTTCACGCGCGCGGGTGGTGGCGTTGCAATCGGGTGATCCCGAGACGCTGCGCCTGTGGGGCGTCATCGTCGACCAGTCGATTGCCTACCTCGACCTCGTCTACCAAGACCTGGGCATCACGCTCACGATCAACGACGTGGTGGGCGAGTCCTTCTACAACACCATGCTGAGCGACGTCATTGCCGATCTCGCCGCTGCGGGACTGGTCGTCGAGAGCGGTGGCGCCTTATGCGTCTTTCCTCCGGGATTCACGAATCGCGACGGTGAGGCGTTGCCGCTCATCGTTCGAAAGAGTGACGAAGGTTTCGGCTACGCCGCGAGCGACCTCGCCGCGGTGCGCGACCGCGTTGACAATCTCCACGCCGACGAGATGCTCTATGTCGTAGGTGTGCCCCAGGCCCAGCACTTCGAGATGGTCTTCGCCGTCGCCCGTATGGCCGGGTGGCTGCCCGAACGCGTGCGCTGTGAGCACGTGACCTTCGGCAACGTCCTCGGTCCGGACCGCAAGATGTTCAAATCGCGAAGTGGCGAAACCGTCAAGCTCGCCTCACTCCTCGGCGAGGCGATTGAACGGGCCGACGCGGCGCTGAAAGAGCGCAACACCGATCTCGACGACACGGCGCGTACGCAGTTGGCTATCGAGATCGCGCGCGCAGCGATCAAGTACGCCGACCTCTCCACCGATCGTCATCATGACTACATCTTCGACCTCGATCGCATGATCGCCTTCGAGGGTGATACCGGTCCCTATCTGCAATACGCGCACGCGCGACTTCGATCGATTTTTCGTCGTCTGGGAGCGCCGTGGGAGTCATCGGCGGTCGCGTTCTCCCTTGACACTCTGCAAGAACGCCAACTGGCGCTCGGACTCCTCGCATTTCCTGAAGCCTTCGAGTCCTCGCTGGCGTCGCTCGAGCCGCATCGCCTCTGCGTCTACCTCTTCGATGTAGCGCAACGTCTCACCGCGTTCTATGACGCCTGTCCTGTGTTGACGTCCGAGGGCGCATTGCGCGATCAGCGTCTCGCGCTGTGTGACCTTGCGGAGCGGACGCTCTCGATTGGTCTTTCCGTACTGGGAATCGACGCTCCGGAGAAGATGTAAGTTTTCGGAATCGCGACGGTCAGCTCGTCGTCGTAGAGTGAACTCGCGGGTCGACAGAACCATCGAACAGGGGAAATAATGGACGTCAGGGCATCAATAGTCAGTGAACTCAACGGTCCGTGGCACACCGAGACCATCGAGATCGACGAGCCGCACGCCAACGAAGTTCGAGTGAAGGTCGCGTTCTCTGGTCTGTGCCATTCGGACGAGCACCTTCGAACCGGCGCGCTCGCCAACGCACCAGAAATTCTTGAGATGATCTCCGGTCGTTCGTCTATGTACCCAATCATCGGCGGCCACGAAGGTTCCGGTGTCGTCGATGCCGTCGGTGCGGGCGTGACGTCAGTCAAGCCTGGCGATCACGTGGCGACGTCGTTCATCCCCTCGTGCGGGAAGTGTGAATACTGCATCTCCGGCCGACCGTACATCTGCGACATGGCGGCCGGGACCCTCGCCGGACCGATGATTTCGGACGGCACTTGGCGCCACCGCCTCGGCGACGTCAACTTGAACCGGATGTGCAATCTGGGAACGTTCGCCGAGTACATCGTCGCCCACGAGGCCTCGGTGATTCGCATCGAACCGTGGTACGACCTTCGAGCCGCCGCGCTGCTGTCGTGTGGAATCTCGACGGGATTCGGCGCCGCCGTCAACCGAGGGGGAGTGAAACCGGGCGACGTAGTGGCCGTCGTTGGCTGCGGTGGTCTCGGCTCGGCCGCGATTCAAGGCGCGGTCCATGCCGGTGCTCGCGCGGTCATCGCGATCGACACCAATCAATCGAAGATCGACCGCGCGTTGAAGATCGGCGCGACACATGGTTCCACGACGACTTTGGAAGCCGCGTTCACCATCTTGCCTGACCTGACCTGGGGCAAGAACTGCGACGTGGTGATCATCACGGTCGGCGAGGCCACGAGCGAGATCGTCGAGGAGGCACGTTCCATCACCGCCAAGGGCGGTGTCATCGTGGCGGCAAGTCTTGCGGCGTGGGACATGACCTCCATTGACTTGAACATGTTCATGTTTTCGATGATGAATCAAGAACTTCGCGGAACGGTGTTCGGTTCCGCTGCGCCCCGTCTCCAGATTCCTCGACTCCTTCGACTACACCACGAAGGAAAGTTCATGATCGACGAACTTGTCACCCAGGAGTACCCACTCGACGAGGTGCAAAAGGGATATGACGATCTAGAAGCTGGAAAGAACATTCGCGGTGTCATCCGCCTCTAACAATTGATCGGTTGTTCTCCGTTGCCATCGCGCCAGATTCGAGCCAGAACTCTTGGACTCAACGACGTCCAAATTCGCTAAGGGTAAACCCCGACGAATCGCGTTAGCGAGTACCCGAGGTAGTGGAGAATCCGGATTGTGCACTGACCCCGTCTTCCGTACTCTGCATTTATGGATTGGATTCGTCGCGATGGTGGCTTCGAGGTGGTTCATTGCCCGCTCGTCGTTGCTAATCCTCGAAATCCCCAATTGGGCTCAGGGTTATTGACGATCTGACGACTTGACCGGTCTTACATATGGAGTAGCATACTCGGTATGTATAACTCTGTGAGGTCTCGATGAGCATCCGCCATTCCCTTCTCGCTCTCTTGAGCGAGGGTCCAAAATATGGTTTTCAATTACGCCAGGAGTTCGAGACGAGCACCGGAGAGGTGTGGCCACTCAATGTGGGCCAGGTTTACACCACACTTCAACGCCTTGAACGTGATGGCTTGGCGCAGTCCGACGACGTCGACGAGGACGAGCGCCAGAAGAATTACCGAATTACACCTGAAGGCGGCGTGGAACTATCTCGATGGCTCCGGACGCCGCCCGACCTCTCGGAGCCGCCGAGGGACGAACTGGTGATCAAGGTGCTCGTCGCGTCGCGCCTGCCCGACGTGGACGTCTTCGAGGTCATCCAAGTCCACCGCCGCTACATCGTGCAGTTGATGCAGCAGTGGACCCGCATGAAAGAAGACGAGTCACAATTCGATCTCGCCTTCGCCCTCGCAGTCGACGCCGAGTTGTATCGCTTGGACTCCGTCATCCGTTGGCTTGACTCCGCGGACGGTCGACTCCGCCGCGCCGCGACCGAACCGGCGCCCGAGAACCCCGTTGCACTACCGAGCATTCGACGAAGGAACGGAGCACACCGATGAGCATGCTGGAACTACGACACGTATCGAAGAGTTACGGACAAGGCGCCAATGAGGTCGACGCCATCTCCGACATCGACTTGAGCGTCGAGCGCGGTTCGCTCGTTGCGATTATGGGACCGAGCGGTTCGGGTAAATCGACACTTCTGACGATCGCGGGGAGCCTCGAAGAGCCCACGACCGGTGAGGTCTCGATTGACGGCGTTCGACTATCGGGGATGTCGCGCAACGACAAGGCCCGGCTGCGGCGTCGTTCGGTCGGCTACGTGTTTCAAGACTTCAACCTCCTCGCCGGTCTCACCGCGGTCGAAAACGTGTCGCTACCGCTCGAACTGGACGGCACATCGATGAAGAAAGCGAGGGCCAAAGGGATGGCCGCCCTCGAAGGTCTCGGGCTCGGGGACCGCGCTGAGAACTATCCGGATCAACTGTCCGGTGGTGAGCGTCAGCGCGTCGCCATTGCGAGGGCCGTGGTGGGCGAGCGAAGTCTGTTGCTCGCCGACGAACCATCGGGCGCCTTGGACTCGGTCAACGGCGAAGCCGTTATGCGGATGATCCTCGCGGCGTGCCACGGAGGGGTCGCGGCGGTCGTGGTCACGCATGACGCGAAGCTCGCCTCGTGGGCCGATCGCGTGGTGTTCTTGCGCGACGGTAAGGCCGTTGACGAGACGTTGCCACCGCCGACGCCCGAGGAACTGCTCAACCCCGACGTACCGAACCCGGCATAACGGTGGACGACTACAGGATTCAATCGCCGCGACGATCATCCGACGGGGGTCTTCCCGCGCGACGCGCCGTGACGCGGTGGGCGTGGCGACTCTTTCGACGTGAATGGCGTCAACAGTCTCTGATCCTCGCGCTGATCACCGTGGCCGTTGCGGCGACGATCCTTGGCTCCTCGGTCGCGGTGAACAATCCACCGTCGAAGGATGCCGGCTTCGGTACGGCTCCCTATTCGGCGTCCTTCGCGTCCTACAACGCCAAGGCGCAGACGTTCATCACGAAAATCCAACATCTCGGGACCGCCCAGGTGATCGAGAACCAGACCTACGACATCCCTGGAACGATCAACACGTATCAGCTCCGATCACAGGAAGCTCCTGGTCCCTTCGGTGCACCGATGCTCTCTCTCGTCAGTGGTCACTACCCTTCAGGCTCCAACCAGGTCGCCGTCACGAGTGGCGTCGAGTCGGCATTCCATCTTTCGCTTGGTAGGTCCTGGCGTGTCGGTGGTGTCGAACGCGACGTCGTCGGCATCGTGCAGAATCCGCAAAGCCTTCTCGATGGGTTCGCGCTGGTCGTGCCGGGACAGGTTTCGAACCCTTCTCAGGTGACCGTATTGTTCAACGTCCCGGCTGGTGACATCCGATCACTAAGTAAGGGCGTCGCGATCATTACGCCGGCGTCGGTCGCGGCCTCGAATCCGCTGAATCCGGAGACGATCTCACTGGCGGCTCTGGTCCTGGGCATGCTGTTGATCGCGCTCGTATCCATCGGCGGCTTCACGGTGCTCGCACAGCGTCGCATGCGATCCATTGGGATGCTCGAATCGATCGGCGCGACGGACCGTCACGTGCGTCTCGTCGTCAGCGCGAACGGCACCGTCGTGGGCATCGCTGGCGCCATCCTCGGACTAGTCGTCGGTTTCGCCGGTTGGTTGGCCTATCGTCCGAGCTTCGAGCAGAGCGCCCATCACCTCATCGGCGTCTTCGCGCTCCCGTGGCTCGTCGTCATCCTGTCGATGGTCCTCGCCGTTCTGGCGGCGTACTTCGCGTCGTCACGACCGGCGCGCGCCATCACCAAGGTGCCGATCGTCCACGCGCTGTCCGGACGACCGGCGCCGCCTCGACAGATTCATCGATCGATGGTCCCCGGCATCGTCTTCCTCTTTGCGGCATTCTTGTTGCTTGGCTACGCCGGTGGATCCGGTGGGGGCGACGGCAACGGCGGAGCACCCGAACTGCTCCTCGGTCTCGTGCTGCTGATGCCCGGATTGATTCTGCTCGCGCCATTCTTCTTGTCATTGACCGAGCGCCTCGCGCGACACGCGCCAATTGCGGCGAGGCTCGCACTGCGCAATCTCGCTCGGTATCGGGCGCGCTCCGGTTCGGCGCTTTCGGCGATCAGCATCGGCGTACTCATCGCCGTCGTCGTGATCCTCGCGTCGGCGTCGCGCTTCAGCAACGTTCTGGACTACGCGGGACCTAATCTCGCCTCGAATCAACTCGCGCTCCACACGGCCTTCGCGCCCCAAGGGGTGACCATTGTGCAGATGAACGCGAAGGGTCAACGGGTCCAGGTGCATCCGAAAACCGAGACCGCGACGCCGGCGCAACTCGTCGCCGGGGCTGGGCAGATTGCCAAAGGACTCAACGCGCGGCTCATTGCTCTCGAATCGCCGAACGCTTTTTTGAGTGGCACGCAAGGTGGTCGCAGTTGGAGCGGGCAGATCTACGTCGCGACGCCACAGTTGCTTCGCGCGTTCGGAATAAAGACCTCAGAGATCGATCCGAAGGCGGACGTCTTGACATCACGTCCGGGCCTCTCTGGCGTCTCGGGTCTCGCCATGGGCTACGGGACCAGTGGCAAGCAATCGGTCCTTCGGGGCGGTCCCACACGAAGCCTCGGGCATCCGTTGATCCAAGAGATCAGTGCCTTGCCCAGCGGCACTTCGGCGCCGAACACGATCATCACCGAATACGCGATGAAGAAGTTCCATATCGCCTCGACGACCAGTGACTGGCTGGTGGTGGG
>Ga0182030_10022178_pt1 | contig 11839 bp, 10 predicted proteins | sample 812S3MmetaG_FD_121299 | JGI IMG/M metagenome (GOLD analysis project Ga0182030, IMG submission 121299) | Permafrost microbial communities from Stordalen Mire, Sweden - 812S3M metaG (Illumina Assembly) | ecosystem: Environmental > Terrestrial > Soil > Wetlands > Permafrost | place: Sweden... | reverse complement strand
TCGTTCCCGAATTGGAATCGGTCGGATGGAAATTGTTCGAATCGGCGCTCCCGTCGACCTCCACCGTCTCAAGCTGAACGACATCGTTGAACATCTCGCCTTGAACCTGCCCCGCAGGAGCGGCTTGAGTCTTCCTTTGTATCATAAGGATCAATGTACAAACAAGATGTGCTTGCCATCTCCTTCTTATTCCCCCTGTGGATGAAAGCCTGAAAGGGTTTCCCATAACGCAACTGAGACCCAATCGCCACATATGGTCGCGTCAAGTTCGTATTGAGATTATCTCTCAATAATGATTCTTAATTCCCTAAGGGGCTGATTTTCCGGCCAGATCGCAGCGGAAAATTATGATATCATCGACCGTCCCGGCTATCATCCATTTGCCGGGCATCCTCTGGATCAGATCGCGCTCGGATGGGAAAGCGACGGCATAGAGCGGCTGCTGATCGGCCTCGAGGGTTGCGCGTAGCCGTTTGGCGGTTGCTGGATCGATCTCGCCCCCGCGCAGGAAGGTGAAGTTTGTGTAGTAGTACGCCGCGCCGCTGTACTGGCTCACGATGAGCACGGAGTTCGGCGGGATGTTGGCGTTTAGCCACTTCGCAACCCGACCATACTTCTGCTCCCCGCGGCCGATCGACCACGCGTCGAGGGGCCGGATCCAGCTCGCCTCGGCCGCGACGGCGGCGATAAGCAGGAAGCCGAGGAGCGCATGCGTCCACGGCGGCGTGAAACTCCTCCGAATCCTCTCGAAGCAGAGGTGCAGGACGAGGACGCCCGACACGATGAGGGCCGGCGCCGCCGGCAGGAGGAACCTCAGGAACCACCAGTTCTCGTGGGTCCACCGGTACGGGGCGTAGAATGCTATGTATGCGGCGGACCATGCGGCCAGGACGGCCGCAACGCGGGTGCGGGAGGGCAGGAGCGCAACGACGGCCGGCGCCAGGATGACCACCGGGCTGAAGAGGATGGGCAGCCACCAGGCGCAGTATTTGAGCGTGCCCGGGACCAGGCCCGCATGGAACTCCTGGCCGATCGCGCCGTAGCCGCTCAGGAGATAGCCGCCGTAGGCGGCACGGTTGATCGCCATCCATGCGGCGACGCCGGGAAGGGCGCCGGCCGCGGCCAGGATCCAGCGGCGCACCGACGGCGCCATCGCCAGCAGCACCGGAGCCGCGATCAGGAAATTGTTGGGACGGACGAGGAAGGCGACGCCGGCGCAGGCGCCGGCCGCAAACGCCCAGCCAGGCCGCTCCCTGCTTCTCCACGCGGCGACGACCGCAGCCGTGGCCCAGGCTGTGGCCGGAACGTCGCTCAGCGCCTGGAGCGACGTGAAGAGGTAGAGCGGGCTTGCGGCCAGCACCAGGGATGCGAAGAGCGACCAGGGCGGGGGCAGGCCGCACGCGCGCCCGAGCGCAAAGATCAAGGCGACGCCCGCCAGCGAATGGAGAAGAAGCAGGATGTCGCCGGCGTGGCGCCAGCCGGCGATGCGCGCGACGGGAACCAGCATGAGGGGCAGCCCGGGAGGGTAGGTCGGCACCATCATCCCAGGTCCCCTCAGGGAGGGCTTGAATCCAAGGGGGACATAGAGGAAGGGCGGCGCGTCGGCTGCGGGAAGTCCGGCAATGACCCGCTCATGGGCGTGGATCTCATGTCGCGCGAAGAGGCGCGCCTCATTGAAGTAACCTGAGTTGTCCGATCCGGTCGGAACCGCCCCGATCAGCGCAAGCAGGACCGCCCCGTAGGCGACAAGCGCGGCCAGGAGCCCGATCCGGGTTCGCGAAATATTTGTGGTCGGCATCGCGTCCCGCGCGCGACCGGCGTCACTCCGCGCTCTCGCCGGTGACCGCCGTCCCGCCGGTGACGTTGACCTTCTCCAGGACCGCCTTTGTGAGCTTCTCCGCCAGCTCGGGCTTCTCGCGGATCGTCTGCTTGGCCGCGTCCCGCCCCTGGCCGACCAGCTCGCCCAGGTAGGTGATCCAGGCGCCCTTCTTCTCGAGAATCTTGTGCTCGACGCCCAGGTCGAGAAGCGAGCCCGACGCGGAGATGCCCTCGTCGAACATGATGTCGAACTCGCATTCGGTGAACGGAGGCGCGACCTTGTTCTTCACGACCTTTATCTTGGTGCGGTTGCCGACGACCCTGCCCTCGGGGGTCTTGATCTGGTCCTTGCGGCGGATGTCGATCCGGATCGAGGAGAAAAACTTCAGCGCGCGGCCGCCGCTCGTCGTTTCGGGGTTTCCAAAGAGTATGCCTATCTTTTCCCGGATCTGGTTCGTGAATATGCAGACGCACTTCGTCTTGCTGACGACCGCGGTCAGGCGGCGCATCGCCTGGCTCATGAGGCGGGCCTGGGCTCCGACGGTCGCGTCGCCCATCTGGCCGTCGAGCTCGGCCTTCGTCGTCAGGGCGGCCACGGAGTCCAGGACGATGACGTCGATCGAATTGGAGCGGATCAGGGTCTCCATGATGTTCAGCGCGTCCTCGCCGCTGTCCGGCTGGGATACCAGCAGGTCGTCGAGCTTGACGCCCACCACGCGCGCGTACTTCGGGTCGAGCGCGTGCTCGACGTCGATGAACGCGGCAAGACCGCCCTTGCGCTGGCACTCGGCGATCACGCTCAGGCAGAACGTGGTCTTGCCCGAGGCCTCCGGGCCGTACACCTCGACGATCCGGCCGAGCGGGAGGCCGCCGACGCCGAGCGCTAGGTCGATCGCGAGCGAGCCGGTCGAGAGCGTCTCGACCTTCATCTTGGCGTTGCTGCCAAGGCGCATGATCGACCCTTCTCCGAACTGCTTGGTGATCGAGGAGAGCGCGAGCTCGATGTTCTTGTCGCGGGCGTGCGCGGCGGGGGCGGCGGGCTTCGCCTCGGCTTTCGGTGGAGTGGTTTTGGACATGGCTATTGGGGACATCCAGTTGACGCATTCATTTCGGACCGGCGCGATTCAAAAATCCCGGTTCATTCCGAATTTTCCCCTGTCGTCCCGGGACGAGGAGCCGGAGCGCGAGGCAGCCGTCGCGGGTCACTTCGCCGAGGACCGCCACCGTCCGCAGGCGGGCGCCGCGCGGGGCCTTTGGGCGCATCTGCCGCGGGAAGGCCTTTTCGAAACGGAAGACGGCGCCGCCGAGATCTCCCCGTCGGCCGGTAGGCTGCCTGGACCCGTTCGCGATCGCGTCGCAGACGACCCAGTCCGGCAGGCGGGAGCCCTTGGCCGCGCATTGCCGGGCGATACGCCTGGTGAACCGGATGACGAGGACGGCGGGGGAGGCGGCGTTTCTTGGGGACACGGCTTCGGTGGGGGCCGGCGAGCCATGACGGGCCACGGGCTCCAGTCAAGACACTAATTAGACAAGTCCAACAATATTGGCACGGCCTGCGCCCCGGCCCCTGGGCGGGGGGAGCGTCCGCCGAACGCGCGGGTTGCGATTTTCGGCAATGTGGCAAGAGTTTACCTCCCATGACCTTTGGCGATTGGCAGCAACTCGCACCTGAGGCCGCGGCCCGCGAGGTTCGGCGAAGGGCGGATGCCCGCCTGAACGAAGCGCAGCGGCGCGCGGCGATTGCCGTCCTCCTGGACGAGTCCGCCCTGACGGCGGCGTTCGAGGCCGCGCCGGCCGCCGGCCCGCTGCGCGGGGTCCCCTGCCTGATAAAGGACCTGTTCGACATGCCGGGGCTGCCGACAGGCGCCGGCTCGTCGTTCCTGGCCGAGGTGCGGCCGACGCCGGAGGAGGGCTCGTACATCGTGAGGGAGCTGCGCGCGGCCGGCGCCGTGCCGGCCGGAAAGACCCAGCTTTTTGAGTTCGCATGGGGCCTCACGGGCGAGAATGCGCACTTCGGCGACTGCGAGCATCCCGGCTTTCCCGGGCGCACTTCCGGGGGATCGAGCAGCGGTTCGGCCGCGGTTGTGGCGGCGGACATTGTCCCGTTTGCGGTGGGCACCGACACCGGCGGATCGATCCGCGTCCCGGCTGCGTTCTGCGGGATCTTCGGTTTCCGGGGCGCGCCGCGCTCGCCGCTCATCTCGGACGCCGTCCCGCTTGCCCCCGGTTTCGACACGGCGGGCTGGTTCACGCGTTCCGCATCGGACATGCGCTCGGCGATGGGCGCGCTCGTCGGACTGCGAGCGAGCGAGCGAACCCCGCGCGGCTGCTACCTCGAGATGCCCGGCGTCGACCCCGAGGTCGCGGCGGCATGCCGCTCCGCGGCAGCGGGCCTTGCGCCGCCCGCGGACGCCGCCGCCCGGGACGAGCTCATCGAGAAGTTTGCGCCCGCGGCCGAGATCTACGGCGTCCTCGCCGGCATCGAGACCTGGAGGATCCACAAGAAGTGGGCCGAGCGGCAATGGGCCCGCTACGGCCCGCTGGTCCAGGACCGCCTCGCGCGCGCCCGCGCGATATCAAGGGCCCAGGTGGCGGCGGTGGAGCCGAGCGACGCCGCCCTGAAGCTCACGTGGACGAAGTTCTTCCTGGCCTACGATTTTCTCGCGATGGCGGCCGTGCCGTTCCCGGCGCTCGCGAAGGCGGACTGCACGCCGGCCAACCGGCTGCGCATGCTCGGCCTGACCGCGCCCGCCAGCCTCGCGGGCCTTCCGGTGCTCACCATTCCCGTCCCGCTTCCCTCGGGGATGTCGGCGGGCCTGCAGATCGTCGTCAACCATCCCCAGAGCCCGGTGGTATCCTGGGCGCTCGACAGTTCGATCCGGGGCTGACGCGGCCCGTCAATCGTCGCTCTGGTTCAGGAAAATAAGGGTCAGCCCCATGAGCGCGAACATCCTGAATGCGGCGTCCTGGCCGTTCCACGTTCTCGACTGCCACATGAGGAACCACTCGCCGCCCACGGTGATGAACCCAAGGTACCATTGGACGAGGGCCGCCGTGAGCCCGATCGACGCGAGTCCCTTGGCCCTTTTCCATTCGGGGGCAGGGGAGCCCCGCGCCCTCCAGAGACGGAGGGCCCCGGCGCCGATGAGGACGCAGCAGAGCGCCTCCCATGCGATGATGGCCGCGTAGAATGCCTTGTGCACGAGCGGAGCGCGGACGGCGCGGTACATTCCGGCGTTGCCGGGAAACGTGGTGTCCATGCTGAGGACATGCCGGACAAACTGGTAGTTTGAGTTGGGGTCGGTCGTGTTGTTGAGAACGACGAAGAACAGGAATACCGACGAGAGCGCGGTGAGGGTGATCTTGCAGATTCGCATGGGCATGGGTGGATCGGCTGATTGGCGACGGGCTTTGGTTTCGAAAAGGGGGCGGGGCCTCTCACCTGAGCTCCCCGTATCCGGGCGGCTGCGCCTCGCGGATAGCCTCGCCGTCGACGAGCCTGCGCCCCGAACCGGGCCGGCTCAGGAACTCGCTGAAGGAGCGGGCGGGAAAGACGACGAGCTGCGAGGGCGCGCCGGGGGCGACGCGCCCTCGGCCGGGAAGCCCGGCGATGTCCGCGGCGGCCGATGTCACGAGCTGGGACGAGGCGCCGAGCCGGGAGTCGAGGTGCGCGAGACGGACGCTCTGGATCAGGACCTCGGCCGCGTCGAGGTCGCCGTACGCGTAAAAGGCGTCGCGGACGTTGTCGGAGGCGCAGGCGACCGGCACCCCGGCGTCGAGCAGCTCATGGACGAGAGTGATCCCCCTCCAGTGGGGCGTTCGAGGGAACCCGGCGCCGCGCCTGTCCTGGAGATAGAGGTTGCACAGGGGAAGCGAGACGACCCGGATCGCGGCCTCCCTCACGAGGGCGATCGTCGAGCGCTGCCGCCCTGGCGACTGGACGGCGAGGCTGCAGCAGTGCCCGCACACGACCGGATGCTCAAAGCGGTTGCGCAGCACGGCCTCGGCGACGGCGCGCAGCACTTCCTCCTTTGGGTTGCCGTTCTCGTCGACGTGGAGATCGAGCCCGACCCCCCGGTCCCTTGCGATCGCCACGAGGCGATCGAGGTGGCGCGGCAATTCCGCCGACATGGGCGACCACCCGCCGAGCGCGCACGCGCCGTACCGCATGGCCAGGTCGGCGACCGCATCGCCCTCCGCCCCGGAATAGTTCGCGATCCCGGTCAGGGGGACCGTCTGGAGCTCGATGCGCCCGCGCCAGGCCTCGCGCAGTTCCTGCATCGCCGCATGGTTGGCCTCCCCCCACGGGAGCCAGGTGTCGACATGCGTGCGCACAGCCCTCGTTCCGTGCTCCCAGGCGCAGCGAAGGGCGAAGCCGCCGCGGCGCAGGAGGTCCTCCCGCGTCCAGTTCGCCTTGTCCTTCGCGAGGAGCTCGAGGGCCTCGGCGAAACCCCCGCTCCGGTTCGGCGCCCTTTCCCAGGTGTGGGCCTTGTCGAGGTGGACATGGGCGTCCACGAATCCGGGGAACACCAGGGCCCCCCCGAGATCGACGACTCTTGCGTCCGGCGGGATCCCTTCGGAAACCCCAGTGCGGGCGACCGACGAGATGCGTCCGCCCTCAAGCGAGATATCGCAGGCAACCGAAGGCTCCATCGGATCCGGCGCCGGATCGGCGACCGAATCGGGAAGGACGGAGGCGGGCACGCGGGCCCTCTTGAGAAGAAGCATGCCGGGTGTTGGATTTCTCAAGTCCCGGTATGGGCCGCGCGCTGGAGCGCGGCAAGACTCCATCCAATCCCTGCGGGACAGGAAACGTCTGCTTGCGGCTGCGGACGCGATGGCAACATTCTTGCTACTCACGCGCGATGCCTGCCAGGACGGACGAGCTCAAGTCGGAACTGCGCGCCCTTCTGGGCGCTGAGAACCTCATCGACGGGGGCGAGACCCTCGAGGCCCTTTCGAAGGACTTCTACTGGTATTCGCCGGTGCTCCGGCGCCAGCTTGATGACAAGCGCGCTGACATGGCCGCGCGGCCGGGAAGCGTGGACGAGCTCCGCGCCGTCGTCGGCGCGTGCTGCCGGGCCGGCGTCCCGGTTGTTCCCAGGGGGGCCGGCACCGGAAACTACGGGCAGTGCGTGCCCCTCTACGGGGGCGTCGTGATCGATTTTTCGCGGCTGGACCGGATCCTCTCCGTCGAGGGCGGTGTCGCGCGGGTCGAGGCCGGCGCCCGGCTGGGCGCGATCGAGGCCGAGGCGAGGAAGGCGGGTTGGGAGCTGCGCTGCATGCCGTCGACCTGGGTGAAGGCGACGATGGGCGGATTCCTGTGCGGCGGATCGGGCGGGATCGGCTCGATCACCTGGGGGGGGATCAACTCCCCGGGCAACGTGAAGTCGGTGACGATGATGACATGCGAGGAGGAGCCGCGGCTCATCCGGCTCGAGGAGGCGGAGAGCCTCAGGACGCTCCACACCTACGGGACCACAGGGCTCATGGTCGAGGTGGAGATGAGGCTCGGGCCCAGGCGCGACTACGAGCAGCTGATCCTGAGCTCCTCGGATTGGGACAGGCTGCTCGGCTGGACCGACGCCGCGGCGCGACGATCCGATTGGCGAAAGCGGCTCGTCACCCAGTTCGAATGGCCCATTCCTTCCTATTTCAGGCCGCTCGCGAAGCACCTGAGGCCCGGCGAGTCGGCCTCGTTCCTGCTGATCGACACGGCCCAGGCGCAGGAGGCCGTCGAAAGCGCCCTGGCGGCCGGAATCGACTGCGTCTACCGGAGGCCCATCGCCGATCCGCCGAGGCCCCCGTTCATCACGGACTACACCTGGAACCACACGACGCTCTGGGCGATCAAGGCCGATCCCGCGATAACCTACATCCAGGCGGGATTCGGGACGAACTTCCGCGAGCAGTTCGCGCAGCTGCGCGCGCGCTTCCCGGGCGAGATCCTGCTCCACCTCGAATGGACCGTGGGCAACTCGAAGATGATGCGGGGCGACGCGGCCGCGATGAACCCGGATCCGGTCGTCGTCGGCGGCATTCCCCTCGTTTTCTTCAAGTCCGAGGGGCGCCTGGACGAGATCCTGGCCTGCTGCGCAGAGATCGGGGTCTACGTCGCGAATCCCCACACTTTCTTCCTGGAGGAGGGCGGCCGCCACCCGAACATCGCTGACAAGCGGGCCTTCAAGGCTGAGGTCGACCCGCGCGCCCTCCTGAACCCGGGCAAGATGAAGACCTACCCGGTCAATCCGTTCGCCCGCGAGCCGGCCGCGACATGAGCCAGGTGGACGCACCACCCATCGTCGAGCTGAGGGACGTCGACAAGCGCTACGGCGACGGTCCGCTCATCCTCGACAAGGTGAGCCTGGCCGCGCAGCGGGGCGATTTCATCACGCTCATCGGGCCGAGCGGCTGCGGGAAGTCGACGATCCTGAAGCTCATATCTGGGCTCACCCCCATCTCGGCCGGCCGGATCGTCGTCGACGGCATGGACCCGGCCAGCGCGGTCGAGAGGCTGGCCTTCGTCTTCCAGGAGCCGACGCTGCTTCCGTGGCTCAACGTCTCCCGGAACGTGGAGGTGCCGCTGCGCCTCCACGGGACGGCTGCGGCGAAGCGCGCGGAGATCGTGAAAAAGTCGCTTGCGCTCGTGCGCCTCGCGGACCGGACGGACTATTATCCTCGCCAGCTCTCGGGCGGCCAGAAGATGCGGGTTTCGATCGCCCGGGCGCTCAGCGTCTCGCCCAGGATACTCCTTCTTGACGAACCCTTCGCAGCCCTGGACGAGATCACGCGCAACCATCTCAACGAGGAGCTCCTTGCCATCCGCCAGCAGCTTGCCTGGACGGCGTTCTTTGTGACGCATTCGGTGGCCGAGGCGGTCTTCCTCTCGAACAGGATTCTCGTGATGTCGGCCAATCCGGGAAGGATGCACGACGAGCTGCCGGTGGATCTCCCGTACCCGAGGACGGAGGAGACCCGCGAGTCGACGGCGTACCAGAAGCTGGTCGGCGAGGCCTCGAGGATCCTGCGCTCGGTCGAGCTCCTCAAGTCATGAGCGCAGCCCCCAAGCTTCTGCGCATCGCCAGGCGGCTCCTCCCGCTGGCTACCGGCGTCGGAATGATCATCGCCTGGTACGCGATCCACCTTGCGATGAGCTCCGAGCAGCAGTTCCTGCTCCCCACGCCGCACGAGGTCGCCCGGGCCTTTGTCGACGAGGGCCCGGCGCTCTGGGGCGCGGCCCTGAACACGGGCGGCGGCGCGCTCCTCGGATTCGGATCCGCGGTCGCGCTCAGCTTCCTGCTGGCGCTCATCCTCTCGCTCTCGCCGCTCGTCCGCGCGAGCTTCTATCCGTATCTCATGATACTTCAGATGACCCCGATCATCGTGATGGCGCCCATCCTCATCCTCTGGGTCGGCCCCGGGCTGAGGAGCGTCACCATCATCACGTTCCTCATCTGCTTCTTCCCGATGGTCGTGAACACCACGCAGGGCCTGGTCTCGACCGACCGCAACCTCGTGGACCTCTTCCGGATGTGCAAGGCGTCGAAGGCGCAGGAGATATTCCTCCTCCGGGTTCCCGCGGCTCTGCCATATTTCTTCACGGGGCTGAGGATCGGGGGGACGCTCGCACCCATAGGGGCGATCGTCGGCGACTTCTACGCCGGCAATTCGGCGGGAGGGCAGGGCGGCCTCGGCTTCCTCGCGATCATCTACAGCTCGCGGTTCCAGATGGGCGCCCTGTTTGCGACGGCGGCCGTCAGCTGCCTCCTCGGGTTCGTATTCGTCGCAGGCGTGATAGCGCTCAGCTGGCTCGCGCTCCACAAATGGCACGAATCCTTCAGCCAAACGGAAAATTGACCCGGATCCGCCCCTCCCTCCGGCGTGGCGCCGCGCTCGTTGCCGCGGCGCTTGCGGCCGCGCTGCCCGGATGCACCAGGCCGGCCGCCCAGCCGCCGGCCGGGGCGGCCCCGCTGCCCAAGGTCCGGTTCAAGACGGACTGGTACCCCCAGGCCGAGCACGGCGGCTTCTACCAGGCGCTCGCCAGGGGCTTCTACCGCGAGGCCGGGATCGACGTGGAGATCATCCCCGGAGGCCCCGGCGTCCTCGTGTCGCAGCTGATCCTCGCCGGCCAGGCGGACCTGGCGATGGGCCGGAGCGACGACATGATCGTTTGGGTGTCCCAGGGCGCGCCCTTCGTGATTGTCGGCGTCTACATGGAGCGGGATCCGCAGGCCATCCTGGTCCACGAGGACGACCCGGTCAGGACCTTCGCCGACCTGAACGGCCGGACCGTCATGGGCGTCCCGGGATCGAACTGGATCGAGTACATCAAGGTTCACAACCACATAGACTTCAGGCTGATCCCCTCGAATTTTGGAATCGCCCAGTTCATGGCCGACAAGACATTCATCCAGCAGTGCTTTGTCACAAACGAGCCGTTCTTTGTCCGCAAGAACGGGGGCCATCCGCGCACGCTCCTTATGTCCGACTCGGGCTTCAGGCCCTACCGGATCATCTACACGACCCAGCGATACGCCAGGGAGCACCCCGCGGAGGTGCGTGCGTTCGTTGCGGCCTCCCTGCGCGGGTGGGACGACTTCATGAACGGCGACCCGTCCCCTGGGAAGGCACTCATCGCGGCGGGCAACGAGAGCATGTCGGGGGCGTTCATGGACTACTCGATCGGGGCGATGCGCGACGGGCATATTGTCGCCGGGAAGCCCGGGGACGGTGAGCGCCTTGGGCTAATGACGCGCCGGCGCCTGCAGGAGCAGGTCGACGACCTCGCGCAGCTCAAGATCATTCCGGAATTGATACCGGTCGACAAATTTGCTCGCTTTGACCTGATGCCAGCTGAACTGCAATAGGGGCCACGCCTACCTTGGTATACCATTGATATTTATGGAATTACCAAAGAATTGGCTCCGAATGTAGCCGTGGCATGGCGGGTGCTTGACCAAACCAACCGCAATATTAACACCACCAATATGATGTACCATAAGAACAAGAAGCCTGTCCTGAAAACCCCGGCAATCCTCTGCCTGGCCTGCCTGCTTTGCGCCGGACTGAATGGGCAATCCTCGACCCCGCCTCCGGCAAACCCCACGCCCGCCACGCCGACTGCAGCCCCTGCGCCCTCGGCCCAGTCGGCTTCGGCCGCCAGCACGGCCAAGGTCACCACCCTTGAAAAGTACACGGTGAGCGACGTTCCGATCTCGGAGCAGATTCTTCCGACGGTGCGGCCGGTGGGCGATGTGATGGGTGACGAGACCAACATCATCGACATCCCCCGTTCTGTAACCAGCGTGAACCAGGCCTGGATGCAGGATCGCATGGTCAAGAACGCGATGGATTTTGGCCAGTTCGCGCCGGGCGTCTACTCGGCGGCGCAGTACGGCATACCCGCCGTCCCTTTTATCCGAGGCGAGCTCGGCCAAGTGTATGTCGACGGCCAGATTTCGATGTTCTCACGCAACAGCACGCCCCCGAGCTTCAACGGGGTCGAGGCGATGGACATCGTCAAGGGGCCGGGCTCGGCAATCTACGGTCCGCAGGGAGAGGGCGCTGGCGGCTACGTGGACTTGGTCATGAAGCAGCCTTATTTTGACGGCTTTCACGGCGAAATCGACGCGACACTTGGCTACTGGACGAGCGGCCATGCATATTCAAATCCTGAGGTCACATTGGATTTTGGCGGCCCTTTGTCCGAAAATTTCGCCTACCGCGTGAGCTACCTGGAGCGCTGGGGCGACGGCTATTACGAGAACCTGCATAACTCCACCCAGGACTTGTATGCCTCGATGTCCTACAAGGCCACAAAGAACCTGAGGCTCGACGGCTGGTTCCAGATGTATTCGGACCGGACCAATGAGAACACGGGCGTCAACCGCGTGACGCAGCAGTTCATCAACAACGGGACCTATGTCGCCGGTCCCGCGTCGCCCACGATGACCGGGCCGTTTGCCTATTTCGGCTACGATATCGCGACCGTTTCGGCGCCGGTGAACCCGTATCTGGACGG
>Ga0182030_10022177_pt1 | contig 11839 bp, 7 predicted proteins | sample 812S3MmetaG_FD_121299 | JGI IMG/M metagenome (GOLD analysis project Ga0182030, IMG submission 121299) | Permafrost microbial communities from Stordalen Mire, Sweden - 812S3M metaG (Illumina Assembly) | ecosystem: Environmental > Terrestrial > Soil > Wetlands > Permafrost | place: Sweden... | reverse complement strand
GGAGGAGCCGTTCAGGTCCCCCAGGCTCTGCGACCACGAGAGGATGACCGGCATGCGCAGGATGAGCGCGAGGTCGTGGTAGAGGCCCACATCGAGGGCGAGGTTGAGGACCGACATCGACGACGAGTAGGACGCGATGTTCTCGGTCGCCGGGATGAACCCCGCCTGCGCCGACGAGGGCCCCTCGAGCCCGTTCTGCGGGAGCTGCGACTCGCGGCGGATCTTCGCGGTCTTCCAGGACTGCGTGAAGCCGAGGACGATGTTGATGTCGAACGGGTCGTCCTTGTCGAAGGCGTCGACCACGCTCGTGACCTCCGCCGTCTCGTTCATGAGCGCCGGCTCTCGCGCCGCGACCGGCTCGTCGGCGTGCGCCGTGCTCGCTGCGCCCGACAGCGCGAGCACTGCGACGAAGCAGAGGCCCACCCGACGCGAGACGCGCATCCGAAGGTCACGCTAACGGCGTGGCGCGAAGCGTGTCAACAACGGTCGAGTGGTCTCGGGGAGTTACGGGCCGCCGGCGGGCAACCCGCTCCAGGCGTTGTTTGCGTCGGAAAGGGGGCGGAGGAGCGGGGCGGCGTCGGCCGGCGGCAGGGCGTTCACCCGGAGGGTCGCCACCGCGCAGGCGGCCCGGGCGAGGCGGCGGGTCGTCACCTGCTGGGTGATCGTGGCCGTGTTGGCCCCCCCCGGCGTCATCAGCTGCCCGGCGAGGGCCCGGGCGCTCGCCGACAACGCCACACAGCGGTCGAGGGTCGCCGACGCCGTCTCGTCGTGGCCTGCGCCCAGCTTCGTCTTGCCCGGCGGCAGCCGCAGCCACCCCTCCTCCAGCGGGCTCCCGGCGTCTCCCGTCGGGGCCCCGGCGTCTCCGGTCGCGGCCGACACCTGCCACGCGAACGCGACGCCGTTCGACATCGTCACGTCGGCCTCGTGCGGCTTCACCTCCACCGACAGCTGCGCCATCGTGTAGCGCACCACCCCCGACGGCGTGACCACCCACTCCTCGTTGCCGGGCGCCTCGCCCGAGCCCGCGGAGCTGTCGAAGCTCCCGCTCGCCACCCACGACTCCTCCGCGTACCCCACGCACACCCGCGCGCGCGCCGGGCCGTGGAACGTCGTCTCGCGCGTCGTGTGCGGGTCCCTCGCGACGACGCGGGACCCCTTGCCGAGGGCGATCCACGCCTCGGTCGGCGCGAGCCCCTGGAGGAGCAGCGGCGTCGTCCCGCCGTCGACTCCGGGGGCCTCGATGTGCGCGTCGCCGTCGAGGGCGATGACGCGGCAGGCGAGCTTGGGCTGGGGCGTCGGGTGCTGGACGTGCGACGCGATGGCGGGTGGAGTCGTCGGGGCCGTCGTCGAGGCGGACGCGGAGGCCACCGGCGGGGGGGTCTTGTTCGGCTCGCAGGCGCCGCAGCCCGCCATGCCGACGAGGGCGGCGGCCACGGCGAGGCGGACGGTGCGCATGCGGGCTCGGGCCGCTCAGCGCGACAGGCTGGGGGGCGGGGGAGGGATGTCGTCGATCTCGGCCGGGAAGATGTCGGCCGTGATGTCCTCGGCGGCGAGCTCGCGCTTGGCGTTGTGGAGCTGGCTGTTGGTCTGGTCGAGCCGGTCGGCCAGGACGCCGAGGAACTGCCAGAGCATCTTCACCGCGACCTCGTGCTCCTTGCGCAGGATCTCGAAGAAGTCGGCCCGGCGGATGGCGATGAGCTCCGCGTCGCCCACCGCGGTCACCGTCGCCGAGCGCGGGACGCTGCGGATGAGCGCCATCTCGCCCACGTGCTCGCCCTGACCGAGGTGCGTGAGGATCTGGTCGCCCCGCGAGACGCGCACCTTGCCGTCGAGCACGATGAAGAGCTCGTCGCCCTTGTCGCCCTCCTGGATGACCACCTCGCCGTCCTTGAACGCGCGGACCTCGACGGCCTGCATCACGCGGAGGAGCTCGCGCTCGGTGAGCCGCTCGAACAGCGGCATGTTCGCCAGCACCTCGCGCTTGAGGGCGAGGCGCCGCGCGCGGTCGGCGTCGGTCGCGCCTTCTTCGCCGACCTTCACGACCAGCGCGGTGATGTTGTCCTTGCCGCCGCGTTCGTTGGCGAGCGTGATGAGGGCCTTCACGCCCTCGTCGCCCTCCATGGCGAGCGGGTCGCGAAGCTCCTCGGGCGTCTCGAGGTAGCCGTGCAGGCCGTCGCTCGCGAGCATCAGGATGTCGCCGGCGGTGAGCTCGATGACCAGCGTGTCGACCTCGACGCGCTCGTAGACGCCGACGGCGCGCGTGATGGCGTTCTTCTGCTGGACCTTCTCGATCTGCTCGCGGGTCAGCTTTCCGCGCTTGATGAGCTCATTGTAGACGGTGTGATCCTCGGTTATCTGCTGCACCTTGCCGCCGCGCGACAGGTAGATGCGGCTGTCGCCGACGTGCGCGATGAACCCCTGGTGGCCGACGACGAGGAGCGCGCTCAGCGTCGTGCCCATGCCGCGCTTGGCGGTGTCGACGCGCGACTCTTCGTGGATCTTCGAGCAGGCGCGCTGCACCGCGTGCTCGAGGAGGGCCACCACGTCCTTCGGGGTGACCTTGCTCGCGCCGGTCGCGCCGTTCGTGTAGTCGTCGAGCAGCTCCTTCTCGCGCTTGATCTCGTCGTGCACGGTGCGGACAGCGATCGCGCTGGCGACCTCACCCGCGGCGTGGCCGCCCATCCCGTCGGCGACGATGAAGAGCGAGAGCTTCTTGTCGACGAGGAAGTTGTCCTCGTTGTGGTCGCGGACCTTGCCCACATCGGTGGCGGCGTAAAAGCGGATGGTTTCGCTCAGGCCCATATGGGAGGGGCCATGATGCCAGCTCTCCAGGCAGGTTGGAATGGAAGCGATGTCGAGGGGGCGTCCGTGGGTGCCCGCCGGCCGCCCGTGGGGGTCGTGGATGCCATCGATCGAGCCCCACGGCCGCCCGTGGAGGTCGTGGATGCCATCGATCGAGCCCCACGGCCGCCCGTGGAGGTCGTGGATGCCATCGATCGAGCCCCACGGCCGCCCGGAAGGCCCCATGAACCCCCCGATCGGGACCCCCTGCCCCGCTCAGGCCGTGTGAATCACACGGCACAGGCTCCCGAAGGTCGCCTAGCCCACCTTCATCCCGCGTCCGATCGACGGCCGGGCCTTCGTCTCCGCCTCGTCGTCCCTCACGGGGCGCCCCCCGATGCCCGAGCGCGGCTTGTGGTCGAAGGTGCTCCAGAACGCTGTGGCCTGGGCGCGCGTCCAGCCGCCGTCGTCTTTGCACTCGCCCAGCGCGAGGTCCATCTCCCGCACGCTCTGGAACCGCGCCTCGGGCTCCTTCTCCAGCGCGCGCATCACGACCTTCTCCACGTCGGCCGGGACCGCGATGCGCTTGCTCGGCTTGTCGGGTTTCTCGCTGACGTGCGCCACCATGACGGCGGCGGCGGTCGGCGCCGTGAAAGGCGGCGTCCCGGTCAGCAGGAAGTAGAGCACCGAGCCGAGCGAGTAGACGTCGCTGCGCGCGTCGGCCCTCTGGCCGTTGCAGACCTCGGGGCTCATGTACGCGGGGGTGCCGTGCACCCAGCCGGCGCGCGTCACCGTGGCGTCCTCCTCCGCGCCCTCGATCTTCGCGATGCCGAAGTCGAGCACCTTGAGGAAGTCGGCCTCCTCGCCCATCCTGCACACGAAGAGGTTGTCCGGCTTCACGTCGCGATGGACGATCCCCGCGTCGTGCGCCTCCGTCAGCGCGCCGCACGCTTGCCTCGTGAAGCGCACGGCGCGAGCGGCCGGCAAGGGGCCCACCTCGTCGATCAGCGTCGCGAGGTCCACGCCCTCCAGGTGCTCCATCGCCATGAACCAGACGCCGTCGTCGCTCGCGCCGAAGTCGAAGACGCGGATCGTGTTGGGGCTCTGCAGGCCGCTCGCCGCCATCGCCTCGCGCTCGAAGCGGGCGATCGCCGTGGCGTCGCCGGACACGCTCCGGTCGAGGATCTTCAGCGCCACGTCGCGGCGCAGGCCGTCGTCCCACGCGAGCCACACCTCGCTCGTCCCGCCGTGGCCGATGCGCGCCTTGAGGCGGTAGCGCCCGAGGCGCCTCGCGTAATAGAGCTGCCGGCGCATCGCCCAGATGATGTGGCCGCCGAAGACGCCGCCGAAGGCCACCGCGGCGACGATGGAGTAGTCGACGACGAAGCCGGAGAGCTCGTGGGCGTGCCACTGCGCTAGGACGGCGGGCTCCCAGATGGCCGCGACGCCCATCACCGCCGGATAGACGGCGTACGTGAGGAGCGCCGGGAAGATCGAGCGCTGCCAGCGCACGGGCACGGCGAGCATCTGCACCATGAGCAGCAGCGAGATGCCGGAGACGAGGTGGCTGTCGAGCCCTCCGAAGCGCAGCGCGCGCATGGCGAGGCAGAAGGCGAGGACCATGAACGTCGTCAGCTCGAGCGCGGAGCTCAGCGCGTCGGGCTGCGTGCGCTTGCGATGGAGGAGCCACCCGGCGAACGGCGGGACTGCGCCCGCCAGCCGCCACCCGAGCATCCACAGGATGGGCGTCGACGGTGCCGCGACGAGCGCGATGTAGACGTCGAGGAGCCCGAAGAGCAGCCAGCCCACGAGGATGAACCCGAAGAGCTTCGGCAGCGCGCGGCGACGCTCCTCGGCGTCCGTGGCCTCGCCGCGCTCGCTCCACGTGCGGCGCGGGCCGTTCGTGGACATACGGCGAGACGACGTCCCCACGGGGCGCAGCGATTGGGTGGTCCCTTCGGGCACGAAGCCCTCCAGGGTCAAGCCTAGACGACCTTCGGGAGTCTGTGCGGCGTGATCCACGCCGCCTAGCGCGCCCTAGGAATCGTCGTCGCCCGGGTCGCTGCCGGTCTCCTTGGCGTCGCCGCGAAGCCCGAGGGCCCTCGCCTTCTTGTAGAGGTGGCTCCTCTCCAGATCGAGGGCGCGCGCGGTGGCCGCCATCTGCCCGCCGTGGTGGGTCAGCGACTCCTGCAGGATGACGCGCTCGGCCTCCTCGACGAGCACGCGGAACGGGACGCCGGGGCGATAGAGGCCCGCGGCCGTCGCGGCGCTGCCGCCGGGCAAGCAGGTGCGCACGTCGTCGGCGTGGATGGCGGCGTCGGGCGTGAGGATGACGAGGCGCTCGATCATGTTCTTCAGCTCGCGCACGTTGCCGGGCCACGAGTAGCTCGCCAGGACGGCGATCGCGTCGTCCTCGAGGCGCATGTCGCGGCGGTCGTTCGACTGGGCCGCCAGGTCGAGGAAGTGCCTCGCGAGGACCGGCACGTCCTCGCGGTGGGCACGCAGCGGCGGGATGGCGAGGGGCAGGACGTTGAGCCGGTCGTAGAGGTCGGGGCGGAAGGCGGCGCTCGTCTGCGCGGCGAGGAGATCGCGGTTCGTGGCGGCCACGACGCGGACGTCGATGGCGATGGTCTCGCTCCCGCCCACGCGCTCGATCTCCTTCTCCTGGAGGACGCGCAGCAGCTTGGCCTGCATCGGCAGCGGCATGTCGCCCACCTCGTCGAGGAACAGCGTCCCGCCCGACGCGCGCTCGAACTTGCCGCGCCGCTGCTTGGTGGCGCCCGTGAAGGCGCCCGCCTCGTGGCCGAAGAGCTCCGACTCGATGAGCTCCGACGGGAGCGCCGCGCAGTTGAGCTTCTCGAGGGGCCCCTTGGCGCGTGGGCTCAGCGTGTGGATGGCGCGCGCGACGAGCTCCTTGCCCGTCCCTCGCTCGCCCGTCACGAGCACGCTCGCCGCGCTCTTCGCCGCGCGTCCGATGAGCTCGACGAGCTTTCGCATCGCGGGGCTCTCGCCCACGAGCTCCCCCGTCGCGCCCGCCGCGCGGCGAAGATCGCGCGCCTCGGCCTCGGCGCGCGTCAGGCGGAGGGCCGTCTCCACGGCGATGAGGAGGGCGTCCGTGTTCAGCGGCTTCTCGAGGAAGTTCAGCGCCCCGACGCGGACGGCGCGGACGGCGGTGTCGATGGTGGCGTGCCCGCTCATCATGATGACGGGCGTGTCGGCCTTCCCGCCGCGCATCCGCTGGAGGAGCTCCACCCCGTCGCCGTCGGGGAGCATCACGTCGAAGAGGCAGAGGTCGTAGGTGCGCTTCTTCAGCTTCTCCTCGGCGACCTTGATCCCCCCTGCGACGTCGACGCCGTACCCTTCCAGCGTGAGCGCCTTCTGGAGCGTCGTGAGGATCGAGGGCTCGTCGTCGACGACGAGGAGGTGCGCGCGGGCCATCGGCCGAGTGTAGGCCGTGTGGATCACGCGGCACAGGCTCGCAAATTGGCTAGTCTGGCCGGCCATGACCAGGCGAACGATGACGACGGGGCTCCTGACCGTCGCGACGACGGCGGCGCTCCTCGTCGGGGCGCGAGACGCGCGCGCCCACGGCGACGTCGACGTGGATCGACCGACCGTCGAGACGAGCGGGCAAGTCCGCGTCGAGGCGCCCTCGGGCCAGCACGCCGAGGCCGAGGGGGGCGAGCACGAGGATCGCTTCCGCCTGGGTCTCGACATGGTGCTGGGCTGGGGCAAGGTCCCGTTCGCGGTGCAGAGCCTGCCGACGACGGGCAACCAGGCGCTGACGTACTCGCGCGCCGATCAGGTCCCGTCGGACGTGCAGTCGTTCATCCTCGGCGGGTCGATGGAGCTGGCCGAGCACTTCGAGGTCGGCTTCCGCCTGCCGTTCACCTTCGCCACGTTCACGCCGGACGCCGGGACGTCCCGGTCCTCGACGTCCCTGGGGAACCTGGAGCTCGAGGCCGAGTACACGGTGCCGCTCGGCCCGCGGCTGAAGCTCGTGGGCGCCCTCGGGGTCGCGTTGCCGACGGCGCAGGGGCAGGAGATCCCGGAAGGGCTCGCGAACCTGCCCGCCGCGCTCGCCAACGAGGGGGCGTACGACCGCTGGTCGCTGAGCCGGGCGGCCGCCTTCGCTCGCGGGTACGAGGACAACGCGCTCTTCGAGCCGCAGCGCCTCGGCCTCGTCCCCAAGCTGGCCCTCGTCTACGAGGCCCGCGGGCTCAGCATCGAGCCTTACGTCAAGGTCGAGAACCTCTTCGGAACTTCCAGGGACCTCGACACGTCCTACGTGGGGGAGCTCGTGGGCGCGCTTCGCGTCGGCTACCGGGTGGAGCGGCACGTCGAGCTCGCGCTGAGGGGCTGGGTCAACGTCGGCTTCGCCGGGACCGCGGACGACAAGGTCACCGCGGCGGCGCTCGAGCCCCAGATCGTGGCGCGCTTCGGCGCCGTTCGCCCCTACGCCGGGGTCATCATTCCGGTGGCGGGGCCGCCCTCGGACAACGGCTTCGTCGGTGTAAGGCTCGGCGTCGTCGCGTCGTTTTAGGCAAGACGCACGGCTCGCCCAAGACGCGGCGGCGTGTAGACTCCAATGGCGGAGATGACGCGCCCCCGAATGCCCAGGCTGCTCAACGGCTCTCTCGTCGCGGTCGCGGTGCTGGCTCCGTGGCTCGTCGGTTGCGGCGCCCGCGGAGGGGTCCGCAGCCCGGCGATGCACGCCGAGCGCGCCGCGCCCGCCGTGTCGGAGATCGGCGACGACGCGTTCGCCGCCGCGGTGCACGACCTTCTCCTCAGCGAGCCGAAGACGACGGAGCGCTCGGTCCGCCTGGGCGCCGTCGAGTCGCGCCAGATGACACGCGCGCAGGCGCGGTTCCGCGCGCACGCGGTCGACCGTGGCCTCGCGGCGGTGAGCGGGGGGCTCTACCTCGTGCGCGTCGGCGAGCCGGCCCAGGGCATCCTCGGGCCCGACGGCGCCGCGGCGCTGAAGGACGCCGTGCGCGAGATCGCGGCCAAGGGCGATGAGGGACGGGCGCGCGCCCTCTACGATCTGCTTCTCCAGGTCGGCCCTCCCGCGGAGCGCGCCGACGTGCGTGCGCACATCGACGCGCTGGACGCGTGGACGCGCACCGCCATTGCGACGGGTGGCCCCGTGGCGAGCGCGGGCGGCCTCGAGCGGGTGGCGGTGCATCGCCGGCTCCTCGAGCCGAGCCAGGAGGCGCTGACCGACGCCGCAGGCAGCACGGGCGAGTGGATCCGGCGCGCGGTCACGTTGCGCGACAAGTTCCGCAAGACGCGCGTGCAGCCGCCGCGCGAAGAGGGTGCGGAGGCGTGGCGGGCGCTCGAGACGGGCCCGGTGGTGCTGGCGTCGCTGTTTCTGCGCGACGCGGACATGCAGGGCGCGGTGCAGGCGCTCGAGCGGGTGCAGGCGCGCGAGCTGCTCGAGTCGGAGCGGCCGCAGTTCGCGCAGGCGCTCGAGGCGGCGGCGCAGGAGGGGAGCGTCGACCGGTGCATCGATCTCCTGCACCAGCTGCGGCCCCTCGCGGGTCGCGAGCCGGCGAAGGACGACGAGGACTTCCAGGACGACCGCGACCTCTTCGGCGCCGCGGCCTTCGGCGTGGCGAGCGAGTGCTACCGGCTCGACCCCACGGTCCCCGAGGTGGCGCTCACGCTGGGCGTCGCGCTGGAAGAGCTGGGGATGGCGGAGGCGACGCCGGCGGTGCTCATCGAGGCGCTCAAGGCGCACCCCGAGGCGCGCGTGGCGAGCGAGACCCTCGCGCTGTCGCTCGACGCGATGGCGAACGAGGAGCGGGCGGGCGATGCGGACGCGGCGCGGAGGACGTTCCGGGCGGCGGGGCCGCTGCTGGCGGCGGCGTCGGACAAGGCGCTCGTCGGCAAGGTCCACCCGGGCGCGGCGCGCGTGCGCGCGTCGATGGGCGAGATCGAGCTTCACGAGGGGCGCATCGACGAAGCGCGGAAGCTGCTCCAGCAGTCGGTCGACGAGGAGAAGTCGGGGAGCGTGCTGCTGTCCCTGGCGCGCATCGAGTGGCGTGACGGGCAGACGCAGGCGGCGCTCGACCACCTGCGCGACGCCCTCGAGGCGCACGACTCGGCCCGCGATCCGGCCCTCCGCGGTGAGATCCTGCTCACCATCAGCGACGTGACGCACGACAAGGGCGACGCGGCGGCGGCGAGGACGCCCCTCACCGAGGCGCTGAAGGAGCTGGTGCAGAACCGCAACGCGGCTCCGGACGCCGATTCGCGCGCGCGGGTCGAGCGGGTGCTGGCGAGGGTGCTGGATCGATTCGGCGCGGCGCAGCCGGCGCAGCGGGCGCTCGAGCGGGCGTACGCGGCGGCCCCGGGGGACAAGCGGCAGGCGACGCAGACCATCGAGCTGCTGGTGGGTCGGGCCTTCGTCCGCGCCGATCTCCCGAGCGCGCGCGACGGCCTGCAGCGCGCGATGGCCACCGACCTCGCGGACGACGACCTCATCTACTTCGCGCTCTGGGTGAGGCTCCTCGAGCGTCAGCTTCACGTGCCCACCGACGGGACGCCCGATCGCGTCTTCGCCTCCGTGAGCGACGACGGGCGCTGGGCGGCCACGCTGGCGCGCTTCGGCGAGGGAAAGCTCAAGGGCGACGAGCTCGTGGCGCGCGCGAAGAACCCCATCCAGAAGTACGAGGCCCTCTTCTACTCGGCGATGGACCACCGCGCGTCGGGCGACACCAAGGGCGGCGACGAGCTGCTCCGCCAGGTCGTCGCGGGGACGGGGCTCGAGCTCAGCGAGGTGACGCTCGCCCGCGACATGCTCGACCCGGGCAAGTCGCAGGTCGGAGGACCGCTTCCGCCCGACGTCGCGATCCCGTGAGCGCGCAGCACGCCATCCGGCGCGCCATCGACTGGGGCGAGCTGGCGCCGCTCAAGCTGCGTGCGCGGCAGGTCGCCGAGGGCGTCTACGCCGGGATGCACCGGAGCAACAGGCGCGGCGCCGGAGTCGAGTTCGGCGGCTACCGTGAGTACGTCCAGGGCGACGATCTGCGCTGGCTCGACCGGCGCTCGCTGCTCCGTCACGACCGGCTGGTGGTGCGTCAGTTCGAGACGGAGACCGACCGCGCCCTCTGCCTCCTCGTCGATGCCTCGGCCTCGATGGGGTATCGCGGCAAGGGCGCGCCGGGGGCGAAGATCGCGTTCGCGGCCGTCATCGCGGCGGCGCTGGCGCGTGTGGCGCTGTCGAGCGGCGACCCGGTGAGCCTGACGTTCCTCGGCGGCGGCGCGCGCACGTCGCACGTCCCGCGATCGGCGGGGCGGGACCAGTTCGAGCGGATCGTCGCCGTCCTGGAGGCCGTCGAGCCGGGCGGGGACGCGCGTGTCGACCACGTGGTGCTCGACCGCGCGCTGCAGGCGCTGGCGAGAGCCACGCGCCGGGGGGCCATCGTCGTCTTCCTCAGTGACCTCATCGATCTGCCCGACGACGCGGCCGAGCGCGTCGCCGCCATCGCCGCGACGGGACGCGTCGTGTCCATCGTCCAGACGCTCGATCCGGCCGAGGTCGAGTTCCCCTTCGCCGGAACAGTGCGCCTCCGCGCCCTCGAGGGCGGCGCGGTCGTCGAGACGGACGCGGAGACGACGCGCGACCGGTACCTTGCCGCCCTCGCCGCGCTCACGAGCACCTGGGAGAACGCCGCCGTCCGTCGCGGGGGCCGCTTTTCCCGCGCGACGACGACCGACGATCCCGTGAAGGTGGTCCGCGCCATCGTGGAGGGCGTCCGGTGACGTTCCTCAGCACGCTCGCGCTCGCGGTCGCGCTCCTCGTCGTCGCCCCGTACGTCGCGCACCGCCTCCGTCGCCGCCGGGCCGAGGAGCAGGTCTTCCCGCCGGCGCGCCTGGTGCAGCCTGCACCGCCGCAGTCGAGGCGTCGCTCGCGGGTGGAAGACCGCGCGCTCCTGGCGACGCGCGCGGCCTCCGTCTTGCTCCTCGCGCTCCTCGGGGCGACGCCGTTCGTGCGGTGCTCGCGCCTCTCGCTCCAGCGGTCGGGCGGCGCGTCGGTCGCGATGGCCATCGTCGTCGACGATTCGATGAGCATGAACGCGACGGTCGACGGCAAGACGCGCTTCGAGCGGGCGCGCGCGGGGGCCCGCGAGCTGCTCGGGTCCGCGCGGGAGGGGGACGCGGTCGCGCTCGTCCTCGCCGGCGCACCGGCGCGCGTGGCCCTCGCCGCGACGACGGACCTCGGGGCTGCGCGGAACGCCCTCGACGCGCTCACCGAGGCCGACCGCGCGACGGATCTCGACGGCGCGGTCGCGCTCGCGCGCGGGCTGGTCTCGTCGCTCCCCCAGGTCGACCGGCGCATCGTCGTGCTGAGCGATCTCGCCGACGGCCACCCGGAAGGGCCGGCTCTCGGGCAGGACAGCGCGGTCCCCGTGTGGGTCGCGCTCCCCGAGCTGCGCGGCGCGGCGGCCGACTGCGCCCTGATGCGCGCGGAGCGGAGCGGAGGCCGGGTGCGCGTCGGCGTCGCGTGCGGGCCCGGCGGGACCGCGGTGGGCCGCGAGGTCGTGGTCGAGGACACGGACGGCAAGGTGCTCGGGCGCGCCGCGGCCCCCACCGGCGCGACGGGAGAGACGACGGTGCTGCTGCCGTCGGACGACGCGGCGGCAGCGCGAGCGAAGCTGCTGGGGGGCGACGCCGTGGCCGCGGACGACGTCGCGCCGGTGCTCTCGGAGATGACCCGCGGCGCTATCGGGGTCGTCGCCGACTCGGCCGACGAGACGGTGGCGACCGGAGGCGCGCCGATCGTCGAGCAGGCGCTATCGGCCCTCAAGCTCGACGTGGACGTGCGCCCCATCCCCGCCTTCCCCGATCGCGCGGAGGACCTCGCCAGCGATCTCGGCGTGGTCCTCGACGATCCGCCCGGCCTCACGCCAGAGCAGCGGCACGCGCTCGCCGGGTTCCTCGAGGGCGGAGGCGTCGTCCTCCTCGCGCTGGGTCCGCACGCGGCAGCGGCCCCTCTCGGTGCGTCGCTCGAGCCGCTGCTCACGCGCGGCGTCACCTGGGGCGAGACGAAGGC
>Ga0182030_10022176_pt1 | contig 11839 bp, 13 predicted proteins | sample 812S3MmetaG_FD_121299 | JGI IMG/M metagenome (GOLD analysis project Ga0182030, IMG submission 121299) | Permafrost microbial communities from Stordalen Mire, Sweden - 812S3M metaG (Illumina Assembly) | ecosystem: Environmental > Terrestrial > Soil > Wetlands > Permafrost | place: Sweden... | reverse complement strand
TGCTATTAATCTCGGACGAAGTATATATAGCCGTTCCTTGTTTTTTAATTGTTATTAATTTCGGACGAACCATGCCATCCGAGGAATGTCTTGTACCTGCATCTTGCCACTTCTCGTCCAAGTTCCTCCAACATACTGTCCATTGTGCCTATCGAAAGGAATACTATATACCGTAAAACTGTCTCCATGACTAACAAGAATTTGTATGTACGGTTTGATTCGTCTCAGAGCTGGCATCAAATATTCGTCTTGATACCTAATAACTGTAAAGGGATCAGCGCCGCCTTGAAATTGGCGATCCATATATAATTTTACCTTGTTTTCATCGGGTTGCAAGAACTGTTTTCCCCGTTCGATCAGCGTATCTGTGGTTAAAGCATCAAGTTGCTTAAACAAATCTGGATTCTTAACACAATTCAATTCAATGTTTGTAGTATATAAACCTGCATAAAGCTCAAAACTGTTGGGCTTTCTGAAAATCATCAGTTCTACATCCAAAAACAATTCAAACAGTAATTGCTGATCTTTGCTAAGAACAGGTTGATATTTTTGCAAGACCAATTCGATAGCTGTAGTGTGACCCTCGAAATCATCTGTCTTCGAAGACATCCGGCAAGACACGCTAAAGCCGTTACTTCGCAATTTAATCGGAAAACATATAGTATAATCAGATATTCCGCGAAGGCTTAAATACTGGTTTGTCTCTTGAAGGTCCAACAATATAGTTCTGTATGATTTTGGAAACGTTCCTTCCTTAATTCTTTTGGACAAATCTCCCTTGTCCTTGAGAGGCACGAAATTTGTATCCGGATTCGCTTTCCATAGCGCAAATGCAGCCATTGCTCCTCGTATTTGAGATTTATTATCTTCAGGTATGACATATACTGCTACAGTACTATTTGGAGACGTCAAGACATAATGTTCGGAATTTCTATCGACATCCATTTCCCAAATGTCGCTCAAATGAAAAGACAACAAGCCCAAATGGGTAGTTTTGACTTTGAAATTCGAAAAATTAAAAATTATTTTTGACCCGGGTATAGAGAATATATGGCCCGTTAAGGCTATATATGTTTTTTTATCTAGTTTAGTTTTTTTATATACACTTTTTTTCACCTGCGCATTCAGCACAAAAGCCTGACGATGGTGTCGGCCGTGTATTCTTCCTCGGCATCTAACTCGCGGATAGTCTTGTTATCCAGGCGAATGAGATCGCTGAGGACTTTAGCCTCGTTGTTCGTCAGCTGCTGCGCCATAGTCCAAGCTTGCTGTATGGGCCAAACGCGACACTTACTTTCAGTGTCGACATTGCAACCCAAAATCACTCCGTCGTGGCTCTTCGTACCACAAATCTCGAAGTGGTATTTGAGACCCTGGTCGAGAGCAACGTCGAAAGATTTTTGGCAAATCTCGGGCGTCAACGGTGTTGTCTGTTGGGGATCGACATTCAGAAAAATCATTTCCCAGCCGATTTCTGGGTCGCGAAGAGCGCTGGTGACAGTCGTTGGATACTCGAAGAAAGTCAACTTGAGATAGATCTTGTGCTTCTTGATGAGAGATTTTGCCGCAGTGCGAACCTCATCTGTCGACAAAGCATACGACGGCTTCCAAGTGAGCTTCTTGACTGCAGCCGGTTTTGCCGGCGATTGGTCTGTTGGCTCGGGAGACTTGGTAGCTTCTGGCAAATCAATGGCCTTAGCCACTACTCCTTTCTGGGAGTATCTGCTGCTCAACATGTCTCCAGATCCAGTGCATGCCGAAAATGTTCGAGCCAGAAGTTGTTGCGTAGCTTCGCCGACACCCCAATCATCCTCGACGCCGACGAGTCCGGTCACAATGCCCTTCTGAGAGTAGCCGCTGCTCAACATGTCTCCAGATCCAGTGGTAGTCGGCATTCGAACGAGGCAATGAGCCACAGACTTGCTCGATTCATGATCATCACTGTCTTCGTCATCCTCCAGCGGTGGCAGATCATCACCGTCGAAATCAACATTCGGAAATGGCATTTGATTCGGCTTGAAGACGTAGATTGTGGGGCCCGGTGCGTTCTCTTCGGATTTCTCGATGAATTTGCTTTCGAACTGAATCGGAGTTCTCCGAGGCGAACCGAATTCCTTGACTTCCAAATGACGTTGAGCCGCCAATGTGGACTGATCCGAGTTGTACAGAAATTTGCACGCGCTTGCCTTGGCTTTCAGATCCTCGGTGATGACATTTGCAGCGTCGAACTCCTTGTAGATCGAAGGAAACGTTGGACGGAGCGGCTCAACCGTGATCGTTTGCCACTCTTTGCCAGGATTTCCTTCTTGCTCGCCCTCTCCTCCCATGAAAGCAAAATCGAACAACACCTCGATACTCTCGTCTGGAAGAATGGCAATCACTTGTTCATCGCTGAATCCTCGCAGATTGCCGAGAGTTCCGATGTCTGCGGGTGTCAACTCCCAGAAACTCTTTTCAGCTTCGATTCCAATGAGGACAGCCAACACCTTCTCTTCCTCGCTGAGCCCAAGTTTTTCGTAGAAGTAGGAGTTGTTGGGGCACCATTGATTGACCAGAAGAGCTCGCTTCACATCGATAGAGTTGCGGGCTGAGACAAATCTAGTTCTCCCCGTGCCGCAAGACGCAATCGTGACCACGAAGGGCGTCTCTTTTTGCGCTGACGCTTCTTTCTGCTTCTTGAGCTTCATGGCCATGTCGATATAGTAACTGTTTTTGACAGTTGTCTGGTTGTAGATCGGCAACCTGGCTATGGCCTCGTCAGTCATCGGTGCAAAATGATTCTCAATGAGCTCCAGCGTTCTGAAATCATCCGCGTTGTCCATGTCGATCTCGAGTCAAAAACAGAGCTACAAACTCTTTTGTTTTGATTTTCGAAAAAATTCAAAGTCGATTTTCGATCAGTCTATTATAGTCTAGATATGAGACAGTAATGAATTTAACATTATTATCTCTTATGGTCTAGATATCAGAAAGTGATGAATTTCGATCAGTCTATTATAGTCTAGATATCGGAAAGTGACGAATTTAGCATTATTATCTATATATATATGTAGTATAAGGCACTTACGAAAGTGCTTTATTTACATGTGGGTTTTTTTTATTCTTTGCCTTCGTCAGCAGATATCTCCTCTTCCTCCCCTACAACGTGGTCCCAATTCATCTTTCCCCAACAACATGGTGCTCTACAATCATCAGGACATGGCTCGCGGCCATCACTATCGGCAGGCATATCATCTCGTGTCTGTTTGTGAACGTCGCCCAAAATCCTCGCGACCTCCATGAGCTTCTTGTGAAGGTCGCATTTGACGCAGGCGCACCCCTCTCCATGGACGAGTAGTATGTTGTTCAAATCACCTCCGTCGGCCATAAACTCTCCAATGGCGACGAAGTTGTCGATGGGATCGGGATCAAGAACAGCAGAAACTTCCAGAGCCGCCACCAAATTCCTAATGAAAAGCTCCTTGTCCATCTTCTTAAACGGAAATCTCGTTGGACCAGCCTTGAAGGATCCTCGGCGTTCACTCATCTTGGTAAGAGACACGTTAAGGATAGCAAAAACCAGAGCTTGGACCGCTTTTGTTTTGATTTTCGAAAAATTTAAAAATTCTTTTTCGACACACCCCATAATATGTCTACCCAGAAACTCAATTGCATTTCAAGGATTATTTTACCCAATAAAGTCTCGAAATGTAATTGATTTTCGATATTCCCCGTAACAGATCGACTCAGAAAATGTTTGATATTCAATCATTATTTTACCCAATAAAGTCTCGAAACGTAATTGATTTTCAACACACCCCATAATATGTCTACCCAGAAAATCAATTGCATTTCAAGGATTATTTTACCCAATAAAGTCTCGAAACGTAATTGATTTTCGACACACCCCATAATATGTCTACCCAGAAAATGTTTGATATCTCTGACTATTTCATTATAATAAATAGCCGTTTTGGCGACTTATTTCTTTTGTTTTTTATATCGGACTTTTTATTATGTTTTTTGATTTACTTTAGAAGCTGGCTCCATGGGGATTTTGGAACCCGCAATCAACGTTTGGGTCATGACAAGGACAATCCTCCTTGCAGACAATCCACTTGAAGTCATATGACGTATAACGACAGCCACAATCGGGTCGGCCTGGGCCACAATGATATGCTTCAAATCTATATGAGTGCTCAGAATTCTTAGCGTCGACTGTTTCTATACGACAAGCCTCTTCATCTTTTGCTTTGTGACAGGCACAATTATGTTTGCAAATGGTCCACCTTCCTTTTCCATCATGAGACTCGCTATGGTGATCGTAACGACAATCGCAATCATTTCCAGCAGAAACTGGAGGGACGATGCAATATCTGCGAATCATATCTGCTTCTTCTGGACTAGGCTCATCAAAACTATCATCCTGATCTTCGTTGTCGTCATCTTCATTTCCTGAATCTTGATCTGTAATAGGAGCCGCAGGAATAAAATGTTTATGACATTCGCATCCTTCCCTATGGCTCATATATTCGTCTAGATCGGCATCGAGCTGTTCTTTCGTTATATGGGAGTTAGTTACTGCAGATCTTGGATCGCTCAAAGGTTGTTCGAGTCTTTTGTGAATGGGTACTGGACGATTGTCCTCCCAACTATCATTTGAATCATCACAATCACGAACGCTGGCCATATACGCATTAGCCAAAAGAGGCACCAGTGCCGACAACACTTCTTCTTGTTCTTCTTGATCGGCTGCGTCATAGCAGTTTGGGCAAATATGGTTCTTCTTTTCGGGATCAGAACGTTGATCCATTTTATGATGCTTTGTAGCAAAGAACTTACCTACATCAAGGAGATTTTTGACTAATCCAGGATTCTTGTCGATCGATGTAAAAAGATGTACAACGAATTTGTTCATATCAGCGTTATCATGTATGGGTGGAAAACAAGTCCAAGGCAACATCGCCGATGTCGACGAGAATACAACTTGTCGTGTAAAAAGACCAGTAGTCGGTGCTTTCGGGGCGTCCATATGTCTTAAGTTGAAATAAAGCGGCAAACTCTTTTGTTTTTGAATTTCAAAAATTCAAAATTCTTTTTTAATAGTCCGAGCCATTTTTCTTATTCCCTTATATTGACTTATCTTTATTTGGCTGTCCCTTTGGGTTAGTTTTCCATTCACGAATCATACTCAAGGCCTGTCCTAGAATTTCAATATTATTGCATTCATTGATAATTTTCGATAGTGTAGTAATATCACCAAGTTTATTAGAAAATATCGCATGTAAAACAGAAGTTCTGCCCATATTACCAGTTAGTTTATAACCTATATATGTCAAGATTTCTAGTTTTTCGGCTTTATATACGTTGGTATGTGACAGTCTCTTTGCCTCTATCATTTCTTCCCGTTTTTGCTCTTCTTGCTTCTGTCTGATAATTTCTTCCCTTTGTTCTTGTTCCTCTTGTTGCCATTTTTGAATTAGACGATATACAAATGTAGTCTTGGCATGGTCTGCTTGATATACATGGAGAGCCAAAATATTCAATTCTGTCTTCGTGCTTCCCAAGAAAAAACCCCCTAAAATATCGAGTTTTCTCTGATTGTCTCCACTTATTTGCGTGTCCTTGGTTGACACATATGTCATAATCGCAAATTTCATCTCTTCGGTTGAGAGTTCCATTTCTTAAGTTGAAATAAAGAGGCGAACTCTTTTGTTTTTGAATTTCAAAAATTCAAAACTCTTTTTTGATATAGACCAGATATGTCTTCAAAAAACTACTAGCTAACGCCGCCAGCAAAATTATTAGCCATACACTCTCAAAACACTAACTTTGGGGCCCCGACATGTCGGACATTTATCGTAAGGCATCAGACACTCTTGACAAAATTTCATATGACCACATGGGATAACGGCCGTATTATTGACAATAACCTCAAGACAAATAATACATTCTTGTTCCTTTGATTTTTCATCGTCTTGCAATTTTTCATCGTCTTGCAATTTTTCATCGTCTTGCACTATAGGATTTATTATTTCGTGCTTAATTTCTACAGACTGAATTTCTACGGGCTTGATTATTTCTAATTCGACTTCGCGTTCTACTATTTTTGGCTGAATTTGTTTTGGTAATCTATGAGTGACACAAACAGCTGGTACTGACTTTTTGTCAATATCGTTGTCACATACACTGCCATAACAAATTTCGCAACTATACATACATTCGTGACACGCAAATTCGTTACATACGACACATTTCGATACGCTCTCTAATAATTTATTTTTTCGGCACACTATACATCTTTCTGTCTTCGGCCGGGTTTCTCTGGCACGCACAACTGGCTGAACAACCAACTTTCTAGGTTGTTCTGAGAATGTAATATTTCCAACATTATTGTTTGTTGATATAGTATTTCCAGAGATTGGTTGTATTTCTTTTATATTAACTTGTTGTGGTTGTATTTCTTTTGGAGAACTATGGGAAACGCAGACATTTCCGACGACTGTTCTATCAAGATCTTTGTCGCAAACATTATTATTACATAGTTCGCAGATGTGCATACATCCCGGACAACAAAGCTCATTGCATACATGACATTTAGACAAATCTTTCAATAACTTTCTGCATACACCACATACGCTATATCTGCCATATTTAATCTGGTTTGGTTCGGATGGTTTTGGTTCAGATGATTTCTGCGCAGAAGCTTGTGGTCTTAAGTGTTTTGGGACATAGGTTTTAGGCATTGCCAGTAGTTCATCTGGCGCTTTTAGAGCTTCAACTCTTCTTACATACATAGCCATTTTCTCTTGTATCCTCACTCTAGTCACGCCAACAGGTTCGTATTTTGCAGCCATCTCAAACCATTCCAAAGCTTTCATATAAGCTTGTACAGCGTCTTTTGAAAATCCTTTATGGTCCAAAGCGATTGCAGAATTAACTACTTCTTCAGCTTTCTTCAAATACGTTTTAGACATATCCATTCTTGCTGATGATCGTTTCGTGAGTATCGAACAATCCAAAATATCCTTTTGTTTCGATTTTAAGAAATTCGAAATTCTTTTTTGAAATATCCAGTGTGGGGCGGGCCCGGAAAATCGAAAATTTACTTCTATATCCTTAAAAAAGAAAAACTAAAAGCTACTCAGGAGATATGGATGTGCCAACACCATTAGAACCGCATAAAGATGAAACTAAAGAAGTGAAAACCATCGGTAATTTATCTTTCAATACTATAATATCAAAACTATCAGAAAGATCCAGACAGGATCTTGTTAACTCGTTTCTGGATAGTTTAACTCCGAATGAACAAAGCAGTCTTTTAGAAAATCTATCAACAAGAGTAAATAAGGGTGTAAAAGTGGTTAACACTAAGTATCATTACCTTATTATAAATACCACGGTTTGTAAATATCTCACTAGACAGAACTCCTTACAGATTATTTATCGAAACGGGGAAAGATATTTCTCGGATAAGCCTAATAAACTACAAGTCCTATTCATTTGTACGAAACAACACGCTAATGAATTGAAACAAGCCGAATCAAACGAAATGATAGAAAAAGTCAATTGTAAAGAAACAGCTCTCGATAATACTAATATATTCAACACTGTATTTTACGTTTCACCCGAATGCGATGTTGTCCAACAACAATTATTAGAGAAAGATCCAATAAATGAGAAGTTTATTACTGGTATTTGTTTCAAACTAGATCCTACAGGCATTACGATAACTCATACGACTAATAATCGCAAACTAATTCAACATCCAATGAGTATTCATAACATTGATCAATTGGGATTTCTTATATTAGAGCCTCTCCTGAATGGAGAAGAAAAATTAATTGCTAAAGAAGAAATAAGGAGAATATTTGCTCGCGATACCACGGAAAAGTTAGAGTTTGTTATAGAGGTAGACGGTCAAGAAAGACGTGTGTTGTATTTGAATTTCATGTAAAAATAGAAATTCTGACATCAGCCCGATATCAGTCAAAAACAAAAAAATAAAAATAAACGTATATAGACAAAAAGACCAAGCTGAACAATAGATTATTATATCAAAATAGATATAATAAAAATCCTTTGTACGGTCAACACGAAGTCTAAAACACCATTAGACCAAGCTGAACAATAGATTATTATATTAAAATAGATATAATAAAAAATGAATAAATTTTAATTACACCTCAAAATCAAAATTCCGAGTGAAAAATAAAGTCAATGTCAACCTAAGAAAATGGAATATAAACGTACGATCAGTGAACATCCACCACGATGTGGATATTCAAAATATATTCCGTTAGAAGCGATGGTGGAATTCGAGAATACATTAAATAAAGACCCAGTAATCGAATGTGTATATGAGTCTAGATGTAATTGTAATCAAGAATTTAGCTACTCAAATGAAATTACTTACAAGAAAGGAGACGTATATAAATATAAAGATTTTTGCTGGTACCTGTTTGAAAATAGATTCATGTTAGATACAGATGATGAAACAATACATTGGATCTTTGATAATATCGACAAACTTGAGGAAAAAGCGGGTTTGTTGGAAATAATAGAAGAATGGAAAAACGAATAAGCTATCAAAAACAAAGAATAAATAGAGATATAAAAACTAATAAATAATATAAAACCTGATAACAGATATAAAAAATCAACGAAATGGCTCAAACTATTTGTCAGACGAAAGAAGCATATCAATGTTTGGCATGTCCAAAAGCTGCAGAAGAAGGCTATGCGTGTTGTAGCAAAGAATGTCGATCGAAAGTACCGAATTGTGGTATTCCAGGTTGTGGTAAAGCTACTGTTCCCGGAATACATAAGGGGCTGGCTAATTGGTCACAGCATTGTTACAAACATGAAGGAAGAGTGGTATGGGATAAAGAAGTTATGACAGGAGATTTTGCTGTGAGAAAGAAGCAAATGTTCGTTTTAACGGCACTTGGCTGGTATCCTCTGACGCTTAATGTATAACAACAATAAATTTGTTCGCGGAATAGATATTTAAGATTAAATATCTATCATAAAAAGATTCTCTTGCGCGGGTGAAATAGACTGTGGATGTCGAATCCAAAACGATCTTCACTTGAATTATTATTTGCCAACAATCCTGATGCTTTTCTTCCTATGGTAGCTATTTTCTATTCTCAACAAAAATCAGGCCAAATTCCTGCTAATATGACTTATGACGAATGGAATAGAAAACAAATTGAAGCTTCACAGAGTATAATGCCATTACAGCAAGTAACATTAAAATTTGACCCAAGTGTTAAACCCATAAGAGTGCAAAGCAATTCGTCATCTGATCCTAAGACTCCAGTATGGAAAGATGATAAATAACACATGCCATAATAAAAATACAATGTATAAACAGATACATTGTATTAAATTCAATACGAACCCGGTATCGACTGATTATTGAATACCACATCCTTCACCGTTTTGTTCTCCTATCATTTCTTTTCCAATTCCCAACGTACTCTTTAATACAAGACTTTTACAATGTTTGAGAGATTACGGTGGCCCATTCCTAATGCACTCTTTAATACAAGACTTTTACAATGTTTGAGAGATGGTGCATTGGGATTAAGTTCACCGACTGGAAGGCAATTTTTATGTATTTCGATTGTTGTTAACATAAGACATGTGGGTACAGATAATAAACTACCTTGTTTTACTTCTTTAGTATATGTGCATGATATTGGTTGGTAGTCTTTGCGTATTTTATTACTCTTTGGTTTTATTATTCTCGGGGAGGGAGCGGGGTCGTAGGTATTAGAATTTGGTACGCCGATTCCTTCAAAATAATTATGTAGATCTAGCGAACCATCACCTCCATCTGCTCTATATATAATTAAAGCTATTTTAGGAGATAATTTTTCTAAAGCTTCTATCACATAACACGGATTGACATAATCAGTCTCTGGTCTTATTATTAGTAATCCGCAATTTCCAACAATACTCTGTTCTTCTTTTTCTTCTCTCTCGGCTAATAGTTCTTTTACGTTGGAGTATTTTGGCGCGACTAACACTTTCTTATCTTTAGTATATACTGATGGATTGGGGTCAACACAAATCATATTATCCGGATGGATATGCCCATAATTCATCAACCAATGAGCTATTTTTCCATTTCCTGAACCAACTTCAACTATCGGCATATTATTTTTCCTGCAAATACGAGCAAATTCGACAACATACATCCAATTTGCACGCCCCGATTCTTGTCTATTCTCCAACTCAGGAAAAGTAAGTGATTCTAAACTCATCTTCTGTTTCTCCCACAGTCAGAAGTTAGAAAAATCTTATAAGAGATTTTGTTTTGAAATTAAAAAACAAAATAAATCGATTTTTATTTTTACGATTACTCTAATATAAAAAACACAGAAAAGATAGATGAATCACAAACTCAGGGAACAAATGTATCAATTATATCAGAAAACGGGAAAATCCCTGAACATACTCATATTTTTGGTATTATTCTATTTCTCGATAGGATTTTATTTCTTTGTTGGTATTATGACTTTTATGATTGCCGCATATATTGTGAGTGAATATTTAGTATTTAGTGCTTTATCTCAATATCGAGATCTTTTAGATGACCAAAATAAAATTGCGTTTGACACTATGACAAAAGATGAGAAAATAAAATGTTTAGATGAACTCGCCAAAGCCTATAATCACAAGAATATTATATACATCAAAGATAGCATAAATAATATATGCGGTTATATAGGTCAATGTTTCTGACAGGGATTTTTTTTAACGTGACGACTGCGAGAGTTCTTTATTGATTTATTAATACCAATATAGTATTAATTTTTTTGTTATATCTTTAGTCATGTTTCTATGTTGATTTATTTCTTTGCAGCTCTAGGCGTCTATTATTCGCTGGTTTATTTCTCCGCAGCTCTAGACGTTTATTTCTCCACAGGTTTGTCGAAATAGCTTACATAATTCATACTTTTCCAATGTTCTTCCATTTTCACTGTACCATGAACATATATAGTATTTACTTCTGATCTATCAGAATGTGTCATTCCATACCAAGGCATCAAAGGATATATCAAATCATAAAAGATTACGTCATCATTCAATACAGAAGAAACTAAATATGAATCATAATCTAACGTGGTATTAGGATCAATATATTTGTCAGTTATAACAATATGTGATACTCTTTCTGAATCTAGATTAATGGTAGCCACATACCATTCTTTCTCAGGATACGCTAACTTAAACAACGCATATGTAACTATACTATTAAGTTCTTGGCAATCACATGGCTGGCAAAACCAATATGGATTTGCTATTGAATAATTCTCACGTAGCTTGTCTTCAACATAAATAACATCATCCTCATTGACTCCATAATCATCAAACATTCCGATTTTAATAAGCGGCATATCTATTCCGATTTCTGGCTTCATAGACCACCAGCGATATATATTGGCATATTTTATGAATTCCGGATCTTGTAGATGCTGTTCAAGAATATTCCAATTTGATTTTATGTCATAGAAGTTGGCGCTCATTGGTAATAAAAAACGTTGGGTTTTTTATTTGAGATTACAGGATTTTTTATTCTAGTTTTTATTTGGGATTACTGGTTTTTATTTGGCGCCTTTGATTTTACATAATTTCTTATGTTTTGACCAATCTCTTCTCTGACATTCAACATTGCAATAATAAGCCTTTAGACATTTACTACATTTCTGCAATTTGGATTCTGACACCTTACAGCAGAACAAACAATTCTTATCGGCATATATACTATCCTTTGCCTCTTCACTGTTAGTTACTCTATTTTCTTCACTGTTAGTTACTCTATTTTCTTCACTGTTAGTTACTCTAT
>Ga0182030_10022175_pt1 | contig 11839 bp, 15 predicted proteins | sample 812S3MmetaG_FD_121299 | JGI IMG/M metagenome (GOLD analysis project Ga0182030, IMG submission 121299) | Permafrost microbial communities from Stordalen Mire, Sweden - 812S3M metaG (Illumina Assembly) | ecosystem: Environmental > Terrestrial > Soil > Wetlands > Permafrost | place: Sweden... | reverse complement strand
CTCGCGCAGCCAGAAGTACGGGTCGATAACGGTCGCCCCATGCCGCGTTTCGCGGTGTTCGATACGGGGCGCGGTGGGTGGTGCGGGAGTTTGCGAATGCATGATGGTAGAGGAAAGGAGTCCGAGTATTAAGAGATGCCGCGGCGGGAGCATAGGTTCAGGCTACTATAATCGGAAGCGAAGATGACGGAGAGTTCGATTGCCTCCATGCGCCGGGAGATTGCGCGCACCTACCAGGTGATTCGTCCCTACATCCGGCGGACGCCGGTGGTGGAGGTGGATGCCGCCGATTTCGGACTCGACCCCATGCCCCTGGTGCTCAAGCTGGAATCGATGCAGCATACGGGCTCTTTCAAGACGCGCGGCGCGTTCTCTAATCTGCTGACGCGCGAGGTGCCGGAGGCGGGGGTGGTGGCGGCATCGGGGGGCAATCACGGCGTGGCGGTGGCCTATGCCGCTATGAAAGTGGGCAAGGCGGCGCGCATCTTCGTGCCTACCGTTTCTTCTCCGGCCAAGATGGATCGAATCCGCTCCTACGGCGCGGAACTGGTGGTCGGCGGGGAGCGCTACAACGATGCGCTGTTGGCGAGTGAGGAGTGGGCGGCGCAGTCCGGAGCCATGCCGGTGCACGCGTACGATCAGATGGAAACGCTGTGGGGTGCGGGATCGGCCGGGCTGGAGTTCGAGGAGCAGGCCCCGGGAGTCGACACCTTGCTGGTGGCCTGCGGCGGCGGCGGATTGATCGGCGGGATCGCCGGATGGTATCAGGGGCGCGTGCGCATGATCGGAGTGGAGCCGGAGAAGGCGCCGACGCTATATCGCGCGCTCGAGGCCGGGCGGCCGGTGGACGCGGAGGCGGGCGGCATCGCGGCGGATTCCTTGGCCCCGAAACGCGTCGGCGAGTTGATGTTCCCCCTGGCCGAGCGCTGGGTTGCGCGCGTGGCCCTGGTCTCCGATGAGGCCATCATGGCGGCGCAGCGAGCGCTGTGGAGCACGCTGCGCGTGGTGGCCGAGCCGGGTGGCGCGGCGGCGTTCGCGGCGCTGCTATCCGGGGCCTACCGCCCGGCGGCCGGAGAACGCGTGGCGGTGCTGGTGTGCGGAGCCAACACCACGGCGGTGGAATTGCCGTAGGCTGTTGTTCTACTTGGCGATTTTGATCATCACCACGCCGTGCGAGGGGACTTCGGCGGCGTATTGATCGGCGACCTTGCCGAGGTCGGCGTGCTTCCAGAGGTCGCGCACTTTATGCGAGCCTTTGACGCCGACGTCGCTCCACTTGGCGGTGACTTTGGCGGCGGCGTCGCCCCGGTTGAAGAGTCCGACGGCGTACCCGCCATCGGCCAGCGGCTTGGCCCAGACTTCGACGGTGCCTTCCTGGGCAACGCGGACGCCTTGTTTGCCGAGCTTGTCCTGATCGATGGCGAGCACTTCCTTATTCATAAGGATCTCGGCGATCGATGGTTTCATGTCGCGTATGTCGTTGCCGGCGAGCAAGGGTGCCGCCAACAGGCACCAGAGGCTCTGGTGCGTCTGGTATTCGATATCGGTCATGCCGCCGTTGCCCACTTCCAGCATGTCGGGATCGTTCCAATGGCCGGGACCGGCAAACTTTTCGCGGCCGGGTTGGAGTTTGAAGCCGATGTTCTCCATGGACGCCCAGCGGTCGCTAATATCGCCGGTGGTGCGCCACAGGTTGCCGCCCACCTTCTCGCCCCACTCGCCGACATCCAGATTGCCGTACTGGCAGAGGCTGTAGACGATGGTGCGGCCGGAATTGAGCAGCGCGTTCCCCATCTTGGCGTAAGCGGCGGCCATGGTGGCTTGCGTGTTGTCGTAGACTTGCGAGGCGCTGCACCAATCGTACTTCAGATAGTCGATGCCCCAGGCGGCGTAGGTCTTGGCGTCCTGCTCTTCGTGCCGGTAGCTGCCTTCGTAACCGGCGCAGGTCTTGGGGCCGGGCGAGGAGTAGATGCCGAGTTTCAGACCCTTGCTGTGGACGTAGTCGGACAGCGCCTTCATGTCGGGGAACTTGTTATTGGTGGTGATATTGCCGGCGGCATCGCGCCCGGCTTCCCAGGTGTCGTCGATATTCACGTAAACATAGCCGGCTTTGCCCATGCCCGTCTTGGCGATGGCGTCGGCCATTTCGCGGACCATCTTGTCGCTGACCTTGTTTTGGAACTTGTTCCAGCTATTCCAGCCCATGGGCGGGGTTTTGGCCATGCCGTTGTACTTGACCGCCGTTGTGGGCATGGGTAGAGACACCGGAGCGGGGCGGGGAGGAAGCGGTGCGGGTACGTCCGTGGAGACGCGGGCCAGTTCGACGACCTGAGGCTGTCCACCGCGTCCGCCGCCAGGGCCGCGGCCGGCGGCCGGGGCGGCCGGAGGTGCGCCGGGAGCGCCGGCGGGAGGGGGTCCGCCCGCGCCGGGAGCGCCACGGCCCGCGCCGCGGCCCTGCCCGCCGAAATTCGGCGCCGGCACGGTGAGTTTCATTTTGCCGCCGTCGACGGTGGCGGTGTAGGTAACCTTCTGAACCACGCCGCCGCGTCCCGTACGCTCGGCTTCGAGGGTCACGTTGTTGCCCTCGATTTTGCCGCTGGTGATGGTGTCGGTGGAGCGGGGATTAAGGATGTAGCCGGTGACGGTGCCATCGGCTGCCTGGTTGAGTGCGACCACGATCTCCAGGCCATTGTCGGCGGTGGAGAAGTTGCCGGTCCACCGTCCGGTTACAGTCTGAGCGCCGGCCAGGGCGACGGAGAGTACGGCCAGAGCCGATAGGTGAAGCCATTTCATGAGTGTAAACCTCGTTTCCCAGGATAAGAGTATCACCGGGCGGCGGCCGGCAGGGGCGCAAAGGAAAAATCTTGACATGTGATAGTAAACTAGTACACTATTATTTTAGATGAGCGACACGGCACGAAAACGGGTCTTCGAATTCCGGCTGGATCCGCACAGCGGCGTCCCGGTGTACCGGCAGATCATCGACCAGGTGCTGGGCGGGATCGCCGCCGGAACATTGACAACGGGGCATCAACTTCCCACCGTGCGGCAGGTGGCGGTAGACCTTTCCATCAATCCCAATACGGTAGTGCGAGCGTACCGGGAACTGGAAATCCGAGGCGTGCTGGAGACCCAACAGGGCACCGGCACTTTCATCAGCCAGCAGAAAGTGAAACACGACGAGGTGGAGCGGCAGCGGCAACTCGCGCAACTGGTCGGCGAATTCGTATCGCGGGCCGGAGCGGCCGGTTTCACCGTCGAGGAGTTGCAGGAGCAATTGCATGATCGTTCCATCGATGGTGGCAAAAAGAGGAGATGAACTTATGAGACAGGATCTGGTGGTGTTGAAAGTCAGCACGGTTGGGATTGCGCTGCTGGTGATTTCGCTGGCCGCCGGGGTGGGGTTGTCGGCGCTGGTGAACAACGGCGCGCCGATCGTGGTGTTCGGCTTGATCGGGCTGTACCTGCTGTTTGCGATCCGCCAGGCCGATCAGTGGGAGAAGGTGGCGGTGTTGCGCTTCGGCAAGTATATCGGGCTGCGCGGCCCCGGGTTGTTTCACATGATCCCGGTGGTGGACAAACTGAGCCGTTACGTGGACCAGCGGGTGCGGGTTTCGAACGTGTCGGCGGAATCGACGCTGACGCGGGATACGGTGCCGGTGAATGTGGACGCGATCGTGTTCTGGCTGGTGTGGAACGCCGAGAAATCGATTCTGGAAGTGCAGGATTTCGCCCAGGCGATTGAATTCAGCGCGCAGACGGCGCTGCGCGAATCCATCGGGCGGCACGAGTTGCACCAGATGGTGGCGGAACGCGAAATGATGGGCAAGGAACTGCAACGGATTCTGGACGAGAAGACGACGGGATGGGGAATCACGGTGCAGAGCGTGGAGATTCGCGATGTGCAGATTCCGCTGGCGCTGCAGGACGCCATGTCGCGCGAGGCGCAGGCGGAGCGCGAACGGCGGGCGCGCATCATTCTGGGCACGGCGGAGACGGAGATCGCGGAAAAGTTCGGGCAGGCGGCGCTGACTTACCAGCACAATCCGGTGGCCCTGCATCTGCGCGCCATGAACATGCTGTACGAGGCTATCAAGGAGAAGGGGGCGATGGTGGTTGTGCCGTCGTCGGCGGTGGAGACGATGGGGCTGGGCGGCATGCTGGGTACGGTGTCGATGGGCGGGGCGAAGCCGCAGTAGAGGGCGGTCCTGGAGCATTCCCACGCCATACACCTTGCCCATGAACAACGCTACCGCGCGGGCTGATTCCCGGCGGGAAGGCAAAAAACGGGGACCGTTCACGAGGAGTGGAACGGCCCCCAAAGTGGGATATTCGCTCGCACGCTGCCGCGCGCGAGGGTTTCCGGCGCCATGATGCGCCATGGCGCGGCATAGCCAGGAGCAGGTTGTGGGCCGTGCCGGAGGGGACGGCTAAGTGCCGATTAAGCAGAGAGGTACGACGGGTGTGGCGCGCCCGGAAAAGACGATTTGGGGCAACTTGCCACGCCCCGCGGGTAGCGCGTGGTGGCGCTTTGCCGCAGGCGCGCGGACTACTTGTGAGTGCGCTTTACCTTTTTGGCCTTGCGGGGTTTGACCTTGGAGGCGTTCGACTGCTTGAACTTCTTGGGTGTCTTGGCTTTCTTGATCTTCTTGACCTTTGCGGTCTTCTTGGCCTTCTGGCGCCTGGCGGCCGGGACGGCCGTCTTTTTGGCGGCCGCCTGCACCACTCCGCCGGCCCCGCAGCTCAATGCCAGGGCGAGCGCCAATGTACGAAGTCGCATGTTCATATTATTGCGTACTTGCGGCGAACCACAAATACATTTTCAGGAAGCTAACTATCGTCATCAGGATGCAGAACCAACTGGCGGCGCGCCAGACGTTCTCCAGCATGCCTTCCCGGCCAGGGGTGCCGGCGAGGTAGGCGATCACAAAGCCGCCCGCCAGTCCGCCGATGTGCGCCGCGTTGTCGATATGGAACGCCCCGATCATCCCGAAAGCCAGACAGACGACGGCTCCGCGAATGTACATGCCGCGAATGGCCGCGCCCATGGCGTTGCGGTGGCGCACGCCGAGCGCGATCATGGCGCCCACCAGCCCCATCAGCCCCGCCGACGCCCCCATGGAAATCGCCGGACTCCACAGCGCGCTGGCATAGAAGCCGCCTACCGTGGAGACGAAGTAGATCACCAGCATGCGGCTCGATCCGTAGATCTCCTCCACCTGGGCTCCCAGATCGAACAGCACCCAGGAATTCATGAGGATGTGGAACAGGCCGCCGTGCAGGAAGCCCGCCGTGACCAGGCGCCACCACTCGCCGTTGGCCAACCCCGTATTCCACTTGGCGCCGAAGGTGACCAGCGTGCGGATGTCCAGATTCATGAACGCATCTGCATTGCCGCCGCGCATGCTGAAGATGGTGGTGGCGATGTAGAGCCCGAAATTGAGCAGCAGGATGATGGTGGTGTTGAAGCGGAAGTGGGGGATAAACCCGCCCACCAGTTGGGAGGAATCGTCGCGGTAAGCCCGGCGCGGAGCCACCGCCTCGTTGCAGTACGGGCAGACGCGGTCTTTAGTGGTAATGAATGCCCGGCAGTGCGGGCACATGCGGCGCGGATCCATCAGCACCATCATACGATGCAGGGGCGGTTTTTCCCGCGGTGGAGCACCGGGCGCAGTCTGGTACAATCGGTATTTCCGCCATGGTCAAAACGGAGCGCGAGTATCGGGACGATATCTGCCAGATCGGCCGGTTGGTCTTTCAGAAGGGTTGGATTGCGGCCAACGACGGCAATATCACCGTCCGGCTGGATGCGGAACGGATTTTGGCCACGCCGACCGGGGTGTGCAAGGGCTTGATGCAGCCGGACGACCTGATCCTGATGGATATGAAGGGCAATAAGATCTCCGGCCGCCTGCAGGGCACCACCGAGATCGCCATGCACACCACGGTGTACGGATTGCGCCCCGATATCAAGGCCGTGGTGCACGCGCATCCTCCGGTGGCGACCGGATTTGCCACCGCCGGCCGCCAGCTCAATCTGGCGCTGCTGCCGGAAGTGATCATCGGGCTCGGCTGTGTGCCGCTGGCGGATTATGGTCTGCCGGGGACGAACGCGTTGACGGAGCCGATGCTGCCCCTGATTCCCAAGTTCGACGCCCTGCTGATGGCCAATCACGGCGCCGTCTGCTACGGCGAGGACGTCTTCAAGGCCTATTTCAAGATGGAGACCATGGAGCACTTCGCGCGCATTCAACTGGTGGCCGAGCTTTTGGGCGGCGCCAGGGCCCTGCCGCGCACGGAAGTGGATAAGCTATTGGATGCGCGCACACGCTACGGCGTGAAAGCCAGGAGCGCCGGCGAGCCGAATTGTCCGGTGGCGGCCGAAGAAGTGGGCGGCGGCGGTTGCGGCGGCACGCTGGGCACGGCGCCGGGCCGCCAGGAAGAACATTTTTACGTATCGCGCTCGGAACTCGTCCAGATGGTGGAAGATGCTCTCAAAGCGCGGGGTGTGGCTTAGAACGAATTCTTTGGAGACTTGAGCGATGGGCGAAGCTTTAGGAATGATCGAAACGCGCGGTTTGATCGCCATGATCGAGGCCGCCGACGCGATGGTGAAGGCCGCCAAGGTCAACCTGGTGGGCTGGGAGAAAATCGGTTCGGGATACGTGACCGCCATGGTGCGCGGGGATGTGGCCGCGGTTCGCGCTGCCACCGATGCCGGCGCGGCGGCGGCGCGGCGGGTGGGCGAACTGATCGCCGTGCACGTCATTCCGCGCCCGCACGAGAGCCTGGAATCCATCCTGCCCATCGGCAAGACGCAGGCGCAAGGCGCCGGCAAGTAACCGGCGCGAGGAACCTCATGATTCTCGCCCGCGTAGTGGGCACCGTGGTGGCCACACGCAAAGACCCTCGTCTCGAAGGCAAGAAGCTGCTCATCCTCAAACCGGTATCCCCGGATGGCCAGGATGAAAGCGGCTACGTGGTCAGCGTGGATACAGTCGGCTCGGGCATCGGCGAGCGGGTGATCTCCGTGGCCGGCAGCAGCGCGCGCATGGCCGAAGGCTGCAAGGATATTCCCGTGGACAACGCCATCGTCGGCATTGTCGACGAAGTGCACCTGGATTAAGCCATGTATTTCGGTCGCGTGGTCGGCAGCGTCTGGTGCACCGTCAAGAACACCAGCATGACGGGGTGCCGCATGCTGGTCGTCCAGCCGCTGACGCCGGAGTTGCGGAATACCGGAAAGCGGTTGATCTGCACCGATTGCACGGGAGCGGGGGCGGGCGAACTGGTGTACTGGGTCCGGGGCAGGGAAGCCATCCTCCCGTTTGGGGAGCAGCCGCCGGTGGATACGACGATCGTGGGCATCGTGGATGAAGTCCATATCCAACGGACGCCGCCGGCCCCGGCCCAACCTCCGGCCCCGGCGCCGGCTCCGCTGCACCGCAAGTCTTCGCGGAAGAGTTGAACTATGCTGATCGCGCGCGTTGTCGGGGAACTGGTGGCCACCCAGAAACATGCCAGCCATGAAGGCCGCAAACTCCTGCTGGTTCAGCCTCTCAATCTGGACGGCACGGACCGTGGGGATGCGGTGGTGGCGCTGGACGCCGTCGACGCCGGGGTGGGGGACAAGGTTCTGGTGGCTACCGAAGGCGTTTGCGCGTCGACCAGCGTGGGACGGCCCAACTCACCAATTGACATGTCGGTGATTGCCTTTATCGATCATATTGAACTGGTTCAAGGGGTCGCCTGAAACCTTGCGCCGCATGACGATCGCCGCCAGAATCACGCCCAATCCGACTTTCATGGCTTCCAGCGCGAGATAGGCGTTGTGCAGCACCCAGAACCTGGCGTGCTCCTGAGGGGCGAGGTCGCCCGGCATGTATTCCATGGTGCGGCCGGCGAGGCCCAATTCGGGTGAGACCGCCAGGCGCTGGAACACAGCGAGGGCCAGCAGGATCAGCATCACCCCCAGGGAATACTTGCCTTCCGTGGTGCCGAACAACAGGTAGCAGAAAAGCAGCAGGGCCAGGCCGATCTGCATGATTTCCCAACTACGGAACAGCCAGCGGTTCTGCTCCGCCACGGCGTAGCGCAGTACCATCCGGGTCGCCGCCGGGCCCAGAGGTTTGGTCTGCGCGGCGAATGCCGGGTTGGACTGCGCCATGATGGTTTCCACGGTGCCGAAACTGCGGGCGCCGTACCAGGCCATGAGAATTCCGCCTCCCAGCCAAACGCCCAGCAGGAAGCACACGATGCGGCGGTAGTGCATGACTTCCGATTCTAGCGCACCGCCTCCACGCGGTGACGGTGAAGATTTTTCGAAATTTTCCCTAAAGGTTTCCGCCATTCTGCCGATCAACGGGCCAGTACGAGGTGGTATGCCAGTAATGGAAACGAAAAATTTTGGAAAGATCGCCTTCGAGCCGGATTCGGAACTCGAATTTCCGGGCGGTCTTCCGGGCTTTGACAGCCGCCGGAAATTTGTGGCGGTCCGGTTTGTTGAGTCGGACCCGCTCGTCTACCTGCAGAGCCTGGAAGACCCCGCCCTCTGCTTCATCACCATGCCGATTCTGGCGGTGGATCCGGGCTACAAGCTGAAGGTGAGCGGCGAGGATCTGGACCAGTTGGACCTGTCGCCGGCGCGCCAGCCGCGCATTGGGGACGACGTCTTGTGCCTGACGGTGCTCACGGTGCGCGAAACCGGGCCCACCGCCAACCTGCTGGCGCCCATCGTGGTCAACCTGCGCAATCGCAAGGCGGTGCAAGCGGTGGCGCCGGAATCGGACTACTCCCACCAATACGAGTTGATGCCCGACGAGGCATCCGTATGCTCGTAATGTCGCGGCGCCAGGGGGAGACGATTCTGATCGGCGACGAAATTGAAATTGTGATTGCGCACATCGGGCGTTCAAGGGTGAAGGTGGGCATTCGCGCGCCGCGGCAAATGGCGGTGGCCGCCCGCGAAATGAAATTGGTGCGCGAGGAAAACCTGCGGGCGGCGGCGGCCAACGCCGGCGAACTCTCCAGTCTTATTGCGCGGCTCCGCCCGCCGCGTTAGCACAACTTCCGCGGAAGTTGGGTTAGCACAAGTGGAACAGGCGTGCCGGCCTGTGTTTGGGGGCTACCGGGCATATCGAAAGGACAGGCCGGGAGGCCTGTCCCACTAAGGATTTCTCCATGGGCACTTCGATTTCGACGAACGTGAGTTCTCTCAACGCGCAAGAGAATTTCCGTGTCAACAGCGAGTTCCAGGCCGGCGTGATTCAGCGTCTCTCCTCCGGCTATCGCATCAACCAGGCCGGTGACGACCCGGCCGGCCTGGCCATTGCCAACCGGTTCCGCCAGGACACCGGCGTGTTGAGCCAGGGCATACGCAATCTCAACGACGGCATCAGCAGGCTGCAAATCATCGATGGAGGTATGAGCAACATATCCGAGATTCTGGACCGGCTGAAGGTTCTGGCAACCCAGTCGGCCTCGGACACATTCAGTGGCGACCGCAATACCCTGAACTCCGAGTTTCAGACACTGCTCGGGGAAATCGACCGCCAGGCGGAATCGATCGGGCTCAACACCAACGGCCAATTCGAGCAGCTTCTGCCGGTCTCGGTGGGCGGCGGGGGCGCCGATGGCTCCGGCGGCACGATCAATGTCGATTTGAGCACCGCGGCGGTGGATTCGCAGGGCTTGGGACTGGGGGGCGCCACAGGCATGCAGGCGGTGGCCGGCAGTCCGCTTTCCACGGGCAACACCTTGGCCCAGGTCTTGGCCGATCAGACCAACGCCACCGCGACTCCGGGTTACACGGATTTCTACATTTCCGGTCCCGGTTTTTCCGACGGCAACGAAATTAAAGTTTCCGCCAACCTGCAAGGCGTTACCACGATGGCTGGCCTGGCTGCCTCGGTAAATGCCGCCATTCAGGTGGCCGCCAACGGCACCACGCCGGCCGCGGCGGCTCTCCAGAAAGCCGGCATTGTGGCGTCGGTGTCCGGCGGCGTGGCGCTGGCGTTCAACGCTCCCGATACTCCCTTCCAGGTGGAGGCGGGCGATGTCATGGCCAACGCCCTCATGGGCAATCTGACCGGCACCGCCGGCGACGCGCTCGCCACCACGGTGCAGGGCGTCAGTACGGCCGCCAGCCTCGACCCGTTCGTGCCCACCAACGTCACCGTCCGGATCAGCGGAGGCAGCCTGGCGGCGCCCGTGGATATCGCGCTGAATCCGGCTTCCACCACCACCGGGGCGGCCATTACCGACCTGGCCACCCAGGTCAACGGCAACGCCCAATTGCAGGCTGCCGGAATCTCCGTGAGCGGCACGCCCGGGGGGCCGCTCACCTTCACCGACGCGCGCGGCGAAACCTTCAGCGTGGAGGCCACCGGCGATACCGCCGATGCGCTCGGGCTGGGGTCGTTCGTGGCGGATGGCGCGGGCGCCGTGGACTATACCAGCATTCAGGGAACCGCGTACGACAATACGGTTTCATCGGGCACGGCGCACCTGGAGTTCTCCATCAACGGCGGGCCCTCCATCGCCATTCCCGGCATCGACTTATCGGGCGGCGATGCCACGGGGGGCAATTCCCGTTCCGGCGCCGACCTCCAGAAGACCCTCAACGACGCTTTCGCCGCCAATCCGGCCTTGCAGGCGGCCGGCCTGGTGGCCACGTTCAACGGAACCAGCCTCAGCATTGCCTCCAGCAACAATACCTATTTCCGCATCAACCCCGGCACCAGCGACGCCTCCGCCGACATTGGCTTCGGCACCAGCGGGGTGGCGTTCACATCTTCCCTGACGGCGGCGCCGGCGGCCAGCCAGGCCGTCCTCTCCAGCGGCGCCACGGCCGTTGCCCCGCTGAGTTTCGCCCCGCTGTCTTCCGGAATCGACACTCAGACGATTGCCGTTTCGGCCACCGACGCCTCCGGCGCCCTGCAAACGGCAACCATCACGCTGAGCAATAACGCGCAGGGCCGGCAGGGCCGCGATATTGACGAAAGCATCGCGGCCATCAACGCGCAACTCCAGCAAAGCAGCCCGCCCCTGCAACAAATAGTGGCCGTAAAAGAGAACGTGAACGGAGAAGAACAGATCGGTTTTCTGAGCAGCCTGCGCTCGTTTCAAGTGAACGTGGGCGAATCGGCCAACGGCGAAGGGCTGAATGGCGGAGCGGCGATTTCGGAAACCTCCGCGGCCGTGGGCCCCTTGGTCAACGTATCGGTGGACACCCAGGCTTCCGCCATGCTGGCGCTGACCGCGGTGAATGGCGCCGTCACCGCGCTCGGCACCGCCCAGGCCGCGGTGGGCAAGGCGGAGAACCAGTTGAACTATGCCGCCGACCTGTCGCAGTCCCAAGTGACAAATTTTGCGGCGGCCGAATCGCAAATCCGCGACACGGACGTGGCTGCCGATGCGGCCAATCTCACCAAATCCCAGATCATCGCCCAGGCTTCCGTGGCGGCCATGGCGCAGGCCAACTCCGCGGCGCAGGCGGTTCTGGCGCTGCTGAGGGGTTAGCGATGCGCGAGCCAATCGAACTCTCCTCTGGTTCCCGCGCGCGCGGCGACGCCGGTCCTCTGCCCGCCGCAAATGCCCGCGACCCCGCGGTGGCGGCTAACGCTTTGCCCGCAGCTCAAGAAAACGTGTCCACAATTTTCCAAAACCAGGCCGATTCCGGCAAGATGCCGGCACCGAATTTGAAAGGACTTCGAGATGATTTCCATCCAGACGAACATAAATTCCCTTGTCGCCCAGCAGAACCTGAGCGTCAATACTGCATTCCAGAGCAAGACCATCGAGCAGTTGACCTCCGGCTATCGGATCAACTCGTCCGGCG
>Ga0182030_10022174_pt1 | contig 11839 bp, 10 predicted proteins | sample 812S3MmetaG_FD_121299 | JGI IMG/M metagenome (GOLD analysis project Ga0182030, IMG submission 121299) | Permafrost microbial communities from Stordalen Mire, Sweden - 812S3M metaG (Illumina Assembly) | ecosystem: Environmental > Terrestrial > Soil > Wetlands > Permafrost | place: Sweden... | reverse complement strand
TGTCGCTTGGATAGGATCTTCTTGACTCCATCCTCCACAATTACCGCACCGGGGACTGGCCGATTATCGCTTTGTTGGCTCCCTCGCCATATCGCGCCTCAAGATCGTAAACAGGCTCTAAGCAAGTGCATCATCGGGGCACTCACCTCACGTATGTCCTTGAAATCGCGGAGCGCTCTTGTAGTGATATCTTCAGTGATTCCCGCAAGATGGCGGCCGCCCGGTACGAGGGTGAATGCAAAGACATCATGAGGCCGGCCCGGATGCTTCAGAACATAATCAGAAAACATCAGCCAGCGCGAGGTCTTGTAGTGCTGAACATAGCGATTGAAGCGCGATTCAGCACTCTGCGAAAACGTGCTATATAGAGCATCGACAATCATTTCCGGCAGCACAAGTCCCTCCGCCAATCCTCTCGCAAGCGATCTTCTTGAACATCGCTTAGGCCTTACATGAGAAGTTGTCTACAAAGCTACGCTCTCAATATCGGCTGGCGCAGGAGTCGCAAGGCGCGATCGAAGATCGGTGAACAATTCCGATAGGCGAGGGTGCCGGGTAGCCAATTCCGATACGTTCACGAAAAAGCCTGCTCCAATTTTTACCTGTTCACTTCCTCTCCTCACCAATATGCTGTCGCGACCGGTTGCCTCCGCGACGCATACCGCCCAGCCTACATTGGCCCGCCACAGCGAATCACCGATCCGGTGGGCAATCTTTCGCTGAACTTGCATTCCCGCCTCGCGCTGCCAAACATATTCCAGCTCGTTCTCAATGCGATCGAGCAGGTCCGATACTTCCGGCGCGACAATAGACACATAGTTGTGTGCATTATCGGTCCTGAGGCGGCCGAGCAGGCTCACGAGCCTTGGTGCCTGAGCGGAAGAAATAAGAGTGGAGCCATTGAACACTTGCCGCAGCGCGATTGCTTTCTCAACGAAGCTTCCAGCTTCGCGCCACTCAGCGTGTCCCAGCGTCGCAATCAGTACCATCCACAGTGTCCCGTCGCCGACGATTTCACTAAAGATGTTTGAGAGTCCGCGTTTGCTATAGCGCTGCTCGACAGAATGAAGCAAGCCCGGTGAGTTCGCTGTCTTGCCACGGAAGAGAACAGCAACCACCTTGCGCGCCCAGATCTCCGCCGAATCGTTGCTTACCCAGCCATGGCGCCGCCCTCGCAGCGCGACCGCAAGAGGGAAGCAGACTGCCTGAATCATCTGGGTTGCCGAGCAGCTCTCCGCAAATTCCGGCTTGGAGAGGTTTGCGAGAAAGGCCTCCATTTGAAACGCGAGCTTGGACTGCAGCTTGGCATTCACCGATTCTGGTTTCGGTGCCTCATCCTTCGGCGGTTCTTTTTCAGGGCCCTTCTTCTCCTCCTCCTCCGATATCTGGCCTTCGTCGAGCTTCTCATCGTCTGCCGCGATGTCCGCCACCGCTTGCTCCGCCTCGAACAGGAGCCGGAGAATTCCCGTGATGGATACGCTACCCGCCGGGCCGCTTCCGACGGGACCAAGCTCCTGCGTTTCCTCCAGGCTCCGGATGAGCGCGGCGGGATCGACGGGAGGGGCAAGGTCCTCTTTTGCCTCGGGCTCTTTCTGCGCTTTGCCGAAACCGATGTCCCTGAAGCTCGCAAAATCGGTAAACAATGCTTGGGCCACCGTCTGCAAATCGTCAAGTATACGGCGCTGTTCAGCTGAAGATGCGGAGTTCTCTAGCTCCCGGATCGGATCTAGGAACCGCGCCGCCTGCGTCGAATGATGCAGTTCGGCCAAGTGATCAATCCAGCGCGGGCTCGTGGTCCAGTGCTCCTCCCCTCGGTCCAGGCGCACCGCCGCGAACTCCGCCGAAGCAAACGCCAGATCGCCGGCAATGTCGCAGAACCAGCCGTTGACTTCATTCACGCGGGCCGGTTGCATCGGTATCTTGTCGGGCCCCAACAGCAAGGTGACGGTCGTTCCGGCCTCCGGCTGCGGTGTGATCAGAACCATCACCCGACGCGATGATGCGTCCCATCGCAGCGCAACCAACTCGTAGGGGCACCCAATTGCGATCGATTGGGAGGCAGGCGCCGTATCCTGAAGTGCCTCCTCAGGCTTCAATGCTGGGGACTTGAATACACCGAGTAGCCCCTCGAAAGCGCCCGGCCGCACCACATCGTAGACCAGCGCCGTTTCGATGTTTCCGCCTGCGTCCGGCGATACCAGCCACGCGGCGGCGGAACAGTTCGGCGATCCCATCACCGCGCCCGCGCCCTCCGGGCCTTCGAAATAATAGAACTTCGCATGCAGCGGCACTGGTCCAGGCATCGGGATAATCCGCAGCTCAAGGGGAAGGTCAACGAGCTTTTCCGGCGAGAATCTCGCCTGCGAAGGCGTGAGGGCAACGACCGCCTTCCTTATCCCGAACATTTGGTGAGCCCAACGCAGGAACGCGCCGCCTTCATCGGTCGAGCCGGTAAAGACGCGCATTTCCGAGAAGCTCCGCCCTGCCCATCTTTCGGCGAGCGCCGTCGCCAGTGTTCGATCCTTATTGCTGTAGAGAAAGGGAGCGTCAATCGGCACTGAGGTTTGAGCCGGCACCCACGGCACGTCCTGCATGCGGCGCACCGCGTCCCGCTCCAGATCGGACGCGCACCATGAAGCAACATCTTCAAGCAGGCGATAGAGCCATACACCCTTGTCCTCGTGCTCCGGGCCGAACAGCCACGAGGAAGCCAGCTCCCGGTTGCCGCCCCAGCCGCAGCTTGTCACGTTTCCGGTTCCGATCATGATGGCGCCTTCCGACTCGCCGAGCCGCAGGAAGAGCTTGGGGTGGAATGCACCGCTGTGCAGGGCATTCGCGAGTAAATAGCGTTTGCCAAGATGCAGTATTTGCCCCATCGAATCGCGCACCGCCGCCTTAATCTGGTTGCTGTCGCTAATGACGAGGATGTCGCTTGCACGTCCTGCCCAGAGGTCGGGAAGAACCAGGTGCTCGAAAAACACCGGGTCGAAGGAATAGGTCAGGAGAAGCGCCCTTCGGAATGTGCGTTCGCGGCAGAAGACGCGGGGCTTCATGCGATCGTTCCTCCGGAGAGCACCTTCAGCGCCCGCGCCAGCACGACATCCCCATCGGCGGTCGGCCCATTCGCATCGAGGAGCCCGAGCTGTTGCATCCAGCCGAGCGCCTGCGGCAGCCGGGAGAGCGTCCTGCCCCCGCTGAAATCCTTGCCGCGCGAATACCAGCGTCGCCCTTCAGCGGTCAGGAGAGCTACGTCCCGCTGCAGATCAACCTGCAGACGCGACCACTCAATCTGCAGATGTTGCTGGACAATCTGGTAGGCAAACGCTGCCGCCACACTCCTGAAAGGCGGATTATCCCGGAGCAAGCGTGCGATTTCTGGGAGGATTACTTCCTGCATCCCCAAACGCCTGCGTCCCTGATAAGAGAGGTTCCCGAACTCGACGATATTCTCCCTCACCGCGTCGCCGACCCGGATTGTCGCGACGACCCATGACAGGACCGCGAGCGACAGCGCGCCGGCACCTGCGCGCCGCGCCGCAATGTAGAGTTGTGGTTCCCTCAGCGGTGCAGCCCAGCGCGAGATTCCCCTCGCCTGTTTCAGGCCAGGTTGCAGGAGCTTCTCCACGCGCGTGTAGAAATCGCGGAAACTCAAATCGAATACCGATTCGCCGGGGTCGAGCAGTTTCAGGTCCCGCATCGGGGCATCGTGCTCTTCGGCACGTGCTACCAACTCCTCGACGACGGTCGAGCTTTCGATTCCCGATTCCGGGTTTTCCATCCCGAGCGTTACCTCGTTTATCACGGCGGCCAGTACTGCCTCATGGGATACGGCGATGGCGTCACGCACGCAATAGGTGAGCCAGCCGTCTGCTACCGGATCAAGCAACGGTTCGCCGAAGCGCTTCAGGGAGCAGGCCGCATTGAAAAGATCGGCTTCAGTGGGCATCGCGCCCTTTTGCTTTCCCGAAGTCCGCTGGACGAGTTGATCGATCTGGTAATTACTGGTCCGGCCCCCCGCGCGGTGGGGCGTGACACCGCTGTAGTCGTATCCGAACTCTTCCGGCGCGCAAGCAAGTCCGTCACCGTTGTTGGGTACGCAGTATCCAGAGGCCGCGAAGTCTTCCGCACGTTGGCGGAGCAGATGAACAAGAAACCAGATCTTCACGTCCGGCTCTATTTAGAGATTCAGCGTCCGGCCGGTGACACTTCAGCTAATAGTGAAATTGTTCAACGCTTCATGCATCGATTCGCCACAACCCAGTGGCCTGAAGAAGCCGGGCTACCTGAGGTTTACTACGATCCGCGCGCATTGGCGGTTGATCGCGCCGGGCGAGCAGCACTACATGCCAAATGTGTTGTGGTCGATGATCAGGAAGTCTTTGTTTCCTCGGCGAACTTTACTGAGTTTGCTCAGGAGCGGAATATCGAAATCGGGCTGTCACTTTGCTCCCGGCAAGTGGCTTGCCGGATCTCGGCCTATTTAGCAGAATTATCGGAACGTGGCCAGCTTCGGCCTGCGCTCTACAGAGAATCTCCCGGTACATGAGCATGCGTGCGACATGTCATGACTGGTCAGCGTCTACACTGTCGTCCACTTGGGGCGAGTTCCTAAAGCGGACAGTCAGCGTCAGGCCGTACTACCACTTGGCTGGAAATCGCACGACGGCATAGGCGATGGCAAAAACCGCATACAGCCCCTCCAAAAACGCTACGGTGTGAAGGGGAATTGGCAGAGCACGCCGAATTGAAGCAGCGGGAACTGAAAGCGCTGGCCACAGGGAGCCGCTACGGGACGGGCGAGAGGATCCGTGCGAGCGACCATAACCAAGCCGGTATGATGGGCAAGAGGCTGCGTGCAGGGGACCAGTACCAGGATTGCACTTAATAGTCAGCCACAATTTGAAAGGCAGGCGCGAAAAGTACATCGGGATCCCGGGATACCCCATGCACAGGCAGCGCGGCACAATTCCCATGATGCGCGCAGCCCACATCATGGTCTGGGTTAAGTATTTGCCGAGGCGAATTTTTGTCCCAATGAGGATCCGTTGGTTTGGTCCCATAGTCCTGCCGCTTTCTCACGCAAACATAGCGGAAACACCAGTGACTAGCTCCGGAAGCCCGCTGCATTCAGAATGCGCCCTTTAAGGCACCTTCGGACGAAGCTGGGAAGAATTCTTTTGGAGTAACCTAGAAAGTTGCATATTTCCGCGAGTTAGGATCGTTGGCGACATATTTTGACCGAATTTGGGACACATCTGTGATGTCCGGTTTCGGGATGTTGAAATTATGGGAATGGCTGGACACGGAGACGCTGCTGAACCTCCTGATATATCGGTAATGGGCTATCAGTCTGAATTGTGATGGCGATTCCATACCGAATCGCCACGTCGGATGGAAGACCTGCGTCGTCTTTGCACCACACCCTCAAAAGCAAGTGGCCATCATCGATAAAAGGAACTGCAGCAGCGCCGTCGTAATGCTCATGAAATACGCTTCCTTTGCGGACGGAGCCGTCAGTGGGTTGCGCTGTCCTTCTTTTAACCCCGAAAGATTCGATCGATTTGGTCACTGGCTCGGCTTCCAGGCGAACACAACGGTAGGCCTGGTGCTTAGGTTTGACCGGGGATAGCCACGCAACAGTGATTGAGAGGCTTCTCGGCACAGTGACACGTTCGAGGCTTTCGGGCAACGGAATTCGATAGACAATTGACCGCTCAACTCTGATTTCGCCGTACCCGGCAAGTGTCGCCTGATTGGGCGCGCAATCCAAAACTTTTGCTATATCTGGAATTCCGAAGCCTATAAATCTGCAGGAGTTTTCCGTTCTCTCAGCATGTTGATATTGACCGTTGGGACCACAGATTTCTTTGACCAACGACGCGCTATCATCCCATTCAGCACTATGGAGCAGCAGAGCTTTTACAACCACGGCATAATACTCAGAAGGTATATCGGATAGCACAGAGCCACCAGCAGCATCCATCAACCCATCGAATATCTGATGTCCTGCTCTGGTGGCAAGCGCCGTGGCAGAACTGGTTCCGTCACTCAAGGCCACCTGATTCAAACGTCCTTGACCAGTGTCGTCGGGAACCGCTGCGCTAAGGCCGTACAGCCGCCCTGGGGTACCTATTGAAACGGTTACTCCCCCTCCAGAACTTTTCATCCGAACGTATTCACGGCCTCCGGGCAAATAGACCTCCGGCTTTATCATGCGGCGATGACCGAGGCCTAGACCAGAGCTGACATTTGGCAACGTATTCGATTGGAAAGGGTCGGCTGCATTGATGACGCGAGGCCTCGTTGAAACATCGTCATGATGCTGTGCGCCGACGGTAATGACATTGAGCGCTTCAGCTGGAGACAAAATTGTTCTTTCACGCTTCGCAGCATTGAGTGCTCTAACGAAGCTTTCTTCTCGGTCCTCCGAGGATGCATTCTCTAACTCGGTCCAGGTGTCAAAATCGGGAATCGTGAGCGGCGTCGTCACATTCCCGCCACTCACGAAAAACAGGAGGTTGTATTTATTTGCGAGATAATCGAGGAGCCTAGCCAGAGGGCTCACCAGACGTGAAAAAGGCCTCTTAGGATCGCCCAGAGACAGGTTGACCAAAAACACATTCGGGGCAGTTCCCACTGTCCCATTCTGTCCTTTCATTCGGACCACAGCGGAGTGAATCAGATCAATGAGAAGCCGGTCGGGATCGGAGTGCTCAGATTCTCCGTTTGAGGAAGAGAGCAGTGGGCGCACGTAGAGAGGACGAGACAACGGTTCGTCTTCCGAGTTGAGATCACCATGCAATATCAAAGATGCCATTGCTGTGCCATGCCTGCGATGGGCGACGACGGCCCGGCTTTCTAAATCGTTAGGATCGTCAATTATTAAACGATCGGAAAGTAGTCTATGCGCCTGCATCGGCATTCCATCGAACAGGGCTGCCACCGGGATTGTTGTGAGATTGTCTATCGCACGTTCTTCATACTCTTCAAAGGTGACAGCTTCCATCTCAAGCGGGCCTTGCAGGACACTTTGCGGGCGCAGGAACATTACGTCATCGTCCGTCAAAAGAGCGACATCTTGGTGCTGAATGAAATGCTCGATTTCAACGGCGGGAAGCTCGGTGAGCAATCCATGATATGCGATTTCTGCTATAGCAATTTCCTGAATAACGCGGCCGCCTACTCGCGTGATCAAAGCAGTGATGTCGCGCGACACCGATGCTCGATCTGCTTGGTTATCCTTGAACCACAGTTCCACTTCAGCTCGAACTGGACGACCGGGATTTGCAGCAACTTCGTCTCTCCAAATGGCGATTGTCTCAGGTGAGATGCGGTCCGCCGGCCCCCAAGGCCGGAGATCATGGAGTCTCTTGAAGAGATCCGCAAAGGGAGCAAAACCTTCCTCCATCGGTTCGCCTCTCTGCCAGCGATCCCACAAGCTCAATAGCTGGGACAATGCCGCAAGGTTTGGCATTGTGAGGTAGTAGCGACTCGCAATCGGCTCGTCGGTTCGGTCCGCACCTTTGCGGCCTTTTCTTTGATCTATCTCGGCAAAGTTATCGTCAGCTTCGAACTCCGATTCAAATTCGCCCATGAATTGGAATCCGGGGACATGAGCAATGGCTTTGAGAAAGTTTTGCACTGGCCCGGCTGTTTCGAATACAAGCACCCTCTCGGGAGCGAGATTGTTAGCATCATCGAAGATTCGGGCACCGACACTTCCTTCCACACCACCTGTAATAGCCTGCCTCAGCCGCTCGAATATGGGACCAAAGTGCTGTCCCTGCCGTTCCTTTGTCGGAAACCGTAGAGGAGTATACCCAGAATGTCCAGCTGGGGGAGGTTCAGGATTTGGCGTCGGAAGTGGAAGCAGAGGCCGTGTCGGCATCCTCCTTCTCCTTTACTTTTGGCTGCTGAGCGCGCGATTTCGCTGTCCAGATTCGCAACTGATCTGCGATTATCTGCTTCAGGCTCCGCTCGCCTGCCGCAAGAATCTGTCTGCGTCTCACATCAAGGCAAAATTGCTCCGCATCAGCATAGCTTACATGTCCCAATGCCTTTGCCAAGGCCATCGGGGCAATACCAGTGGGCTCCTCAAATTGCACCAGGAAGTTTTCAAGATATTTTGCCAATTCCTTCTGGATCGGCAGGTCCAATTGCACGCGAACCTGAAAACGTCGCCATGCCGCCCTATCCAATAACTCAGGATGATTGGTAGCCGCCGCAACCAATGCGTAGCTAGGCAGCTCATCAATTTGCATCAGCAACGTCGTGACGACCCGCTTGATTTCGCCCGTCTCGTGGACATCGCCTCTTTCCTTGCCAATTGCATCGAACTCATCAAAGAACAGAACACAAGGAGTCGTCTTCGCGTAGTCTATGATCCTCTTTAGACGCGAAGCGGTCTCTCCTAAATAGCTGCCGATCATTGCTTCGTATCGAACTACGAACAAAGGGACGGAAATAGCTTCGGCGATTGTTTCGGCCAGGGTAGTTTTGCCTGTTCCAGGCGGCCCGACAAACAAAACCCGGTTTCTCGGCTCAAGGCCATGTGCTCTTAACAGATCTGCCCTTTGTTGTTCTTCGATGAGTTCGAGCAAACTCTGCTTTGCAAGTAACGGGAGAATGAGGTCATCAAGGCGCCGTCTCGGGACGACTTCAGAGATGAAGTCTCGACCGCGATAGTGAGGCTCCGCCGGACCGATGGTTTGAAAATTTCCCCGCACAATACTCCCGTTTCCATTGCCATTAGATTGGAGGGCCTTTGTCAATCGCTCAGCTAGAACGCCATGCTGTTTTGCGTTTTCTTCAGCTATGATCGCTTCCGCTGCAGATCTGAAACCGCGACTGTCACCGGAAGTACCTGCTTTTACAAGAGAAACAAGTAGGTCGCTACGCGCCATTTTGTTCTCCAGATCTGTTGCGGCGGAGCTTCTCGATCACCGCCTCGAGAAACCAATTATTTCTCGACAAAGGAACATCACGTCCATTTAGTTCCTCGTCAATACGCCGGACCACATCTTCAGGGAGACGGAGCATAACCGGGACCCGCGGCGAAGCCCTTCTTTTGTTCGCGTACTCGCCTCTCATGTTCTGCTTCATTGTGCAATCATAATGACATCAAGTTGAATCTCAAAGCCATCAAGGAACCAACATTATTAGCATGGCGAACTTTTCAGCTTTGGGCGACGGGTTCTGAGCCGGAATCGAGGGCCACGCAAGAGGCGCATTCCGGCATGCATAAGAGACATTTGCTAGCGATGTGGGAACAAAGGGGGAGAAGAAACCGCGCGCAATGTGCACCTAAACCGGGGCACTAAAACGAAGACCTCCCCTCGGCGATTACTTCTGCGCCAGTTCCATTTTTTTCAACGATTTACTCTCTAAACCTACCAAAAGGGCTTCTCTCAGATCCTCTATGTTTAGATGGTTATCCCCGTTTATCTGCTAAAGTCAACCGATTAGGGTTGCAATTTCCGCAGCGACTTGGATAAGCTGATATTAGCGGATAAACCAAATTTATCCGCTAAAGATGGAGGACGATGAGAACCAATGCCCTACGCGAAGCTCAGCCGTATCCGGTGGAGCATGCGCTCCGCAAAGTGGGCGCCAATCTCCGCACAGCCAGGGTGCGGCGCGGCATAACCATCGAACAAGCCGCGGTAAAGATCGGTGCAGGCCCTCGTCTGGTCACCGACGCCGAGCATGGAAAGCCTAACATCGACATCGCGGTTTACGCTGCGCTTCTGTGGCTTTACGACCTTCTCGGCTCGTTCGAGGAGCTGGCCAATCCTCTCAAGGACGAACAGGGATTGCTGCTGGCCAGCCGCCGCGCGCCGACGCGCGCTCAGAAAACCAGAGGACTAAGCAATGACTTCTAAGCGCCCGACAGAGTGCTTCGTCTACATCACGCTGCCCGGCGCGCGCGAGGCGATCACAGCCGGGAGGTTCGTTCTGAGTGAGACGCCAACCGGAGACCCGATCGGCCAATTCGTCTATGGACGCTCCTACCTGGCGAATCCGGATGCCGTCGAGATCGACCCCGTAGAACTGAAACTGTCAGACCAAACCTACGACACCGTTCGATTGAACGGTGTCTTTGGGGCGATTCGCGACGCCGGCCCAGACTACTGGGGACGTCGAGTCATTGAGAAGCACGCCGGGATCACCAGACTCGGCGAAATCGACTATCTTCTGGAGTCGCCGGACGACCGGGCGGGAGCGTTGGGCTTTGGAGAGAAAGTCACTCCGCCGGCCCCGCGCCGGGAGTTCAATCAGACTCTCGATCTCGCGCGTCTGCAGGAGACCGCCGAGGCGCTGATGCGAGATGACTTCCCCAATGACCCGAACGCACCCCAGGTGCAGGACCTGCTCCTGCTGGGCACCTCGATGGGAGGAGCCCGCCCCAAGGCCGTCATCGAGGACGATGGTGCCCTATGGATCGCCAAGTTCGGGAGATCGGATGATCGCTGGAATGCGGAGCGCGTCGAAGATGCAATGCTGCGGCTTGCGCGCCAGTGCGGCATCCGCGCCGCAGAAAGCCGTGTGGAGCGAATCGGCGGCAAGGACGTCCTGCTCGTGAAGCGGTTCGACCGCGCGCGCGCCGGAGACACTTACACCCGCAGCCGCATGATCAGCAGCCTTACTGTATTGCGCGCCGATGATTCAGCGACTGCGCGTGAGCGCTGGTCGTACATCCTTCTCGCAGAGGAGATGCGGCGCGTGGTTGCCGATCCGAAGGGAGACACGCGCGAGCTCTTCCGCCGCATCGTCTTCAATGCACTCATCTCCAACATCGACGATCATCCGCGCAATCACGCACTGATCGCTCCTGAACGGAGCTGGATGCTGTCGCCCGCCTATGACCTCACGCCTGCCCCGATGGTCAGCCTCGATCGACGGAACTTAGCTATGGAGTGCGGCAATCAGGGACGGTTTGCGAACGAGACAAATATCATCTCCGAGCACGGACGGTTCCTCCTTGATCGCGAGGAGGCGGAGAAGATCATCGCTGAGATGAAGGAACAAGTCTCGAAGACCTGGGAAGAAAGCGTCCTCGCCAGCGGAGCCTCCCAGCGTGATGTCGAGGCAATTCGTTCGGCCTTCGTCTATCCGGGATTTTCCGATCAGCATTGAATCCGCTGTATGGCGCAGAAGCCGTCCATGACTGAGTCATATAACGGGAAGCTCATCCCACAGCTTCGTCGAAGAGCCTCCGCGGACTCCCCAAGAAACCCATCATCTTGTGTTGCAGCCGATCCACGGCTTCGAGGCGAGAGCTGATGCCGGTGACCTTCGCGATGGGAAAGAAACGGAAGTGATGGTCGCGCGCAAACACGATAGCCCTCCAGTCCCTCACCCTGCGCAAAACCAAGCCGAGGAATACCTCGAGCTCATCGGCATACCAGCCGTCCTCCTCTCCGTCCAGCTCTACCAATGGATCGAACGATCAGAAGTATGGCTTAGCGATAGCGTCCACCGCGCGTGGACCATGACCAATCAACGCACGAAAATACTTTTCCTTTCTCACTTTCTCGAGATCCAGAACAACGGTCGTCGAGACTCTCTGCGTCTTCGAGCATCCGATTCTCTGCGGCGTTGCCTTGCAAATATGACATTCGACACCTCAATTCTAACTAGCCAGCGCCATCAACTTGAGATTTCGTCTGGCTTGGTTTTGCACATGAGTCTGGCGGTTCAACGCAGATTGCGTTCTACGAGACCTAGCCCGAGTTTACCAGCCCCGAGGCGCAGATGCGGCTCCCAGCCGCTCTGGGCGCGGGCTTTTGAAGATCCAGGCAGTATGACCTAATTATGGAGAAATCGGTCTAGACCGAGA
>Ga0182030_10022172_pt1 | contig 11839 bp, 10 predicted proteins | sample 812S3MmetaG_FD_121299 | JGI IMG/M metagenome (GOLD analysis project Ga0182030, IMG submission 121299) | Permafrost microbial communities from Stordalen Mire, Sweden - 812S3M metaG (Illumina Assembly) | ecosystem: Environmental > Terrestrial > Soil > Wetlands > Permafrost | place: Sweden... | reverse complement strand
CGAAATCAATTACACGTTCCGGCAATTGCCGAAATCGACGACGCTCGAAAACTGGGTCGCCGCCGTGCCCGAAGGATTTCGCTTCGCCTGCAAGGCGCATCAGCGCATCACGCATTTCAACCGGCTGAAAGAATCCGAATTCACGGAGTTGTTCTTTCGCGCGATCGATCCCCTGCGCGCGGCGCGCCGTTTGGGGCCCGTGCTGTTCCAACTCCCTCCGAACTTCAAAGTGGACGTGGCGTTGGTCGCGGCGTTTCTCGCGAAACTCCCCGCCGATATCCGCTGCGCGTTCGAATTCCGCAATGCGTCGTGGATGACCGATGAGGTTTACAAGCTACTGGAGAAGCATCGCGTGGCGCTATGCCTGGCGGAATCCGATACCTTCGAGGTCCCGAAAGTGGTGACGGCGGATTTCGTCTACGCGCGCCTCCGCAAAGAAGAATACACGCCCGCCGATCGCGAGGAAGTCGCCAAACGTGTTCGCGAACAACTTGCCGCGGGTCTCGACGCCTACGTCTTTTTCAAGCACGAGGAAACGCCTGCAGGTGCGATGTATGCGGAGGAATTGCTGAAGTCCGCCGCGGTGTAAGCTATCCGCGAGCTTTGCGCTTCTTCGGCGCGGCCGCTTCCTTCGAGCCTTCCAGCGTTTCCGCCGACGCCGCGGGCTTCTTCACCGCCGCGAGGCTGGCCTTCAAAGCATCGAGAATGTCGACGACTTTCTCGCGATGCGGCGCGGGGATTTCCACCACCACGTCGCCATGCTTCTTGGCTTCCACCATTTGCAGGATGTTATCGCGATACGTGTCCGTATATTTCTGCGGCTCGAAGTCGGCCACCAGCGCCTCAATCAAACTGATCGCGAGCGTGAGCTCTTTATCCTTCACCAGCGTTAGATCGGTGCGGAACTCATCCACGGCGCGAATTTCATGCGTGTAAAACATGGTGTGGAGCATCACGCCTTTATCACCCGGACGCAAAACTACAATATGTTCGCGATTGTGCATGGCGAGCTTGGCGATGCCCAGGTAGCCGGTCTTCTTTAGCGCGTCGAACAGCAGCGCGTACGGCTTCTCGCCGGCTTCTTCCGGAGCCATGTAATAAGAGGTTTCGAAGTAGATCGGATCGACCTCGGCGGCCTTGACGAACTCCAGGATCTCCATGACCTTGGCCGTCGGCGGCGCGACCTTCTTAATATCCGCGTCGTCGATCACCACGTAGCGGTCTTTTTCGTACTCGTAGCCCTTGACGATTTCGTCGCGCGAGATGGGCTTTTCCTCGGCCGCGCAATACAGCACCTGGCGGACGCGCGAGCCGTCCGTCTTGTGCAGTTGATTAAAGTGGATGCTCTCGCCGCGCGCGGCGCTGTACAATTTGACAGGGAACGAGACGAGCCCGAAAGACAGGTGCCCTTTCCAGACGGTCGAAGCCATTTCCGATACCTCGCGATTCAGGATTTACGGGGCGCTCAGGAGCGTTTTCCCAATATACCGCAAACATTCAGTCGTATTTATGATTCGGCTGAAAATGAACAGTCCTGTACATGTCCTTAAAACGCTACGTCGAAAAACGCACCTTCGATAAAACGCCCGAGCCCGCACCCAGCGAGGCTCCCGAGTCACACGGCTCCCTGATGTTCTGCGTCCAGCGTCATCACGCCTCGCATCTCCATTACGATCTGCGCCTGGAAGTTGACGGTGCGCTGAAATCGTGGGCCGTGCCGAAAGGCCCGACGCTCGATCCTATGAAGAAGTGCCTCGCGATGCTGGTCGAGGATCATCCCATCGAATACGGCAGCTTCGAGGGCATCATCCCCAAGGGCAATTACGGCGCGGGCAGCGTGATGCTGTGGGATCGCGGAACTTACGAAGTGCTCGACGGCACGGCTGCCGACGCGCAGCTTGCGCGCGGCGATTTTAAATTTTGCTTGCACGGCGTGAAGCTCCACGGCGATTTCGCCATCGTCCGAATGAAGAGCCGCACGGCCAAGAGCAAAGGCAACGAATGGCTGCTCATCAAAAAGCGGGACTCCTTCGCCGCTCCCGGCTGGGACCCGGAGGACCACAGCAAAAGCGTTTTAACCGGACGCACGCAGGAGGAAATCGCGCAGCAATTAGGTGCTGCGATCGATCCACCCGCACCGGCGAAGGCCACGCACGCGAAGCTCAAAGCGATCCCGGGTCTCGAAAAACTCAAAGGAGCCACGCGCGCGCCGATGCCGGCAATTATCTCTCCCATGCTCGCCGAACTGGGCAAGGGCAACCCGCCGTCGGGCCCTCCCTTAAGCAAAGAGTGGTTGTATGAAATCAAGTGGGACGGCGTCCGCGCAATGTGTTTCCTGGATCAAAGCGGTCTCCGCATTCTCTCGCGCAACGGCAACGACATTACGCGCCAGTATCCGGAGCTATCGGTCCTGCCGCATCACCTGAAAGCGCGAGATGCCGTCGTCGATGGCGAAATCGCCGCACTCGACGAAAAAGGACATCCCGATTTCGAGAAACTGCAGGAGCGCATGCACGTCGGCGATGCGGCGGTGATCGCGCGTCATTCCCGCAGTTCTCCGGTGACGCTGTTCCTGTTCGATTTGCTGCACCTCGACGGCTATGATCTGCGCGGCGCGGCATTGATGGATCGGAAGAAGCTGCTGGCTGATATTTTGACCCCGGGCGGTCCGGTGCGTTATTCCGAACATTTTCAAGCCGACGGGCACGACGTTCTGGAAGCCGCGCGCGAGCATGGCCTCGAAGGCGTGGTCGGCAAGAAAGCTTCGAGCAAATACGAATCGCGCCGCTCCGGCGATTGGGTGAAATGGAAAGTCACGGGAACATCCGATTTTGTGATTTGCGGATACACCGCCGGCGATCGTCACGGCCTCGGCGCTTTGATCCTCGGCGATCGCCAAGACGGCAAGCTCACCTGGGCCGGTAATGTCGGCACCGGATTCGATCGCAAGCTGGTGGAGCATCTATTCGAAACGTTGAAGCCTCTGGAAACCGCCGATTGCCCATTCCAGCCGAAGCCGAAAATGCCCGGCGAAAAAATCACGTGGGTGAAACCGGAACTCATTTGCGAGGTTCGTTTTTCCAATCGCACCCGTGATGGACATCTGCGCGCCCCTGTCTTTGTTCGCTTGCGCGACGATCTCGATCCTCCGCGAGCGCAGGTGGATCTGTTGGCCGCTTCGCTGAAGGAAGCGCAGCTTCCCATGGATGGCCATCGCCTGAAGTTCACGCATCTCGACAAAGTCTTCTACCCGGCCGACGGCTATCGCAAGCGCGATCTGCTGAACTATTACGACGCCGTCGCGCCGCTCATTTTGCCGTACCTCAAGGACCGCCCTCTCTCGCTCAAGCGTTATCCGAACGGCATCGCGAAGGATTATTTCTTCCAAAAGAATTTGCCGGAGAGTGCACCCTCGTGGCTCCGCACCCAGGAAATCGAAAACATCCGCTGGGTGATCGGCGAGGATCGCGCGACGCTGCTGTATCTGGTCAACCTCGGCTGCGTGGATCACAATCCGTGGATGAGCCGCGTGGCGGCGAATCCCAAAGCACCAGAGATGAGCAGATTACATTCGCTCGAACATCCCGACTACCTGCTCATCGATCTCGATCCCCAAGACTGCGGCTATGAGAGGATCGTCGAAGCGGCGCTGTGGGTGCGCGCGAAGCTCGACCGCGCCGGACTAGAGGGCTATCCGAAAACGACGGGCGGCGATGGGATGCACATCTTCGTGCCGCTGGAACCTATCTATACGTACGAGCAGGTCCGCTCGCTCGCGCAGGTGATCGCGACGCTGGGCGCGGCGGAGCGTCCCGATTTGTTCACCACGCCGCGGGCTCCCTCCAAGCGCGACAAGGGCAAAGTTTACCTGGATTGGCCGCAGATCGCCGAGGGGAAGACCATCGCCGCCCCGTACGTTTTGCGGGCCTATCAGGGAGCTCCCGTGGCCACGCCCCTCCATTGGGATGAGGTTACCCCGCGCCTGCGGCCGGAACATTTCCATTTAGGGAACGCACTCGGGCGGTTTGACCGTGTGGGCGACCTTTTCAGGGGCGTCCTTGATCGCCCCCAAAGGATTGAAAAGGCGGTTGATAGGCTCGGTTGACGCACAGCACGCATTTCCAGTAGAATTACCTGGCTCAACGCTGTAATCCTGTTCCAGCGCAAAGCCGTCAAGACATGCAAGGAGTCACGAACTAACCCATGAAACTGAGATTTTTGATCATCCCCGCACTGATGGCTAGCGCTCTGTTGGCGCAAGGTCCGGGCGGCCCGCGCCGCGGCTCCGCCACCACGGGAACCCGTACGCCTCCAACCGCCGCGCAGCTGGCCGCGAATGAGCTAACCATGGTCGCGCGATATTTGAAGCTGGACTCGGCGGATACCACGAAGCTGACAGGTGACACGGGGCTTGTGGCGGCTGTCGAGGCAGAGCAGGCGACGTTGCAGACCAACGCTGCGACGCTCAAGACCGCCTACGCGGCCTTAGCGACCGACATCGCGACGAACATCACAAAGGACATACCGACTCAGGTAGGTACGATCGAGACGACGACTGCGAGCAACCTTGCCGCACGCGTAAAGGCGGCCGGTGTGATTGTGGCTGCGCTTCCGAGTCTTGCCTTTGCGACTGCTCCGACCACAGCCCAGTTGACGGGAGTCGCGCATATGCTTATAGGTAGTGGATTCGGCGGCTTTGGCGGTCCCCGCGGCGGCTTCGGCGGACGCTAGACATCTTCGCAATTTCTTGGCAAGAGCCGGGATCATCCACGTAGATGGTCTCGGCTTCTTGTTTTTTAGGCGCGAATTATCTCCCGCAGGCACGCTACTTCTTTGACACGAACTTCGTCAATCCCTTCACCATTTCCATCCAGTTATAAACGATGGGGCAGTACGTCGCGCGATCCACGAAAGCCCACATGCGCGCTTCGAGCGACCCTGCGCCGCGCACCAGGTGAGGAAAGCGCTCGCAATTCGTCGGACGCGCTTCGTAAACCGTGCACTCGTTGCCATCCAGAAACTCGCATGCCAGCGCGCCGGGCTTGGCTCCCACATCTTTGGATGGCACGCGCTTGAGAATCGCCGCACCGTCTTCGTCGAGCGCCGTGTGATCGCGCATGAACTCGTGCTCCGTCATGCCCAGGAACCGCGCGAGCTTGGCGACGTCGCGCTCCACCAGCTGCACCTCGGTCACGCGGCAGCATTCGGCGCACGCCTGGCAATCGATGGCGTCTTCCACTTCCTGCGCGGCCTTGCGGAACTGGCGCTCCACGAACACGTGCGACTTCAGGTGTTTGCGGAAGCGCAGGTTCTCTTCCCTTTTTTGCTCGCCGAGGCGGCGAATTTGGACCAGATCGGTTAGCACTACCTTTAGAGTACAGGTTGCGGCCACGGGGACGATACAATTTGAAGGTGCCCGATCGACTCTACTTTTCGGGCTGGGTGAACGATAACCGCACTCAGCCGGTCCTGCACCAATTCCAGAAGATGCTCGAACGCTTCCCCACTTCGAAGCTGGCAAAGCGCGGTCCCGTGCTGCGCGTGTACGCGATCGAACACGCCGAGCCCTCGCTGCTGGAGCGCGAGTTCCCTCCCGAAATCCCCGTGAGCGAGATCGTCAACGCCGCGCGCGAATTTATGGAAGCCGATTGCGCCTGCGAAATCGACACCTATTGGGATTTGTGGAGCTTCGAAAACGGCGATTGGAAGCTCGCTCCGGCGCCCGCGACACTCTTCTGCTTTGGTCCCGATTTCGTGCGCGAGCAGGACGACAGCCTGCGCATCGAGTTCGGCCCCGACGCGCGCTTTCTGCCCGTCCCGGGCGTCGAGGGCAGCTTGCGCATGGGGCAATCGAACTTACGAAGCCTCCTGCATTTGACCGGCGAGCTTGAAAAAGGACTCGATCTCGAGCGCCGTCTCGTGTGGTCGGAAAGCGGGGCCAACTTCGCGGATGTGCTGAGGCAAGCGGTCGGCCAGTTTCACGTGAATTGAAAATATGCTCGCGACGACGGCACTTCTCGGCCTGTTGAGCTTCTGGCAAACGCCGGAAGTGGCCTGTGTCGCGCAGGGCGGGACGTTTCCCTACCCGCCTCTCGCGAAGGCGGCCCGGATATACAGCAACATTGTCGTGCACGTTCGGATCGGCGCGGACGGCGTTCCCACCGTGGAATCTTTCGAGGGACATCCGCTATTTTCTGACACGGTCGCTGCGTCCGTCTCCACCCTAATGTTTCCTCCGTCGTGCGCAGGTCAAGAGCGCGACCTTCGGCTCAATTACCGCCTAATCGAACCAGGTGAAGCGCAAGAAGGCTCGACTGCGACGGCGCGAAACGAATGGCTGATCAGCGGATTTGCCCTCCACACAGTTGACATGCCCGCGGTCCTTGGGCGAAAACCCTGGTGGAAACGAATATTTGGGCGCTGAACTTCGCAACGTGCGACGTGGCGCACGCACTCTTGCGTGCCGTGTCGAGACTCCTCTCGACACCTCTGCGAGTGAAAACCCACCGCCAAGCGTCGACACGATTGTCGACGCGGCACGCTGAGAGCGTGCGCCACAAGGGAAAGTCGCGGCTCGCTAGAGTTAACCTGGAGAAAGAAGAATCCCGTGACTAATCGTAAAGACAAAGACTCGGCAATAATTCGACGGCCAGTCGTTTCGCGAAAAGACGACGAGCCAGAGGATCGCAATCAAGGACCGGGCAGCGGTGTTAGCTTCAAGGAGTTTCTTCTCGGAAAGCGTCCGGAGTTGCAGACTCTCGATCTTCGGCGTGACCGATCGCCAATGCGTAAGGTGAAGCTGTAAACGCGGAAGCTCTACATCAGCAGCATCGCCGCGGTGTATCCCAGCAGCCCGCCGATCGCCGCACCCACGATCACGTCCGTCAGGAAGTGCATCCCCAGAAGGATGCGCGAGGCGGCGACGCTCAAGGCGCAGAACAGCAGGCTCGCGATCATGGCCGGATAGAAGATGCTCAGCGATGTGGCTACGGCAAATGCCGTAATCGTGTGGCCCGAAGGGAAAGAAAACTGATCGGGAGGCAGCAACGTCGCCCAGCAATGCGGCTCAATCGTGCAAGGACGGCGGCGCTTGCAGGTCCGTTTCAATTGGATGAACAGCGCGATGCCCGTGCTCACGGCCAAGAATGCCGCGGCCAGAGCGTGGAATCGTTCGGGTCCGCCGGCGAATGCGATCACCAGGGCCATGGCGTACCACAGCCAGCCGTCGCCGCCGCGCGTCGCCGCCACCATCCACAGGCGCAACCAGCGAGGAGGCGTCCAGCGGTTCACCCGGCGCATCACACGATGGTCGCGGGTAACGATCCATTCCTGGAGATGTAAAACCGGTGCCGCCATGTTATCTTTTTAAGGCCCTTGCATGACATAGTAGTGACACTGGTATAAAACATTGGTGACGATTTTGTTTCGGCCGGCCAATGTGACAGAACTCCCCACAAATATGACGAATCCGAAGATCGACTTCATTTATTTCGATGCCGGCGGCGGCCATCGTGCCGCGGCGACGGCCTTGAAGTCCGTGTTCGAGTCGCAGGGCCGCGCCTGGGACGTCCGGTTGGTGAATCTGCAGGAGATCCTCGAGCCTCTCGACGTCTTCAAAAAGGTCACCGGCATTCGCCTGGAGGACGTCTATAACCTGATGCTGGCCAAGGGTTGGACGCTGGGTTCGGCGCAGGGCCTGGTGTTCATGCACGCGGTAATAAGGCTTAACCATAAGCCGGTCGTACGACTGTTGACCGAGCACTGGCGCAGGACGCAACCAGATATGGTCGTCTCGGTGGTGCCGAACTTTAATCGCGCGTTGTATGAAAGCCTCCGCGCGGCTTTACCGCATGTGCCCTACACCACCATTCTAACCGATATGGCGGATTTTCCCCCGCATTTCTGGATTGAGCCCGGGCAAGACCAATATTTCATCTGCGGCACCGATCACGCCGTCGCGCAAGCGCGCGCGCTGGGGCATCCCGCAGAGCGCATCTTGAAGACTTCGGGCATGATCCTGCGTCCGCGGTTTTACGACGCCGTGAATGTGGATCGAGGAGCCGAGAGAATAAAGCTGGGCCTCGACCCAGCGAAACCTACCGGTCTCGTGTTGTTCGGAGGCCAAGGATCCAGCGTGATGCTCGACATCGCGCGCGAGTTAGAAGACACCCAGCTCATCATGATTTGCGGCAAGAACGCCGAGCTCGCGGAGAAGTTGCGTGCGCTACCTACACGCGCTCCACACTTCATCGAAGGCTTCACGCAAGAGATTCCGTATTACATGCACCTCTCCGATTTCTTCATCGGCAAGCCCGGCCCGGGGAGCATCAGCGAAGCGGTTGCCATGAAGCTCCCGGTGATCGTGGAGCGCAACGCCTGGACGCTGCCGCAGGAGCGCTACAACGCGGACTGGGTGCTGGAGAAGGGCGTGGGCGTGGTGCTGAAGAATTTCAAAGGCATCCGCGAGGCGACGAACAAAATGATCGCGTCGCTCGATCAATATCGCGCGGCAGTGGAGAAGATCGAGAATCGGGCTATTTTTGAGATTCCCGACATGCTCGCAGGGATTTTGGAGAAGACGACCAAGTAGTTTTCACGAAACTTCTACGGTGTCATCCCGAGCGCAGTCGAGGGATCTGCTTTTTCAGCCGCGTGATCTCCAAATGCTCGCCCAGCCTACGCAACACCGGAAAAGCTAGCAGGAGACGCCACTCATGCAACTGGATATCATAATAATAATTTCGGAACTATATACGCTATTGACATGACAGATGCTACTCGTGCTAATATCCAAAGCAGGGGAGCATCATGTACGAAATTTTCACCCGCAAGACGCCTCGAATGGGAAGTCCCATTCTATCCTTTTCTAAAATAGGGCAGATTTCGTTTAACCAGACGGCAGCCCGACTGCTCCAAAAGGAGGCAATCGAACACATTCTTCTGCTTTGGGACTCTACTGAACACAAACTGGCGCTCAAATCCATCAACAACAAGAAGGACCCTAGAGCCTACCGAATTCGATACAACGAAAAAGGCAACGGAGCTAGCTTCTCGGCGAAGACGTTTTTGGATCATGCCGGCATCGACTATTCTGAGCGAAAAGCTATTCCGATTGAAATCAACCCATCGGCGGAAATGTTTCTAGAGGTCACACTTCCGGACACGGTGCTTAAAAATACGTCCAAGCGTGCTACACTTCAAACAGAATACTCGAACATAGGGCGAACATGAACAATTTTACAAAACTAAGTGATAGGTCACATTTCGTGAGGAGAGAGATAGCCCTCGCTGCCCAAGTCCCACCGACGGCAGGGGCCATAACGGGAAGAACCGATTCGCGCTCCTAAATCTTCCAAGGGACGCGGAAGTGCGAATCGGTTCATGGTGGACGCTGTAGCTTTACGCGCACGGGGCTTGCGACCCGAGGCGCACCAAGTAACACCAGCTAAGGAAGGTGCTCCGCCTAAAGCGGAGTGCCTTCCGTCCATTTCTATTGTCGCTAATTTCACTCCCTAGATCCAGTAAATTTGGCGTGCCAGGAAAAAGCCAACACGATTCCAGGACTTGAAACAGCAGATCCCTCGACTTCGCTCGGGATGACAAGGGCGAATATCGTTCTCTTAATAGAAGCGCCTACTGCGCCACGCAGCTGAAGTTGGCCGCGTCGTCGAGGCTCCCCGTTCCCTTGTACTTCGCCTGCTGCGGATACGCGCACAGCGGACGCGTGCGGTCGGCCTTGCCCGCCGTCATGTGCGTCGCGATCATTTCCGTGGGTGCTTTACCCTGCTCCACCCACTGCTCCATCGCCGTGACGTAATCGAACTGGTTGGGACCCACACCGCCTCCGCAATGCTCCATGCCGGGGACCATGAACAGCCGCAGCGAATCGTTCGCGGCCGCGCCCGTCTTCTTCTGCACCGCCTCCACATATTCAATGCTGTGCTGCGGAGGCACGATCTGATCCGCCCAGCCGTGATACATCAGCAGCTTGCCCTTGCGCGCGAAAAACGGCTTCAGGTTGGGATCGTTCGTCGCATTCAATCCGTTATCGGCCTTGTACGCGAACGCCAGATCTTTGTCGTAGTTGAGCGTTTTGTAATCCCACTTGGCGTCTTTGAAGATCCAATATTTATAGGTGTTGAGCGCGACAGCGCTTTCGCGGCTCGCGGGCGCGTTATCCGTCAAAGGCCCGGCCAGCGTGCCCCATGCGTTCTCGCTCCCCGGCAGCAGCGGAGGCATGATCACCTTATGCGTTTTCGAATTGCGCGTGGGCGACCAGATGTCCATCGCCGCTTCCACCTGCGGATCCGTCAGGCAATTCGGCCCATCGGCGCCCTTGCAGGCCAGCACCTTGGGATCGAACTTGCACTTCAAAGGATTCTCGATCAACCCGTCTTTCGCGCCGTCGAGCGCGTCGCACGCTTCCAGCACCGCATTGTGGATCAGCGAATATTTCTCCGGAGGAATGTAGCTGGCTTCGGTCTTGTGCGCCACCTGCGCCAGACGAATCCACGCGGCGTGCAGAGGGACCAGATCGTAAGCCGACGCGCCGGAAACGATGCCGTCGTAATCCTCAGGGAAGCGTTGCGCTTCGGCCAAACCCTGCTTGCCTCCGCCGGAGCAGCCGGTCCAATAGGAATATTTCGGCTCCATGCCGTAAAAAGCCTTGATGATGGCTTTCGATTGCACGGTCATTTCGTGCTCGCTGCGCCACGCGTAGTCGACCACCTTTTCCGGATGCCCTAGCGCCCACTCGGCGCTGGTCACCGGAGCTTGATGGCCGGTGTCGGTGGACGCCGTCGCATAGCCGCGCCGCAGCGCCGCAGCGAGAGCTCCATAGGTGATGCTGCCGGCCCAGCCGCCGTTGCCGACGCCTTGAAACTTTTGATTCCAGCCTTCCAGGGGGAGCCACAGCTCCACGCGAATGTCGGAATCGCTCGAAGGAGTCAGCGTCGCGGCGACGCGGCAGAACGCCGGCAAATTGCCCATCGCGTTGGTTGTACCCGGCGCAGTGAACGATCCGCCGCTGACGGTCTGGGCGCTTGTAATTTTGGTATTCGGTAAGGCGAGGGACGCAAGGCTCTCGCACGTGGCGGCCATCGCAGGCGCTCCCGAGGCCAGTGCCAACAAGGCTGGGACAATCAAACGTGGGTTGGTGCGCATAAGCAAATATTCCTCACTTAGTAATCGCTCTGGTCATGATACGCGAAGTTTGCGCGGCGGGCCAGCACCCACGTTGAATCCATCTGATATTCTGAAGGGCGACAATCCCTCAAACAGGAGCAACGGAAAAATGGCAAAAATAACAAAGACGGCGTTTCGAACCACACTTTTAGCCGCGACGATGGCGCTGGTAACCGTCACGGCAAGCGCGCAGGGCGATCTCAGCAAGGTGGAGATCAAGACGACCAAGGTCACCAATAATTTCTACACGCTCGAAGGCTCGGGCGGGATGATCGGCATCCTGGTCGGTCCCGACGGCGTGTTCATGGTGGACGCGCAATACGCGCCGCTGACCGATCGCATCGTGGCGGCGATTAAGAAGATTACCGACAAACCGATCCGCTTCCTGGTCAACACGCACGTGCACGGCGATCACACCGGCGGCGACGAAAACTTCGGCAAGCTGGGCGTGACGATTCTGGCGCGCGAAAATCTGCGCTATCGTCTGGCGTATCCGAATCCCATGGCGAACGGGCAGCCTTCTCCCGCCATGCCCTCCGTCGGCCTGCCGATGATCACCTACGACGCGCCCTTGACCATGCACATGAACGGCGAAGACATCCGCCTGCTGCCGGTCAAGGCCGCGCACACCGATGGCGACACGATGGTCGTGTTT
>Ga0182030_10022170_pt1 | contig 11839 bp, 6 predicted proteins | sample 812S3MmetaG_FD_121299 | JGI IMG/M metagenome (GOLD analysis project Ga0182030, IMG submission 121299) | Permafrost microbial communities from Stordalen Mire, Sweden - 812S3M metaG (Illumina Assembly) | ecosystem: Environmental > Terrestrial > Soil > Wetlands > Permafrost | place: Sweden... | reverse complement strand
GACCCCATCCCGCTGCCCGTGTATCATGATGTCCCCGCCGGCGTCCACCCCCGCCTCCCTCGCGCGCGCCACGTCCGCCGCATCCGGGTACGAAATATGCAGCGACAAATGATACTTGCTGCGCGCGTTCCGCCGGTCGATCGTGTACCGCCCCTCCGGCGTCCGCCCGTCCCCTTCCCGCCTCTTGGGGCCCACCGGCTCCCGCCCCAGCGCGATCCGGTACGTCCGCAGCACGCTCTCCCCGCGCAGCAGCGTCATCTCGCGCTTTTTCTTGCTCACCACCACCAGATCCGCCCGCAAAACTCCGCACCGCATCACCTGAGTATAGCCCCGGCTCACCGATCACCCCATGAATCCAATAACTTGCATACAACGCAATTTAAGACCGAAATATCTGTAGATTTTTACGACATAACGGTCTTATAATATGGTTTAAGCACGTGAATCCCATAATCATAAGGAGGGGAGAGTTGAGCAACTCATCCACCACCACCACTCGGCCGAAGGTCACCATCGACGGTAACGAGGCGGCCGCATACGTAGCCCATCAATCGAACGAAGTCATCGCCATCTATCCCATTACTCCCTCGTCCAACATGGGCGAATGGGCCGACCAGTGGTCCGCCGAACAGAAGACCAACATCTGGGGAACCGTACCGACGGTGATCGAGATGCAAAGCGAGGGCGGGGCCGCCGGCGCCTGCCACGGAGCTTTGCAGGCGGGTTCGCTCTGCACCACTTTCACCGCCTCGCAGGGACTCCTGCTGATGATCCCCAACATGTACAAGATCGCGGGCGAGCTCACCAGCACGGTGTTCCATATCGCCGCCCGCGCGCTCGCCGCCCAGGCCCTGTCCATCTTCGGCGACCACAGCGACGTGATGGCCGCGCGCTCCACCGGTTTCGGCCTGCTCTCCTCCAACTCGGTGCAGGAAGTCATGGATATGGCTCTCATCGCCCAGGCCGCCACGCTGGAATCGCGTATCCCCTTCATGCACTTCTTCGATGGCTTCCGCACCTCTCACGAAGTCGCCAAAGTCGAACAGCTTTCCGCCGACGACATCCGCGCCATGATCGACGAGAAACTGGTCTTCGCCCACCGCTCGCGCGCCCTCTCCCCCGACCGCCCCTTCATCCGCGGCACCGCCCAGAATCCCGACGTCTATTTCCAGTGCCGCGAAGCCTGCAACCCCTACTACCTCGCCGCCCCCACCATCGTGCAGAACGCCATGGATAAGTTCGCCGGAATCGTCGGCCGTCAGTATCACCTCTTCGATTACTTCGGCGCGCCCGATGCCACCCGGCTCATCATCATCATGGGCTCCGGCGCCGAAGTGGCCCACGAAACCGTGGAAGCCATGCTCGCCGCCGGCGAAAAAGTCGGCCTCCTCAAAGTTCGCCTCTTCCGGCCCTTCTCCATCGAATCCTTCGTCGCCGCCATCCCCGAGTCTGTCAAATCCATCGCCGTCCTCGACCGCACCAAGGAACCCGGCGCCACCGGCGAACCGCTCTATTGCGACGTCATCACCGCCTTCGCCGAAATGGGCGTGGCCAAGAAGGTCATCGGCGGACGTTACGGGCTCTCGTCCAAGGAATTCACCCCCGCCATGGTCAAGGGCGTTTACGACGAGCTCCTCAAGGCCCACCCCAAGAATCACTTCACCATCGGCATCAATGACGACGTCACCCACACCAGCCTCGATTACGATCCCGAATACTCCACCGAAGCTCCCGGCACCGTGCGCGCCCTGTTCTACGGACTCGGCGCGGATGGCACCGTCGGCGCCAACAAGAACTCCATCAAGATCATCGGCGAAGAAACCGAAAACTACGCCCAGGGCTACTTCGTTTACGATTCCAAGAAGTCCGGCTCCATCACCACCTCCCACCTTCGCTTCGGGTCCAAGCCCATCCGTTCCAGCTACCTCATCACCAAGGCGAATTTCGTGGCCTGCCACCAGTTCTCCTTCCTGGAACGCATCGACATGCTGAAGCTCGCCGAACCCGGCGCCACCTTCCTCCTCAACAGCCCCTACCACGCCGGCGAAGTTTGGGATAAGTTGCCGCGCCTGGTCCAGCAGCAGATCATCTCCAAGAAGTTGAAGTTCTACGTCATCAACGGCGACGAAGTCGCCAAAGTCACCGGCATGGGCGGCCGCATCAATACCATCATGCAGACCTGCTTCTTCGCCATCAGTGGCGTCCTGCCGCGCGAAGAGGCCATCGCCGCCATCAAGTACGCCATCAAGAAGACCTACGGCAAGCGCGGCGACACCGTGGTGCAGAAGAACTACGCGGCGGTCGATGCATCGCTCAGCCATCTCCAGGAAGTTAAGGTTCCCGACAAGGTATCCTCGGCGTTCGACATGCGCCCCCCGGTCCCCGCGGCCGCCCCGCCCTTCGTGCGCGACGTGCTCGCCCAGATCATCGCCGGCAACGGCGACGATCTCCCCGTCAGCGCCATGCCCATCGACGGCGCTTTTCCCTCTGCCACCGCGCAATGGGAGAAACGCAATATCGCCCTCGAAATCCCCGTCTGGGACGAGGCCCTCTGCATCCAGTGCGGCAAGTGCGTGCTCGTCTGCCCGCATGGCGTCATTCGCGCCAAAGTCTACGACGATAGCTACCTGGGCAATGCGCCCGCCGGCTTCAAAGCCGTCCCCGCCCGCTGGAAGGACATGAAGGATCGCAAGTATACCCTTCAGGTAGCCCCCGAGGACTGCACCGGCTGCACCCTCTGCGTGGAAGTCTGCCCCGCCAAGAGCAAGAGCGAGGTCAAACACCGCGCCATCAACATGGCGCCCCAACCGGCGCTGCGCGAAAGCGAAGCCGCCAATTGGGAGTTCTTCCTCAGCCTTCCCGAAACCGACCGCAAGCTGCTTTCGCCCACCCAGGTGAAGGATATTCAGTTGCTCCGTCCGCTGTTTGAGTTCTCCGGCGCCTGCTCCGGTTGCGGCGAGACCCCGTACATCAAACTGGTCACCCAGCTCTTCGGCGACCGCGTCATGATCGCCAACGCTACCGGTTGCACTTCCATCTATGGCGGCAACCTGCCGACCACGCCCTACTGCATCAACGGAGAGGGCCGCGGACCGTCGTGGAGCAACTCGCTCTTCGAAGACAACGCCGAATTCGGCCTGGGCCAGCGCCTGGCCGTCGACAAGCAGAACGAGTATGCCCGCGAACTGGTCTGGCGTCTCGGCGCCCAGATCGGCGAGGAGCTGGCGCAGGCCATCCTCCATGCCGACCAGAAATCCGAGCAGGGCATCTTCGCCCAGCGCGAGCGCATCGCCGCCCTCAAGGCGAAACTCGCCGGCATCGATATTTCCGAGGCCCGCGACCTCGTCAGCGTGGCCGATTCCCTCGTTAAGAAGAGCGTCTGGATCGTCGGCGGCGATGGCTGGGCCTATGACATCGGCTACGGCGGCCTCGATCACGTCCTCTCCACCGGCCGCAACGTCAACGTCCTCGTCCTCGATACCGAGGTCTACTCCAACACAGGAGGCCAGGCGTCCAAATCCACCCCGCGCGGCGCCGTCGCCAAGTTCGCCGCCGCCGGCAAACCGGCGGGCAAGAAAGATCTCGCCCTCATGGCCATGAGCTACGGCAGCGTTTACGTTGCCAAAATCGCCATGGGCGCCGGCGACATGCATACCGTCAAGGCCATCATGGAAGCCGAAGCCTACGACGGGCCGTCGCTCATCATCGCCTACAGCCACTGCATCGCCCACGGCTACGATCTCGCCCACGGCATGGATCAGCAGAAGGCCGCCGTCAACTCCGGCTACTGGCCGCTCTTCCGCTATAACCCCGACCTCGTCGCGCAGGGCAAGAACCCCTTCCAGCTCGATTCGCGCCCGGCCAGCATCAACCTCAAGGACTACATCTACAACGAGACCCGTTACACCATGCTCGTCAAGAGCAATCCCGAACACGCCCGGGATCTCTTCAAATTGGCCCAGGACGATGTCGAGTCCAAGTGGAAGCTCTACGATTACATGTCGCACCAGGCCGGTGCGGCCGTTGAGGAGGTGAAAAAATGATCGACCTGACCAAAACCATCGACCTTTCCACGACCTACCTCGGGTTGAAACTCAAGAACCCGCTGGTGGCCTCGTCCTCGCCCATGTGCCGGGAGGTGGGCAATGTCCGCCGTCTGGAAGATGCCGGCGCCTCCGCCATCGTGCTGCATTCGCTCTTTGAAGAGCAGATCGAGCTCGAGAGCGATGAGCTCGACCGCTTCATGACCGAGGGTTCGGACGTTTCCGCCGAATCCACCGCCAGCCACTTCCCGGACCTGCTGTTCAAAGTGATGGGGCCGGAAGCCTACCTGAAGCACATCGTCAAGTGCAAACAGGCCGTCCAGATTCCCGTTATCGCCAGCCTCAACGGCACCACTACGGGCGGCTGGATCGGCTACGCCAAGGAAATGCAGCAGGCCGGCGCCGATGCGCTGGAGCTGAACATTTACCACATCCCCGTCGACCCCAACGTCACCGGCGAGCAGGTCGAGCAGAAGTACATCGACCTGATTCAGGCCGTCAAGAAAGAGGTCACCATCCCGGTGTCCGTGAAGCTCGGACCCTACTTCAGCTCCATGGCCAATATGGCCAAACGCCTGGATGGCGCCGGCGCCGATGGCCTGGTGCTCTTCAACCGCTTCTATCAGCCGGATTACGACCTCGAAGCCCTGGAGGTCGTCCCCAACCTGATCCTCTCCAACTCCCACGAGCTGCTGCTTCGCCTCCACTGGATCGCCGTGATCTACGGCGGCATCAAAGCCGATCTCGCCCTCACCGGTGGCGTGCACTCCGCCACCGATGTCGTCAAAGCCATGATGGCCGGCGCCAAAGTCGCCATGATGACTTCCGCGCTCCTCAAACGCGGCATCACCTTCCTCGATACCATTTCCACCGAGTTGCTGGTGTGGATGGGCGAGCACGAGTACGATTCCATCAAGCAGATGCAAGGCAGCATGAGCCGCAATGCGGTCCCGCAGCCCGGCGCCTTCGAGCGCGCCAACTACATGAAGGTCCTCAGTAGCTACGCCATGCGGTAGGACGATTGCCCTGCCCCACCACTGCAAGCCACCTGCCTGCAATGGTGGGGCAGGCGCTTCCGCCTGCCAACGCCCGCTTTGCGGGCGTGTTCTTCTCTGCACTCCCTGCTCTAAATTTGAATGGTTCCCTACGGCTTCACTCGAAACTTGTTGCTCAACGCCGCCACCTGCTGATCGAGCGACGGCTTCTTCTCTTCTTTCGCCTTCTGGAAGTTTTTCCTCTTCGGCTCCGCCGGCGCCGCATCCAGCGCCTTCATGGAAAGCGCGATCCGCTTCGCCTTCGTGTCCGTACTCAGCACCTGCACGTTGACGATCTGCCCCACCTTCACCACTTCGCTCGCGTCTTTGACGTAACGGTTGGACAGTTCGCTCACGTGCACCAGACCGTCCTGATGCACGCCCACATCCACGAACGCGCCGAAGCGCGTCACGTTGGTCACCACGCCTTCTAGCGTCATGCCGGGCTTGAGGTCGGCGATCTCCTTCACGTCGTCGCGCCACTTCGCCGCCACGAACTTCTCGCGCGGATCGCGCCCCGGCTTGCGCAACTCCTCGCGGATGTCGCCCAGCGTGTACATGCCCACCGTCTCCGTGGCGAAACCTTCCAGCTTGACCTTCTCCACCAATTCCGGCCTGGCAATCAGTTCGCCCACCGTGGTCCCCAGCGATGCGGCCATCTTCTCCACCACCGCGTAAGATTCGGGATGAACCGCCGTCACGTCCAGCGGGTTCACGCCGCCGCGAATGCGCAGGAAGCCCGCCGCCTGTTCGAAGGTCTTGGGCCCGAAGCCCGGTACCGCCATCAGGTCCATGCGCGAGCGGAAGCGCCCGTGCTCGTTGCGGTACTCCATGATCTTCACCGCCGTGCGCTCCGTGATTCCCGCCACGTAGCGCATGAGCGCCCACGACGCGGTATTCAGATCCACGCCCACGCGATTCACGCAGCTTTCCACCGTGGCTTCCAGACTCTGCTTCAAGCGCCGCTGATCCACATCGTGCTGGTACTGCCCCACGCCGATCGCCTTCGGGTCCACCTTCACCAGTTCCGCCAGCGGATCCTGCAAGCGGCGCGCGATCGAGATGGCGCCGCGCACCGTCAGGTCCAGATCCGGGAACTCCTGCCGCGCCATCTCCGAGGCCGAGTACACGCTCGCGCCCGATTCGCTCACCGTCACGCTGAAAATCTTCGTCAGGTTCGCCTGACGCAAAAAGTCCTGCACGAACGCCGCCGATTCCCGCGACGCCGTGCCGTTGCCGATGGCAATCGCCTGCACGTTGTGGCGCGCAATCAGCGAGGCCATCGTCTTCACCGATCCCGCCAGATCGTTTTTCGGCTGGAACGGATACATCACCGCGTCTTCCAGGAACTTGCCGGTATCGTCCACCACCGCGAGCTTGCAGCCGGTGCGAATGCCCGGATCGATCGCCAGCACCGTCATCCGGCCCGCCGGCGGCGAGAGCAGCAGGTTTTCCAGGTTCTCGCGGAACACCTTGATGGCCTCTTCGTCGGAGCGGTCCTTCAACTCCAGGCGCACTTCGGTCTGTATCGAGGGGTTGAGCAGGCGGTCGTAGGAATCCTCGATCGCCTGTTCCAGGTGCGGCGCCCAATCGCCCGGCTTGCGCACCACGCGCGCGCGCAGCCAAGCCTGCGGCTGCTCGGGGTCGAGTTCGATCTCAAACGTCAGCACGCCTTCCTTGGCGCCGCGCCGTATGGCCAGCATGCGATGCGACGGGATCTTCGCCGCCGGCTCGCTGTAGCTGGCGTACATCTTGAACTTGCCTTCGGGATCTTCCACGCCTTCGATGGCGCGGCTGGTGACGCGCCCATCGGCCATCATCATGGCACGCACCGCCTTGCGGAACTCCGCGGCCTCGCTGATCATCTCGGCCACGATGTGGCGCGCGCCTTCGAGCGCCTCTTCCGCCGGCATGCCGAACCGCGCCGCCACCTCCGCCAGCGGCGTCGGGTCGCTCTGCTCCCACAGGTAGAGCGCCAGCGGCTCCAGCCCTTTGTCGCGCGCCATGGAGGCCTTGGTTCGCCGCTTCGGTTTGTACGGCAGGTACAGATCTTCCAGTTCCGTCTTGTCCAGCGTGGCCTCGATCTTCGCCTTCAACTCCGGCGTGAGCTTGCCCTGCTCTTGAATCGACGCCAGCACCGTCTCGCGGCGATCTTCCAGTTCGCGGAAGTACTCCAGCTTCTCCTGGATGTCGCGGATCTGCACCTCGTCGAGATTGCCCGTCGCCTCCTTGCGGTAGCGCGCAATGAAGGGCACCGTGGCGCCCTCATCGAACAGTTCGATGACGGCCAACATCCCCTTCAGCGGGACGTTGAGCAGCTTGGCGATATGAATCAGTACGGCGGTGGGAAGTGTCTTCAGTTCAGCCATGGTCCTCGGGAACTTTCATGATCCCACAGACCCCGTTTTCGTGTGATATTCTGCCCGCCGCGTTTACAAGCTGAAGGCGTAAATGCGTAAAGTCACCCGGGGCTACAAGTACTTCACGAACAGCACCGCGTTCCCACGTTCGTTATACAGCAACTCGTCCACCAGATTCCTGGTGAGCAGAATGCCGAAGCCGCCGGGGCGCCGGCCTTCCTCGGCGCGCACTTCGACGTGGCGGATGGGCGAGTCCGCCGGGTTGGAGATGGCGGCGTGCGGCAGAAAATCCAGCGAGAAGCCGGTGCCGGGGTCGTGTATGTGCACGATGATGGACCGCGCCGTGTGCAGGATATTCGTGCGCACGCGCTTGTTCGGGTCGTACTTGCCGCCATGTTCGATTGCGTTCATGAGCAGTTCGCGGAAGGCGGAGCCCACATCTTCGCCCGCCTGCACCGACAGGTGGGCCGTGATCTCGCGCAGGAAATGGGTGGTGCGGTCGGCGGCGTCGATCTTGCAGCGCACGTCCAGCGTGATCCATTCGGGGCGGGCGGAAACCACCCGGATGTCGTCCTGCCAGGTGTCGCAATCGAGCGCCTGCTGCACCAGTTCACTGAGCGGGCCGGGCGCCAGGGGCCGGTGGAGATAGCCGAAAGCGCGCTGCCGGATGGCCGCCAGGATGCGCTGCGGTTCGGGGTCCCCGGTGACGATGACCTTGGTGGCCGGGCGGATGGAACGTACGCGCCGCAACAGTTTCAGGCCGTCGAAGCCGTTGTTTCCCTGTCCGGCCAGCACCAGGTCGAAGGGGCTGGCACGCAGGAGATCGAGCGCCTCCTTGCTGCCGGGCGCCTGCTGAATCTGGCGGTCGTCCCGCTGCAGCAGACCGGACAAGTATCCCAGGGCCGCGGGGTCGGCATCGATGAGCAACAGGCTGCGGGGGATCAAAACATCTCCACTCTTTAATTTAGCCGAGGTTCAGCATACCATGTGAGTAGCGTCTCTCTCCACCGCCCAGCCGGCCGGAGAGGAAAGTAGGGGCCATGCCGAGATTAATGGAACGTAACCCGGGACTCCCCGCGCGCATCTTACCATCCAGCGTGAGAACCGGAATTTTGCTCTTCGCAGTGTCCGTCGCCGCCATGGCGCAGGTCTATCCCGGCGGCGGCTACCCCGGCGGTGGCTACCCTGGCGGCTATCCGGGTGGTTACCCTGGTGGTTACCCCAGCCAAAGTCCCATTCCCGGCGTCCCGATGCCGGGCCGCTCCAGCCGGACCAAGACGCCCCCGCCCAACCAGACCGGCCCGCTGCCGAATTTTCGCGGCAACCTGAAAGTGTTCGCCGAAAAATCCATTAGCGTCGAACTCGGCGACAAGCGCGTGATGGACTTCCGGCGCACCGACAAAACCAAGTTCTTCAAGGCCGGCGACGAGGTCAAGTCGCCCCAATTCGACGTGGGCGACCAGGTTTCGGTGGAAGCCCAGTCGGACCCCAGCGGGACCACGATGACGGCGGTCAACGTGTACTGGGAGAAGGCGGCGGGCGCCGGCCCCACCACATCGTCCAAAAACGATGACGGCGTAGTGGACACCTGGAAGGACGACCCCAAGACGGGGTCCGAGCACGGCACCGATAAGGCCGCGCCGGCCGCCGCCGCCAAAACCGACGATGCTCCGCCGCGTCTGCAGCGCGCTGGCACGGCCGCATCGGATGCGCCCGTCAGCCCCGCCGCCGACGACCCCGGCCCGCCCAAGCTGAAGCGCGGTGGAGTGGCCGACCCTTCGCGTGAAAGGGCGACGGAGGTGGCGGAACAGACGGCGCCCAATCGCATCCCCACCACCCAGGACCCCGGCGTGGAGCGCGTCACCGATGGCTCGCGTCCCTCCGTCATCCGCGGCGACGCGGACGAGGATTCGGTGCGGATGGTGCCGCGCAAAGACGAACCGTTGATCCGCCGCGCCGCCGACGCCGCCATGGAGTTCACCGAAACCCTGCCGAGTTACGTCTGCACCGAACTGGTCACACGCATGCAAAGCGAGAGCACGCCGGCGAATTTCCAACCCATCGACGTGGTCTCGATGGAAGTGCTCTACACCGACGGGCGCGAGGACTACCGCAATATCCAGATCAACGGCAAGCGGTCCGTGAAGAAGATCGAGGAGACCGGCGGGGCCTGGAGCACCGGCGAATTCGGGACCGTGCTGGTGGACCTCTTCGCCCCGGCCACGGCCGCCGCGTTCCACTTCCGCCGCGATTCACGCGCCGGCGGCATCATGGCCAAGATGTACGATTTCGAAGTCGCCCGCGAGAACTCCCACTGGAGCATTCACGCCTCCGCGCAGACTTACGATCCAGCCTACGTCGGTTCCGTGTGGATCGACCCGGCCACCTCGCGCGTGCTGCGCATCGAGATGGAAGCCAAGGGCATGCCCGGCGATTTTCCGTTGGACCACGTGGAATCGGCCACCGACTACCAGTACATCCGGCTGGGAGATGCCAAGCAGTACCTGCTGCCGGTGCATGCGGAGATCTTGAGCTGCCAGCGCGCCACGGCATTCTGCTCGCGCAACGTGATCGATTTCCGCAACTATCACAAGTACACCGGCGAATCCACCATCACCTTCGGCTCACCCACCAAGGACAAGGAAAAGCAGTAAAGTAAGCCTGCAATGGCCTCCAGGAAGCGCCAGCGGATGCCGCTCCAGGCGCTTCCTGACAGGCGCGGGCGTCAGCGGCGTAGCGTGGCAGCGCGCGATATTCTGGCTCTGGTGGGAATTCCGGCGGCGAGCCGCTAAAAGCTAACCTCGGGACCGATACTCGTGGATGCGCGTTTGATCGATGAGCAGGTGCATGGTCGAAAGTGTGAACACCTTCCCGTCAGTTGCCTGAAGGAGCCGACGCATATCTTCGCGGCGCACCTTGAAGCCTCGGCCGGCAATGCAGGCAATCACATCATAGTTCTGTCCCGCCTGATCGCGCAGAGTGCGTAGGCGCTGAACACGCGCTACCTTGTCGCGGGCCGTACCGTCATCCTCACTGAGCTTCGCCTCGATAAGCGCGGCGGGATTGAACTCGTCCGGGATGATAAAGTCTGGGGCCTGATCAAATCCGGTGATCCGCTCTGCCCGCTTCGTTTCTCGAAAACTAACCTTTGCGGCCGTGAGCACATCCTTGATCGCACCCTCGACCACCTCGCCTACCAGGCCGCTAACCGAATTTCGGTGCGACGCGAAGGGCTGGCCTTGAAACCGTTCGTAGAGAAGGACGGGATACGGGACGCCGAGATCGGCGACCGGTTGAAGGCTCTTGATCCCTTCCTTCGTGTCCGCCTTTTCGAGACGATGCAGGACCGTTGGAACTTCGGCGTTCACTCCGGCAAGGAGAGTCTTCACCCCAGCGTCGATCATCGCTCGGATGCGCCGATCTGTTAGCGTAGCCCCGAGGGGACGCGGTTTGAGAGGCTGCACACGTACTTTTCGATCAATCGACCGAGCCGTCCCCTGACCCACTGTTAGGCCCGTCATTTCCGTCGTAACGTAGGCCCATTCCGGCGGTGTGAAGCCAAGGATGGCTCGAAACACGACGAAGGCTATCGGAGCTACCTCGATAGACGCTGCGACAGTCGCGGGCGTCACATTGCCGAACGCGTCCGTTGAGCGTTTGAGTGCCTGGTAGCCCTTCTCGAAAGTGGCATAGTCTACAAAGCCGTCGCCCCGCGGCATCTCCAGAAAGCTGGACTTGAGTTCGGCGAACACTTCGTCGACGAGAGGGTCGAAGGCAAGGGCGGGATCGGCGTAGTTGGCCTCAAAACGCAACGGCATCGACGAAATCCCTCGTTTCCTCTTGGGCAAAAAGACCGCCGGGCAGCGCCGGTTCCTGCGCTCGCGTTCCTTCCAGCCCAATCTTGACGTCTTCAACGTTCCCGAGGGCGTCCATTGCTTCGCGGAAGGCGGAGAGTTTTTTCGCGGTGGGCAGCGTCCAATCCCACGAGGGCCTCAGTTGCCAGATCGCCATTCGGGTTATGTGTCCGAGTGCCATGCAGCGAATGTCGCCCGGCGTCGGCTTCATGCCGGCGGCCCGAAGCTCAGCCAGTTCGCCGGACATGATCCGGACAAGCCCGTCGGCATCATCGAAGAGCCCAGGCCTCGGTGTCGTCCCGCTTTGGCGACAGACGAAGACAGTGTCGACAATGGATGATGCGGTTCCGTGGATATGGATCGAACCGCCCATCTCGGCTGGGCAGGGCAACGAGGCGGAGCAGGTTAGTCCAGCGTCGAGAATCGACATTCCGACCGCCAGGTAAGCATCTTGCTGATTATGGTGATAGGTGAAGACGAGAGGAGCGCCCGGCTTCAGTGCCAGCGCCATGCGCTTATACACGCTCGCGAGGCCTTCAGCGAAATGT
>Ga0182030_10022169_pt1 | contig 11840 bp, 10 predicted proteins | sample 812S3MmetaG_FD_121299 | JGI IMG/M metagenome (GOLD analysis project Ga0182030, IMG submission 121299) | Permafrost microbial communities from Stordalen Mire, Sweden - 812S3M metaG (Illumina Assembly) | ecosystem: Environmental > Terrestrial > Soil > Wetlands > Permafrost | place: Sweden... | reverse complement strand
CTTTGGCTGGGCTGCCAGCCACGACCGCATAGGGCGGAACCTCTCCCAGCACTACGCTGTTTGCCCCGATGACAGCGCCATCACCAATGGTTGCGCCAGAGCCGATCACAACTTGGGATGCAATCCAGACATCATTGCCAATCGTAATCGGGCCACGAGACGTAATGTCACGTTCCATGCTTTCCTTAAAGACATTGCTGGAGAAAAAATAGGTGCTGCACCTATCCATTCGGTGGTTGTACTCTTGAATGGAAACATTCCGGGCTATTGAACAAAAGCTGCCAATCCTGACGGGGTTAAGCATACTGTGAATATCTATGTTTGGCCCCCACAGGCTGGTATTCCTGCCAATATGCAACTCGTCCACCAAAAGAAAACAGTCCTTGATGATCGAACCTTTTCCGACGTGGATCTTACCACTGAGGGTCGAGTTAGTTATTGTGGCATCAGGATGTACAAGTTCAGGGTTCGACACGGGAACCTTCTGTTCGGATGAGCTTCTGTTGCATGTAACCAACCAGATTCGGCGCAATAATCCGGAAATATTCTTCACACTATGCTTCCTGCTTAATTATGCGCTGCACGGCCACAATTGCATCGTCACCATTGGCAAACATGCTGGCGATGGCTGGAGTCTTATCTGGATTTATTCGTTGCGCATGCTCAATTTCGATGATTAATTTCTCGCTGGTATCAGCTGTCATCATCAACCCTTGATCTATCAACGAGCTAAAAGTCATGCGACCCTGTGAACTTATAATGATAGTTTGCACGCCGAATGCCAGCGCTTCAATCGCACAAGCTGAATACGCGGTAACATGAACATCACTCTCGCCTAACAACTCATAGAGAACTAAACTGTTCGCCTTATCCAGTTCAACGCCAGGATGACTGGCGTGTTTAAACATCAGCTCTTCCTGAACTCGGCTAGACTTTTCTCTGGCTGGATGAAAACGAATCAACCATCGCCATGAAGAAGGACTTGCCCTGATCGCATCCAAAAGCAATGGTTCAACATCGAGTTGCAGGGAGACCAGTATCGTTTTATGTGGAGCCGCCGGTTTCTCACTACTCGTGAGCGTAGTACGCTGCACTCTTTCCCTCCAGAGGTTCAGCCAAAGATTACCACCCGGAACGGCTGACGATTTAACAAAGAAAGCTGGATTATATTCGTGCAATTCTTCGACTGCGGTTTTACCCCAACACCAGAATACATCGGGAACAACCTCGTACCCTTCAGATGGAGCCCGTAGCCATGCCGAATATGCAAAATGCCATTCCCCTTGAGATCCATGCTGTATTTCTATGGTCTTGATGCCGCAACGCCGCGCTGCCATAGTTGCGGCCATAACCAAGGGATCATACCAGCACACCGCAAACAAATAGCGCGCCTCAGTTTTTTGCAACCACTTTTCAAAAACAAAAGATTGATGGGTAACCACATCAATCAATGTGGCCACTTCATACCACATAACGGCACGCCCCATAATCTCATGGGTAAACTTTTGATAATCTCCAAACCAGTGTGGTTCATCATTGAATTGAGAGGATAACGGAAACTGGCGGCATTCGGCATCCATGCGCCGTGAAATCCATGCGCTTCTGGAATATCGCGGGTAACGTTCTTCACCCTGTTCCCATACCAGTGTGCTCAAGCCCTGCTTGTGCAATAGCTCCACCAAGGGGTCGGAATATATTTCATAAAGTGTGCCTTGCAGTAAAACTCTTCGTTCCGATAAGGTTAGTATTACTACATCACGCTGTACATCATGAGGGTCATGGTGTTCGCTATCGTAATCACAAGCTCCGTTTTTTTTGTTCCTGTATTTCCATCGGCGCAGCCATTTGTATACCCTATATAGCGAGGTCGTTCGCAGCCAAGGGCGCAGACCTGCCACGCCCCCAGATACAGGTAAAGGTGGGGCGGATAGTGGAAGATATTTCATGCAGGGAATCATCTTTAATAACGGCCATACATGCCAACCGTTAACAATGTATTCCTCGACAGCATGGGATGCCTCATAGGTCTCAATACATCCTATAATGTCTTCCCTCTTCACAAATGCTTCCTTTTTAGCGTTTGGCGTCTAATATATTTGCTTGACGCCTTTGCAACAATTTAAACACAAGGAGTGCGTTCACCGTTCAAATGAAGCAACTCGGGACGAGTCCATAACAAACCGCATCACGGGTTCATTACCCCACTCGCCATATCGGCCTGTGCTTTTTCATAATCGCTGATCTGGCCTATATCCATCCAATATTCAATGATAGGAAAACTCACGACGCGTTTGCCTGCCGCAATGAGATGCTCCATCAAGTCGGTCACGTCGTAACGCCTGTCTTTGGGGATACACTCATGAACATGAGGTTCCAACAGGTAGATCCCGGCATTAACAAGAAGCTTCAGGGTTGGCTTTTCGCGGATCGCCGTCACAACCATATCGTCACAATCAAGAACGCCGTAGGGAACTTTCAAGTCATATTGCCGAACTCCCACAGTCATATCTGCTTTGTATTTTCGATGGAAAGAGATCATTGAGCGGAAATCCACTTTGGTCAGGATATCCCCGTTGATTACCAGGATCGGCTCACTCCCAGCTTCCACCAGAGACAGGGAACCGGCTGTGCCCAAAGGACTTTGCTCTTCGACATAGTTGATGGACACATCAAAATCACTGCCATTTCCGAAATGTTCGTGAATTTTTTCAGGCAAATAGTGGGTGGTTACATTGACGTTGGAGATACCAGCATCCTTCAATTGGCCTATGATGTGCTCCATTACTGGGCGATCGCCTAAGAAAAGCATGGGCTTGGGAGTGTTTTCCGTGAGAGGAAGGAGTCGGGTGCCGAATCCCCCTGCCATAACGACGGCACGAACACCGGGTACATCGGATTGTTGCAGGTCTGACCGCAGCAACAGATCAACCAACCGGCCCTCCGCATCCAGAATCGGAAGTTGATTTACCAAAAATGGCTTGCCATGGTTCATCAACTGAAGTGCATCAGGAGGGAGAATACCGACTAGTGCGGTCAGAGGGTTAGTGCCAGCAATCGTTATGCATGGCTCATCCAGTGATAACCTCCTCAACAGTGCCCTGCGAACATCACCGTCAGTCACTATCCCAAGCAACTTGAAACGCTCATCACATACCGCGAGGACGCCCATGCCCGTACGGTCAAGCATGGCAATACATTCGGTGATCGGCACATATGGCCGAACGATGATCTGTTGAATCTCATGCCGCATTCGAACTGTCATGTGCAACTTTCTCTCAGCGTATTTGCTGGATTCCCAACGACCACACAATCATCTGGGACGTCCTTTATAACCACAGCGCCCGCGCCCACCACGGCTCGCCTCCCAATGCGCAGCCCTTGGCGTATCACTGAGCCGACCCCGATCATTGCTTCATCACCTATTTCTACTCCACCGGCCACGCAGGCACCGGTTGCAATATGTACATGATTTCCTATGGTGCAATCGTGTTCTACGATCGCACCCGTGTTAATAAGAACGTTTTCACCAATGCTGCTTGCAGCATTGATTATTGAAGCAACCATAATAGTCACCCCGGCACCAAGTGTAACGAGTGGGGAAACATGTGCTGATGGATGCACAATATCAAGAGGAACAAGTCCCTTGCCAAGTGCGAATTCGTAAAGCTTCCTACGCTGGGCCAGCGATTTTACCGCACCAATCCCCAGAAAAAAGGCTGTGATACTTTCAGTTTCAATAAGCTTATCCAGTGCTTCGTCTCCGCCAAGAATCGGAACGTCCAAAAGCGTGCTCCCCCATCGTGCTGCATCAGCATCAAGTAGTCCAATAACGGAGCGGTATTGCTGCTGAAACAGGATGTCGAGTACGACTTTGGCATGCCCGCCTGCTCCGATTCCGATTGCTTTCATTCCAGATCAGCCCACTCAAGCTCTTCGTCAAACTTACAGTCCCTTTTCAACTTGCGCCCCACAATGTAAACCGACTCGTCAGGATTTATGCCATTTCCGGGACGTTTGAAATCGAGATCCGCGTCAGTAACGATCTCGCCTTTCTTCATGGCACGCCTTAACACAACCCGCCTGCGAAATTTAAGCCGCTTTCCCATTTCTGCAGGAGAAACTGCCCGGACAAATGAACCGAGTGATGCAAAAACGATTTTCGATTCATCCACCAAGGTTTTCATCTCGGGGGGGGCGGCTGAAATCCAGTGATCCCATCCATCCATGTCTTTATCCAGAGTGAAATGTTTTTCAATAATGCAGGCCCCCAAGGCAACAGCGGCAATGGGGACGTGTGTGCCGATTGTATGGTCGCTAAAACCTACCGGAACATCAAAGGATTTCTCCAGCATAGGAATATTTCTCAAGTGGATATCCCCGGCAACAGGTGGGTAGATCGATATGCAATGCAGCAGCGCAATTGGGCCGGAACCCGCCTCTCGCAGGATGGACATTGCTCGCTCAATTTCGCCCAGCGTAGCCATGCCTGTCGAAAGAATGACAGGGCGATGTTTGCTGCCTATGTAACTCAACAACTTCAAATGATTTATATCCATTGATGCGACTTTGTAGCAGGGCACGTCAAGCGACTCCAGCAGGTCAACCTCCTCGGGTGAGAACGGTGATGAGGCAAAGGAAATCCCGCGCTCTTTGCAATAGACCGATACCTCATGGTGCTGCTCAGAAGTAAATTGATAACGCTCGACCATTTCTTCAAGTGACCCAAAATGTCGGTTTTTGTCAGCGTAACTAGTGTTGCGCGCATACTCCGCTTTGCTTATCAGTGACGCCTTAGACCAAGACTGGAATTTAACTGCATCTGCGCCGCAATCGAGCGCAGAATCAATCAGCCGTTTGCACAGGGCCATATCCCCGTTATAGTTCGCGCCAATTTCGGCAATGATATAGGGAGGATATCCTGGTCCAACCAGACGACCATGCAAATTTAAGGGTTCCATATTTTCTCCAAAATGGGATGTGCGACACTTAGCCACCAAAGTCGGTGAGGCGGTAATTGATTGAGTGCGGCCACGTAGTCATCAAGAATATCTCGTGACGACAATATCGCGCTTCTGAATTGCTCTACCCGATCAGCCGCTTCTCGCAATAGCTGGCGTTGCGGAAGGGGCATGGAGGGATCATCCAATGGTACTAGCCTGTAATGTTCCGTTACCACTTCGGTTGCCCTGATTATCTGCTCAGCCGAAAACGGCGGCACTACGCATGCAGTATTCGTGCCGTACTGGCGGTAACGCATTCTGACCACCGGGTCGAAGGTTATCTTTGCGCCACGTCCCCACGCACGGGTGGCGAGCAGCCAATCAAGCGCAATGCAGTGCGCGGGGGCGGGCAAGCATTTCCGCAGCATGTCAGAACGCCATGCAGTGTTGGAGAGGCCCAGAAAATTATTACGCGGGATTACCTCATCGGGCGACTCATTTACATCCAAGCCGAAGTATACCCCGAGGTCATGCCCCGCCACATCAACTAACCCAAGTGCACAACCATGCACATCAGCAGACTCAAGGCCATGGAGCGCTGCTGAAACACGCGTAGGCTCAAGAATGTCATCACTATCGGTGAAAATGATGGCCTCGTATTTGGCGGCCATCATTGACATAGCCCTGCAGCGCAATGAAATCGGCGTATCCCCATGACCCGCCGTCACAAAATGCAGGGCTCCGTCCCGGTTAGCCAAGTGAGAAATCGTCTCCGTGGTTACACCGTCAACACCGATCCATAAATCAAACTCCAGCTGATCCTGACAATTCAAGGATGAGCACCAATCCGGAAGGAAGCGTCCAACGCCTGGATAAATAGTCGTATATAGCGCGGTGGAATACGACATTATTTATTCTGTAGCCCGTGGCAAACCATAAAGCTCGTGAGCGCGGCAGGCGCGTTCATCGAGCATACTGAGCAAAGCCCGGAATGTTGTAGTGGTGCCGCCAGGCATGCGTATCGGTGCGTCGTCTGAAATGCCGTGATAGTCTGGATCTGCATCAAGCATGGCAACAGCCTGAGTAATTTTCGGGCCGCATGGCTCGTTTGGGTATGCCGCATAAAGTCGCTGAACCAATGCAAGATCGGCGGGCGTATCAACTGTCAGTGCGTAATGGGGGCGACAACAATTTTCAGGCGCTTCATGCACCATACATTTGAACCGCTCAGGATCAAATGCATAAAGCATCATGTACTCACTCTGGTTGGGATCCGGCATTGTGTCGTGAAGCCGTTTCAGCATACTTGTAGAAAGCACCTCGGCGGTAACTCCCAAGGGTAGATTGTTTGTTCGCGAGTATTCTGCCCTGGAGGAAAAATGCTGGGAAACCATTCTGTCTATGGTCTCCGGGCAGGTGAGTACATTGTCGCCGGTTATTCGTAGTACTGCATTGGCTCCACTGGTTTCGGCAACAGAGATAAGGCGCGAAAGCACATTGTCCGGGTCTCCGGCAAATGCTGAGACCCCCCAACTTTGCGCCAACTCCAGCAGTTCGTGATCATCTGGATGCGTGGACGTGCAGATTACGATCTCGTCGATAGTATGAGCCTGCCTCAATCGCTCGATGAGTCTGAGCGTCATCGGCTTGCCACAAATATCGGCAACGCCCTTGCGGGCGAGTCGAGTTGACTTGAGGCGAACAACAAGGCATGCAACCACTTTTCGGGTTTCAGTCTGCACTATTCCTCCAGGTAATTTTGCATAACAACGTCATCCGGTGACAAGGGGGTGTACGCACCCAAATCACGGGCAGCGATGCTTCCGATAATGCTCTGAGCATCCCAAGGTGATACTCCCGCGCCTGATCTCATGTAAACAAGCTTTTCATGCGTAATTATTTCGCCTTTCTTTACCAGACAATTCACCAAGGCTGATTTTTTCATTCGTTTGCGATACTCAAGTTCCGCAATGGAAAGGGGACGCACCAATCCATCACCTACAGCTGCATCAATGATTTTGACTAACTCGACAAAATGCGTAAATTCGACTGGCCCCAGTGACGATTCATAGTCGGTACCTTTTCTTGCGCGATCATCCGTAAGGTGTTTTTCAAGAACCACTGCACCGAAACCAATGGCCGCCAATGGTAATGTCGCTGCAAGAGCGGAGCCGCCATCAGTGTGATCCTGATACCCTATCGGGCATCCGTAGGTATTTTTCAGAGTCTGAATGAATCTGAGGTGGCTGTCCTGCGGTTTGGTAGGATAGGCCTGAAAGCCATGCATGAGCAGAATTTCACGAGCACCGCTTTCCCGAAGAAAACCAACGGAACGTTCAATCTCTTCCGGAAGGGAGCCGCCGACAGCAAGTGCAAGCGGGCGGCCTGAATGTGCCGCCTGCTCCAGCAAATCAGGGTTCGACAGGTCAGACGAATGTATCTTGATAACGTCAGCGCCACACTCACAGGCTATTGTAAGCGATGCCTCATCAAATACGGTAACCCAAACATCAAGGTTCAGGCTGCGGGCATGACTGAACAACGATGGCCATGCCCCGGAGGGGATTTCCAGCTTTCGTGCCTGTTCCAGGTTGGGTGATAGCGGTGATATGAGGTTGCGGATTGTGAATATCTGAAACTGAATCGCGTCGGCCTCGCTTAGTGCCGCCGCATCAATGATACGCTTGGCGCGCTCGATTTCACCGTCGTGGGCGCACGCCATTTCCGCGACAATATAAGTCGTGCCCCGCTCAAAAAAGCTTCGGGACGGAATGATTACATTGCTATTAGTCGCAGTGGTCATTTCGCGCTCTCCGAACATGCCAATTTCTTATATAAAAGGTTTGCGCTGCTTGGAATATTGATCAGACGCCGCTCCAAGCTTTCCGCTACCGGCAGTTCCATCTTTGGGCATACTCGATAAGGTTCCAGCCGGTGCATCAAAGTCCATACTGGGCGGGTCATCAACCCCACATTGTTAGTGGCCTCCAAGATAGCATCACGCTGTGTAGCAACAGGCTCATCCAAGAGCAGCGCCTGCAACCAGTAGTTGCTTTGACACCCCTCTGGTTCGGCGACAATGTGCATCTGCGCCAGGTTGGCAAACGCATTCTGGTAACGCTCAAATATCTCGCGCTTCGCTTTCAAAAAATCAGGAAGCTGCTCAAGTTGTGCACAGCCAAGCGCAGCATTGATATTCGGTAAGCGGTAGTTGTAACCGATCTCATTATGAACAAAATCCCACCGGTGATACACCTTGGCAGTGGTGGTCAGGTGTTTGGCGTGGCGGGCAAGTTCCGAGTCATTGGTTAGGATCGCCCCGCCGCCGCCGGTAGTAATGGTTTTGTTACCGTTAAAACTCAGTGTGCCCATCAACCCGAAGGTGCCGGTGTGCTGGCCATGGTAGTAACTACCCAAAGACTCTGCTGCGTCTTCTACCAATGCCAATTTAAAATCCCGAGCCACTGATAGTGCTCCCTCAATATCTACCGGGTGACCGAATGTGTGCATAGACACCATCGCCCGAATGACCCGCCCGGTGGCACGATTCACGCATAGCCCGTTACGAATTTCCGTAATATCTTGCAGGTATCCGCGTAGCGCTTGGGGAGCCAAGCCAAGTGTGCATTCTTCACTATCCACGAAATGCGGCGTCGCGCTGCAATAAGCGACTGCGTTGGCTGTGGCAACAAAGGTCAGCGCGGGAATGAGCACTTCATCATTCGGTTGCACCCCCGCCAGACGCAGGGCCACATGCAGTGCCGCAGTACCATTAACCACCGCCACCGCATGTTTGGCACCGGTGAAAGCTGCCAGATCGTACTCGAAGCGGTCAACAAACTTGCCCACGGAGGATACCCAGCCAGTATCCAGGCATTCCTTCACATAACTCCACTCGTTACCCGCAAAAAGCGGCTCGTGCAGAGCCACAGGACCGGAGCCAACCACCGACTGGATGGCTTCGACGATCTGGCTGGCAAGAGTAGGTTGAGCAAGCACTACGTTCACAGGTTGTAGATGTCAGATTTGTATGGTGCGAGATGAGATGGATTGTCGAACCATGCCACAGTTTCGGCCAGGCCGCGACGAAAACCATCCAGCCCGCCATACTGTGGTTGCCAGCCCAGCAATTCACGGGCTTTGTCATTGGATGCCCATAGCCGTTCCACTTCGCTCTTTTCAGGACGCAGGCGTTGTTCGTCGGTAAGTATATCGATCTCTGCCCCCATCACTTCGGCGATGGTGCGCGCAGTGTCGCCTATCGAGATTTCGAAGTTGCTGCCGATGTTGATGACCTCGCCGATACCCCGATCAGAATTCAATGCGGCTATGAAACCGGCTACCGTGTCGGCCACATAGTTGAAGTCGCGCGTAGGATGCACCGCACCAAGCTTAATCTGCCGTTTGCCATTGGCGATCTGGGTGATGATGGTGGGAATCACCGCTCTGGCAGATTGGCGTGGGCCGTAAGTATTGAACGGGCGAATAGTGCTAACCGGCGTGCCAAACGAGGTGTAGAACGACATGGCAATCTGATCCGCGCCTATCTTGCTGGCCGAATAAGGTGATTGGCCTTGCAGTGGATGTTCCTCAGTAATTGGCACAAACCTGGCCGTTCCATAAACCTCGCTGGTGGAGGTGTGGATCACTTTGCTTACGTCAAAATCACGTGCAGCTTGGACAATATTCAAAGTGCCCTTGATGTTGGTATCCACATAGGTATCGGGCGAATGGTACGAGTAGGGAATGGCGATCAAGGCTGCCAAATGCAGTACTGCATCACAGCCTTTCATGGCCGTACGCACTCCGTTCGGATCACGGATGTCCCCGGCAAAAACTTCAAATTTTTCCTTCACATCCTCGCCGCAATGATCCAGCCAGCCCCAAGAATTGAAGGAATTATAAAGAACGAAGGCTCGCACGTCATGGCCTCGTCGGATAAGCGCCTCTGTCAAATGGGAGCCGATAAATCCATCGGCACCAGTAACCAGAATTTTTTTCATATTCATGCCAGAAAACTTAAGGAAATGCAGAATCGTTTTGGATATAACCCGCTATACGTTTAGGCGGAGCAGCGTCTGGTACATCATTCGCCCTTACAATATCCAACTCTATTTAATATTTTTCATGCAACATTTTCTTCCAAAAATACTGCGCTTGTTTTTTGGCTGCGCCGTGTTTATAAATGCAATCATGGACTCAAACGGGTAGAAGTTGGGAAATTTTCCACGACACCAAATCAACCGGGCAAATTTTTTTGAATAAAGAATCAGGCGAGCATATATTTTTGAACAAAGCGGAATACGCTTTTGATCATTTCCTGGAGTGTGTGATTCCCACCAGATTCTCGCATTTCCAGAAATGTAGTAATTCGTGAGTTCACTTAACAATTCATCCAAACTAACATCAACCAGCTTGGCAACATGCTCCGACATTCTAATCACTTGGCATCGATACGTGTCATCAAAGAAAATTTTGCGCATAGGATGCATTTGGTTTTGCGAAGCCTCCGTGGCACAATTTGTCACCGGATTTAACAGACGAATGTAATGACTGGTTTTTACCTGAATATATTTCCCATGACAAAAAGTCAGTTCGCCTTGCAGCAACTCCAATAGAAAAACATTGGAAATTTGAAGCTGTTTAATGTTTTGCCATATATTTTTATAAACTTCGGTACGAAATATGGAATACCACATGTACCTATAGTTCTTAAAAAACTGTACGAGTGCGTTAAAACCGGAAAGATTGTGCAGCCCCTCGGCGTCCTGTAACTTTTCGGGCAAGCTATAACATGATTCAGGAAAACTAATTCCATTCTGCATCACACCGTAAATTGGTCCCCCGGCGCAAATCGCCCCAGAATCTTCCTCTAACGCATTTATGCAACTGAAGACCCCTTCGAAATTAATGAAGTCATCGTTATCACATGTCATGACAAATTTCGTTTGCACCCGGCTAATTGCCTGAACCATCTTTTCAACGTAACAATCAATAGACAAATCCTTAGAAAATCTTACATAGGTAAGGTTCGGAAGGATCATATTTCTAAATAATTCCTCATGCTCATCGCCAATACTGCCATCAGCGACAAAATAATCGTATTCCGGACGAAGATTATGCTTCAACCATATTCTGGTGTAGTTCGGTCGGTCTTTTAATGGGAGAAGAAAAGTGAGTTTATTCATTTCGTCTTTTAATTCAGTCTCGGCGATATCAATTTCAATTCCTGTTGCAGCGATTCGCTCAGTTTCCCTAATGGCGCGTACCCAGTTCCGCGAAATCGTGCATCGCTCACTTCATAGCTCAACTGATTCATGATTTTGCTATCCACAAACTGAACCTCCAGATTGGGTACAAAAGTGCGTATGGTTTCGACAACTTCACGCACCGTGGCATTAAGGGTAAGCACGTTATAAACCCTGCCATCGAATAACTCATTATGAATAATATGCGCCAAGGCTCTGCAAGCATCGCCCAGATCAAGGTAAGGACGTTTCTGATCATAGGCTGTGCTCCATACCGTAATCGGCAAACCCATGGCGGCCTGCCAGCAGAATTTGTTGACCGCCGTGTGAAAACGCATGCCCGGCGAAGCCCCGAAGATCGTTCCGAAACGGTAAACGCTTGCTTTTAACCCCCGCTCTTTTACTAGCTGCTGAACCAATCGCTCTTCTTTCAACTTGGTTGTGGCATAAGGGCTTTGTGGTTGCAATTCCTCTTCTGTGCAATCCTCACTGACTACAGCTGCCTGGGTACCATAAACGCTGGTGGATGACAGCGTAATCAAACGAACACCTTCTGCTGCACAGGCTTCAGCCAAACGTTTTGTGGCATTGAAGTTGTTCTGCTCCAGTTGCTCCGCCCGGTCAAAACTACCTGCCGCATCGGTTATGGCAG
>Ga0182030_10022168_pt1 | contig 11840 bp, 11 predicted proteins | sample 812S3MmetaG_FD_121299 | JGI IMG/M metagenome (GOLD analysis project Ga0182030, IMG submission 121299) | Permafrost microbial communities from Stordalen Mire, Sweden - 812S3M metaG (Illumina Assembly) | ecosystem: Environmental > Terrestrial > Soil > Wetlands > Permafrost | place: Sweden... | reverse complement strand
GGCGCGGTGCTCCTCGCCGACCGCATCAAACCAGTTCTGCCGGCCCATCGCATAGACGTCGCGCGGCTCGTCTTGCGACCTCGCGAACCAGTTGGCGCGCTCCCAGCCGAGTTTTGAGCCGAACACGGCGCCCCTCGCCTTCAGCCGCTCGTACAGCGGCGAGACGAGGCGCGGACGGCCGGTCTCCATCTCCTCGTGCGGATAGGCGATGGTGTAGTGCTTGGCGGTCGCCTCGACGACGCGCGCTTCCAGCCATTCGCGGTCGGCGTGCAGCGCAGAGAAGCGGCGTATATCGACCGGCCACAGGTCCATCGGCGCCTCGCCGTTGGCGACCCAGGCCGCCAGCGCCCAGCCCGCCCCGCCGCCCGAGGCGATGCCGAAGGCGTTGAAGCCGGCGCCGACGAATACGTTGTCGCGCTCCGGCGCGCGGCCGAGGATGAAGGCGCCGTCGGAGGTAAAACTCTCGGGACCGTGGATCATGCGCCGGACGCCGACCGTCTCCAGCGCCGGCACGCGCGCAATGGCGTTGAGCATGTGCGGCTCGAAGTGATCGTAGTCGTCGTCGAACAGGCGAAACGCGAAGTCGGCGGCCAAGTCGTCGCGCGTCCACGGCCGCGGATCGGGCTCGTAGCCGCCCATCACGAGGCCGCCGACCTCCTCCTTGAAATAGGTGCGGCGGTCGGGGTCGCGCAGCGTCGGCAGGTCGCGGGCAAGGCCGGGGATCGGCTCGGTGACGATGTATTGGTGCTTCATTGGCTGCAGCGGCACGCTGACGCCGGCCAACGCGCCGATCTGGCGCGACCATTGCCCGGCGCAGATGACTATCCTTTCCGCCGCGATCGGCCCTTGCGTCGTCTCCAGCGCCGTGACGCGCCGGCCGTCCGTGCGGAAGCCGGTGACGCCGACGCCCTCGATCAGCTTGGCCCCATGCATCCGCGCGCCCTTGGCGAGCGACTGCGCGATGTCGGAGGGGTTCGCCTGCCCGTCGGATGGCAGGAACGAAGCGCCGACGAGATCGTCGACGGCGAGCAGCGGCCACATTGCCTTGACCTCGGCGGGCGAGAGCAGATGCATCTCCATGCCGAAGCTGCGCGCCGTGGTGGCGAGGCGGCGGTATTCGAGCATGCGCTCGTCGTTGGTCGCGAGCCGCAGGCAGCCGGTCTTCTTCCAGCCGGTGGCGAGCCCCGTCTCGGCCTCCAGCGCGTCGTAGAGATCGACGGAATAGCGCAGGACTTGTGTGATCGAGGCCGAGGAGCGCAACTGTCCGACGAGTCCCGCCGCGTGCCATGTCGAGCCCGAGGTGAGCTGGTTCTGCTCCAGGAGCACGACGTCGGCCTTGTGGTCGCGCGCGAGGTGATAGGCGGTCGAGCAGCCGATTATGCCGCCGCCGATGACGACGATTTCGGCGCGGTCGATCATTTAGATCCTCTCGCGATAGGCGGCGAGCGCCGCCTCGAAGCGCGCGAGGCAAGTCTGGCCGTAAGCCGAGTAGTCGGCGCCGGGCGCGCTCAGATGCAGCTCGCTGACGAAGGCCCACAAGGTTTCGCGTAAGGCCGAGGCGACCTTCATCGCGGCGAAGGCGCGCAGGAACGCGCCGTCTGGCGCGCGACGGAAGTAGAGGGCGAGAAGCCGGCGCTCCTCTTCGGGCGAGAGGCCGGCGTTGTCGGCGAGATTGGCGAGATCGAACAGCGGCGTGCCGAAGCCGGCGTATTCCCAATCGACGAGCCAGATCCAGGCGCCGTCGTCGATGAAATTGGCGGGCAGCAGGTCGTGGTGGCCGAACACGATGGGCGCGGGCGCCTGCGCCGCCTCCAGTTCGTCGACCAGCGGCAGCCATCGCGGCGCCTCGGCCGCGAAAACGTGGCCGCCGGCGGCGAGCGTATCGAAATAGTCGCGGATGACGTGGAACACCCAGAACATCGCCGCCGGCCCGCGCACGCGCCGCGCCATCTCGGCGTGAACCTCGGCGACAAGCGTGGCCACCCTGTCGAGCCGGTCGCGTACGCCCTGGGCGTCGAGCGTCTTGCCCTCTACGAAAGCCGACACGAGCGCGCCGTCGCCGCTGTAGCGGACCTCGGGCGCGAAGCCCGCCGCATGGGCCGCGCGGCTCGCCGCCGCCTCGCGCTCGCGCGAGACGTGATGGAACGGGAAGTCGCGGCCGATCCGCGCGACCCACACGCCCTCGGAGTCGCGCACGCGAAAGCTCAGGTTGGAGAGCCCGCCATGCAGCGGCGCGACCTCAATCTCGCCGCGCCAGCAGGCAAGCGCGCGCACCTTGGCCTCGGCTGCGTCGGACATGCGCTAGTTGTCCGGCGCGGGTCTCGCCGCGTCAAGGGGGCGAACTAGCGCACGAGCCCGGCCAGCCCCTCGATCAACGCCGAGTTGAACTTGTCCGGCTCTTGGATCTGCGGCGCATGGCCGGCGTCGGGAAATTCGATGAGCCTCGCGCCAGGAATGGCGGCCTGCGTTCGCGGCGCCAGCTCCGCGTAGTGGCCAAGCCTCGCCTGCACGTCCTTGGGCGCGAAATCCTTGCCGATGGCGGTGGTGTCTTTCGTCCCGATCATCAGCAGCGTCGGGACCTTTATGAGCGGGAACTCGTAGACGACCGGCTGATTGAAGATCATGTCGTCGAGCCGCGCCGTCGCGGTGGCGAAGGCCTCGTGGCCGGGACCCTGCGCCAACCCCGCCAACATGTCGACCCAACGCTGATATTCCGGCTTCCACCCGCCGGCGTAGTAGGTCGTCTGTTCGTAGGCTTTGATCTTATCGCCGGTCAGCGCCGCCTCGCGCTGGCGCCACTGATCGACGGTCGGCGTCGGCACGCCGAGCGCCTTCCAGTCCTCCAGCCCGATGGGGTTGACGAGAACCAGCGCCTGCGTCGCGTCCGGGAACATCAGCGCATAGCGCGCCGCCAGCATGCCGCCGGTGGAGTGGCCGACCATGATAGCGCGCTCGACGCCGATAGACTGCAAGAGCGCGCGCGTGTTGTGCGCGAGCTGCTGGAAGCTGAACTGATAGGCTTGAGGCTTGCTCGATTTGCAGAAGCCGATCTGGTCGGGCGTGACGACTCGATAGCCGGCCTCAGTCAGCGCGGCGCTCTGGCCTTCCCAAGTCGCCGCGCAGAAGTTCTTGCCGTGCAGCAGCACCACGGTTTTCCCGTTCGGCTTGGCGGGCGCGACGTCCATGTAACGCATGGTCAGCCGCTCGCCCTGCGATTCGAAGGCGAATTCGCGGACGGGATAGGGATAGTCGAAGCCCTGCAACTCCGGCCCGTAGGACGGGCCTTCGGCGGCTGCGGGCGAGGCGAGGAGGACGGCGAGGAGGAAAGTGCGCAACAGCATGTCGGCGAATCTCGCCGCCGAGTTCGGCTTTTCAAAGTCGCGACGGCTGCTGACAGGAATTGACAGCAGGGCGCGTTAAGGAGAACGCCTGTTCGGAGCGAGGAGGACGGTTTGCCTGCCATCGAAACGCAATGCGGAGCGTTCGCACTGAAAATCTCCGGCGAGCCCATCGTGCAACTCTACTGCCACTGTGACGATTGCCAGAGCGCGCAGAGCGCGGCCTATGTGAAAGCCGCCATCTACCCCGCCGCGGCGGTCGAAATCGCGCGCGGCGCTCCGGTTGCGTCCGCCGTCATATCCCTGCAGCGCATGCGCTGCGCGGGCTGTGGGACCTACCTTTTCGCAGAGATCGAAACGGTCGGCGGCAGGAGCGTCAACTCCTACCTGCTGCCCGAGGGCGTTTTCAAACCGCAGTTTCATGTGCAGTGTCAGTATGCGGCGCTGCCGGTGGTGGACGAGCTGCCGCACTACAGGGGCTTCCCCGCCGCCTTCGGCGGTCGCGAGGAGTACGTGGCGTGGTAACGCAGAAATGAAATGGACCCCGGCGCATGAGCGACAACGGGGTCCGGATTTCACAGCGTCTTACGTGCGGACGTGACGCTGCTAAAAGGAGACTTCAGTTGTTTCGCCGAAGCCATTTAAGCCTCGGCGAAGATGAGCTTGCGACTGTTTGTCGAGCGCTTTTCGTCCAACCGGTTAGGACGCCCAGCGCACGAACCTGATCCGATAGGGATCAATCGGTTTGACCGGGTGGAGTCATCGCGCCTCCGTACTCGCCTACGATCTTGTCGACCGCATGAGAGGAGCCTGCGCCTGGGTCGCAAAACTGTCAAATCAACTTTTGCAACCCTTCCTTGCGGTAACGGTGCGAAAATTTGTCGCAGGAACCCGCGCTTCGCGCTTGCAGGGGGACCTGCAGCTTATTATAAGCCTACACATGATGAGGACCGCACTGGCCACGGCGCCCCCAATCCCCAAACGCGCGACCTATTCGACCGAGCGCGAGATCGGCTTCGCCCTCAACGATGTCGCGCGCATGCTGCGCACCTACGCCGACCAACGCGCCCGCGACCTCAGCATGACGCGCGCGCAATGGGCGGTGCTGGTGAAATTGCAACGCTGCGAGGGCGTGAAGCAGTCCGAACTCGCCGAATCGCTCGACCTCGCGCCGATCACGCTGGCGCGGCTGATCGACAAGCTGACGGCTTCGGGCCTCGTCGTGCGGCGCGACGACGCGCACGACCGCCGCGCCAACCGCCTCTATCTCACCGAGAAGGCCGGCCCGACATTGGAGAAGCTCGGCGCGCTCGGCGAAGACCTGATGGGCCGCGCGCTTGCCGGCCTGGCGCCCGAGACGCTAGCGAGCCTGCGGCAAGGTCTCGATCGTATCCGTCTGAATCTAAAGCACGAACTGCACCCCGGAGTTTGACGACTTGACGCAAGCGACAGCTACGATGCGCGACCGCGCGCCCGAGCCCGCTCAGGCCCACGCGCCGGCCAAGGCGGCCGTTCCCCCGCCGCCGCCCGCCGCTGTCGCGGCCGCGACGCGCAAGAAGCGCAACGGATTCCGCCGGTTCCTGCTGCTTGTGGTTCTGCCGGCCGTCGCGGCGGTAGGCGGAACGGCCTGGTACCTCAACGGCGGGCGCTACATCTCGACCGACAACGCCTATGTCGGCGCCGACAAGGCGCTGATTACGCCCTATGTGACCGGCCCCATCGTCGCCGTCCACGTCGTCGAAGGTCAGCACGTCAAGGCCGGCGATCCGCTGTTCGACCTCGATCCCGCGCCCTACGAGTCGGCGCTTGCGCTGGCCAAGGGACGGCTCGCGGCGGCCAAGGTGGGATTCGCCAACCTCCGCGCGTCCTATACGTCCAACATCGATCAGATCCAGATGGGCGAGGACTCGGTTAAGCTCAGGCAGTCCGATTTCGACCGCAAAAAGACGCTCGCCGCCAGCCACGCCGAGACCCTGGTCAACCAGGAAACCTCGGCCGCCGCGCTGGTTCAGGCCAAGCAGATCCTGGAGTTCGTGCGTTCGCAGCAGGATGCGGTCAAGGTCAAGCTCGGCGGCGGCCCCGACACCAAAATCGAGGACTTCCCGGAATACATGCAGGCCAAGGCCGGCCTCGACGACGCCGAGCGCAACCTCGGCTACACCTACATCAAGGCGCCCATTGAAGGCGTCGCGACGCAGGTCGCCAATATCGAGCTTGGCCGCGTCGCGCCCGCCGGTCAGGCGGTGTTCGCCGTCGTCGCCGACAAGGGCCTTTGGGTCGACGCCAACCCCAAGGAATCCGACCTCACCTACGTGAAGGAAGGCCTGCCGGCGACGGTCGCGATCGACACCTTCCCCGGCCGCGAGTGGAAGGGCCATGTCTGCTCCATTGCGCCCGGCACCGGCGCGCAATTCGCGATCCTGCCGCCGCAGAACGCGAGCGGCAACTGGGTCAAGATCGTGCAGCGCATCCCGTTGCGCTTCTGCTTCGACGCCGATCAGGATCTCACCGGCCTGCGCGCCGGCATGAGCTCCGACGTCTCCGTCGACACCGGCCGCATCCGCTCGCTGGCGAACCTGAAGGAGTCGGTCGTCGGCTGGGCGAAGTCCTGGATCGGACCCGCCAAGGCGAACGCAGCGGCGAAATGAGCCCGAGCGACATCTCGCCGCTCGAGCGCGGCCTGCTGACCGTCTGCGTTATGATGGCCACCATCATGCAGGCGCTCGACACGACCATCGCCAACGTCGCCCTGCCCTATATGCAGGGCTCGCTGTCGACGACGCAGGATCAGGTCAACTGGGTGTTGACGTCCTACATCGTCGCCGCGGCGATCATGACTTCGCCGCTCGGCTGGACCGCGATGCGCTATGGCCGCAAGAAGCTGTTCATCGTCTGCGCCGCCGGCTTCACAGTCGCCTCGATGCTGTGCGGCGTCGCCCAGACCATCGAGCAGATGGTCGGGTTCCGGCTGTTGCAGGGCGTGTTCGGCGCGGCGCTGGTGCCGCTCAGCCAGGCCGTTATGCTCGACGTCTACCCGCCGGAGAAGCGCGGCGCGGCGATGGCGATCTGGGGCATGGGCGTCATGCTCGGCCCGATCATGGGGCCGACGCTCGGCGGCTGGTTGACCGATTCCTATTCCTGGCGCTGGGTGTTCTTCGTCAACTTGCCGTTCGGCATCCTCACCGTTGTCGGCCTCGGCATATTCATGCGCGAGACCCCTACCCGCTCCGACATTCCGTTCTCCTGGTTCGGCTTTGGGACGCTCTCGCTCGGCATCGGCGCGTTGCAGATGATGCTCGACCGCGGCCAGGAGCAGAACTGGTTCGAGTCGAGCGAGATCATCGTCGAGTGCATTCTCTCGGTCGTCGGCTTCTATTTCTTCTTCGCCGACGCGCTGACCTCGGAGCGGCCGTTCATTCCGTTGCGCATCTTCAAGGACTGGAATTTCTCCATCGCCTTGCTCTTCATGTTCCTGATCGGCATCATTCTGCTCGCCTCGATGGCGCTGCTGACGCCCTATATCCAGAACCTGATGGGCTATCCCGTGCTGACCAGCGGCTATCTGCTCGGCACCCGCGGCATCGGCACGTTCTTCGCAATGATGATCGTCGGCCGCCTGTCCGGCAAGATCGATCCGCGCCTGCTGGTGTTCTTCGGCCTGACGCTCGCCACCGTCACGCTGTATATGATGGTCGGCTGGACGCCGCAGGTTCCGGCGATGACGGTCACGCTCAACAGCATCGGCCAGGGCGTCGGCCTCGGCTTCGTGTTCGTGCCGCTCAACACCATCGCATTTGCGACGCTGCCGGGCGAGATCCGCACCGACGGCGCGGCTTTGTGGACGCTGATCCGCAACCTCGGCTCGTCCGTCGGCATCTCCCTCGTCATCGCCAGCCTCACCAGCAACATGACGAAGTTTCACAGCCAGCTCGCCGACTTCATCAACCCGTTCAACGACGGGCTGAAGATGCCCGATGTCGTGGGGAAACTCTCGACAGTCGGCCAGGGGTTGGCGACGATCGAGGGCATCGTGACGCAACAGGCGGCGGTCATCGCCTACTCCAACGCGTTCTTCGCCATGACTTTCGTCTCGCTCGCCGCCTTCCCGCTGCTGGCGCTGATCCGCGCCACCAAGAGCGCCGGGCCGCCGAAGGCCGAGGACGCGTCGCATGCGGTGATGGACTGACGATTCCGCCGTCAGTTCGGATTGGGATAATTGATTGTCGCGTACAGACGCGGACTGAAATAGGCGGTGTCGGTCAGCGTGATCGTCTGCGAAAGCGCGGGAGTGAGAACCACCGGCGTATAGTTGTAGGACACCTGCCCGTAAACGTAGGTCGCGCTCGCGACCGACATCGCCGCGGGCAGCGTGAAGGTCGAGCCGACGGTCAGCGGCGTCCCGCTATAAGCCGCCGCGCTCCAGGTCACGGTGGCGTTGCCGCCGCCGTCCGTCTGGATCTCGGCCACGACTATGGACAGGTTCGTGGCGTCGTACGGCGTCATCGTATAGGCGGAGGCGTTGAGGATCGTCGTCATGTCCGTCGTGGACAGCGAGGCATTGCGCGAGACGATGTCGACGACGGTGCGCGCCGTCGCCGTGACCTTGTCGGCGATGGCCAGCGCCTGGCCGAGCACGCCGACGAGCGCGAGCACGGCCAGCATGATCGGCAGCACGAAAGCGAACTCCACCGCCGCCATGCCGCCGCGGTCGCGGACGAAACCTGCGAGTCGCGTGTCGGCTTGCCGGAACTTGTGCGGATGAGAGGGGCTCATTGCGGCTCGTTCTCGAACACGTAGGTCGCCACCAGCAATATGCTGCCGTTGGACTGGGACGCAAAGTCGAACAAATAGCCGGCGACGACAGGCAATTGATACATCACCTGCAACACCATAACTTGGCTATTGGTCCCGGGGTTGTAGGTGAATGTGTTGGTCACGTTGCCGGCGCCGTCGTAGGTGAGCGCCGGCGGCGCGGTCGACACGTTGGAAAGCGACGCCTGCGGCTGAAGGTTTATCATCACGCCGCTGCACTGGATGATGACGGGAAGGTTGGCGCAAAGCGCGGTCTGGAAATTGGCTTCGGTGGTGGCGGCGTTGCCGGTGAAAACCTGTCTTCCCACGGTCTGTGTCGCGCTGATCAACTCCGCCTTGGCGAAATAGATAATCGCGAGCTGAACGATCGCCAGCAAGATGGCGGCGAACATCGGGAACACGATGCTGAACTCGATGGCGACCGAACCGGAGCGGTCTGCGAACAGGCGCCCGCGGTTCCCGCGCGCCCTGCCTTCGATGCGCCGCTCGCTCATTGCGTCAACCGCGGACTTTGCGCCGCCATCGTCGCGAGCAATTGCAAATCCTTCGAGATGCTGTCGCCGAGCTGAGCGGTGATGAAATAACCGGAGCTGGCGCAGCCCTGCAACGTCGAGCCGATGCTGGATTGAAAATTGGCGACGTAGTCGTCATAGAGCCAGAACCCCGGCGTGGGGTAATAGTTGGTGTAGACAATGGCGATCCTGACGCCGTTGTTCTTGAGCGTCGTGCACGCCGCGAGGGCGTTGGCGTCCCAGGCGGTGATCGACAGCGAGCCGTTGACGATGGTGTCCTCGACGCCGTCGGTGACGATGAGCAGCAACTGCCTCGGCGTCGAATTGACCGCGCCGGTGCCCGCCGCGGGGATCGTGCTGGCCAGCGTCTGCATTTCCGCGCCGATGGGCGAGGAGAAGAATCCGACGTCGTAATATGTCGTAATCGATTGGTTGGCCGTGGCCGCGCCGGACGAGCACGGGGTTGCGCCCGCCACGCAGGCGCCGCCGTCGGACCAGACGGTGTACAGTTGAAGACTCGGCGCGGCGGCCGACCAGTCGGCGGCAAAGTTCTGCGACAACGGCATTAGGTTGTAGAGGCCCTCGGTGTAGGGAGCGTCGACGGAATAGACCTCCAACCGGTAGGTGGGCTGGGGATTTTGCTCCTGTTGCAACTGCGTCATCGTCCCGACGAGATCGCTCATCGCCGTCGCCACGTCGTCGAACCTGAGCCTGATGCCGTTGTTCCGGGCCAATTGATAGTTGTCGATCTGCGGACAACCATTGCCGGACGCGCCCGGCTGGCATGGATTGCCCTGCGTGTCGGCGCCGAACGGCGGCGTCGGGCTGTTGGGGGCCTGCTCGTGACAGGCGAACGCGCATCCTCCGGGGTTCTGCTGCGGCGTCAGTCCCTGCAATTGCGCGACGCCCGCCTGGGTATCCGGCAGCGCCATCGAGCCCTGGTTGTCGAGCAGAACATGAAAGTCGATGTTGGCGCCGAGCGACATGGTCGCGACCGAGGTTCCGCTCACATGGAGTTGCGACACGCCGAGAAGATTGCCGAACACCGGCGCGTAATTGCCGGAATAGGAGACGGTCGCCGTTCGGGTCAGGCCGGACGCGTCCGGCGCGATGGAGACGCTGGGCTGGCCGGGGTCGAGCGTGACATTCTGCGCCGTCGAGATCTGCGAATTGAAAATGTTGGTCGCCAGGGCCGTCGCCTGATCGACGGTCAACTGCATCGACGAATTGCTGACGGCGGCGAGCGACGCCTCGTCGGCAATCATGTTGAGCCGGGCTTTTTCCCGCGACATCAGGCTGAAGTCGACAGCAACGCCGGCGCCGATCAGCAGGGCGAACGACGCGAATGCAAACATGACGGCGACGTTTCCGTGGTCGCTGCGCGACCATGCAATGAGGTTTGGCTTCATGACGCTTGCGCCCTTGAAATGACGAGGCTCGTGCGGTCATGAGTGGAAGTAATCGTTTGACGATTCGTGAATATAATTTCCTAAACGTCAAGTCTGCAGCGCAAACATTTGGTTTAACAGCGCAAACTTCCCGGTCCGGTTAAAACGCCATAAATGTCTGCGCTCTAACCGGGTAGTTGAGTATCGACGCCGCAAGCGCCTGCCGCTCCCCGCGGCTAGCTATTTTGGTCAGTCTGTCGCCCGCGCGCCGCGACGAACGCGCGCATGTAGAACGACGCCTGCTCCGGCGCGTAGGCGTAAGCCCGCCCTACCGGACAGGCGTGGCGCGCAAGGCAGCCGGTTTCCGCACAAGGCCGACCCTCCGCTCGCCCGACCCATGAGGCGCAAGCGCCGACCGCGTAGCCTTCGGGAGTAAACGCGCCGACCGGGCAGGCCGAAAGACACGGCCGGCCGTCGCAGCTTTCGCAGGGGCTCGGCGCCGGCGCCTGGGCGGCGACGTCCAACGTCTCGGCGAAAGCGAGCGCGCCGCGGTAGCTGTGCCAGAGCCCGTAGCGCGGATGGATGAACAGCCCCAGCGGCGAAGGCGCGACCGGTTCGGCCCGCTGCGCCCAACGCTGGAACGGCATGTAAGGCGGGCCGTCGGATGGGAACAAAGCCGTGGCGCTGTAGGGCGCCGCGAGCGCCGTCAGGACGCGCCGGCTCCAGCGGTCGAGCGGATGCGACCGCCCGTCGGCGGCCTCCGGCGACGCCGCGAAAGCCGGCCATTGCCGGCCGCCGACAAAGCCGAACAGCGCCACGCTGCGCGCCGACGCGAGCGGCCCAACCTGCTCCCCGGCCTCGAGCCGGAACGCGCCGCGCAGCGCTAGCCCGGCGGCTTCAGCGGCCTCGCTCAGCGCGGCGAGGTTCACGGCGAGAACTCGATCTCAGCGCTCGCCCGCACCCGCGCGATGCGGGGGAAGACCTTCGCTATCGCAAACGCGTGCATTTCGGCAGACATGCTGGCGCAGAGGTCCTCCAGCACGACGACGGCGTAGCCATGCTCCCAGGCGTCGCGCGCCGTCGACTCGACGCCGAAATTGGTGGCGATCCCGCCGAGCGCAATCGCCTCGATCCCGCGCCGGCGCAGGTGAAGGTCGAGATCGGTTCCGTAGAACGCGCCCCATTGTCGCTTCACCACATGGAGATCGCCGGGCGCGGCGAGACCGTCGCCCAGCTCGGAGAACTCGCGCGGAAAGCCGCCCGGCGGGCGTGGCGTGGCCTCGTCGACCGGCGCCCTCAGCGCGTCGGCGTAATCCGCCGCCCAGCCCACCGTGACCCAGACCACCGGCGCGCCGACCGCACGGAATCTGGCCGCGATGTCCTTCGCGCCGGCGACGACCTGCGACGCCGGGCGCGGCTGCAGCTCGCGCCCGAGTATGCCCTTCTGCAGGTCGATCACGACCAGCGCGGAGCGTTTCGGATCAAGCTGGAGCATCGGTTTTGCCTCAGGCGGGGGGAAGGTAGCGCAACAGCGCGGCGTGGCGGGCGCTCTCGCCGGGCGCGAGAACGCGCATCGACGGCTTCTCGTAAAGGTCGCCGGCAAAATCTTGCGGGTCGCCGTAGCCGGTCCACGCCTCCAGGCTGAGGAACGGCGCGCCGGGACGGCTCCACAGCGCGATGTGCGGGAAGCCGTCGAGCGTCATCTCGACGCCGGAGCCGTCCGCCTGCTCGAAGCTTAAGCGACGGCTCGCCACGTTGAGGAAGCACAGCGCCTCGCGCGAAAACAGCTC
>Ga0182030_10022166_pt1 | contig 11841 bp, 4 predicted proteins | sample 812S3MmetaG_FD_121299 | JGI IMG/M metagenome (GOLD analysis project Ga0182030, IMG submission 121299) | Permafrost microbial communities from Stordalen Mire, Sweden - 812S3M metaG (Illumina Assembly) | ecosystem: Environmental > Terrestrial > Soil > Wetlands > Permafrost | place: Sweden... | reverse complement strand
GCCGATGTTGCGGGCGCGGGCGAGGCGCTGGCGGAGCTCAAGGAGATTCGCGACTACCTGGCCGACCCCAGCAAGTACCTGGCGGTTGGCGCGGCCGCGCCCAAGGGCGTGCTCCTCGTGGGTCCTCCCGGTACCGGCAAGACGCTGCTCGCCAAGGCCGTCGCCGGCGAAGCGGATGCGTCGTTCTTCTCGCTCTCGGGGTCCGACTTCGTGGAGTCCCTGGTCGGCGTTGGCGCAGCGCGCGTCAGGGATCTGTTCCGCAAGGCGCGCAAAGCGGCGCCGGCGATCATCTTCATCGACGAGCTTGACGCCGCGGGACGCAAGCGCGGCGCCGGCATCGGTCAGGGCAACGACGAGCGTGAGCAGACGCTCAACCAGATTCTCGTGGAGATGGACGGCTTCGGCGGCGACGGCGGACTCGTCGTGATGGGCGCCACGAACCGCCCCGACATTCTCGATCCCGCACTGCTGCGCCCCGGCCGTTTCGATCGCCAGGTAGTTGTGGACAATCCTGACGTGCACGGCAGGCTGGAGATCCTGCGTCTGCACGGCGGCAAGCGTCCGCTGGCACCCGACGCCTCGCTCGAGGAGGTGGCTCGCCAGACGCCGGGCTTCAGCGGCGCGGAGCTCGCCAACGTCATCAACGAGGCTGCACTGTTGAGCGTGCGCGACGGTCGCGGGATCATCGATCAGGCCACGCTCGAGGAGGCGATCGATCGCGTCGTCGCAGGTCCCGCGAAACACCACGTGCTGAGCGAGCAGGAGCGTTGGCTGATCGCAATCCACGAGGCCTCCCATGCGGTCGTCACCGACGCGCTCGGGCACACGGCCTCGACACGCAAGCTGTCGATCGTGGCCCGTGGCCGCCAGTTGGGCACTGCCGCGCACATGCTTTCCGACCGCGACCAGGTGATCATGAGCAAGCCCGATCTGCAGAGCCAGCTGATCGTGATCACTGCGGGCCTGGCAGGTGAGCGCATCGCGTTCGGCCACACCTCCACGAGCGTCAACGACGACCTGCACGCCGCCACCGCGCTCGCCCGCAGCATGGTCACGTCCTTCGGCATGTCCGAGGCGCTCGGCCTGGTGACGATCGGCGAGAAGGGCGGTGAGGTGTTCCTTGGCGCCTCGCTTCAGGATCTCGGCTCGGTCGGTCCCGAGACGCTGAACGTGATCGACAACGAGATCGAGCGGCTGGTCGGCGACGCTGAGGCGCGTGCGGCAGCGATTCTCGACCGTAACTGGAGCACCGTCGAGGAGACGGCGACGGCACTGCTGGAGCAGGAGACGCTCTCCGGGGTGGCACTCGACGCGGTGCTCTCCACAGTCCAGGAGGTCACGCTGGACGAGCTGCGCGACGTTCGCCGAACGGTTCCTACGCGGGACCCCAAGCAAGCGTCATGAACGCCCCCCGACCTAAGTTCGGGGCGCGCGCGAAGGGCCGGCTGCCGTCTCCCGCGATGATCGTGGCGCTGGTGGCGCTCCTCTCCTCCATGACTGGAGCGGCCGATGCCGCGCGTCACGCGGTGGCAGCTGCGATCGATGGGCATGTGATCAGTGCGACCCCACACGCCGGCGGCCTGCTGACGCTCGGTCGCAACAGGAAATTCCCCGCGGCTGCGATCCCGACGGTCAAAGACGCCGCGCGCGTTGACGGGAAAACGGCCGAAGAACTGGCTGGCACCTGCCCACCCGCCACGGTCGATCTCGGCACTTGGTGCCTGGATACGGCTCCGTACCCGATCACGAACGCGGATGCCGGCAAGAACAACTACATCTGGGCGAGCAAAGCGTGCGAGGCGGAAGGCGGCTGGCTGCCCTCGGCGACCGAACTTCTCGGCGCCGCAGAACGGGTCAAGCTCGAGTCGACGATTCACGACAACCCCGATCACGCCACCGTCAACCAGGATCCCAGCCGTGGGCTGAAAGACGAACGCGAGATGAGTTCCACGCTCGTCACCACCGAGGCCGGTTCGGCGGCCGCAGGTTCGGAGGGTGTGAGCGAAGGCGCAACCGGCGATCCCCGCCAGGGTCAGGCCAACCCGATCCCGCTGGCTGCCAACCCGCTGCCCGAATCGCTCCAGTACATAACGGTGTACGACAACGGTGAGCAGGGCGGCTTCGCGGGTTCGCAGCCGGTATCCGAAGCGGAGAACTTCCGGTGCGCTTTCAACCCGGTGCCGGGCGCGCTCAGCAAACCGGAATCCTGATGGCTGGCATGGTGCTTCGGTTGGCGCCGTCATCGAGTGCTCGGGCGTCGCGCGCGCGTCACCAGACGCGCCGTCGTCGGCGGATGACGGTGATGCTCGCGGGGTTCGGGGCGACGCTGCTCGTCGGTCGCGTCGCCCAGGCCGGCGCCGTGATCCTGCCCGCGACCACGCTGGACGGCCCCAGTGCTGAAATCGTGAGCTTCGGCGGAGTGGCGATGGCCGAAGACGGAACCGGCGGCGTGGTGTATCTCAAGAAGGTGCAGGGCGTGGCCCACGTGTTCGTCGCCCGCTACGTGCATGGCCAGTGGCTCGCGCCGGTACAGGTCGACACCGAACAGCCGTATGCAGCGAGCTGGCCGCGTATAGGAGCTGCCAACGACGGCGAGCTGGTGGTGGTATGGGCCACGCCCTTCGCGACCGAGGGCGGCCAACCTGTTCAGGAGCTGCTGAGTTCCACGATGGGTCCCGGTGCGAGCCGATTCGGGTCGGCAATCGTGGTCGATCCGAACATCGGCGAAGGCACCGGCACGAGTCCCGATCTCGCCGTCAGCTCCAGCGGTCAGGCGGATCTCGTCTATCGCGTGGTCGAAAACCGTCGGGAAATTCCCAAGCTTCGCCCTGGCGATGTGGCCGAGGAGGTGCGTGTCGCTCACTACGGCGGGGAACGCTGGACAAGGCTGGGCGCGGCCAACCGCGATCTTGGCCTTTCGATGCGCCCACCGATCGAAGCAAACGCCCCACAGATCGCAATCGGGCCGACCGGCAATGGCGTGGTCGTCTGGCAGGAACCGGAAATCAACGGCGTCGCGCGTATCTGGGCGCGACGCATCTTCAGTCGCAGCCTCGACTACGTGCTGGCCGTCACCGCGACCACCTACGGCGGTCTGCCGATCAACGAAGACGCTGACGCTCCGAGCGTGGCGTTCTCGCTGCTGGGGCAGGCTGAGGTCGTCTACCGGCAGAGGATCGGCCTCGGCTCGCCGTTGCCCGGGCCCCGCATCTTCCTCAACATCCTGCCCGACGGAGAATCGGCCAACGGCGCTGTATTCGAGGGCGCGAGCGTGATCGACGCCAATGTTGCCGGTGGCAAGTCCGCGTCGCTGGGACGCCCGAGCATCGACATCGACGCCAAGCAGGGCGTTCGCGTGCTGTACGACAGCGATGGCACGCCCACGGTGGTAGAGGGCAACGACCTGGGCCTGTCCGCCACGCTCTCGCTCGGACCCCGCTTTGCCGGCTCCGCAGTTGTTCCTGCGGAAGAACTGGCGGCAGCGAGCGTGATGAAGCCCGAAGGCGGCGGCGTTTCGGCTTGGCCGAGCGAAAACAGCCAGGGCGAGCCTTCGGTCGCGGTTCGCGAGGACTTCCCCAGCGGCGCGGTGCAGACGGGCCTCATCTCGGGCGCGGCGGGTGGCGTCATCGGCGCTCTCGCCGTCGGTCGCTCGCAGTTCGGCGACGGTCTGGTCGCATTTCAGCAGGGTCCGCTCGGCGATGCAGCGATCGTCGCATCGCAGGTGACAGCTCCGCCCGACACCTTCGTCGTCAGCTTCCCAAAGGGATGGATCAAGCCGAACCAAGCCCACATCGAATGGGAAGCCGCCGGCAGCGCCAACGGCCCGATCAGGTACGCCGTTGTGCTCGACGGCCGTCGTCTGCCGGTTCTCGCGGGGGCTTCTCGCTACGCCTTCAATCCGCATGTGTTCACCGAGGGTGTGTACAAAGTGCAGCTGCTCGCGACGGATGCATTCGGGCAGACGACCCTCACGGCTCCCACCAAGCTCGAGGTTGACGGTCGGCCGCCGGCTGTCAAGGTCGCGCGTACGCTCGGCGGTTACGGAGTGAGGGTGAAGGTCTCGGACTCCGCTTCGGGCGTTGACGCTGGCGCTGTGCGCATCAGCTTCGGAGACGGCCACTTCGCGCATGGCCGGAGTTCCTCCACACACCGATATTCCGCGGCCGGTGTCTACACCGTGACGGTGCAGGCGCGCGACAACCTCGGCAATGCGGAGACGGTACGGCAGTTGGTGCACGTTCGATGAGGGGCATCGCGCTAGTCGGGCTGTGTGCCGCGACCGTCACGCTGGCGTTTTCCACGTCGGCCGAAGCCGACGTGTTCGGACCGATCTCGCTGCTTTCCGCCACGGCAGCCGAACAGGCCGACTACGCACACGACCCGGCAGTCTCCGGCAACGGCGAGTACGTCGTGTTCGACGGCTCGATCGACGGGGTCACCGGTGTCTGGCGCCGCGAACTAGGCGGTAGCCACACCGTGGTGCAGGTGGCAGGTGGCGATGCCGAGCTGCCGTCGGTCAGCGAAAACGGGCAGTACGTGAGCTTCACCACGAACGAAGGCGGTCACCTCCCGGAAATCACCAACGAAGGTATTGACCCGCAGTCGGAAGTCACGGAATCGCCCAACGTCTACGTGCGCAACATGGATGTGGGGCCCACGGCGCTCGGCGCCTTCACGGTCGTCTCGGCGCCGACCGGCTCAGTGGAACCGCTCACGTACTCCTATCCTGGCGGCCCCGAAGACGTGCCGGTCTACGGTGCGACGGCTGTTGGGCGCTCTGCGATCAGCGCCGACGGTCAGAAGGTCGTCTTCATGACGACCGCGATATCCGACCTCACCGATCCCGAAACCCCCGGCCAGCCGGACACCCCGCCGCTGCAGGTGGCTGTTCGCGATCTCGAAACGGACACCACTGAACTCGTCACAGTCAAAGACGATCCAGTCACCGGCCGGCCGGAAACAAACGAACAGGGCCAGCCCGTTCCGGTTCCGCTGGTGGGCGCGACCGGCAACGAACGGGGGGCTGTAGCGACTGAAGGACGCGTTCCGCGGTTCAATTCCGTCCCCGCCTACACGGCTACGCCACAGGCGGGGGCGTCGATCAGCGCCGACGGCTCGAGTGTGGCCTGGCTCGCACAGAATCTGAGCGACCAGCTGCAGACGCTGCCCAACGAACCGCTCGACCCCGAATACACCGAGCCGGTATGGAGGCGCATTGGAGAAGGCGAGGGCGCCGTCACCCGCGCGGTTACAGGCGGGGCCGATCTGGCCGACCCCGAATGTGCGGCGGATCCCGAGGCTCGACTGCCGCAGACACCGTCGTCGAGCGATCCCTGTCAGGGGCCGTTCGACGGCAACGCCGGCGAACTGGAGGGCACTGGCATATCGGGTGCCATGCCGCTGAACCAGTTGGACGCCGTGCCGAGACTCAGCGCAAATGGCTACCACGTTGCGTTTCTGGCCGATGCGCCGCTGGTGTCGCTCGGGCAAGGCTTCGGAGTGCACCACAGCGACCTGTACGTGAGCGACATGGAAGGCAGTCTGCCGCGCGTTCAGGCTTTGACCCCGCTCACGGAGCTCGCCAGCGGCAACGAAACCCAGATCGCCACCACGGCGCAGATAGCGGACTTCGACATCTCGCCGGACGGGCAGCAGGTGGCATTTTCCACCAAGCGCACCGTGTTTCCGCTGACGAGCATCAACTATGTGAGCACGCCGGCGGCGGTGCCCGGGCTGGCTGAACTGTTCGACGTGGATCTTGCCAACGACACGCTCACGCGCGTCACCCACGGCTATGAAGGCGGTCCGAGCAAGCTTCCCCTGGCATCTGAAGAAGGCGAAGATCCCTACAAAGTCGCGGAAGGCGAGGGTGCGCTGTCACCGTCGTTCTCCGACAGCGGCAACACCCTCGTGTTCTCCTCGACCGCGTCCAATCTCGTATACGGCGACGGCAACACGCCGCCCTTCGACAGCCCGCTCAACCTCGATGGAAGCGACGTGTTCGCGGTCGGGCGCGAAGTGTTCGCTCCCGAGCCCACGCCGCAGTCGATCTCCCCGGCCCCGCCGGCGCCCTCACTGGAACCGCTGTGGAGCCTTGCGGTGAGCGCGAGCGAGATGTCGGATGGAAGCCTGCGGCTGTATGTCGAGCTGCCCGGCGCGGGTACGCTGCGAGTCGCGGCTCAGGGCGGGGTGGCTGTGGTGGCGCACGCCTCGCGACGTCGTCACTCACGAGCGCACACAACGGTCCTCACGCGCACGTTTGCGAGCCTCCTCAGCGAAGTTGCCCCCGACGGGGAAGGACTCACGACGCTCGTTCTGAAACTCGCGCCCAACTACATATCGCTGGCAACGCGCAAAGGCGGGCTGCTGGCCAATGTGAGCATCGCCTTCTCGGCGCCCGGCCATGCGACCCTCAAGGACAGCTTCACGGCGTCGTTCGTGCGCAAGCTGCCAGCGCACAAGGCACGCGTCTCCGCTCGCGCGCACGGAACGCGGCGATGATACGCCGGCGGATCGGGACGCACACTCTCCGCAGCGTTGTGGCTGCGCTCCTGCTTGCCGTCGGGTTCTCCATGGCGACGGTCAGCGCCGCCTCGGCCAGCGAAGAAAATGCGGAATGGCGCCTCGAACAGCCGATGCCGCCGACGGGTCCCCCGGGCGTGGAAGCGACGGGTCTCCCTGTGGGGATAGGCGCGATCGGGGACATCGAGTTCTGGAGTCCCAACCGCGGTGCGCTGATCACAGCTGGGAACGGCGGCTCGATCACCCCAGGGGTGTGGCTCTACAACGGCAGCGCCTGGCGCGAGCTGGCGACGAAATGCGGCGCAACCGACGGGCGCATCGCATGGGCCGGCCCGGATGAATTCTGGACGATCTCCGACGGCCGAACGGGCCAGGCGGAAGGCCCGAACCACCGGCAGGCTCCGTTGCAGGACAACACACTGTGTCGCTTCGCCGTCGGTGCGAGCGGCGACTTGGAAATCGTCGACTCCTACGCCACGCTGGGCTTTCAATCGACGTCCTATCCCGCCATGCACGCGGCCGCCTGCATCGGCCCGGAAGACTGCTGGTTTGGCGGCGAGAAGCTGGAAGCGCCGCAGATCGGCGCGTTCGAGCTGCATTGGAACGGGCACACGCTGCTGCGGGAACCCTACCTCGACGAAGGTCACACCGTCGAAGCGGCGGCAGTCTTCGAAGGCGATCTCTACGAGAGCCTTCGTCTGGCTGAAGGCGATAGAGACCTCAAGCACAAAAACGTGTATCCGACGCTTCTGCTTGACAATCCTCTGGCGAACGGCGGGGAAGTGAGTGCGCCGGAAACGCTGCCTGAACTGCCGGAATCGCCTCAAGACGCGCTTGAACCTTTGGTTCTCGGCGCTGATGAAGGCGCCCTCTGGGCCGCCACCGGACCAGCGGCAGAAGTTAACGAAAGCCCAAAACAGGCAGTTGTGACGGTGGCGCGGTATTCACAAGAACAGTATGAATTTCACGAATATCTTAAAGGCGCCCCGCGTTGGAAGACGGTCTTCGAGCCGACGGTCGTCAAGGAACGAGTCGAAGGAGAAGTGGTTGAACGGGAAGTGAGTCCGTTCCCGGAAGGCTTCGTCCCAAGTTCGATCGCGCCCGAACCCAACACCACGGATGCGTGGCTTGCGATGGAGTCCCACGCAGACCAGGGACAGCCATTCCCGACCGCGCCGGCGCTGATCGCGCGCATCGGCGCCGACGGCATCGTCTCCAACCAGGTGGAACTCGGAACCAAGGGTGCTGCAAGCCACGTCACATGTCCGGCCGAACACGACTGCTGGCTCGTCACAACCGGAGGATGGCTGTTCCACTACGCCACTCAGAACGAACGCGAACACCCCGAACCGGCAACCGATCCGGCGTTCACGGGCGAATACCTGATCACCTCGCGACCGACCGACGAAAGCCTTCCCGAAGTGCCGTCGGTGACGCTTCCCGAAAACGACTCGGGCACCGAAGAAGCACCTGCACCGCCACCGGCCAAGCTGGAAAAGACGCCGGTCGCCGAACCCTTCCTCAACGTAATCGTGCCGCTCGTCTCCGATGTGCACACGCGACTGGTGGACCGCACGACGCTCAAGCTGAGCTTCCGGCTCTCCGTCAAGGCGCGTGTGCGTCTCATCGCCCAGCGCAAGCACGCGATCGTGGCCAGCACCGCCAGGCAGACCCTTGCGGCCGGCAGTCACTCGCTCCTGTTGCGTCTGAACGTACGGCGCTGGCCGACGAAGCTCGACTTCCAGACGAGGGCGCTGGCGCCGTTGAAGACAGTCTCGACCCGTGAATCCGGGTCGGCGACCGAATCGGTATCGACGTCCCTACGGTTCCTCAACGCCCACGGCCTGCTGAGCGCGGGGCTGCTGCATTGAGCCGGCCAGTCGTCGACTCTGGCCGGCGCCGCCGGCGCGTCTTTGCGGTGCCTGCCGTCGGTGCGGCGATCGCTCTGCCGGCCCTGCTGCTGGGCGGGCCAGGTCCGGGCGCCATACCCCACGCCAGAGGCCAGACCGGCACGCAGGCGCCCACTCCGCACACAGATGCCGCTGTCCCCGCCGGCAACGTCGTTCTGTTCGGGGCGTCTCCGAAGGAGGCGCCCGGCGAGACATGGGGGGTCGGCACCCGCGAAGGAGGCTCTGTGCTCGTGCGGTTCACCTCGGCCGCCGCCGGTCATGCGGCGCAGTGGTCGCTGGCGGGGGCGCTGCTCGACGCCGAAGGCAATCCGCTCACGAGCTTTGAAATGGATCACCCCCAGCGGGCAACCCAGCATGATCCCAGCCCGCTCGCCGGCGCTGTGACCGAAGGCGGCAGTGGCGTGCTCGGCGGCACCGTGGAACCCGAAAAACAGGATGTGCTGCTGGTGCGCAACCCTGGAGGCTCGTTTCAGGCGACCGCCGCGCTTCCGAACGAAGGCGAAGCTGCGCTGCATGCGAATGAATCTCTGTTCGGCGCCAACCGTGCCCCGATGCTCGCCGCGCTGGAAGAATCGGAAGGCGGCAGCGTTCACACCGGCGCGCTGGTGGTGCCGAGCGATGAAGCCGGCAACGAAGAAAAGCGGGTTCTGCACTGGGACGGAAAAGCCTGGTCGAACGAGCCCATCGAAGTGCCGTCCGGCACAGTCGGTGAATTCGAGGTGCTTGCGATCGGTGCCGCTTCGCCGACTGACGCGTGGCTGATCGCACGCATGCGGTTGACCTCGAGCGACCCAGGCGAATCGGTCGCGCTGTTCCGGCGCAAACTGGTGGGCGGATCGGAAAAAGCCGTGTGGCAGCCGGTGGCCGGCACCCCCGGCGGCACGCCCGGTGAACCGCTGACGGCGGAAGGTTTCCCCTTCACGGTCCCGCAGAACGACCTCTCCCAGATTCTCACCGTCACCAGCGAAGGCGTCTGGGTCGATGGTCAGCGCACCGACCTTCGCTCCTCGACGACCCTCTACTTCAAGCCCGCAGGCGAAGCGAGCGGCAAGGTGATCGAGGCCTGGTGCGCCGACGAACAGTGCGTCAATGCGGGACATGGACTACCCGAATCGCTTCCCAGCGAACACGAGCGCAGCTTCGCCTGGTCGAACCCCTCGATCCCCGGCGGCTTCGGCGAACGCGTCATCACCGGCTTCCCCGACGGTGTCAGCCTGCGCCTGGAAGGCACCGCCTTCAACCGCGTGCTGGCGCTCGGCGGCGCCGGCTCCTCCGGTCAGGAAAACGGCACGGTCGGAGGCAATCTGGGTTCGGCCTTCTCCAGCCCGAGCGAGGGTTGGCTCGGCGCGGACGAACTCCCTGTGCATCTGACCACAGAAGCGCTCGCCAGCCGACTGCGCCCATGGCCGGTGCCCTTCCGTCACGCGCTCCTGGCCATCGCTCCGCAGCCCGGCGCAGCGGTGGGCGCGCTCTCCAGCGAAGCGCTCGCCGTCGGCGACGACGGCGAGGTCGCCAAGTACAAACCGGGCGAAGGGTGGGAGCCGGAAAGCCTGCTGGGAATCTCAGGCCACCGCGAAACCACGCGCCTGCGTGCGGTCGCCTGGCCGGCGGCCAATCGCGCCTATGCGGTGGGGGACTCCGAAAAGAACGGCGACCCCACGCCGCCGATGTGGCTCTGGCGAGGAGAAACCAAACTCTGGGAACCAGATCCAGCGACGCCCCTGAACTTTCGCGGCAATCTGCTGGGGATAGCGTTCGATCCCAGCAATCCAGACCGTGGCTACGCCGTCGGCGAGAGCGGCGTGCTGCTCTCCTATGGCAAGACCTGGACGCAGGAAACGGTGCCGGCGGAAGCCGCCGGCGCCGACTTCACCTCGATCGCCTTCGCCGGCTCGGAAGCCATCGTCGCCTACAGCAAGCTTGTCAATCCGTCGAGCGACAGCTACGTCGGTGGAATCCTCGTCAATTCCGGCGGCGGATGGGAAGTCGACAAGGGCGCAGCCGCTGTGCTCGGCGCGAAAGCCCCTGTTGCGGTAGCCGGTCTCCCCGATGGCGGCGCGGCCTTCAGCACGAGTGGGGCTGTGTATGAGCGCCAGTCGCCGGGCGCGGCGTGGGAGCCGGCCGCGGCGGTGCCCCCGCACGCAGGGCGTGCGCTCGCGTTGTTCCGCGAAAACGGGGCGCTGCGCGCGATCCTCACGGCGGGCATGATCGGCAACCAGTATTCGGTCGAGGACGTCACGCCCGCGCCCCCTGGCTTTCCGCCCACCTTGATCGCGCCCATTCCCCTCGCCGCGAGCGTGGGAACGCCGCCGCCGGTGCTGCGTCAGACCGAAGATGGTTGGAACGACGAGACCCACGAACTGAACGAATTCACTGAACCTCCCGGCGAATACAAGCGGTATGACACGCCCTACGAGCCCGATCTCGTGTCCTCGGTCCTCGTCAACTCCAGCGGCGAACTGGGCTGGGCAGTCGGTGGCACCGCCGAAGGCAGCCCCGCGTTGAACACCTCTGACGTGTGGCGCTATCCCGCCGAAAGCGCCGAATCCACGGGTGAGGAAACAGCCGCCGTCGCCCCTCCTGAAGTAGTGGCGCCGTCAGCCAAAAAACAGGCAAGATTCGCGATCGGGGGCGGCGCCCAGTGTGCGGCGCCCTGCGCCGACCTCGAACACGCTGGTATCGGGCCTGACACGTGGCTCTCCTCGACTCTGAACGAGGCGAGGGAAATAGCCGAAGTGCGTGCGTTCATCTACACCGGAGCCCGTGTCACGACTGGGGAAACAGCCGGTCCAGCCACCCTTGCCGTCCCATATAGAAGCGAGTTCGAACGCTATAAGGCGCTCTTGGAAGTAGCCCCCCTGCCGGTCCTGGTAGCCGCATCGCCATCGGACCTCGAAAGAACGAGCGGGAGCGAGAGTTCGTTCGAAACGATCCTGGGCAGCAACAAAGAACCTTTCGGGCCGGCCGGAGGCATCAAGCTCACGCGCCCGGCTGAAGAAGGGCACGGGGACTATTACTCGTTCGAATCGCAGCAGCCCGGCGGTCAGACCGTCGAGGTGATCGTGTTGGACGAGAGTCACCCGGAAGTCGAACCAACCCAGATCATCTGGCTGGAGGAACAGCTCGAACAGGCGGAGACGAGAGTGCCGGCGATCGTGGTCGGCAACGCCAACCTCAGCGCGCAGATCGCTGCCGGCAACCAGGCCGCAAGGGAAATCACCGACGCGCTGGTCAAGTACGGCGCTTCTGCATATTTCTTCGACTCGCCGGAAACGAATGTGAAGCTATCCGTGCCCGCGCCAAATGGCCGAGGGTCGATCGAGGCGTTCGGCTCGGGATCGCTCGGTTATATCGTCGCCGACGCGAGACCGGAATCGAACTTCATCGGGGCGAGCGGCTTCCTCTTGGT
>Ga0182030_10022165_pt1 | contig 11842 bp, 10 predicted proteins | sample 812S3MmetaG_FD_121299 | JGI IMG/M metagenome (GOLD analysis project Ga0182030, IMG submission 121299) | Permafrost microbial communities from Stordalen Mire, Sweden - 812S3M metaG (Illumina Assembly) | ecosystem: Environmental > Terrestrial > Soil > Wetlands > Permafrost | place: Sweden... | reverse complement strand
GCCACCGGTGACGAGAACGCTGTCGAAGAGTTTTTGCATGGCGATGCCTACACCCTAGGCCGCGGACTTCGCGGGATTGATCGAGAACGACGACGCGGCGGCGTCGCGATGGAACATCTGGACGGTCTCGCGCGAGTAATCGAGCAGATCCTTGCCGGCCAGGCTGAGCTTGGCGATCATGTCGTTGGTGCAGGTGATGATATGGCAGCCGATATCATCCGCCTGGAAGATGTTCAGCACCTCGCGCGGGCTGGCCCACAGCAATTCGGCCCTGGGCAAGGGGGCAAGAATGTCCCTGCAGGCGCGCATGTGCGCCACCGGATCGATTCCGGTATCGGCCACGCGCCCCGCGAACACGGAGACGATCGCCGGCACGTCGTCTTCCAGCACTTCGGCGACGGCCGCAACCTGCTCCGGCGTCATGATCGCGGTGACATTGAGTTCGACGCCCTCGGCGGCGAGCGTTCGCAGGACCGGACCGGTGAACTCGCCCCTGGTATTCATCACCGGGACTTTGACATTGACGTTCCTGCCCCACGAGGCGATCACGCGCGCCTGGGCGATCATGCCGGGAAAATCGTCCGCGAACACCTCGAATGAAACCGGATGGCGCGTGATCCTTTCCAGCAGCCCGCGCGCGAAGGCCTCGTAATTCGTCACGCCGGCCTTCCTCATCAATGTCGGATTGGTGGTGAATCCCTTGATGTACGGGAGCCTGGCCATTTCCAGGATGCCGTCCAGATCGGCTCCATCGGCGAATATCTTCACCTTGAGTCCATCCACCGCGCGCATCGCCGCTCCCCGGTCGTGCGGCATCGCGTTCGGCATCGCGTTCAGAATCACGTCCGCCACTTCCGCAATAGAGCGAGCCGCAAAGTCGGCTGGCATGGGCTTCACTTCGCTGACGTCATCGAGATCCATGAATACAGTCCTGCAACCGGCAAGGCGGCCGGCCTCCATATCGCTAAAACGGTCGCCCACCATGACGCTTGCCGCCAGATCGATGCCGTAGTGTCTTGCGGCGTTGATCAGCATCCCCGGCTTCGGCTTGCGGCACTCGCAGCCTTCGGTCTGGGAATGTGGGCACATCTCGATGCGATCGATCGGCAGCGCCTGGGCCAGCAGCCGGTGCATCTCGTCGACGACATCCGCCGACACCAGACCGTTGCCGATATCCGGCTGGTTGGTGACGACCACCAGCAGATAACCCGCCGCTTTCAAGCGCGCGAGCGATTCCGCCGCATCCGGGTAGATGCTGAACGCGGCAAGACTGCGCGGCGCGTAACCGCGGCCATCTCGCATTTCGGGAACGACGAGAACGCCGTCCCGATCGAGAAACACCGCGCGTTTCGTGTTGGCCGCCGTCGTCACCACTTGGTGTTCCGAACCTGCAACGCCGGGTGGCTGACGAGACAATGCCATACCACGGCCTGAAACGCCTCCGAGAGCGGGGTCACCCATTCCGCCTTCACTTCGGGGATGACGACCACGACGTCGCCGTTTCTGGCGGTGTAGCCGGTTTCCTTGCCGACGATGCCGAACACCCTGGCGCCGCGCGAGCGGGCAAAATCGACGGCTCTGACGAGGTTGATCGAAACGTTGCGCTCGACGTCTCCGCCGCCGACCGAAAGGACAAAAATCGCATCGCGCTCACTCAGGCGGCTGACCTCGAGCCAGCCCGAGAAAATGGTCTCCCAGCCCTCGTCGTTGGCGCGCGCGGTCAACTCGGACACGTTGTCGGCAGGCGAATAGGCTTCAATGCCGCAGAGCTTGCGGAAGTCGTTGACCGCGTGGCTGCAATTTCCGGCGCTGCCGCCGACGCCCAGCATGAACAGCCGGCCGCCCCGCTCGCGCACCGCGCCGAGCGCAGCCGCGAGCGCCTCGATTTTCGAAAAATCGATCCTGCCGCAAATGGCACCCGACAGCGCGAAGAACTCGGCGACGTGACCGGACGCCTGGTCAGGCAGCGGCAAGAATCCCTCTCTTTCAATCAGCATATGGCGCAAGTTCAATGGACATCGCGAGGTGTGAAAGCCGGGACACGCACGTGGGTACTCAAGAAGATCGAATTTTCCAAGCTACCGCAGTCCGGGTGACTGAGGTCCACCTGACCGACACTCAACACCCGCCTCGGGCCGGGTTAAGCGGCCGCGACCATATCGGCCTCGATCGAGACGCACACTTTTCGTCCCAGCATCTCGAGCAGGACAAGGATACGGTCGCGGTCCGCCAGGCCCTCGAACAAGGCGATATTCTCGGCGAAGGCCCCTGCGATCACCCGTACCTTGTCTCCCAGCGCGAACTTCGGGCGCTCGGCCAGCCTGACGTAGCCGCTCTCGTCTTCGCGCGCCCGCAGGGAACGAAGAACCTGCGTCGGCACCGGAGCGGGTTCCGCGCCATTCAACACCAGGCCCGCGACGCCGAAGGTCGATTGAACGGAGCGCCATCGCTGCGTCGCCATATCGATTCGCACGAAAATATAGCGCGGAAACAGCGGCGCGGCGACCTCATCGATTTTGCGGGCGTGGCACCGGCGCTTCAGGTAGCACGGCAGGTAGATCTCGAATCCTTGCCGCAGCAGATTACGAGCCGCTCGCGCTTCGGCGTTGACCTGGGTTTGGACCACGAACCAGGGATCGGCCCCGATCATGCTCATGGCAGCGCTTCCCGCCGCCCAGCCATGTTCCGACCACGCCATCCGGCAGCAAGCACAAGTTTTCGATCAAGCAGATGCAAAGGTTCCTCGAACGATCGACACGGATAAAAGGTGCCAATTGCCGACCCGCCGTCGCCAACCCCCTGCCCGCTTCCGGCCAATTCGGCGCAGCAACGCTAGGCGACGATGTCACGAACGCCAGATTCGGAACACTGTTTTTCTTGGGTTTTTTGGCGGTATTAACCGCTTTTCCCGGCCAATGAAGCGCTTGCCGGTATCGATGCCGAGGCCATTGAGGGCTTCGCCCGAATCATGCGGCGAAGCATCACGATGGCACCGATCCCATTCAGGAAGCCCTGAACCAATGGGAGCGAATCATCATGGTGCACGGTGATCGCCGGCGCACCCGAAAGCGGGTCCTGACGGTGATGGCTCCCACAGCAGATCGAGTGCTGTTCGACGGGCTCATACCATTGAAATAGCGGAGTAATTTGCCTTGTCCAGCCGCAGCGCTTTCACGCCGGAAGCGGTCGTTCGCCGGCGCGACCCACGTTGCAGCCCTCGCCGGGCGTAGCAAAAAGGCATGCGGCAATGTTTTCCGGTAGCCGCCGTCTACGATGCCAGGGCCCAGGCCGTCCTTTCATCGATGTTCAGCGTCACGAGTTCGCTGAGCGGCGCCATCGCCGGCAAGTCGGCTTTCATCAAGCTGCCGCCTACATCGATCGTCACCGAGCGCCGAGCCCCATGGAAGCTCGAATCAATCACACGGCCCGAGAGTATGATGCTGCCGCCGGTGTCCCTGCTTGCCCGGTCGACAAGGCGGATATTCTCCGGTCGAACCATCACCAATACGGTAGCATCTTTAACCGCCGCCTCGCGGGCGCGGCATACCCCCGCCCAGCCGCTTCCTCGCACCGACAATTCGAATTGGCTCTCGCCCAGCCGCGCGCATGCGACCACGGTTGCGGGTAACAGGTTCGGCGACCCGAAAAACGTGGCCACCGCCTGGCTGAGCGGACGCTGGTAGATCTCCTCGGGAGTACCGATCTGCAACACACGGCCGGCCTGCATCACGACAATGCGGTCGGAAAGCGCCATCGCCTCTTCCTGGTCGTGCGTAACGTAGAGGCTGGTGATCTGGAGCCGCTTTTGCAGCGCACGAAACTCGGCGCCCATCTGGGCCCGGAGACGAGCGTCCAGATTGCTCAAGGGTTCGTCCAGCAGCAGAAGCGCCGGCTCGAAGACCAGGGCACGCGCGATCGCCACACGCTGCTGCTGGCCACCCGACAATGCAGGCGCCGGCCGGTCGGCGTAGTCCCCCATCTCGACCAGCCTGAGCGCCTCCAGCACCCGTGCTCGGATGTCCGGCCGAGGTGTCCGCCTCACCCGTAGCGGATAGGCAACATTGTCGAATACCGTCATGTGCGGCCAAATCGCGTAGGACTGAAACACCATGCCGAGCGCCCGGCGTTCCGCCGGAACAAACAGGCCGCGTTCGGCATCGCTCACCACCCGGTCGCCGATCGAGATGCGGCCTCCGGTGTTCTGCTCCAGCCCCGCCACCATGCGAAGGGTCGTGGTCTTGCCGCACCCGGACGGACCGAGCAGCGTAACGAACTCTCCTTCATTCACCCGAAGGTCGACGCCGCTGACGGCGGAAAACTTTCCGAAGTTGCGGCTGACTTTTTCGAGAACGACGTTCGACATGGCGGTTTTCCCAAACTCGTCACAAGGTGCTGATCCGCGCCTTGATCACCTTCAGCTGCACCCATCTGAAAAGCACCACCAGCACTATCATCATCAATCCGATGACGCTGACCTGCTCGGCGTTTCCGTTCGTCCACAGCTTCAGCAGGACCACCGAGAGCACTTCGGAGCCGACTGAGTACAGCAGCACGGACGCACTCAACTCGCGCATGATCCCGAAGAAAACCAGGACCCATCCAACCGCGAATGACGGCCAGGCGAGCGCAATCATGATATGCCGCATGGTCTGGAGCCAACTCGCGCCGTGGACGCGCGAGCATTCCTCAATATCATAGGACAGCTGGGAATAAGCGCTCGACATCACCTGCACCGAGAGCGGAGTCCCCAATGAAATATAGGCGAGCAGCAGCGCCCAGATGGTACCGTAGATCGGAATGGCGTGCGGCAGCAGCGCGAAGCCCCACAGGAATCCGACGCCAAGAACGATCCCGGGCATCATCCATGGCAGCCAGGCCATGACGTCGATCAGCATCCGACCGCGCCATTTAGTGCGAACGGAGATGTAGGCAACCACTCCGCCCAGCACCATGGTCAGGGACGCGCCTGCCAGGCCCAGCAGCATCGTGTTGCCGAAACCGCGCCAGAACTCGCTGCTGCCGAAGACCGCCCGGTAATGTTCCAGCGTCAGCATGTCCCATTGGTAGAAACCGAAGAACTTGAAGAAGGATCCGATCAGGAGCTGTCCGACTGGAAGCACGACGGTCACCGCGAAGAACAGCACACAAAAGGCAAACGTCGCCCAACGCCACTTTCCCAGCTTCATGACCGTGGGCGAATAGCCCTTTCCGCTGACCGTCGTGAAGTTGCGCCCCCGCAACAGCTTCCACTGCAGCAGGACAATCAGCAAAAGCAGGGCCATGATGACGAAGCTGACCGCGGTCGCATACTGATATTGCGGCGGCGAACGCTGGTTGATCGAGTCGTAGATGTCGGTGGTAATAACCCTGATACCGGCCGGCGATCCGAAAAAGAGCGGCGATTCGAAATTTTCAATGCCACGAATGAAACTGAGGATCGCCGCGCTGCTGAGCGCTGGCAGTATCAGCAGCAGCGTGACCGTCCGGAACGTCCGCCAGCGTGACGCTCCGCACATGCGGGCGGCCTCCTCGAGGCTCGGATCCATAGCCCGAAAGGCGTCGACGATCAGCAGGAACATGAAAGGTATGGAATACTGCATCATGTGCCAGATGACACCGCCGTAGGAATAGACGTTGATGGGAGAATTGCTGGACCCCGTCGCCCATTGATAAAGCTGGTTGAGCAAGCCGACCTGCGGGTTGCCGAGCATTCCCCATGCCATCGCCGTAAGAATCGGCGGGATGAAGAACGGCAGCGTAACCAATACTTCGAGCGCACCGCGAAACGGCGTGTCGGTCCGGGCGAGGATCCAGGCGAGCAGCACGGCGATCACCAGCGACGGAATGGTCTTGGCCAGCGAGATGCCGACGGTGTTGAGGAGCATCACCAGGTTCTGTCTGGTGAGCACGGCCTGATAGCCGTCCAGATTGAAAACCCCCGCCATGCCCGGTGGTGTCGAATGCAGACTGCCGTAGAGAAGCATCGAGAGAGGATAGATTGACAGGAACGCCAGGATGACGACGAGCAGGGCCACGCCGGCGGTCCGGCTTGCCGCGGTCCCCTCCAGCACGCGCAACCTCGCTCTCAGGCCCGCCGCGAACGGCACCCTGCCAGGATCCTTCACGCGTTCGTCCGCTGAAATCGCCATGTTCACTTGCTGGGGATAGAGGTTCTCTGCCAATTCGATCAGGGACGGCCGCGCGCAGAACTTTTCCGCCCCTGTCGGTTTGGCGCTAGCGAACGACCGCGCAGGATTGGCGCACTCGGCTTTCTCCTGCCATGATCTCTCCACTCGGCCGGACTTGCCGCTCAGGTCCTTACCGGAGCCAGCCCCTTGTTTCGATCGGAACGCGCGGCAAGCCTTACGGACTCATGGATATATCTGCCGCGCAAGAGCGAGCAGCTGGTCCATCCGCGCCGGGTCGGTCGTGCCCAGGAGCTTGCTTTTTCCCAGCTCCGCCACCGCGGGATCTACCCCGGACAGCGGATCGGCCGTCACGGGCAGCAGCCCGAGATTGGCGTAGGCCTGCTGCATCTTCTGGCCGATGCAATACTCCATCAACAGTCGCGCCGCATTGGGGTTCGGCGCGTTCTTGAGCAAAGCGAGGTCATAGCCGATGAACGGCAATCCTTCCCGGGGTGCCAGGAATTTGACCGGCAACCCCTTCAGTTCCGGGACCGACGTCAAACTCACCGGGACGTAGAGCGGATATTCGCCGCGCGCGATGCGCCGTTCGTTCGCGGGAATCTCGCGGCTGAACTTCAGGTCCTGCTTTGCCAGCTTCTCCAGGACGTCGCGCCCGTAATGATCCTCGAGGACGTAAAACAGCACGCCGCCGCCACCGAGAGCGCGGAAATCGTCGCTCAGGATTTTACCCTTCCAGCGCGGATCCGCCAGATCGAGCCAGCTCTTCGGCTCGTCGTCGGGTTTGACCAGGCGGGTATTGGCCAGGATGCCGTAGACGATCGCGAATACGGGCACCCGAATATCGTCGGCGCGGAACTCCGCTTTCAAACGGCCGGCGCTCGGAAGCATCCCGTGCGGATCGAAGACGTGGTCCTGCTCGATCTGCAAGGTCGTCGTGGTCCGCCCGTTTTCCGATACGTCGACAGCGAAGCGGCCCGCCGCTTGTTCGATGCGAATGCGCTCGCGCACTTCGCTCGCACGCGCCTCGAGAATGTCCACGGTTATTCCATACGCCGCCTCGAGGTCCTTCTTGAGATTCTGATGCGCGGCGAGCCCTACGAAGGCGCTGTAGAGCACCACGTGGCCTTCATTCCTGGCGGCGGCAACGAGCTTGCCCCATTCGTCCTCCGCGCGCGCCGCCTCCGGCGCCGAAAACACTACGGAGCCCGCCGCCAACCCCAACAGGGCCGCGCGTCGCGTGATCCACCGGCGTTCGGCCTGGTCATTGCCCGAGGTCACGCGCTACTCCGCCGCTTGCCGGCCAGGAGCGGGCCAGCGGACAGCGGACTTCAGCTGTTGTTGATACGCGTCGAGCCAGTCGATCTTGTCGTCGACATAGAACGAGCCGGCGCGCGCCCTCCAGAACACCTCGGTGTCGTCGACGCCGGGCGGAACGGTGCCGCTTTCGGCGAAAGCGCGAGCGACCGTCAGCAGACGCCGCCTCGTCCGCGAGATCATGATGTCACTGGGAGCCAGATGCTCCTTGGTGTGATCCACGATCGGCCCCATGCTCTCGGTGACCGCCTGATCCTGAATCACGATATTGCGAATGCCGGTGTAGATGCGGTTCTCCCGCTGCGCGACGCGGTCGATTTCCCAGTCGTTGCCGGCATTTTGCGCCGCCCGCCACCTACCGAACCAATCGGTGGTGTTGGGAAGGTAGTCGAGCCGGTCGGCGCCCGGTATTCCCGATCCCGATTTCAACTTTGAGGACGAGTAGGTCGCGCCTTTTGCCGAGCCGCCGTAAATCGAGATCAGCATCGTGTGTGTATCATCCATGGGCACCCATGCCTTGGCGACCACGTGATCGGCGAAGTCGGCGTTCGGCGTCTGGGTCCAGAACGGCAGGCAGAAATGCGCCATGCGCCAGTGCATTCGATCGTTCTGTTCCGGCCGGAAGGCGCCATACATGGTACCCCAGTCGGTTTCGGTGACCTTGTACTCGGGCGCCCGATTGGCCACCGTGTGACGCGCCGGATGCCCCTCTTCGAAGTCGTCGGCGTTTATGTGACCTGCATGAAGGAAGCCGAAATGGGAGGTATCGATATCGCCTTCCAGACCCTGCAGCCAGTTGGCCTCGCGCTGCAGGATGGTCACGGTCAGGTCCTGTTCGGGCACGAACAGCGCCTCGTGCATCGGAAGGGGCGGGGCCTCGGCGCGCGCGCCCATGTAGACCCAGATAAGGCCGGCCAGTTCCTGCACCTTGTAGCTTTTCGCACGGACCTTCTCCTTGAAGTCCTGCGGCGGCGGGACATTCGGCATCTCGAGGCAGCGCCCTTCGACGTCGAACTTCCAGCCGTGGTAGACGCAACGGATGCCATTTTCCTCGTTCCTGCCGAGGAACAGCGAAGCGCAGCGATGCGGACATTGATGATCGAGCACACCGACGCGGCCTGAGCTGTCGCGAAACGCAATCAGGGCCTCTCCCAGCAGCATCAGCCGCATCGGATCGCCGTCGGACTTCAGTTCGGAGGACAACGCTGCGGGAATCCAGTATTGCCGCATCATCTCACCCATGACTGTACCCGGCCCAACCCGCGTCAGATCCTGGCCATCGGTCGCCTTGGACATGTCGATCCTCCTTGTTGTTTTTTTGCGCCGCAATCGATTTTTGCCGCGCTGCACTAGGTTTGCATTAATTGCATTATGCAATTAATTAGCAAAAGCGTCAACGAGGCTCGTAAAAAGTTGATGCACCGTTTCCGGCGACGACCGTCACTATGGTTTCAACCGATTTGGGAATTGCGCTTTTGAAGAAAAAAAATACTTCCCTTCCGCTCGAGAATTGGATCGCCTACAGATTCGGCCTTGTCGCAGCGCGTCAGGGCAAATTCGTTGCCCCTATGTACGCGAGCCGCCACAACCTCACTGTCCCGGCCTGGCGCAGCCTCGCGGTCATTGCGCGCTATCAGCCGCTGACCGCCACTCGGCTCGCCACGTTGACGTCTTCCGACGCCTTCAAGGTCACGCGGGCGATCGAGTTGCTGGTCCGGAGGGAGTTGATCCGCCGCGACGTGGACAAGGACGACCGGCGCCGCGCGAGCCTCAGCCTGACGGCGAAGGGTCGCCGGGTTTACACCGATATCGAGAAATACATGGTCCGGGTCGAGCGCGAACTCGCTTCGGCTCTCGATGCGAATGAACTGGCAACGCTGCGGCAGAGCCTCGATAAACTGGACCGCCAGTTCGAGACCCGGATCAAGATCCACGGTTGGGAGAGGTTTTTGAAGGATACGTGAAGGCCCGCAGTCCAGACGCGGATGCCGATCTGCCATGGCGTCAGCATCTAAGCCGAAGCCCTCACGTGTGAAAGTTCGCGAGCATCGCGAACGGCTGCGTCGGCAAGGACTGCGTCCTATCCGGATTTGGGTCCCGGATGCGCGCGCCCCTGCGTTCCGCTCAGAGGCGCGTCGTCAGTCGCTGGCCGTGGCCGCAAGCTCCCGGGCACACGAGGATCAGGCGAGAAAGCCACCATCCAGCCAGCTCTGATAAGTATTGAGAGCGTCGTCCGTCCAAAACGGTCCGCCCATCGGCATTCGAGGCTTCTCGTCACCCCTGAGACGCGCCAGAACGCGCCTCGCGTTTGCATGATCCGGGTAAGTCGCATCGCCGGTCGGATCGGACATGTAGGTGTATGACGTAAGCTCCACACCTTGCCCATTCATACAGTTGATGTCCTTTTGACGAAACAGCGGGACAATATCGGTCGAGAAGGACGTCATGGGTGGGCCGTCTTGTGCTGCGCGCGGATCGGAGCCGACCATTCGAAATCATTCTGGAGATATTTGATGGTGCTGCCGGCCCCGAGGGCGGCCGCGTTTGGTTCGCCGACCACGAAATTCCCACCGTCGAGAGTATCCAGCGAGCCGTCGCTCAACACGCCCGCCATGGACGCGTTGAAATGGCAGGTCATGCAGGACGATTTATCAGCTCTGTTCGCCTCAATCTGCGTATTGCCGACGAAGACCGGTTTGTTGCTGGCATCGAGAAAGTCGATCTGGGTACCGCGAAGCCGATAGTGAGCCCATTTACTTCCGACAAGTTCCTTTCGCTCACCGTCCTTGGTTCCACGATCGGGTGCCGCAGCGCCTCTTGTCGTGCTATCGCGCGAGGGCAGCGCGGGACCCGGCGTGGTCTCAAAATCCTCTTGCGCGAAATCGGCCCAGAACCACTGCTTCAGATCTTTTGTGGTGACGTGAAAGCCGGTGAGCTTGTAATAGGTGTCTCCGACCTGGCGCCAATGATACCGGGCCTTCTCGTCGGCCGATATCGCCTTCGGATTCGTGGTGGTAACCCAATTGGCCTTTACTTCCTTGGCCGCCTGCGGAAACTGGATCAAATCGCGGTTGTTGGCCACTTTCGCCGCTTCGAATTTCGCGGTCAGTCCTTCAATGTTGTAGAGGTCGTTCTTCTGGGTGAATTCGAAGGCGGCTTGATTCAAACGCACCTCGAAGTCGCCGGTCGGATCGCCCGGCCCGAGCAGGATTTGCGGACGAATTCTGCCGGCCGCAGGCTTGTTGACCGGCAGCGTATGCCGCGTTCCGAAGCCCAGCGATTCATTCAACGCCGAAGCGACCTTGAGATTGACGCTGAAGACCTTGAGCGGACGGATCGCGCGCGGAAGATTGTTCCAGGTGCCCGGGTCCGATCCATCCGGCTTGAAAACCTCGGAACCCTCCTGCCCCGCACCGTCTCCCGACGCAAGCGCCCATGTCTCCCAAACCGTCGCCGTGTCATCGTCATACTGGGTGATGATCTTGCCGCTGGCAGGCACTCCCGCGGACGACGGTGCCGCCTGCAAGTTGATGAAGTCGAACAAGCGCCAAGCGTATTCGTCAGGATTGGTCTGAGCCAGATTGGCTGAAGCTGGATCGCCACCGGGTTCCGCTGGAGCGGTTTGAGCCATTCCAGCGGTCGGGATGACGAGTGCGGACAAGCTCAAAGACAACACGGCAGCACGAAAATTGCTGAGCAAACGGCGCATGGTGCCTTCCAATAATCCAGCGGGTTAGCCGCGGTTAGAAAACTGGCCGGGCCTACCAAACGCTACAGGTTAAAATACCTTAGATTGATTGTGTAACTTCAATATCGCATTACTAGAAGGCCATCGGATGGATGTCAATCTTCCCGCCCGTGCCTGATACTGCGTCGCTTCGCCGCGCAGATTGCCGCGGCCGGAAAAAACAATGCGTTACGGAGCGAATGGGGAAGTCAGCAAGGCGCTGATTGAATTAATTGTGCGGTCGAAGTGACTCAGTTCATTTCTGGCGTCACCACTATATCCCTCCGTCGCCACGATGTCGGACAGGTATGAGTAACGTTCGATCTGGTTTAACCAGACCTGAGGCTCTTGGGTGAGTGAGTGCGATTCACAAACCAGGGCTGTCATCTTTGCAGCGATTTGATCGATGCACCTGTCGTGCGCTTCTACCCGCGCAACGTCCCGAAGCCTCGTTTGGAACTACACGGGTGACGGCGAGAAATCCTTCCGCCGCAAATGCTTTCAACGCCGCGCCCTTCGCCGCGTCGAGTCAAACCGCGAACGACATCCGCGCAGGATTCGCTGCACTATTCTGAATGGTGGTAAAATGGCGCGCCATTCAGAATAAAACTGCGAACTCATATGTAATTGAAATTGCTATATAATTTATTGC
>Ga0182030_10022164_pt1 | contig 11842 bp, 10 predicted proteins | sample 812S3MmetaG_FD_121299 | JGI IMG/M metagenome (GOLD analysis project Ga0182030, IMG submission 121299) | Permafrost microbial communities from Stordalen Mire, Sweden - 812S3M metaG (Illumina Assembly) | ecosystem: Environmental > Terrestrial > Soil > Wetlands > Permafrost | place: Sweden... | reverse complement strand
CCGTCAGCTCCGCCCATGAAGGCATACAGGATGGTCTCGGTCCACTGGCCATTGGAGCCCCGGGTCAGCTTGTACACCGTGCCGTTGCTCCCCGCGCCTCCTTGCGTGGTGCCATACAGATTGCCCTGCTGGTCCAGAATCACTCCGGCATAGGGATGTCCGCCGTCGCTGCCGCCGCGGAACGCGTACAGCACAGTTTCAGTCCAGCCGCCGCTGCCGTTGGGCGACAACTCGTAGACGGTTCCAAGATCGGCCGGACCGCCGTAGTCGCATGTGCCATACAGATTTCCCTCCGCATCGGCCACCACGCCTGCCACCGGATTCACTCCATCCGGCCCGGCGGTGAAACCCAAGCCCTGGAAGGCGTAAAGAACGCTCTCCTGCCATCCTGCGCCTCCGCCGGGCGAAAGTTTAAAGACGAGGCCGGTTAGCCCGGAAGCGCCCTCGTAGGTTGTGCCGTAGATGTTGCCGGCCGCGTCGAAGATCAGATTGCCCGCGGGCGCGTTGCCGTCGGTGCCGTCGAAGGCGTGCAGCACCAACTCATACCAGCTCAGGACCGATGCGTGGCCCAGGTTGAACACCAGCCCGTCTTCGTGGGCGCCGCCCGCGTAGGCCGTGCCGAACAGCCGGCCAGTGCTGTCGAACACCACCCCGTAAGAGCTGAATCCGTCGTTGCCGCAGGTGAACCGGTGCAGCGTGCTCTCCGACCACGTGCCGCCCGAGCCCGGCGTCAGCGAAAACACCGTCCCGCATCCCTCGGCATAGTACAGAGTAGTGCCATACAAAGACCCGCTGTGATCCATCGCAATCGTGGAATACGGATTGCCTCCCTCGTTCTGCGTGAACGCATGCAGCATGCTGTAGTTCCAGTTGCCGCCGCCGGCCGGCGTCAGCCGGTAAACCACACCGCATCCCATCCCGCCGCATTGGCCGCTGCCTCCGCCTGCCGAGGCGGTTCCGTAAAGGTTACCGCTGGCGTCCATGGTCAGTCCGGCAAATGGAGCCTGCCCGTCGCTGCCCGACCCGAAGCTGTGCAGCACGGTTTCCGATGCAGCCCACGCCATGCTCCCGCAAGCAATCACTGCAAATACCAAACTCCCCAGCAGTGCACGTTTTCCTATCATTAAATATCCCTTCCTTGCCGCCTGAGAATTGCGGCTCGCAGATGTTCTTTTCCGACATCGCCCGAAAGAAGTCAAATGAATTCAATCTAACGGTCTAACTGATTGCAGCGATGTAACTTAACAAGGCCGCGATTATTCATCGGGTGCCCACTCATTCGCGGGGTTCGAATGTGCGAGTGCCTCAAGTCGCTGGTGCCCCAGGTCTCGCGCTTTTCGAGACCTGGGCAAGCTGGATGCCCCGCTCCTTCTCGCCGTCTTTTTGGCGAGAGGGTGGGCAAGCTCCGAACGCAGCCTTTCGCGTTTCTCCTGTATGCTTAGAGTCTGTCGATGCCAGCCCGCCGTTTAGTCCGTTTCACATTCAGACGCCGTCTGACGACCGTTTTTTCCGCGATCCTCCTGACCCTGTTCTTCACCGGCTCCCTCTCGAGCCAGACTGCTCAGCCGCAACCGTCGCCCGCTCCGCAGCAGTCGAACAACTCCGGCGCAGCACAAGTCCCTGGCGCTGGCGTCGCCGTCCAGAATCAGCAACCCGGTACCGGTACCAACCAGGCGGCGGAACCGCCTGAGCCTGAGACCCACGTTACCAAGAGTCAGGCCAAAGAACTCTTTCGCTCAGTCGATGAGATCCTCGACTTCGTCAGCCAGGATACTGGCCTGCCCATCGAGCATAAGGTCAAGCGCAATCTCATCACCCGCCAGGAAGTCGAGAAGTATGTCGACAAGCGCATGAAGGATGACAAGGACGAGAAGCGTCTGGAGCAGTCGCGCCTGGTGTTGCAGAAGTTCGGGCTGCTGCCTCCGAATTATGACCTCCATGCCGAGTTTGTGCGCCTGATGGGCGAGCAGGTTGCCGCGTACTACGACCCCAAGACCAAGAGCGTCAACCTGCTCGACTGGGTGCAGATCGACGCCCAAAAGCCGATCCTGTCGCACGAGTTGACCCACGCCTTGCAGGACCAGAAGGTCGGCATCGAGAAGTGGGAGTTGGCCGGCGCCAAGGACGATTCCACGCCCCTGCCCGATCAGCAGGAGTATTCCACCGAAGAAGCGCAGTCGGCCCGGCAGTGCGTCACCGAAGGCCAGGGCATGGCCGTGATGTTCGATTACATGCTGGCCCCGCTGGGCAAGAACCTGCTGACCGCTCCGGACATAGTTTCCAAATTGCAGGGCGCCATGGCCGACAACACGGGTTCGCCCGTATTTGCCCAGGCCCCGATGTTCCTGCGCGAGTCGCTGCTCATGCCGTACACCTTCGGGCTCGACTTCGTGAAGACCGTCATGGCCAACAAGGGCAGACCGGCGGCGTTTGCCGGCATTCTGGAGAATCCTCCCGTCGACACTCGCCAGATCATGCAGCCTGAGACCTACCTGCTGAACCATGTTGTGGCCCCGCCCAAGATACCTGATATGGATCAGCTCGTAGCGCCTGCTTACCAGCGCTTCGATTTCGGCAGCATGGGTGAATTCGATGTCTATCTATTGGCCAAACAGTACGGCGCAGACGATGCTCCTAACTACTATCGCCATTGGCGCGGCGGATATTATTTTGCCGCGCGCGTCAAGACTGCTCCCAAGGATCAGATCGCGATGCTGTATTGGTCGGGCTGGGATTCGCCCGAAGCCGCGCGCGACTTCGCCAAGCTGTACGCCGATTACCTGCCCAAGCGCTACAAGAAAGCCGTCTTGCAGGCGCCGGCGCCCGATGCCAAGGGCACTCGCAATCTCTACGTCTTCGATACCAACGAGGGCAAAGCCACCATCGAAATCGAAGGCAGCGACCTGCTCATCATGGAAGGCTTTGACGGCACCGTGACCGAGCGGGCCCGCGATGTGCTTCTCTTCGGTATGTCTCTGCCCGCCCAGGCAGGGAAGGGAAAAAATTGACCAAGCGACGTTTCAACTTCGTCTCGGTAGCGCTGCTGCTCCTCGGCTGCCTGGCCTTGCCGCTCTCTGCCCAGCAATTCGACGAGAAGATGTGGGGCAGGAACACTGCCGGAGTCGAACTCGGAACCCACGAGGGGCCGCGCGAGCACGACGCCTCGGGCACGGTGCTCACGTACAACCTCATGGGCAAAGGTTTCTCCGCGGACAAGACCTACGACTTGTGGTTCTGGATTCCAGGTAAGAAGCCCAGCAAAGCCATCGCCGGCGTCAGCTTCGATAAGCGCGGTGTGCTGGTCTGTTCCGGCAAGCCCGGCTCGTGCCAGGGCAGCGGGCTGGACGATCCCATCAATATCAAGACGTCGGCAGTGCTGGGCGAGCCCAAGCGTTTTGGCGTTGTCTCCACCGATGGCCGCGTCGCCGGCTTTGCTGATGCAGTTCCGTTTCCCATCGAAGCTTCCGACAAAAATTGCAAGCTGTCGGTGGTCCTCCAGTCGGCCCTGGCTGACGTTGTGGCCGTTCGTGCCAGCGGGTTTACTCCCTATGAGATGTTGACCGTCAAGATGAACTCCGGACCCGAGGGCAGTACGCACAGTCCGACAGCGTCGCCCGACGGTGACTGGCAGGCGGTGATCGGAACCAAGGTTGCGGGACAGAACGCCGGCGTAGCCAACATTCGGGTCTCCGGCCATGGCTGTTCCGTATCCGTCAGCTTTCCCTGGGGCGAAGGCAGCAGCCGGACGCAGTAGTTGCCCTCTGGCTCTTGCGCTATTACGACAGTCGTCCAGATCGACAAGTGTCCGGGTCGACAGTCGTCTGGGTCGACAGTGCAGTTAGACTCGGCAGGATCCGAGCGCCGTAGGCGCGAAATAATCTAGCCCAGCACGCAGCGCAGCGGAGTGCTGGGTAAAGATAAATTCCGTACCTGAGCCCCGTGGGGGCGGCACGCTTCTTGCACGGCCTCATCAGATGTGCCCGGCACGACGGTTCCAGCGCCGCAGGCCCGAAATAGTCCCAGCACTCAGCGCTGGCGTAAGGGACGACACCCACTCCCCTCATTCCACAACAGGTTACAAAACTATTACAAACGAATCCCGCCTGGCTTGTTACTCTGAATCCGGACTTACGAACTTAGGGGAAACATGGCTCAGACCGCAAAACCAAAAGACACCAGCATCAACTGGCTTACTACATCCTTCATGGTCGCCTTTCACATTGGCGCAATCGCCGCCCTCTTTATGTTTAGCTGGACGGCCCTGTTTGTCGGGCTGTTCGTCTACTGGGTGGCCGGCAGCCTCGGCATCGGCATGGGCTACCATCGCCTGCTCACCCATCGCGGTTACAAGTGCCCCAAGTGGCTGGAATACGTTCTCACCGTTTGCGCCACGCTGGCGCTTGAGGGCGGACCGATCTTCTGGGTCGCCACCCATCGCGTCCATCACCAGCTCACCGACAAGCCTGGTGATCCGCACTCCCCGCGTGATGGCGGCTTCTGGGCCCACATGGGCTGGATCCTCACCGGCAAGACCTTCCACAACAAGAGCACCGAACTGCTGGCCTACGTTCCCGACCTTCGCAAGGACAAGTTCCATCTATGGATCAGCGAGTACCACTGGGTGCCCATCACCACGCTCGGTGTCATTCTGCTGCTCGTCGGCGGGTGGTCCGTAATGATGTGGGCAATATTCCTGCGCACGGTGATCCTGCTGCACTCCACCTGGTTTGTGAATTCGGCGACCCACATGTGGGGCTCCAAGCGCTTCGCCACCGATGACGATTCGCGCAACCTGTGGTGGGTGGCCTACCTCAGCTTTGGCGAGGGCTGGCACAATAACCACCACGCCCATCCGCAGTCGGCGCGCCACGGCCTGGCCTGGTACGAACTGGACGTGAACTGGTACGGCATCAAGACCCTGCAGTGGCTCGGCCTCATCTGGGACGTGAAGCTGCCCAAGCTGGGCCCGGCCCGCATCCAGCCGGTGGTTAAGCCGGAAGCGGCGCCGGCGGAAGCCGAAGCCGTGGCCGTCGCCTACAGCGGCGACTAACCTTTCACTGGCAAATTTAGGTTGTAAAGACGGCGCTCAAACGGCGCCGTTTTTGTTGCCTGCGGCAGAACCGGAGCTCCGTTATAAAATTTTGCCGTGCTCTTCTTCCTGGATCGTGGTCCCTCAGCTCCGCGAGCCCCAAACCAGCGGCCAGTTCTTCTCGCTGTGGCCTTGGTCCTGATCCCCGCCGCGCTCTACTCCCCGGTTCGCCATCATCCTTTCGTTAACTACGACGACGGCATCTACATCACCAACAACGATCATGTGAAGCATGGTTTCCACCGCGAAACTGTCAGGTGGGCCATGACCAGCTACGACGCCGCCAACTGGCATCCCGTCACCTGGTTCTCACACACGCTTGACTACCAGCTCTTCAAGGACAATGCTGCCGGTCATCACAACGTCAATCTTCTGCTTCATGTCGTAAACGTGGCGCTGCTGTTCTGGGTGTTGCTACGCGCCACCGGTCGTGGGGGCCCCAGCTTGATGGTTGCCGCGCTGTTCGCACTGCATCCCATCAACACCGAATCCGTGGTCTGGATTGCGGAGCGCAAGAACCTGCTGAGCATGATGTTTTTCCTGCTGGCACTGGGCGCATGGGGATGGTATGCGCGCAAACCGCAATTTTCCCGCTACCTCGTGGTTGTGTTTCTGTTTGCCCTGGGACTGATGTCCAAGCCGCTGGTTGTCACCCTGCCGTTGGTTTTGCTGCTGTGGGATTATTGGCCGCTGGAGCGAATGTTCGCCACCAGTTCGCAATCGTCTTCCGGCGATCGTGTTCCTGCGCGAAGTTTACCGTCGCTGCTGCTCGAGAAGCTCCCCCTGTTGGCGCTCAGCGCGTGCAGCGCACTTATCACCGTGAAGGCGCAAGAGGAGGGCGGAGGTTTCAATCCTGACTACACTCTCTTTCAGCGAATGGAAAATGCCGCTGTCAGCTACGTGCGCTATATCGGGAAAGCGATATGGCCGTCGCGCCTGGCGCTCCTGTATCCCCATCCCGGAAGCTCGCTGAAGGCGTGGCAAGCCGGATTGGCGCTGCTCGTCCTGATCGCGATTTCTGTTCTGGTGGTTCGCTTCCGGCAGCGCCGCTATCTGCTGGTGGGGTGGCTATGGTTTCTGGGCACGCTGGTTCCCATGATCGGTTTGCTGCAAGTGGGCCGGCAAGCGATGGCCGACCGCTATGCCTATCTGCCGTTCGTAGGTCTGTTCATCATGTTGTGCTGGGGAACAGCCGACTGGGCGCAGCAGCGGCAGCTATCGCCGGCGTGGCTGGCGGTCCCAGCTTGCGCCTTGCTGCTGTTCTTGGCCGTGCTCACGCACTGGCAGATCGGCTACTGGAGCGACAACGTCACCCTGTGGACGCATACCGCGCATGTCACCCCCGGAAACTACACCGCCGAGAACGAGTTGGGTGATGCCTTGCTGGGAGTGGGACGGCCGGACGAAGCCCAGGTTCACTTCCTGCGCGCCCTGGCAATTTATCCTTCCTATCCGCCGGCGCTCATGTTCGTCGCGGTGCAGAATCAGCAGGAAGGCAAGCTGCGCCAGGCCATCGCCCAATATCAGCAGGTGCTGGCAGCCAGCCAGAACACCGAGCTGAAAGCGAAGGCCTTCACCAACATGGGGCACGCTTATCTCGACCTTGGCGAACTGGCCCAGGCTCGCGACAGCCTCCAGTCAGCCCTAGCCTTGAACTCCGGCAACTTTGCCGCGTGGCTCGACCTGGGATTAGTCTCGCAACAGACGGGAGACGTTTCTTCGGCCATCCACGACTACTTCCAGGCAGTCACGATCCATCCCTTCGACGTCGGCTACCTGCTGCTGGCACAGGCTTTGCAGCAAAGCGGGCACCAGGTCGAAGCGAAATGGGCCCAGCAGAAGGCCAGAGACCTGACCGCAGACTACCAGCGGGCAGAGCAAAAGGCGGCGCAACTGGTCGCCAGCAAGAAGGCTCCGGAGTGACCGATGACTTCACCAAGCCCTCCAACTCCACCGGCGCCCTCACCTGGGTGCGCGATTCACTTCGCCATCGCGGCCTCGCCGGCTCTGCGCGCTACTACTTTCGCGAGTTCCTCGATCTTCTCCGCGATCTGACTCCCGAGCGCCGCAAGTCGCGCTACGGCGACATTGACTTCGACTTCGAGCATAACGTGGATACCACCTGGGCCACGGTGTCGTTGCGCACCCGCATTCGGGAGTGGCTTTCCGGCGGTCAGTATCAGCCTTCGGAGCCGGTCATGTTTCGCGAGATGCTCGACTCGCTGCCTGTCTACCTCGATGGCTTCACCTTCATCGATTTGGGATCGGGCAAGGGCAGAACTCTGCTGATGGCCTCCGACTATCCTTTCCGCCGCATCATCGGAGTGGAGCTGCTGGCCGAGTTGAACGCGATCGCGCAGCGGAACATCGCGCGCTATCGCAGCGATTCGCAGAAGTGCTTTGCCATCGAATCGCACGCCGCCGACGCGGGCCGCTTTGACCTCCCTGCGGATCCCAGCGTGCTCTATCTCTTCAATCCGTTTCCCCGGCACGTCTGGTGCAACGTGCTGGCCAATCTGTACCGTTCGCTGCTGGCTGTGCCGCGTCCGGTCTTCCTCATCTATCACAATCCCGTGCACCAGGACATTCTCGCTGCCGAAGGCTGGTTGCAAGAGCGGGCGCGGACCCATCAGTTCGTCATCTATCAGGCAGTGATCGATGATTAATGGCACGTCGACTCCCCGGCTCACGTCTGCAAGCCGTCGAGTTGCGTTAAGATATTCTTCAGGTGACCGATGACTGAAAATTCCCATACTCCGCCCGCTGGCCAGCAAGGCGATGCCGCCGAACATGTTGCCGAGGCCCATCGTAAACTCAGCGGCTTGCGCCAGCGGCTCGACCGGCATCCCGAACTGGAAGAAGCGATCTCCAGTCTGGAAATGGCGCTTAGCATTCTCACCACCAAGACCGGCGGGATGTTGTGAAGCAGCGACTAGAAACTAGCAATTAGCCTTTAGCCCTCTCGGATGGCTGACTACTGGCAACTGGCAACTAGCAACTGGAAACTGACGCATGTGCAGGAACATCAAAACGCTTTTTAACTTCGAGCCGCCGGTCACCGAGGATGAGGTGCGAGCGGCTGCTCTTCAGTTCGTGAGGAAGATCACCGGCTTCAACAAGCCGTCGAAGGCGAACGAGGCTTCGTTTCAGGCCGCCATCGACGAAATAGCCGGCATCTCGAACCGTCTGCTGCATTCGCTTGAAACCGCCGCCCCGCCCAGGGATCGCGCGGAAGAGGCGGCAAAAGCCAAGGCCCGCGCCGCGGCCCGCTTTGGCGCGTAAGACGGCTAATTGCTAACTCCTACGGAAGCTCTGATTAAGTCGGCTCCTCGAAGGGGACGGCCTTCAGGCCGTCCGTAAAGGCCGAAAAATCATTGCGGCTTTAGCCGCTGAGGGACTTCGCCCTGGCTTGATCAGGATTTCCCCAACGTGCTAAGTACCAACCGCGAATCCACAGCCCCCTGCCTCACGACGGCGAACAAAGATCTGCCCGCAATGCTGTTGTCTCCAACGCCGTAGTATCCTTGCTGTAGAGGATGGGACGGTGCGGCACGTTTCGGCTGGTGCCGCCACTTTCGCGGTCCGGCGCCGGATTCGCAAACATGATGACTTCGCTTGAGCAAGGGCCGCAGAATGGCAATGTGCCGGAGCCTAACGGTCCCGTTCTGGTGATGTCTTCGCCGCGCCGCAAGCCGGGCAGGGCAGAGATCTGGAGACGCCGCATCTTCCTCGTCGTGTTCGTCCTCTTCTGCCTGGAAATCGGCATCATCCTGACCGTCGCGCCCTGGACCCCGTTTTGGACCAGCAACTCGCTGCTCCTGGCTTTGCCGAGAGTGCGCGCGGTCCTGATGGACAGCTTTGTTCGCGGCTTGATTACTGGCTTGGGTTTGATCGATATTGGACTGGCGGTGGCCGAGGCCGTCCTTTACCGCGATGACCCTTAGGGTTGACGCTGTTTCGCAGCCGCTGCGTTGCACTTGCTTGGGTGACTTCAATCACATCGCAACTTTCGGCATTTCGTCACAATAGCTGTTTCCCGCTTTCGCTAGTTGCTAATTGCTAGTTGCTACTTGCTGCCCTTATGGACTTCCTGCTCGAGATCGGAACTGAAGAGATTCCCGCCCGCATGATCGACAGCGCGCGCGCAGAACTGGCGCGCCGTGTCGGCGACCTGTTGCAGCGCGAGCGGCTGGCTGATAGTGCGTCAGTTGAGTCGTACTCCACTCCGCGCCGCCTGGCCGTGCTGGCTTCCGGCGTTGCTCCCGCCCAGCCCGACGTCAGCGAGAAGCTGACCGGGCCGTCGCTCAAGGTCGCCTACAAGGATGGAGCGCCGACTCCGGCCGCCGAGGCGTTCGCCCGCAAGGTCAACGTGTCCGTCGACGCGCTGGAGAAGATCACGACGCCCAAGGGTGAATACCTCGCCGCGACCGTGCTGAAAAAAGGCCGCCCCGCAGCGGAGATCTTTGCCGAATCGTTGCCCAAGGAGATCGCCGGAATCTACTGGGCCAAGAGCATGTACTGGCGCGGCAAGTCGGCGGAGCGGTTCGTGCGTCCGGTGCGCTGGCTCGTGACGCTGCTCGATGGGGAAGTGGTGCCGCTGGAGTTTGCCGGCATTCGCGCCGGCGATACCAGCCAGGGCCATCGCATTCTCTCATCCGGACCGCTGACCATCGACCGGCCAGCGGATTATGTCAGCAAGCTGGCCGGCGGCTCCGTAGTCGTCAGCTCCGCCGAACGTGAGCAGCGCATTCGCAAAGCCCTGGATGCGGCCACGCGCACCATTCCCAATGCTCGCTGGCGCGAAGACAAGTCCCTGCTCGACACGGTCGTGAATCTCACCGAGTTTCCTTCCGTCGTTCTGGGCAGCTTCGATCCCGAATTTCTCGCCCTCGCCGACGAAGTTCTGGTGACGGTGATGCGCGATCATCAGAAATACTTTGCGCTGGAGGATGCAGGCGGCAAGCTGCTGCCGCACTTCCTTGCGGTCCTCAATACCTCTGGCGATCCCGACGGATTGATTCGTCATGGCAACGAGCGCGTGCTGCGCGCCCGCTTCAACGACGCCCGCTTCTTCTGGGAGACCGACCAGAAAATTCCTCTGCGCGATCGCGTGGGAATGCTCAAGTCCGTGACCTTCCAGAAAGACCTCGGCAGCTACTACGACAAGACCCTGCGCGTGCAGAAGCTCGGCAGCCTGATCGCGGAGACCATTCGCAGCGCCGGAAGCGCCGCCCGTCCGGGCATCATCTTCAAGGCTGCATTACTCTGCAAGACCGACCTCACGACCGAACTAGTGAAGGAGTTTACCGAATTGCAAGGCATCATCGGCGGCCTGTACGCCCGGGCGCAGGAACTCGACCCGATCCTGCCGGCCTCGACCGTCGAAGCCATCGCCGACGCCATCTACGATCATTACAAGCCTGAGTCGATGGACGACAGCATTCCGCGCAGCGTCGAGGGCGGCGTGCTCGCCATCGCCGACAAGGCCGACAGCATCGCCGGAATGTTCGCGCTGGGCTTGCAACCAACGGGCTCCAAGGATCCGTTTGCGTTGCGGCGCGCCGCCAACGGCATCGTCAAGATCATCGCTGAGCAAAAGCTGCCGCTGCCGATCAGCAAACTCTTCGCTGATGCGCGAGTGGAATACACAGGCTCGGAGGCCGAACGGCGCTTCAAGCACGATTTCGACTTCGGAGATGCAGTTGGGAAGTTCATGCGCGAGCGCCTGGAGTTCTACCTCCGCGATGCCCGTGGCTTTGCCTATGACGTGGTGAACGCCGTGCTCGCCGCCGGCAGCGACGACGTGGTGGACGCCATCGTCCGGGCCGAAGCCGTCAGCGACGTGCGGGGCTCGGAGGACTTCGCGTCAATCTCCGTCGCGTTCAAGCGGATCAAGAATATCTTGCGGCAAGCACGCGAGACGAAGAAGTCGATAGCGGAGCAACTCGACCCTGCAGCGCTGGCCGATGAGGCCGAGAAACACCTGGCGACGGCAATTCCGGGGACCGCATTGGCCGTCCGCCAGCTGCGCGAAGAGAAGAAATATGCCAGCGCGTTGGCGCAGGTCAGTCGGTTGCGCCAGCCCGTGGACGCTTTTTTCGATAAGGTCATGGTGATGGTTGACGATGAGCGCGTGCGCGCTAACCGGCTCGCGCTGCTGCGCGATCTGTTGAGTGAGTTCTCCACCATCGCCGACTTTAGCGAAATCGTCACTGAAGGCAAGTAGTCAAAAGGCAATACCGGCTGAAGTTGCAGACGGCCAGCCCGAAGGGCGGCACAAGCGCAGCCCAGCACGTGAGTGCTGGGAAAGCGTTCGATTGAGTTCCGGAGTCCCTTCAGGGACGACACATTTTGTTCCGTCCTGGCGGACTCATTGTAATAAACGCCCCTGACCCAGGACTTACGTCCTGGGCTACGGTTGTGCCGCCCTGCGGGCTTGGGCTCGCGCAACTTCGTGAAAACGATAAAGGACTTCCTATGACGTTCTCGGAGACCACGGAGATGAGCAAGCGGAAACTCCGTGCCCTCCGTGTTTCCGTGGTGAACACATCCGTACACGCGATAACGATTAGCAACGAATAAAGGACTCCCTATGAGCACTCCTATTGCTGAACTGGAAAACGCGGCTGCCAAAGCGAAAGCCGTAAAGTACGTCTACTTCTTCGGCGACGGCCATGCCGAAGGCCACGGCAAGATGAAGGACGAACTGGGCGGCAAAGGCGCCGGCCTCGCCGAGATGACCAACGCCGGTCT
>Ga0182030_10022163_pt1 | contig 11843 bp, 14 predicted proteins | sample 812S3MmetaG_FD_121299 | JGI IMG/M metagenome (GOLD analysis project Ga0182030, IMG submission 121299) | Permafrost microbial communities from Stordalen Mire, Sweden - 812S3M metaG (Illumina Assembly) | ecosystem: Environmental > Terrestrial > Soil > Wetlands > Permafrost | place: Sweden... | reverse complement strand
GTGGCCGGTGACCCAGCCGATGTCGGCGGTGCAGAAAAAAACGTCGCCTTCGTGAATATCGAAAACGTATTTGTGCGTGAGCGCGCTCCAGAGCAGATAACCGGCATTGCTGTGGACGACGCCTTTCGGTTTGCCGGTCGAGCCGCTGGTGTAGAGAATGAAAAGATAATCTTCCGCGTTCAGTTTTTCCGCCGGACAATCCGCCGACGCTTTCGCCATCAATTCGTGATACCACTTGTCGCGGACGGGGACGAAGTTGCACGGCTCGGCGTTGCGCTGGACGACGATGACGTGCTGGATGCTGGGCGTGTGTTTGAGCGCGGCGTCGGCGAGTTCCTTGAGCGGAACGTGTTTGCCGGCGCGCAGCGAGACGTTCGCCGTGATGAGCAATTTGCATTCGGAATCGTTGATGCGGCCCGCGAGTGAGTCCGAACTGAACCCGCCGAACACCACCGAATGAATCGCGCCGATGCGCGCGCAGCCGAGCATGACCACGGCGGCCTCGGGAATCATCGGCATGTAGATCGCCACGCGGTCGCCCTTCTGGATGCCGAGCGATTTCAGCACATTGGCAAACTTGCAGACCTCCGCGTGCAATTCCGCGTAGGTGATGCGCTTCACGTCTTCTTCCGGTTCGCCCTGCCAGATGATGGCGGTCTGATTGCCGCGCGTCTTGAGATGGCGGTCGAGGCAGTTCACCGTGACGTTGAGCTGGCCGTCGTCAAACCAGGTGTGCTCGATTTTCCGCGCGGCGGTGTTCCAATTAAACTTGCGCGCGTGCTTGGGCGCCTTGAACCACGCCAGCGACTGCGCCTGCTCCAGCCAGAATTTCTCCGGCTCGCGGAGGGAGCGCTGATACAGCGCGTCGTATTGAGCGGTGTTGATGAGCGCGTGCTGCACGACTTCGGCGGACGGCGGGAACGTGCGGCCTTCGTGTTGCAGCGATTCGGTGGAAATGGTCGGGTTTGGTGTCGTCATGGTGTTTGGCTTTGCGACATTTCCGCAGAACTTTTTGCCGGTGTCAATCGCGCGAGTGTTGACAAACGGGAATTTCTCCGCAAGGTTGCGGCGCAACAAATGGGTAAAACACTCATCATCGCGGAAAAACCGTCCGTCGCCAGCGACATCAGCAAGGCGCTCGGCAAGTTTCAAAAGCACGACGATGGCTTCGAGAACGACGAGTATGTCATCTCGTCGGCCGTCGGTCATTTGTGTAGCACGGCCCCGGCACCGGCGAACCGTGCGCCAATTGCAACTGCGGCCGCCGCGAAGGAATGAACAAATGATTGTTGAAGCGGCTCCCAAATCAAAATGCGGCGGAAGAAGCAACTGCGGTTGCGGCGGGCATGGCCGCGCCAAAACCGCCGGGCTGAATCCGCGAACCATTCGCACGATCAAATTTGGCGAGGCAGCCGGGCACCAATGCAGTTGCAGCGGCGGCGGGCGTTGTCCGCGTGAATATCTTGCGCCCACCGGCTATATTCTTGGCGGCTTCCTGATTTTGCACTTGGTTGTGAATTCGCTTGCGCTTTGGCCGGGAAAATTTCAGTCAGCCGTGAATCGTATTCATTCGCTCGGCGCGCTGCTGCCGGTTTTGGAAATCGGTTTGCTTGCGGTTCTGGCCTTTCACATCGCCGTCGGTTTGCGCCTGCTGCGCCGGGATAAATTGAAGTTCATCACCGGCGACCATTTTCACGGCAGTCCGATGCGCCAATGGCTGCAACGCGTGACCGCCGTGATCCTGCTGGCGTTTATTTTATTTCACGTCGTGGTGATGCACCGCTGGTTCGGCGGACGGTTCGATCCACACGACGCCTTTAGCTCGGCGTCGCACGCCATCTGGCAGTTCTGGCGCGGGCAATCCGCCGACAGTTTTTCCAATTTGCTGTTTGCGCAATTCTACCTGCTCGGCATCGTCGCGGCGGTCTATCACATCACCAACGGCCTCGCCACCGGGGCGGAAGTTTTGGGCTGGGTCAAGACGCCCGCCGCGCAGGCACGGCTCTGGCGCATCTGCGTCATCGTCTCACCGGTGCTGCTGCTCGCCGGCGTGGCGGCGTGGTTTGCGTTTGCCGGGCGATGATCAGTCCGCGCCGATGATGACGCTGGAGGCTTTGATGATGGCGTAAGCTTTCTGGCCTTTCTTGAGCTTGAGGCCGGCGGCGGATTCGGAAGTGATGCTCGAAACGATTTCGATGCCGGGGGCGATTTCCAGCGTGACAGAACTGCTGACCGGACCTTTTTTGAGGTTGGTGACTTTTCCGGGGATGATATTGCGGGCGCTGATTTTCATAATTGGATTTGAATTTTGCGGCGTTTAATTTTTGTCGGCTCCAAAAATTACGTCAAAATCAGAACCGGCGCAATCCGTCCCTAGTTGGCTTGCTGCAACGCCCGACTTCCTACCACAAAAGCAACATCCGCGTAGCTTTTCGGAATCAAAACTTCATTCAGGTAGGAATTTTTCGGCGGCACATTTTCGGCGGAACAATTTTAATCACAATAAAACCTTTGTTTTACAATTGGTTTATACACTTCGCAGAATAATCCTGCCGCATGGCATCGCAGTTGCAATAGGAGTCGGCGTCTGACGGCATTTTTATTTGCCTCGGAGTGACACGAAAATAGCCATGAACGACATTTTAATATCGGCCAATCCGGTGCAGGCGCGGCGCCTCGCCCGACAATGGTCGCAGGCGGATTTGGCGGAACGCGCCGGCATTTCGCGCGCGGCGGTCAGCGCCATCGAGGGCGAACGCCTTTCGCCTTCGGTCGCAACGGCCCTGGTTTTGGCCCGCGTTTTTGAGTGTTCGGTCGAAGAATTGTTCGGGCGCGGCAGTATCTCCAAGCCGCACGGGCCGCAGTGGGCGTGGACGCCGCGCGGCGAATCGAGCAGTTATTGGGAAGCGGAAATCGGCCAGCGGCGGCTGCTTTATCCGGTCGAGGCAATGAATTTGAATCCCACACCGCACGATGGCGTCTGGCAGAACGGCGTGTTGCGCGACAGCGGTTCGGCGGCGGAAACCACGCTGGTCATGGCGAGCTGCGATCCGGCGGCAGGACTGCTCGCGGCGGAATACGCGCGGGCTTCCGGGTTTCGGCTGCTCGTGTTTCCGCGTGGTGGCCGCGCGGCGCTGGAACTGTTGCGGCAAAAATTGGTTCACGTCGCCGGGTTGCATTATTCCACGGAGGAAACGCCGGATCGCAATGCGGAAACCGTGCGCGCCCAAATCGGTGGTGATTGCCAGCTCCTCCGCGTGGCGAAATGGGAAAGCGGCATCGCGCTGGCGACGGACGACCGTTCGCGCTCGACGGAATCCGTGGCGCGGCGGCATTTGCGCTGGGCGGCGCGCGAATCCGGTTCGGCGGCGCGCGAATGCCTGGACGAGTTGCTGGGCAAACGGCACTTCGCCGGGCGCGAGGTGGACGGTCACGCAGCGGTGGCCGAGGCCGTGCATGCCGGTTGGGCGGAGGCGGGCGTGTGCGTGCGGTTCAGCGCGGACGAGGCGCGGCTGAATTTTTTGCCGGTGCGCACGGAGACTTTGGATTTGTGTTTCCCCGCCGCTTTTCAACATGACCCGCGTATCCAGGCGCTCGTGCGGTTGCTGCAAGCCCGCACCTATCGCCGGCTCATCAGCGAACTGCCCGGTTACGACGCGCGGGAGACGGGAGAAATTTTGGCCTTATGATTTCTGCAAAATCCACTTCACCGCTGGAAATCCGGCTGACGGAGATTGGCCGTGTTCACTCGCCGTTCAAGCAGGCGACCGGCACGCCGATCCAGCCGTATCGCGCCGGCAGCGCGCCCGGTTACATCATCTTGCGCCCGGAATTTACCGCAGGCTTGGCCGACCTTGACGGCTTTGATCGCGTATGGCTGATCTATTGGTTTCACCGGGCGTCGGCGGCCAAGATGAGCGTGATTCCTTACCGCGACACCGTGGCGCATGGTCTGTTTGCCACGCGCGTGCCGGCGCGGCCGAATACGATTGGCATGTCGTGCGTGCGGCTGCTGAACATTGAGAAGAACATTCTCCGGCTCGCCGAGGTGGACATCCTGGACGACACACCGCTGCTCGACATCAAACCCTATGTGCCGAAATACGACAATTATCCCGTGCAGCGCTGCGGCTGGCTGGACACCGTGCCGGACAAGCCCGTTGTGGCCGATGACCGGTTTGAGCGAAAGGATTTTTCCATCTCCGCTTGAAATTTTCCGAATCAAAAAAACATAACCATGAAACATCAAATCGCACTCATTCCGAAATTGAAATTTGCTCTCCTGTTCGCGGCGGCGTTGCCCGTTACGTTGACCGCCACGCCAACCACGATCAACCAAAAAGTCGAGGCGGACACCTATGTCTCTTCCGGCCAGCCGACGTCGAATTTTGGCACGATGGGCGCGATGGAGATTGCCGTGCCCACCACATCGCAAAATCGCACCGAAGAATCGCTCTTCCGTTTTAACGCGGCGTCCATCGAGTCCGCCTTCAACGCGGATTACGGCGCGGGCAACTGGGCGATTGCCTCAATCACCTTGAGCCTGTTCTCAAATTTTTCCAGCGCCGGCCAGCAGCCGGGCAACAGCAGTTTCAACAAGATTGCCGCCGGCGGGTTTGAATTCGACTGGCTCAGCAATGACAGTTGGAGCGAGACGGGCATCACCTGGAACACGCTTTCCACGGTGCTGCCCGGAACCGGAAATAACACGCTAGCATCGCTCGGTGATTTTTATTGGTCGGCCGATGGCAGCACCAGCCAGAGCTGGACGCTTAACCTGGATCCGAACCTGGTCAGCGACATTGGCAGCGGCGGCGAAGTCACTATTTTTGGCCAGCCAACAGCCGGCAGCACGGTCGGTTACCTGTTCAACACACTGAACAACAGCCCGGCATATCTGAATGTCACCGCCGATGTGGTTGCCGCGCCGGAGCCGTCATCGCTGGCGCTGATGGCCTGCGGAGTTGCCGGATTGGTGGCCGTTCGTCGCTGGAAAAATCAAAAATGATTTGGCCGCGAAACATTTTTATCGCCGTCAGCCTGTGCCTCGGTCAAGTCGTCGGGGCGCAGGTGACGAACAGTTCGATGGCCATTGCCGATGCGTTTCTCTGCACCGGCTCGGCGAATTACCAGGGCGGCGCGGATTTGACCGGTCTGAATTTCGGTGCGGCGGGCACGCTGGTGATTGCGTCGGCATCTTTGACCGCCGGCGAATTTCAAAACGTCATCAAGTTCAACCTCGTAGCAGGCGTGGCGCAGTTTAATTCGGTTTATGGCTCGAACCACTGGAGCATCACCGGCATCACTTTGGATTTGGCCAGCAACTACGGCAACGCCGGCGTGCAGCCGAACAATCCAATTTTTCCCGTAATCAGCGGCGGGCAATTTGTCATCGAATGGCTGTCCGACGACGACTGGGTGGAGGGCAACGGCACTCCCAATCTGCCGACAACCGACGGCGTTTGTTACGACTCGCTGCCGACGCTGCTGGCGCAGCCGCGCGAAATTCTCTGCACGAATATCTATTCGCCGCCGGGCAACAACATCCATGTCTTCTGGCCGCTGCCGCTCGCCACGAATCTGGTCACGGATATTTCCGGCGGCGGTGACGTGACGTTTCGCTTTTACGCGGCGGACAATCAAATCGGCTACCTGTTCAACTCCTACAAATACGGACGCGGGAACGAGCCTTACATTCAAGTCGTCGCCGCGCCGCTGCTGACCATTCTTTCCGGCACGTTCATAAACGGCGGTTTTCAACTGACCGGCATCGGCAACAACAACGCCGTTTATCAGATCCAGGCCAGCACCAATCTTGCGACGACGAACTGGCTGACGATTGGCACGGCCATCGCCGACGGCAGCGGGAAAATTCTGTTCAACGATTCCAACGCCATGATGCCGCACCGGTTTTATCGCTTGAGCCAATGATTTTTTCTCCTGCGAAAAATGTTTGCCGCGCCTTCACACTGATCGAACTGCTCGTGACGATGGCGGTCATCGCCATTCTCGCGGCGATGCTGCTGCCGGCGCTGGCCCGCGCCAAGGACAAAACCCGCGCCATCCAATGCACCGGCAATCTGCGGCAGTGGGGGCTGGCGATGCGGATGTATGCCGACGACAACAATGATTTTCTGCCGCGCCGAGGGCAGGGCGTGCAGACGCTCGCGCTCGTCACGCGCACCGAAGACTGGTTCAACGCGCTGCCGCCATATTTCAACCTGCCGACGTTTGCGCAGCTTGTCGCCGCTGGAAAGAAACCGGCGGCGGGCGACCACAGCATTTTCATCTGCCCGAACGCGACCGATCCGGGCGGAACTTATTTTCTGTGCTACGGCATGAACATGAATCTCTCGACGTGGAATCTGCCGCTGGCGACGAAATTTTCCGCCGTCGCGCAGCCGGATTGCTGCGTCGCGATGGGCGAAAGCCTCGGCGCGTATGCCTCAACCTATCCGTCCACCCAAGCCTACAGCATCGTGGCGCGGCATGTCCGGCGGATCAACCTGCTGTTCCTCGCCGGCGAAGTGCAGTCGTTCAAAGGTGATTACGTCGGCTGCGGCACGGGCGATCCGGGCCGCGACGATGTTCACTGGCTCACCGGCACGCCGAGCGACGTGCTGGCGCACAATTACTGAAATATGAAATTGAAAATCATCGCGCTGCTGGTTTTTGTCATGACGGTTACGCTGGTTGTTCACTGGCACAGCCTGCGCGCGGTGCGGCAGCACACCGTCCGTTGCGCCGTCATCGGCGGCTTTACCATGACAGGCATGTGGACGGAAATTTCCAAGCTGTTCGAGGCAGAAACTGGCTATCACGTCGAGGTCGTTGTCACCGGTGAACGGCCTTTGCTCGACAAGGCAATTCGCGCTGGCAAGGTGGATTTGCTGACGATGCACTCCGGCGACATCACCACGGACATTGTCGCCGACGGCATTGCCGTGAACATGCAGCCGTGGACGCGCAACGAGTTGGTCATTGTCGGCCCGGCGAACGACCCGGCGGGCATTCGCGGGATGACCAACGGTGCCGAGGCGCTGAAAAAAATTGCCGCCGCGCAGGTAAACTTCGTGGACTTCCAAGGCATCGGCAGCCGCGAAGTGACGCACACGCTCTGGCGGCTGGCGGGCGTGGAACCAAAGGGCGACTGGTTCATCCGCGACGACACCGCGCTTTCCAAGTGGAACGTGCTGCAATTCTGCCGCTCGAATCACGCCTACGTCGTGGTCGGCTACATTCCCGCCATGACGGGCAAAATGGCCAACGAAGGCATGGAGATTCTCGTGAAAAATGATCCGGTGATGCGCCGACCCTACATTGTCATGGAGGCCAACCCGAAGAAATTTCCGGACGCGAATTTTGCCGGTGCGCAGGCACTGGAGAATTTCCTGCTGTCGCCCAAAGCGCAGAATTTCCTGCGCGAATTCGGCCAGGACAAGGCGGCCAACCACCCGCTGTTTTATCCGATCAGCGCGGCATCGGAATTATTGCGGGACAACTGAATTATGATCATTATATTTGTGCCGGGGTGGCGTGAAAGCCGGAAGACAACCAAGTTGGCCGCCAATCTGCCGCCCACAATAAGCAAAAATCACAGCAGAAACAAAATTGAATCCCATGAAAATCAGCGCCCGCAACATCCTGCTTGGAACAGTCAAAGCCATCAAAAAAGGCCCGATCAGCTCGGTCGTCACACTGGAAATCGCGCCCGGCGTGGAGATTGTCTCCAGCATCACGAGCGATTCCGCCGCGTCGCTCAAGCTCAAGAAAGGCCAGAAAGCCTACGCCATCGTCAAGGCGTCCAGCGTGCTGGTGGGCGTGGATTAATTTCCGCCATCAGCTTTCACCACTGCGCAGCCGGACAACTTCCGGCTCGCAGTTTTTTTCTATCGGCCTTCGGTGTGAAGTTTTGCAGTCAAATACCGACCAATAAACATCATGAACAATAAAATCATAGCTACCATCCTGTCGTCACTGTTCGCACTGCAGCTTCACGCCGCGCAAGTCACCGTCTTCGCCGCCGCGAGTTTGACGGACTCGCTCAAACAGATCGCCGCCGATTACGAAAAAACTTCCGGCGACAAAATTGTTTTCAACTTCGCCGCCTCCGGCACGCTGTCGCGGCAGATCGAGGCGGGCGCGCCGGTGGACATTTTCTTTGCCGCCGACGAGACGAAGGCTGACGCATTGGAGAAAAAAGGTCTGCTCATCAGCGGCACGCGGAAAAGCCTGCTGGGCAATGTGCTCGTCATCGTCACCCCGACCGGCGCACCGGCGATAAATTCGCCCGCCGAACTCACGAACACCGCCATCCAGCATCTGGCCATTGGCGAAGTGAAAACCGTTCCGTGCGGAACTTACGCGAAAGCCTATCTTGAAAAATTGTCGCTTTGGGCAACGGTGGAAAACAAAGCCGTCCCATGCGAAAGCGTTCGCGCCGTGCTCGCCGCCGTGGAATCCGGCAACGTGGACGCCGGCTTCGTCTATAAAACCGACGCGGCCATTTCCAAAAAGGTGAAGGTGACCTATGAAGTGCCGGCGGCGGATGCGCCAAAGATTTCCTATCCGCTCGCGTTGCTGAAAGACGCGCCGCAGCCGGAAGCCGCGAAAAATTTCATCGCCTTTCTGGATTCTGACGGTGCGACGGCGGTGTTCAAGAAATTCGGTTTCATCGTGCTGTCATCTCCGGCAACAAAATGAGCGGCGCGGAATGGCAACTGGTCGGGTTTTCTCTGCGGATGGCCTTCGCCAGCCTGCTACTGATTTTACCGTTTGGCCTAGCGCTGGCATGGTGTTTGGCACGCAAGGACTGGCGCGGCAAGGCGCTGGTGGAAACGCTGGTCTCGCTGCCGCTCGTGCTGCCGCCGGTCGTCACCGGCTTGGTGCTGCTGCAAATCTTTGGCCGACGCGGGCCGGTGGGAAGCTGGCTGCACAACACGTTTAATTGCGACGTGGTTTTCACCTGGCGCGCGGTGGTGATTGCGCTGGCGGCGATGTCGCTGCCGCTGTTTGTGCGCGCGGCGCGGACGGCGTTTGAAGAGGTGGATGTGAAGTTTGAGCAGCTCGCGCGCACGCTGGGCGCGGGCGAATGGCGCGTGTTTTTCACCATCACGCTGCCGCTGGCCAAGCGCGGCGTGCTGGCGGGCACGCTGCTGGCGTTCGCCCGCGCGCTGGGCGAGTTCGGCGCGACGATCATGGTCGCCGGCAACATTCCCGGCCGGACGACGACGCTGCCGGTGGCGATTTATCAGGCGGTGGAAAACGGCGAGGACGCGCACGCCTGGATGCTGGCGGGCGTGTCGGCGGTGATCGCGTTCGCGGCGGTGTTCGTCAGTGAAAACCTTCAACGGCGACGCAAATGACAGATACAATTCTCACCGCAAATTTTCGCAAACAATTTTCCGGCGGGCCGGAAATTGTCGTGGATGAATTGCGCATCGGCGCTGGCATCACGGTGCTGTTCGGCGCATCCGGCTCCGGCAAAACTACCGTGCTACGCTGCCTCGCCGGACTGGAAATTCCTGACGTCGGCGAAATTAAATTCGGCGGCGAAGTGTGGTTTCAAAAAAACGGAAATGTTTTCGCGCCACCACAACGGCGGCACATTGGTTTTGTGCCGCAGGATTACGCGCTGTTTCCGCACCTGACGGTCGCGGGCAATGTCGGTTATGGTTTGAATGATTTGCCCGCCGCCGAGCGCGCGCCGCGCATTGCTGAAACGTTGCAATGGCTTGGCCTTGCCGGTTTGGAAGAACGGCTGCCGCGCGAATTATCCGGCGGCCAGCAGCAGCGCGTGGCACTGGCGCGCGCTGTGGTGCGACGGCCAAAATTATTATTGCTCGACGAACCGCTCGCTGCGCTCGACACGCCGACGCGGCTGCGGCTGCGCGGCGAATTGCGGCAATTGCTCCGGCAGCTTGGCATCCCGACAATTTTGGTCACCCACGACCAGTTAGAAGCGCTTGCGTTGGGCAATGACGTGGTGGTTCTGCACGCCGGACGAAATGTCCAGCACGGCGCGGCACAGGAAGTTTTCAGCCGGCCGGGAAATCTGGCGGTGGCGGAAATCACCGCTTTTGAAACCATCCAACCGGGAGTTGTGCTTGAAACTCGCGACGGCCTAGCGACCGTGGCCGTGGGCGACGCCCGGCTGATCGCGCTGGCGGAAGATTTGCCGATAGATGCGCGCGAGGTCTATGTTTGCATTCGGGCGGAAGATGTGATTCTTGCACGACCGGATTCGGCTCCGTCTAGTCCCCGCAACCACCTGGCTGCCACCGTGCGCGCGGTGGTGCGCGAAGGACCGCTGATGCGCGTGAATCTGGACTGCGGATTTCCGCTGACAGCTTTGCTGACTCGACCGGCTTGTGAGGAACTGGGCTTGCACGAGGGCCTGCGTCTGGTCGCGCTGGTTAAAGCCCCGCAAGTTCATCTGATTCCTTTCACACGCTGAAAGACAAGATCATGTCCTCGCCAGTTTTATTCCGTTGAATTTTTGGTTTTAAGATTTTCTGGGGCTTGGCTTCTTCGCCGGCGCGGTCGAGATTCAGCCCGGCTTGTGATTCTTGAAACCCACTGTTGAATGCCATGCTGAAATCTGGACGTTTTGGACCAGTGAATAGCATTCCGCGCGCGAAATCTTAGAAGCAAAAGCCCCGAAGCCGGGCGGCGGGTCAAGATGGAGGCCTACGGCTTGCGCTTGCAGGTGTATCAGGAATTCGGCGCGGTCCGGCAGTTGCTTGAAAGCTCCAAGTTCGAAGTTGGCGTGGCCCGGCGCGAGCGGCTGGAGGCGGTCAGTTACACGGTGCAGATGTTCTTTCTGCATCTGCTCGCGATCATCCAACATCGGCCTGACTTGCGGCCCTCGTCGGTGCCGGAGCCGCTGCGCGTCGCGTCGGCCAAATTCCGGGCGACACTGGTCGGCGTGTTGTTGAATCTATCCGACCGCGTGGCAGACAAGTCCGACCGCGCCATGCCCGACCTGCCGTCCGCATTGGCGGAGCTTGAAAACACTGTCGCCGCGCACATCAACGCCGTGACCGACGCCAGCGTTGCCGCGCAAATTCGCGCGCGCCTGGCGCTCTACCAGGAAGCCGTCCCGTTTGCGCTGAAGCTGATTCGGTTGCAAGCGGGATGAAAAATGCCGCGCGCTGGTCGGCGAAACGCTAGTCCGGCCGCTGTAAGCCCATCTTCTTCATCCGGCTCAACAGCGTTGCGGAGTTGACGCCCAATAATTCCGCCGCGCCGTCGGTGCCTTTGATTTTCCAATTGGCTTTTTCAAGAATGATCAGGAGATTCTCGCGTTCGCGCTGTTGCAGTTCAGACTCGGTGAGAAATTCCGGTTCGGTGTCGCCCGCTGCGCGTGCGGTCCGGCGCGCGGGAACCAGCGCGGTTTCCGCCGCCGGCAGATCGAAGTTGAGCGTTCCGCCGCGCGCAAGAATGACGGCCCGTTCGAGCACATTGCGCAACTCGCGGATGTTGCCGGGCCAGTCGTAGCCTTGAAGTTGAACCATGCCGGCGCGGATCAGGCGCGGCTTGGCGCAGCCCATTTCCTTCACGGACAAATTGATGAAATGCTGCGCGAGCAGCGGAATGTCTTCGCGGCGTTCGCGCAACGGGGCAACTTGGATGGGAAAAACATTGAGCCGGTAGAAAAGGTCTTCCCGGAACCGCCCCGCCACCGCCTCTTTCTTCAAATCGCGATTGGTCGCGGCGACAATGCGCACGTCGGCGCGGCGGGTGCGGTCATCACCGACGCGCTCGTAACGTTTCTCCTGAAGCACGCGCAGCAGCTTGCTTTGAATGTCCAACGGAATTTCCCCCACTTCATCCAGGAAAAT